>Ga0070698_100009762_pt1 | contig 10260 bp, 16 predicted proteins | sample KBSK1502metaG_FD_65477 | JGI IMG/M metagenome (GOLD analysis project Ga0070698, IMG submission 65477) | Corn, switchgrass and miscanthus rhizosphere microbial communities from Kellogg Biological Station, Michigan, USA - KBS K1-50-2 metaG | ecosystem: Host-associated > Plants > Roots >... | reverse complement strand
CCGTAAAGCGACACATGGGAAACGGTCTGAGCCGCCCGAGTTGTTGCTGAAAACGATTGACTGGCGCTGCTGGCGACAGCCCCTGCATTCGTTAGCGCCGTGTGAGTCGCCAAAAAGGACGAGCCAGCAGCAGAAAGGTTGTCCACAATCATTGATTGGATCTGGGCGGGCGGGCCGTTGATAGCCGATGCCCGGTCCCCAATGACCTGGAGCCCCTGGTTGACAATTAATCTAGCCATCGAGTTGCTCCTTTGCCCAGACGTAATGCTGGGCAGTTACCAACTGATCACGGACATGCCCACACTGAATATATCCATCGAGGTAGAAGGGAACTCCCATCTCCTTGCACCGAAGAGCGAAGTGAACATCCTCTCCGCACTCCTTCGAGGAGAACCAGTTCTGATCGCCATACTCCTTCGCCATCTTCCGAAAGAGAGAAGTCTTAATGAGGGTGCAGCCCATCCCTGTTCCACCAATCTGGTGCATGTGGTCATCAGGCTTGCCGCACGTACAGGAGAGCGCCTCCCACTCACCCTCGCCGGGCATCCAACCATGAGCCTGCACGTAAAGCTGTTCCGTCAGGTCATAGACCCTCTTGAAGGGATCGAGTTCGAAGGCAACTGGAGTGAAGGCATCATCCTTGCCGAAGTAGAGGCCGCCCACGACCTGCTTGTTGTGACTGAGCAGACGCATGAGCGCCAACTCGGGGAGGATCATGTCCTGGTCTACGAACATGAGGTGAGTCGATTTGTTGCCCAGGGCCTGTCGAACAATGTCGTTCCGACTGCGGTCAATGTAGGCCCCGACGCATGTAGCGATGTGCTTGGCGTAACCCCGAGCGACACTATGGGCCACGAAAGAACCAAAGGACACGAGGCAGAGAGACGGGATGTGGCCGTAGGCGGGAACGCCAATCGTGACATGTGTCTTGTCCGGGTTGGGAAGCTTAGATAACAAGCGGGATGCCTTCCTCATCAACCTGCCAACCAGAGTGTTCGATGTCCAGATGAGCACGAAGCTCGTCTTCTGAGTCGGTCAGGATGACCTTCTCGTTCTGTAGGCACAACATGCAGCCCCACGAGTCTGAGTTCTCGGTGAACTCACGACAGAGGATATGATCCTCGTGGATCTCCACGACGTTGTTGCCAGCCTCCCTCAACTGGTGGGCCAGCGCCTCGATCGACTGACCCTGTCCGGGGTAGGCACGAAAGGAGTAGGTGATCTGAGGTGTCAGCTTCGCCAACGTTCGTGACAGGCTCATGCGGCAAACCTTAAACGAACGCCGCCCCGAGCACCTGCGGCAGCAACTGCCAGCGTTGAAGCTCCACCCCCGCCGCCACCTCGTGCCGTACCGGCTACAGCAGCGGTGGTGCTGTTCGCTCCCGCGCCGCCGACACCGCCCAGGTTGGCACCTCCGGTACCACCGGCGCCGGGACCAGCACCACCGACCCCACCGGCGTTCGCCGTACCAGCCCCACCTCCACCGCCCCCGCCGTTCAGGTTGACGCCACCATTGGGACCTCCACCTGCGCCGCCCGTAAAAAGCACATCGCCCGTCGCCCCGGTGCCTCCCGCTCCACCCGCACCGTGGCCGCCCGCACTACCGGCCACACCCAAAGCGCCACCGTTAGCATTGGCCACGACGGTAGCGACATGCGTCACGGTCGAGTTTGAGCCTGCAAAACCTACGCCCCCACCCCCACCGACACGAACGACGATGTTGTCAGCCGCTACGACGGCGCGAGCATTTACCCTAGCGTAGCCCCCACCACCACCGCCTCCACCGCCGTTCGTGACGGAAGTTCCACCTCCACCGCCACCAGCCCACACTTCACCCAATAGGCTTGTCACACCAGCAGGAATGGCAAAGTTGATGTTGGTATTCACCGTAGCGCCAATCCAGTCCAGCTCATAGATGAGACCAATACCAGCCGACGTTGGGGCCACGTTCGCCTTCAACACATTGGCATTCGCCACCGCGAGTGACAGTTTACCGCTAGCCGTACTGGCAGCCTGCAACACATTGGCGTTCGCAGTAGCGAACGACAGCTTGCCATTAGCCATACTCGCCGCAGCCTGCAACACATTGGCGTTCGCAGTCGTGAACGACAGCTTGCCACCGGGCGCACCGGCCAACTGCAACACATTGGCGTTCGTCATCGCCATCGACAGTAGGCCGCTGGCCGCACCGGCCACCTGCGTCAGGCCAACCTCCCCCAGAGCGGGCATCGAAATGACCTCGTTCACCTGGGTGCTATAGACCGGAATCAGCGACCCACCCAACATCCCCTGCGCCGTCAACGCTCCATACACAAGTTGTTCCAGCCCAACGAGCGTGCCTTGCACGACAGTCGAGTACACGAACGAAGGCGTGGCAAGACTGATAGCTCCCTGGACGGTAATGACCTTGAATTGCATAGTCAGCTTCTCAAGCTCAGTCGTGATGAAATTGCCGCCACTAATGATAGTTGTGGTCCGCTTCACCACGACAGGAAAGATCTTCGTCATGTCCTGCGCACCCCGTAGACCGTAACTGTTGTCCCGCTGGGAGCGAAGACTTTCACGGCCGAAGTCTGTACCGGGATATAGACAGGAACCCCATCATCGCAACGAATGCCCAAGGTGGAAGATGGGGTCCCACCGAACGGGTCGGCACGAGAAGTGAGTAAGGTGCCAACCGAATGCACGACGATCAGGGATTGCTGGTTACTGAACGTGTAGGTCAATACACCCCCGGCTCCCGACTGATCGACCAGGATCTCGCCCGCCTGATAGTCATCCTTGACCTGCACTGCTGAAGCTCTGAGCTGGCTATCGGTGATAGGGCCGGAAACGGGTACGGGTGACGCCCTGAGTTGCGTATCCGTAAGGCCGCTGATCGCAGCGATGTCTGATGCCGTGAGGCTCACCGAACCGCCACCGTACGCCTGACGACCCATGCCCTGGAGGCGAAAGTCCAGAGTCCTCAGAGCTTCTGCTACCTCCTGGAGAGGAGCACCGGAGTCCTCACCCACCCTCGGCTGCAGGACGTCAGCGATAGCTGCAGCGATCTCCGCTGCGGTCGGCCCCGGCTTCAGACTGGTGACAGCGGTAACGATGTCGGATAGGTCGGGCGGCTGAACAACTACGCTCGGAGGGGCGCCCAGGAGAGTTATCGCCTGAAGCAGATCATCGAGTCTTTGATCCGGTTCTGACTTGGGGGATGACGGGATCGATACCGACTTCGGTCGTTCCCTGACTTCCATTTTGAGGGGGATCGGGCTCACGCTTCACCTCCTCCTGGGACGCCAGCAGATACAAGTCAGCGATGAGGGCGAGGAGGGCACGAGCCTGTTCCTTCGTCATACGACCGCCACCGTCCCGATTTTCACCGTGCCCGCCGCGTACTTGACCTTGACCTTCAGGTTGTTGCCTGACTCGTCCAGGTAGAAACTGATCTGGCTGTTGATGAGGTCGGCATCGGCCGGGGCGCTATTGGGCCCGCCTTGGAACAGCCGCTTCGTGCCCACGTTGACCTGAGACGTAGCCGTAGTGTCCACGCCGTCGCCCAGGGCAACCGAGTTCGCCTGGTCGGCAGACGCACCCTGGCCGATAGCCACACCCTTCGACGCCGAAGCCACAGCCGTACGACCAATAGCAATAGCGTCGGCGGCAGAGGCGTTTGGTCCTGCGGTAGAGGCATCCCCGGTACCGATAGCGATGCTGTTGGCACCGGCCGCCCTACTGCCCGTACCACCTGACGTCGCACCGCCGATGGAGATGGCTCCCTGAGCGTTGGCGAACGGTGCGGTGGTCGTGTTGTTGCCGCCGCCGATGGCGATCGTCTCTGTCGCCGTCGTCGCCCTGGCTGCCGAGCCGAGCGCCAGGGAATAGTTCGTCGCAGCGTTGCTGGAATAGCCGATACCAACGGCGTTGGTGCCCGAACCCGTTCCGTTGATTCCAATAGCGCCTGTTGCTGAAGCAGACACGCCCGGACCGCCGATGCAGACAGCAGACAGGGCAGTTGCACTGGCCCCGGCCACTGACGCGTCCCCACTGCCGATGGCCACGCTGTTGGCACCGCTCGCCCTCGCCCCGTTGACTGCTGATCCGCCGCTGGCACCGATAGCAATAGCACCCTGAGCTGTTGCCCTTGGCGCGGCCGTAAGATTCTGACCGCCCCCAATGGCGATTGTCTCTGTAGACGTCTGGGCTAGCGCATAAGACCCAAGCGCCACTGAGTAGCTCGTGACCGCCTGACACTGAGCCCCGACACCCGTCGAGAGTATGCCGTTGGAGTTGGAGCCATAGCCCACAGCGGTTGAGCCTGATCCGCTGGCCGTGGAGGAGTAACCGAGGCTCATACTCCCCGTCGGCGTGCCGGTGGCCTGAGCGAGCGCCCCGAGAGTGATGGCCCCAGCGGCCGTGCTGCTGATGGTATTGCGGCCTATCGCAATAGCGTCGGTCGCTGATGCCACTGCCCCGGCATTGGTGGCGTCCCCCGAACCGATGGCAATGCCGTCGGTTCCACTGGCCCTCGCCCCCGCTATAGCCGAGCCATTGCTTGCGCCAAGAGCGATGGCGCCCTGGGCTGAAGCGAGCGGGGAGGCGGTGGCGTTCTGCCCGCTGCCGATGGCGATGGTCTGAGTAGAAGTCGTGGCTCTAGCAAAGGCGCCGAGCGAAAGACTCTCGGTGGCCGTAGCCTGCGCAGACAGCCCAAGTGCAACACCCGAAGAGCCAGACGCAGCCGTGCCACGACCTAGAGCTACACCGTTCGAGCCTGATGCGACCGCCGCAGACCCAATGGCGACAGAACCAAAGGCGCTGGCTGAAGCCCCGGCAGTAGCGGTCGTTCCGCCCCCGATGGCGACACCCTGCGCTCCGGCTGCCCTGGCTCCAGCTGTTGCTGCAATTTCGTTCATGCCGATAGCAACGCTGGAGTTCCCTGTCGCCTGGGGGGCAGCAGTCCCATCAACTCCCCCGCCGATAGCAATAGCGCCTGTCCCGGTGTTGGCATTCGCGTTCCTGCCGATGGCAATGGCTTGGGTGGAGGACGCCGTGACCGAATCGCCGGAATGGTAGATCGCAATGGACCCGGCACCCGACCCATCCGCCGAGAAGGCCGACGGATTAGCCCACTTCAACCCAGTCGAGAGAGACGTATCGATCGTCAGGACCTGGGTGTCGATACCGAGAGGCAACACCACTGGCGTCGACGCTGCCGTGGCAGTAATGAGGTCGCCCTTGGCGGTCAGTAACGATGAGGGAATCGACCCGGCGGCAACAGAAGAGACCCAGGCCAGCCCGGTAGCCTGACTGGAGTCCGCACTGAGCACCTGACCATTCGATCCAACCGGCAGGCGAGATACCGTGTCGGGACTTGTCGCAGCAATGAGGTCGCCCTTGGCGTCCACAATCGCACTGGGGATGTCGGCGTGGCTGTGGGCGACGAGGGCCACCCCAGCGTCGATGATGTCAGCATTGCCGTTGAGGGGGGTGTCCCAGTTGGTGGCGCCGTGGTCGGGTCGAGCCAGGCCGAGCCTCGGAGTCGGACTACCCACCATAACCTCCCTCGCCAAACCCGCCCTGACCGAATGAATGACTCTCGCTAATACCGGAACCGAATCCTGCAGCGATCAAAAGATCCGCTACCGCCTGAGACACGTCGTAGACGTGACCGCCAAGGAACACCTGAGCAATTTGGGTGTAGGGGATCTCCTGCATGCCTTGCTCGACGAACACGCTGAACGTCGCATTATCCTGAGAGGCCATCTGGACGGGGTTGTCGATAGGTCCCACTACCGTGCCGTCCGTCTTCAGGATCAGCGTGCGACCTCGTGCAAAGTTCTTGTAGTGGCCGAATAGCCGATACTCGACGGGCCCCTCCGGCCATGGATAGGGCCCGTCGAGAACTCTCGGCACATCGTCAATAACAGGGGGTTCGAAGGTCTTGCCCACTAGCTGTCCCCATCACCGTCGCTTGCGTAGGCGTTCGGGTTGGCTGGCTTGCGAGGCTTGTCGGAGACGATGCGCCCCTCTGCCCCCCGCATGCCTGAAGTGTCGAGCTGGTGGAGGCTGGTGAGCGGCGCCCCCTCCGGGGCAGTCGTTCGCAGCCAGCCGCCGCTGTCGGTCTCCGCACCCACCGTCGTCGGCATGAACCCTTCAAGCTCTTCGAAGGTGTACTGCTCCCGACGTTGGCTGGTGTTGTCCTTGAAGCGGTCGACGTGCGGCTCGGGCTCATTGCGGAAATCACCCATAGTCACACTCCGTCTGCTCGTCCTTGATTTGGTCGGAGGTGTTGTGGGCAGGAGAGCCCCGTTCGCCAGGGATTGCCCCCTCTACGAACGTCCCGTAGGCGTCACAGGGCTCTGCCCGCTTCCCCCCGTCTGGCGCAATAACCTGCTGCCCCTGAGGGACCTTGGTCAGCTTGATATCTGCCATTACTTCTTCTTCCTCACCTTCGGGGGAAGCTTCTTCCCCTTGGGGGTTTTGGCGTCGAACTCCTTAGCAATCTCCGGATGCTTAGCATGCATGAACTTGCGCTGAGCCTCGGATTTGTAAGGCATCAGGTCCCGTCGTCCCTTCCGTCCATACCGAGAGCGTCACTCCCGCCCCGGAACCAAGACTTCACTTCATCACGCCGGGGGTTGCCCTCGATTGCCCGGAGAGGCTTGTCCCCTTGCCAGCCGTAGTCATGGTTCATGACCGACCCGACGGGAGGATTGCCTTCAACGGCCCGCAGGCCGAGGTCGTGACGGTTGTCGCCACCCAGCATTCCCTTATCGGGGTTGCCGGACACGGCATACTGATCCGCCTCGTCCCCCATGTCGTCCCCGAGGCCACCACCCTGACTGGATACGGCATGAGCAGTGCTGATCGTCGGTTCCTTGATAGGTCCTGGCTTCGGGCTCGTCATGCCCATATGGCCTCCTTAATTGAACCTCATGACTGTTCCCGAACCGGTAGCGACCGCCGTCGTCGTCCCGGTGTGCTCCGTCTTGGGGCGAATGGAGACGTTGACCGTCCCCGCCGAGATCGGTACATACTGGATCGTTACTGCTCCCGAGCCGTTCGTCGTTGCCTCTCGGTAAGAGATCGGTCCAGAAGGGTCCGTGATCTCTACGACATACGCAGTGGATGCCGACGCCCCAGTGATAGCAATAGTGCCTGCCACTCGGGCGACGGTTAAGCTTACAGCCACTGCAGCAGCCATTAGTTCGTACCGATAGACGAAGCCGACTCCACGGCACGGACAGCTTCCTGGCGGAAGATGCCGTAGGTGCCCAGCCAATACCAGGCCATGGGCACGAAGCGCCGCATCTTGTCAACGATAGGAGACACGATCACTCTCGGGTAGGGGCCGTTTCCATCAGTGACAGAGAAGGCCTTCGCCAGCCCCTGACGGCCAAGGAACATGGTCCGGTACACGTCAGTGAGAGTGGTGGAGGAACCGGCGTCAGCGAAGACAGGAGCACGAGGAGTTTCGATGAACCGGAAGCCCTCGAAGGCGCCAACTTCACCGTTCCAGATCTCGCCCGGCTGGCTGTAGGTGTGCGGGTCACGCCAGGACGCTGCACCAGTCTGCCCCCGAAGGTCGTAAGAGACGTCGGGATGGATGAACGCCACGTAGAGCCCGCCGATGGTGGCGACGTTGGCGCCACGCAGGTCGGCCAGAGCACGCCGCACGTTGTTGGCAGCGAGAGTGTCGGTCGGGATGACCGTGTTGCGGGCAGTGGCCTGACCGGCATAGCGCACGTTCGTGCCAGCCTTGAGGATGTCTCGGGCCACGGTGTCGATCGAGATCCCGGCGTTGAAGCCGAGCACGTTGGCGACGATCGGGTCGAGTTCCACGAAGCTGGTGCCACGAAGCTTGGCGCTAGTGGAGACGGCGTTGCCGTATTCGGCCAGGGTGAGCGTGATCTGGCTGTTGGCCAGGGCCACGGCGTCAACGTCGACGGACTCGTTGATAGTGGTGCTGGCCACAGCCAGGTCGGTCTGCACGGAGAAGACGACAGCGCTACCGGGCATAGCCTGGCGGGTTGGCTGCACATCCGCTACCGCATCGAAGTAAAGTTCCGGCCGGAGGCTGAAGTATGCCATCCGGTCGTACGCCGTCTGGTCATAGGAGACCGAGGCGGTAGTGGTAATGGCATCCGCCATCTATGTCACTCCTTCGAGTTATTCCGAACGGTTGTAAGTCGTCGGAACTCCGAAGCGAGTCGCAATCTGCATAACCTCTTCAGCAGAGCCAGCAGACGCAATCAGCGCCGCATAGTCCTCTGTCGAGGGATCGCCCCCACCCTGGGCAGATCTGCTCATCTGCTGGTGCATCTGAAGCTCTTGCTGAGGGATCTGCTGCTGTTGGATCTCGGCCTTACGGAACAAGCCGATCTCCTCTGCCTCAGCCTTAATAGCTTCCACTGTCATGTCGCCCTCGTACGCCTTAGCGAAGTACTGGGCATTCTTGTTCGACAGGTCGATACCAGCTTCGCTGAACATGACCTTCCGCTCCAACTCGGCCAGCTTGCTCGTTGCTTCGTCGGCGGTGCGAGCCTTCTCCCTCAACTGCCGAAGATCGTCACGACTGAGCGAGATCGCTTCCTGTTCCTGGTTGTCGTCGTCTTCGTCAGGCACTCTGCGCCACCCCTTGCGCTACACCCTCGCTCGGGCACGAGGGGATTGCCGATCCCCGGCTGGGACCCTCGAAGGGCGGGTCACCCCCTGCGGCCACTCCAGGGCGGCCCAGTGAGCACGCACCCTGACTAGCTCTCGCATCGAGGGCACCGTACAGCCGCCCCGAAAGTTCGTCAAGAAAAACCGCTCAGTCCGTCTTATCTTCTTATCCGGTTATAGCTCAGGTCACATGCACCCTAAAAGTTAGACCTACATTTTTGGGTGAAATACTTGACATAAGCTCCTATATGTGATAGACTATAGGTAGTAGGATGGAGGACTGAGAGGAGGTGAGCATGAATTCTGAACCGACCTTGGAGCAGCTAGAAGAGTGGACTTGGGATGGTGTTTGTGAAGCTACGGACGGATGTCTCGTTGAGCCTGACGGCATCTGTCCCCATGGCTGCGAGTCCTGGCTCATCGTGTTGGGTTACATCTGAGAGGAGGGACATTGTCAGTTTTCAGTTTCGATTCCCTGGACGATCTACAACAGTTTGTACGTGAGAGCGGAGATGCCGCTCTCGCTGCCATATCAGAGGAACAACGTGGGCTATCGTGGGGTTGCTATGTCATGATGCCGACAACGGACTTCATCATCTTCGGGTATGTCTTCACGAAGGAGGAGATCCGTCTCGGCGAGATCCATGCAGGAGCCTCGCAGGAGGAGGCTGAATCGACCGTGGAGGCCACGCAGGCCGGTCTCGACCGGGGGCGCCTGTTCGGTCGCTGGTTAAGTCTCGTCGAACCTGACGGTGAACTCGGCTACAACCACGCAGTCAACTGTTGGCCGACCACCGCACAGCAGCACAACGTCGCTGCAACGTTCGGGTGGGACGCCCGCAGCATCGTTCGTGAGCCGGAAGGTGCATGGCTGCTCGACAAGTACATCGACTTCGCACAGAAGCGAGCGGAGTCGTGACTCGCAAGCCAGCGCAACTCGACAACCTGGCTCGCTCCTTCGTTCTGGCCCGGCGTGAGATGCAGGACGCCACGGCCAGGTACAAGAAGCTGCAGGCGCAATTGATGGAGGCGCTGCCTGGCTCCAAGTTCAGCGTTGACATGGAGGACGGCAGCGCCGAAGTCACGGTGGTCACACCCACTCGCTACACGTGGGTGGATGCAACAGTGAAGCAGATCCTGCCCGCACGTCTGTGGAACCGGGTGATGACCGAGGCCGTGAACAAGGACATTCTGGAAGCGATGATCAAGTCGAACGAACTGGCGGCGTACGACATGCACGCAGCCAAGGAATTCACCGAAGTGGCCCCGTACCTGCGGGTCACCGAGAAACCACGCAACGCCGCAGTGATCTCAATCTCCCGAAAGGACAACATCGCATGAGGAAGACCCTGACCAAGGGGATCGTGGAGAAGACCGTCGACCGGATGCTGGCCATCTGGAACTCACCGGAGCGCTGGACGAAGGGTGCCCACGCCAAGAGGGCTGAGGGGGAGGAAACGGCAGTCGACAGCCTCGATGCCGTCTCGTGGTGCGCCGCTGGGTGCGCCAGCTTGGCGTTGAGAGAGCTGCACCTGACCGACTACTGGCGGGACTTTGAGGAATTCCTCAACGAGTACGCACAACGGACCTCGGAAGGCCGGTTCCGGC
>Ga0070698_100009761_pt1 | contig 10260 bp, 11 predicted proteins | sample KBSK1502metaG_FD_65477 | JGI IMG/M metagenome (GOLD analysis project Ga0070698, IMG submission 65477) | Corn, switchgrass and miscanthus rhizosphere microbial communities from Kellogg Biological Station, Michigan, USA - KBS K1-50-2 metaG | ecosystem: Host-associated > Plants > Roots >... | reverse complement strand
CGTACCCGAACGGCACGAGCGCGACCGCGGCGACGACGACCGCGAGCGCCAAGCCGCGAATGAACGGACGCAGCCGCGCCCGATCGCGCCAAGCGATCCAGGCGACGAGCGCGACGAGCACGACGATCGCCGTGGGCTTCGCGAGGACCGCGAGCACGAGGAGTGCCGCCGACAGCGACGCCCGTCGTCGCTCGAGGGCCACGACGCCTGCGACGGTGAACGCGAGCGCGACGAGATCGGGCTTCACCGCCGGGCCCCAGATCGCGACCGGCGCGAGCGCGAGCCAGCCGGCGCCGAGCGCCGCCGCCACGAGCCATCCGCCGGACCGCGCGCGCCAGGCGATGAGGCCGGCCACCGCGAGAGTCGCGACGACGCTCAGCAGGCGTCCGGCCACGAATGGGTCCCCGACCGACGCGAGGAGGAAGTAGAGGGGCGGGTAGTTCGCCGCGGTGAACGTGGCGCCGCCCGTGTCGGCGTACGAGGCGAGGGAGCGCGACAAGAGCGCGGCGTGTGCGACCGCGCCCTCGCCGTAGAGCACCGGCCCGTCGAGGCCGATGGCCCGCAGCCACGCCGCGAGCGCGACGACCGCGACGAGGCCCGCGATCCCGACGTACGCGAGCCACGCGCCACGCGTGACGCGGGTCATCGGCGGGCGAGCAGCGATCGGCCGGTCATGCGCGGCGGCACCGGGAGGCCGAGCAGGCCGAGGATCGTCGGAGCGATGTCGGAGAGCTCGCCGTCGCGGATCGTCCACCGCGCGGGATCCATGGAGATGAAGACGACGGGCACGGGATCCGTGCTGTGCTGGGTATTCGTGCCGCCGTCCGGGAACCGCATCTCCTCCGCGTTCCCGTGATCGGCCGTCAACAGCATGCAGCCACCCGCCGCGAGCGTTGCGTCCACGACCCCACCGACGGCCGCATCGGTGGCGGCCATGGCGCGGAGCGCGGCCGCGAAGACGCCGGTGTGACCGACCATGTCAGGGTTCGCGAAGTTCACGATCGCGAAGTCGTACGTGCCCGTGCGCACGGCGTCGACGAGCTTCGACGCCACCGGCGCCGCGCTCATCTCGGGCGCCAGGTCGTAGGTCGTGACCTTGGGTGAAGGGACGAGCATGCGATCCTCGCCGGGAAAGGGCTCCTCGCGACCGCCATTGAAGAAGTACGTCACGTGCGCGTACTTCTCCGTTTCGGCGATGTGGAGCTGCTTCAGGCCCGCACCGGAGAGGATGTCGGCCAGCGACGTCACCTCGCGCGGCGCGAAGGCGACGCGGACCGCCGGCAGCTCGACCTGGTAGTCGGTCATCGTCACGAACGTGAGGTCGCGCGGCACGCGCGATCTCGTGAAACCGCTGAAGGACGGATCCATGAGGGCCCAGGTGAGCTGACGCGCGCGATCGGGGCGGAAGTTGAAGAAGATGACCGCGTCGCGATCGGCGATCGGACGGCCGGCGCCGACGACCTGCGGCTCGAGGAGCTCGTCCTTGCACTCGGCGGACCGGTAGCACCCGCGCAGCGCGTCCTCGGCCGTCGCGACGACCGGTCCGTCGGCGTCGACGATCGCGCGGTACGAGCGGAGCGTGCGATCCCAGCGCTTGTCGCGGTCCATCGCGTAGAACCGGCCGTGCACCGTCGCGATGGGCGCGCCCACCTGACCGAGGAGCGGCATCGCGCTGCGCGGCGGCATGTCGCGACCGTCGAGGAACGCGTGCACGACCACGTTCTTCACGCCCTCGCGCTTCGCAAGCTCGATGAGCGCCGCGAGGTGGCGCATGTCGGCGTGGACCCCGCCGGTGGAGAGCAGGCCCATGAGATGCAGGGTCTGCCCCGCCTTGGCAGCGGCGCACGCGGCTCGCAGGGCAGCATTCGCGAAGAACGTCCCGTCGGCGATCGACCGGTCGATGACCTCGAGCGACTGCGGCTCGGCGTACCCCGCGCCCATCGTGAGGTGGCCGACCTCGCTGTTCCCCATCACCCCCGCGGGGAGCCCGACCGCCTTCCCGCTCGCCTCGAGCTTCGCGTGCGGGTGATCACGGAGGAGCGCGTCGAGCCGCGGCGTGTCGGCACGCGTGACGGCGTTCGACGGCGAGTCCGGCGCGATACCCCAGCCATCGAGGACGCAGAGCACCACCGGCCGATACGCCGCGGTCGCAGGCACCTAGCCGAATGCCTTGACGATCGCCGAGAACTCGTCCGCCTTCAGCGACGCTCCGCCGACGAGGGCCCCATCGATGCCGTCAGCGCCGGCGAACTCGGCGACCGTCGCCGCCGCGACGCTGCCGCCGTAGAGCACGCGGATCGCGCTCCCGTCGAGCCCGTGGACCCGGAGCGCGGTACGGATCGTCCGCGCCGCGGCGCTCGCGTGCGCGCCGGTCGCCGGACGGCCCGTGCCGATGGCCCAGATCGGCTCGTACGCCACGACGAAGCGATCGGGCGTCGCCCCGCGCACGCCTTCGAGGTCGCGCTCGATCTGATCCTTCAGCACGGCCTCCGTCTCGTCGGCGGCGAACTGCGCCTCGGTCTCGCCGACACACAGCACGCCGCGCAAGCCGGCCGCGAGGACGCGCGCGAGCTTTCGCGCGATACGCGCGTCGTCGTCGCCCTGATCGCGCCGGACCTCCGAGTGGCCGACGATCGCGCCGGTCGCGAGGCCGCGGAGCATCGCGACGCTGATCTGCCCGGTGTACGCGCCGCGGTCCTCCCAGTGGACGTCCTGGGCGTAGACGGCCACGCCGGTCCCGCCGAGCGCGTCGACAACCGCCGCGAGCGCGATCGCGGACGGCGCGACCGCGACGTCGGTAGGGCCCCGCGGCATCGCCGCGACCGTCCGCGCGAGCGCCACCGCGTCCGGGATCGATGCGGGGTTCATCTTCCAGTTGCCGATCACGAGGCGCGCCCCGGTCACGCTTCCGCTTCCTCCACGAGCCGCCGCAGGCGCGAACGCACGATCCACTTCGTGGTGTCCAGGCGGCGGGCCAGGTCGTTCAGTGTCGCGGTCGGTGCGCGAAGACGCGCGCGAGCGGCCTCGCGGAGCGGCTGCGGCAGCCGCGACAGGCGGCCGCCGCGAACGAGGGCGCGGATCGCATCGGTCTGCGCCCGCGCTGCGACGACCGCGCGTGCGAGGTTCGCCGCCTCCGCGTTGACGAGCGCGTTGGTGCGTCCACGCACCTCGCGCGACACGCGCTTCGCCTCGAATCGCAGAAGCGTCTCGGTCGCTCCGCACGCGCGCAGGAATGCCGCGATCAGCTCGGCGTCGCGGATGGTGAACACGAGCTGCCCGCGCCGCGAGCGGATCGCGGGCGCGAATCCCTCGCGCCCGAGGAGCGACGCGGCGCGGCGCACCTCGCCACGCGGCGGCCGTAGCTCGAGGAGGTACCCGGAGGGTCCCGCCGACACGGAGCCGCCGGAGAGCATCAGCCCGCGCAGGTACGCGCGCCGGCAGCACCCGCGGCGGAACAGCGAGCTCGGGTCGACGTCTTCGGTGCGATGCGCGAGGCGCCGCGCCGGGACGCCGAGGTGCCCGGCCCGCGGAAGGAGCGCGGCGAGGACGCGCGCGTCGCAGGACTTGAGGGGCACGCGCGCGAGCTCGGCCTTGATCTCGTCGGAGAGCGGAGAGCGCTCGCGCGCCAGGACACCGCGGCTCACGTGCGGACGTCCGGCTTGTCGCGGTCGCGATGCTCGACGACCACCTCGCCACTCCACGACGTCGACAGGCGGCGAGCCACCTCGTCCGCGATCGCGACCGACCGGTGCCGTCCGCCCGTGCACCCGAACGCGATCCCGAGCCGCGCCTTCTTCTCCTCCTCATACCGCGGCAGCGCGAACTCGAGCAGCGGCATGAGGCGCTCGAGGAACGCGCGGGTCGCCGGGTGGTCGAGCACGAAGCGCCGCACGGGTTCGTCGCTGCCGGAGAGCGGGCGCAGCGCGTCGATGTAGAAGGGGTTCTCCATGAACCGCACGTCGAACACGAGGTCGGCGCTCGGCGGCAGCCCGAACTTGTAGCCGAAGCTCACCAGCTGCACGAGCATGCCCGCCTTGCCCTCGCCGTAGAGGGAATGGAGCGTGTCGCGCAGGTCCTTCACCGTCAGATGGGTCGTGTCGATGACCTTGTCGGCGCGCGCACGGAGATCGACGAGGAGCCGCCGCTCCCCCTCGATCGACGGCTGCACGCCGCCGGTGGTCTCGAGCGGGTGCCGATGCCGGGTCTCGCTGTAGCGGCGCAGCAGCACTTCGTCCGACGCGTCGAAGAACAGGACATGGGGTCGGGTGCCCGCGCGATCGAGCTGCTCGAGCTGCGCCGCGGCGTCGGTGAAGAGCGCGCCGCTGCGCGCGTCCACGACCATCGCGACCCGCGGATGCCCGCCCTTCCGCGCCACGTCGAGCGCGGAGCCCATGAGCGCGGGCGGAAGGTTGTCGAGGATGAAGTAGCCGAGGTCCTCGAAGACCTTCGCGGCCTGCGACTTCCCGGCGCCGGAGAGGCCGGTGACGACCACGAAGTCGGGGCGCGTGGCCATGACCCAGATCAGCTAGTGCGGGATGATCCGCGAGACGAGGAACCCGACGAGCCCGATGACGATCGCGCCGATGATCGCCGTCAAGACCCCGTCGACCGCGAAGCCGAGGATCGGGATGGCCGAGACGAGTAGGAGCATGAGCCCCGCGATGACGAGCTGGAACAGCCCGAGCGTCACGCAGGTGATCGGCAGCGCGATCAGCGAGATGATCGGCCGGACGAACGCGTTCACGACGCCGAGCACCAGGGCGGTCAGCCCGAGCGAGACCCACTTGTCGGCTTCGCCGTAGCCGTACGCGGTGTGGCCGTAGGAGATGCCCGGAATGAGCGCCGCGGCGACAGCGATGGCGATCGCGTTGATCAGCACGCGGCCAAGTAGCTTCATCGGACGGATATTAGGCGGCTAGTACTGGTTGATGGTGCCGAGCCGGCGGATCCGGCGGTCCGCGCGCCGGTAGGCCCAAAGGCCGATCGGGATCAGCACGAGGGTGCTCGCGATCAGCGCCACGTACTCGAGCGCCGGATCGAGGAGCGGGCGCGTTCCGAGGGCCTGCTGGCGGAGGATGTCCATCGCGTATGTCGTCGGGAGGACATAGGCGATCGGCTGCAGCACACCGGGGAGCAGCAGGATCGGGAAGGCGACGCCCGAGGCCACCGAGAACAGGAAGTTCGCGCAGTCGACGAACAGGTTCGCGTCCCTGATCGACAGCACGACGCCGGCGATGAGGTAGGCGACGCCGACCATCGCGACGATCGCGATGAGGATCGCGGGTAGGGCGTACAGCATCTCCGGGCGCAGTCGCAGGCCGAAGAACGCGATCCCGACGATGAAGATGGCGATCGTGCTGAATCCGAACCAGAACAGCCCGCCGAGCGCGCGTCCGATCACGAGCGTCTCCCGCGCGGTCGGGGTCAGCCAGGTCGGCTCGAGGGTCCCCATCTCCATCTCGTTGCGGAAGCTCATCGACATCGCCCAGAACGCCGTCGCGACGAGGCCGCTGATCACTCCACCCATGAAGATGAAGCCCGCGAGGTCCGCCGTGCCGATGGTCTTGTCGAGGCCGACGACCTTTCCGCCGACGGCGAACGACGCGCCGAACAGCAGGCCCGGCAGCACGCCCTGGTAGAGCGGCGTGAAGATGGACGACGCCACCGAGAAGCGGTAGCGCGAGACGTTGCGGATGTCCTTCCGCGCGATCGCGAGCGCCGCCCGCAGCTCGCCCATCAGTACCTTCCCAGCATGCCGCTGCGCCGGGCGCTCGCCTCGAGGATGCGGAACAGGACGATGGCGAAGCCGCCGAACACGACCGACAGGGCCACGAGCACGCCCGCCGTCGGGAGCAGGTCCAGCGGTGTCGCACCTCGGAGCAGCACGTCGCGGATCGCGGCGACGATCCACGTCGGCGGCATCGCGTTCGACGTCGCCTGGGCCCACGCCGGGAGCATCACGATCGGGAACGTGATCCCGCACAGCAACGAGAGTGCGCCGCGAACGAACTGCACCGCCGGACCGACCTCGCCGAATCGCAGGACGGCCGCGCCGAACAGCGAGCCCATCGCGTACATCGCCGGCAGTCCGGCGAAGGTCACGAGCAGCGTGAGGAGGATGCCCTGCACGGGCAGCACGACGCCGAACAGCAGCCACACCGCGAGGCCCATCACCACGAGCTGGAACAGGACCCACACGATGTTCGTGAGGGTCGGCCCGAACAACGGCACGAGACGCGAGACCGGCGTGAGGAAGACGGCCTCGAGCGAGCCGCGCATCTGCTCCTGACGCAACGCGGTCCCCGGCCCCCAGAGGAGCGTGCTGAGCCACATGTACATCGCGTAGCCCACGAAGACGAAGACGGTCACCCCGCTCGTGCCGGCCCGCGACGCGAACGCGTCGAGGGCCTGCGGGTCGCCGCCGCCCGAATAGGCCCGCCCCATGAGGACCCAGACCGCCGGGAGCAGCACCGGCCAAAAGATCTGCCCGATGAAGTTCGCCGGGTAACGGCGCAGGGTGCGGAACGACATACGGCCGGCGGCGCCCAGCGCCCGAAGATCGGCCGCCGCGATGGCCGGGTTCATTCGCGTAGCGCGCGGCCGGTGAGGGAGATGAAGACGTCCTCGAGCGAGACCGGCACGACCTCGACGTGCTGGATCGTCGCGCCTTCGCTGCGGGCGGCATCGAAGGCCGCCGGCACGAAGTCGCGCGCCGACGCGCAGTGCGCCGTCACGGCGAGGGTGCCGTTGTGGCGCTCGCTACGCGCGATGACGGCGGTGTTCGCGAGCCGCGCCAGGATCGCGCTGTCGGCGCCTGACGGCATGCCGATCTCGAGCGTCACGACCTCCTCGGCACGGATGCGCCGCTTCAGCGCGGCCGGGGTGTCGAGCGCGACGATCTGGCCGTGGTCGATGATCGCGATGCGATCGCAGAGCTGATCGGCTTCCTCCATGTAGTGCGTCGTGAGGAGCACCGTCCGGCCCTGGCGCTTGAGCTCCCGGACGCGATCTCGGAGATCGCGCGCCGCCTGCGGATCGAGCCCGACCGTCGGTTCGTCGAGGATGACGAGCGGGGGGTCCGGCAACAGAGCGCGGGCGAGCGCGAGCCGCTGGCGCATGCCGGTGGAGTAGCGCTCGACGTAGTCGTCCGCGCGGTCGCCGAGCTTCACCGCCGCGAGCGCCGCGTCGATGCGCGCCTTCTGGCCCTTCGGCGGCACGTGGTAGAGCGCGGCGAAGTATTCGAGGTTCTCGCGCGCCGTGAGCTTCCAGTAGAGGCTGCGCTCGCCGGAGAGCATCGCGCCCAGGTTCGCGCGTACCTCGCGCGGGTTCGCCTTCACGTCGACGCCCAGGACCCGCACCTCGCCGCTCGTCGGCTCGAGGAGCGTTGCCAGCATCCGAAGGGTGGTCGTCTTCCCCGCTCCGTTCGGCCCGAGGACGCCGAAGATCTCGCCGCGCTCGACACGAAGGTCGATGCCATCGACCGCGACGAACTTCTCGCGCTTGTCGGGCTCACGGCGGAGGCGCTGCCAGATCGTGCGACGGCCCTTCTCGAAGACCTTGGTCAGGCCGACGACCTCGACGGCGGGCGACAGCGCCACTACTCGACGACGATCAGGACCCGGTCGTCACCGTCGGCGATGTCGACGATCGGACCGGAGTGCGAGATGTGCCGGAGCACGTCATCCAGGTCGATGCCGAACTTCGCGAGCTGCTCGCGCACGAGACCGCTCGCCGCGATCTTCGTCTTGCCCATTCGCGCGATCCCGAGCGGGATCGCGATGTTCACCTTGGTCTTGCCGCCGGACGTGACCGTGATCCGCAGGGTCCTGCGGCCGAGCCCCGGAGGCATCGACGGATCGGGTGGGAACGGCGGCCGGCCGGAGCCCTGCGCGCCGAAGGCCGCCTCGGGACGCTCTTTGTCGTCGACGTCGCCGATCGCCTTGAGCAGCCGGTACGCCTGCTCGGGGTCGATCTTCCCGTCGGCGAGGAGCTTCAGGACCTGCTTCCCCTCTTCGCTCGGCATCAGCGGCCGCGCCGGGCGTCGAGCTCGGCCGCGGCGGCGTCGACATCGAGCTCGCCACGCGCCACGCGCGCCAGGAGGTCCCGGACATCGACGGTCGCGGCGGGCTCGGCCGGCGGCTCCATGGGCTCGGTGCGTTCGACGTCGTCGGGCTGCTCGACCTGAGCAGCCGGCGAGGCGTCGGGCGCACCGCCGGATGAGGCTCGGAGCTCGAGGTCGCCGCTCATGGTCTTCACCGTGACCTTCGTCTCGGCCGCCCCGATGACGACGTGCTTGTCCCGGCGCCCGGTCGTGTTCACGTCCCCAGCCAGCTGGCTCTGAAGGTCACCGCTCACGCTGACGAACCGGATGTCGTAGGAACCGCCACTCAGCCTGAGGTCGACGTCGCCGCTGATCGTCTTCACCCGGTGCTCGCGGGACTTGTCGAGCTCGCCGTCGATGCGGACCTCGCCGCTGACGGTGACGATGTCCGAGCCGTGCAGGCGGACCCGCTCGAAGCCGAGATCCCCGCTCACGGAGTTGCCGACGAGCTGGCCCGCGAAATTGCTCACCTCGCCGTCGCCGCTCACCGTCTTGAGCCGGAGGGGCCCCTGGACGTCCTCGAGCTTCACGTCCCCGGACACGCTCTGCGCGTCGATCGGTCCGCGCGTCCCCTCCACGACGAGATCGCCGCTCACGGTCATGGCCTCGAGCCGGACCTCGCGTGGGACGGTGATGTCGAAATCGACCGCCACGCGGCCGCCGCGGAACAGGTCCGCCCATCCGCGGTCCTGCTCGTACAGGTGCGGCTTCAGCACGATGTCGTCACCCTCCTGCTCCATCCGCACCTCGACGTTCTCGAGCAGGCGCTTCGCGCGCTCCTCGCTCGTCCCACGGACGCGCTTGCGGGCCGTCACGTGGACCGCGCCGGACGCGCCGACCGTGATCTTCGTGTCCCCCGAGACGTTCTTCACGTGCAACCGCGGCATGCCGGTCACGCTGAAGTCGCGCTCGACGACCTCCGAGTACTCGTCGCCGGCGAGGTCGGCGAGGTCGCCGATATCGAAGTTGAAGTTCATGGAGTCGCGGATGCTCCGGCCGAGGCCCTGACCGAGGGCGCCCCCCATGCTCGCGCGCATCGTGCGGCGTATCTCGTCGCGAAGACCGCGGCGTTCGTCGCGCGCTCGCTGGCGCTCGTCACGGTGCGCCTCGCGCTCCTGGTGCCGGGCCTCGTGGTACCGCTCCCGGGCCCGCTCGAATTCCTCGCGCGCGTTGCGGAATGGATCCTTCTCTTCGCTCATCACTCAGCCTCCAACAGCGTCGCCGCGTCGTCCGGCGCGATCTTGCCGTCCGCGAGCTCGCGCAGGATCTCCTTGCGGCGCTCGGTCTCGCGATCCGGCTCCGCCTGCGATGGGAATCCGAGGGCCCGGATCACGGCGTCCAGGCGGGAACGCACCGTCGGATACGAGATGCCGAGCTCGCGCTCGACGTCCTTGAAGTTGCCGCGCGCCCGGATGAAGGTCTCGAGGAACTCGAGCTGGTCCGCGGCCAGCGAGTGGAAGCGGCCGAGGGTGAAATTGCCCTCGAGGCGGGTGCCGCAGGCCTCGCACTCGAGCCGCACGACGCGCAGCGATTCGTTGCAGATCGGACAGCGGCCGATGACCGGATTCGCCATACCCCGACTTTCCGCCGCGTCGTTCTGATTGTCAACGGAAACTCAACGTTCTGTAGCGGAATATGCGTATCGTTGAGGCCGACCTCAACGCTTCAGTCGATCGCTCGCTCGCCGCCCTGACGGGATGGCCGCGATCGCGGCCGGTGCGCCGACCGCGGCAGCCCAGACCAGGACCGACACGGGACCGCCGTGCGGAAGGTCCACCGGCGCCTTGACCAACAGCGCCACCCCGACCAGCCCGAGATACGCCAGCGTTGGACCGGCCGCGGCAATCGATGTGCGCCCCCAGCTCTCGCGGACCGAAACAACGAACGCGGGTACCGCACTCACCAGAACGTTGAGCGCGAATGGCACCGGTTCAAAGGTCGTCTCGCTCGGCGAACACGCGAGGAAGTTCAAGCACAGGCCCGTCGACGTGCCGACGGCGAGCGGTATCCCATACGCCCCGCGACTAAGGCTGGAATTGAGCGTCAGCAGTAACTCGAACAGAAGGCCGCCCGCGACGGCGATGAGCTGCTTCGCGTACACCTCAGTCGATCGCCTGCTTGATCCGCTCGGCGAGGGCGTGCCCCACGCCCGCAACGCC
>Ga0070698_100009760_pt1 | contig 10260 bp, 8 predicted proteins | sample KBSK1502metaG_FD_65477 | JGI IMG/M metagenome (GOLD analysis project Ga0070698, IMG submission 65477) | Corn, switchgrass and miscanthus rhizosphere microbial communities from Kellogg Biological Station, Michigan, USA - KBS K1-50-2 metaG | ecosystem: Host-associated > Plants > Roots >... | reverse complement strand
GGCTTGGCGACCGTTTTTTGAGGGCTTGGTACTGGAGCGGGAGACGGGCTTCGAACCCGCTACCTCGACCTTGGCAAGGTCGCGCTCTACCAAGTGAGCTACTCCCGCTCGGCCAGAGGAACGATTTTACCCGGCCGAGGCAGGCCCGCCACTCAGGCCGCGAGGGACGACCGGCACGGCGTCGGCGGGCGACCCCAGCGGTCGCGCAGGGCGTTCACTCGCATCGCGGATTCGTGAAGGCGCGCTCGGTCCAGGCGGCCTGACTTCACCGCGGCCTTGACGGCGGCCACTGCCTCGCCTTCGTACCACGGGTCGCCGTTGCCCAGCAGCAGCATGTCGTTGCCGGCGCCCAGCGCCATCACCGCCGCCTCGGGCAGCGACCACTTCTGGCCGATGCCCCACATGCTGAGCGAGTCGGTGACGATCACTCCGCCGAAGCCCAGCTCGCCACGCAGGCGGCTGATGATCGACGAAGAGAAGACCGCCGGGGTCGAACCCGACCCCAGGCCCGGCGTGTAGACGGCGGTCACCATTACCGCGTCGGCGCCCGCGTCGATGCCCGCCTGAAAGCCCGGGCGCTGGACTGCTCGCCACGTGGCCTCCGACTCCGGGTCGGTCGGTATGGCCACGTGCGGGTCACCCGCCGCGCCGCCGAGGCCGGGGAAGTGCTTGACCGTCGCGCCCACTCCTCCGTCGTGCAGTCCTTCCACAGCGGCGGCGACCGACGGTGCGACCACCGAAGGCGAGGCGCCGAAGGAGCGGTCGCCGATGATGCCGTCGCGCGGGTTCGTGCGCACGTCGGCGACCGGCGCGAGGTTCAGGCCGACTCCCGCGGCGGCTAGGCCCGAGCCGTTCATGCGTTCCAGCGAACGCACGTTGTCAGGTCCGCCTTGGGCCATCTCGCGCGGCCACGGCGGCGAGAAGGGCGCCTTCACGTTCGACACCAGCCCGCCTTCCTCGTCGAGCATCACCAGGATCGGATGCGTGAAGCACGCGGATGAGGACACGGCCACGATCCGGTCGGTCCACGACTTCAGGTCCGCAGCAAGGCCGCCGAAGTTGGGCGTGAACAGGAGCACGCCGCCGACCTGGTCGCTCTGCAGGTACGAGCGAACGACGTCAAACGACACCGATCCGCGCCACGAGAAAACCATCACCGAGCCGATGTCCGCGTCCAGGTCCCATGGATCGGCGGATGGCAGTGGAGCCAATGAAGGCACAGGCGACGTCACAGATACGGCAGCGAGGCGCGGTGACGAAGGCCGGCCCACGAGCACCAGCGCCGCCAGCAAACAAACTACGCAGACAGATGCGATGCGGGCGACCAGCAACCGCCTCAAGTCCAGGGCAGTCTAGCGGCGGAAGCGGTACCTCAGGGAAAGCCCGAGCGTGCCCAGTCCCCACAGCAGCGCCATCAAGGGCAGAACAAAAGTCGGGTTGACGTCCGGTGCACCCACGCCCTCGAGAAACCCGTAGCCGAAGGTCAGCAATCCCGTCGCGGCTATCGAGAATCCCAGAGCCTGCATCTGCGTCCGCTTCTGCACCTCGTCCAACCGGCCCAGGGCCCGCACCGTCAGCCAGATCACGATCGCGGCCGGAAGCACCGGCAGGATCACGACGTAGTACTGCCACGACGCCCCGCGGTTCGCCTGCACGACTGTGATCGAGCCGACCAGGATCATCAGGTAGGCGAGGATCGCGAACCCGAACTGGATCTGCGTCTTGTACGCGACCAGGCCGGAGATCGGCGAGATCACGGCGACCGGCGCCGTGGGCAGCTCGACCGAGGCCGGCGCGGCGGTTCTTATGAATGGCGAAGCCGCATGGCTGAAGAGCGGATCGACCGGCGCCTCGGCTGGCGGCGAGGGAAAGGCCGTCTCCTGGTCGCTCACAAGCCCGGAATGGTAACCGCCTTCGCTTCTGGATTGACGCTTAACGGCCATCGCCGCTATAACTACGCGCGCCCGCGCCGCGGGTCGCCGTTCAAACGCACGAGAGGAGGGAGTTCGGAATGCGTCGCACCGTCCACATCGGTCTGTCGCTGGCCGCCGTCCTGACCCTGTTCATCACTTCGGCCGGCGGCGCGAGCGCGCATCCGGTTGGCGCGGTCTACATGAAGACGGTGAAGCAGGCCCATGGCGGCGGCAAGCCGAAGACAGGCTCCAACCTCTTCTCCCATGGCGGCCTCATCGAGCCCACCGCGAAAGTATTCATCGTCTACTGGGGCCCGGACTGGACGTCGAGCAGCTACAGCGCAAGCAAGTCGTACGTCGAAGGCTTCTTCGGCCACGTCGGCGGCAGCTCGTGGGCCGCCTCGACGACCCAGTACTGCCAGGGCGTCCCGTCGGGCACCGTGCAGTGCGGCACCTCGGGCGTCCACCCCTCCAACCCCGCGAGCGAGCTCGCCGCCACCTGGAACGACACCAGCGCGCTGCCCGGCAGAATCACGCAGAGCTTGATCGCGGCCGAGGCGACGAGGGCGATGCAGCTGGTCTTCGGCTACGACCAGAGCGCCGACTACATGATCTTCACGCCGAGCGGCCACTCGGAAAGCGGCTTCGGCACTCAGTGGTGCGCGTACCACAGCTCCACGAGCACGACGAGCGGCAACCTCTCGTACGCCTACATTCCTTTCCAGCCCGACGCCGGCGCCTCGTGCGGCGCGAACTTCGTCAACGCGGGTGCCAGCGGCGCCTTCGACGGTTTCTCCATCGTCGGCGGCCACGAGTACGCGGAGACGATCACCGACCCCTTCCCCAACACCGGCTGGCTCGACGGCCGCGGCGCGGAGAACGGTGACAAGTGCGCCTGGATCAGCTCCGGGCAGGGAGCCGCGGCGGACGTCAACCTCGGCGGCAGCAGCTACGCCGTCCAGTCGCTGTGGAGCAACGCGTTCAACGGCGGATCGGGAGGGTGCGTCCTCAGCTACCCGTAGGCGTCAGACCCTGGCCGCGAACTTGTCCAGATAGCTCACGTCGCCGAGCTTCTTCAACATGGCGAGCCCGGCGTCGGTCTCGGCTGCGTCACCCCGGATCAGTCCTCGCTCGGCGATCGCGCGGCCCAGCCCGGGCAGCGCGCCGCGCGGCTCCAGGATGGCGATCGCCGCGGTCAGCTCCGATTCCTCGCGCAGCGCCAGGCCGCGACACCGCCTCACGTGCGCTTCGAGCAGCGGCACGTTGATCCGGATCGCTTTTTCGAGGCCCTCGTCCAGGACCGACTTCGAGACCTCCTGCCGCCGGTCGGCGGCGAGGCTGAACCGGCGCTCCGCCAGCTCGGCCGGGTAGGCGTAGCGCAGGAAGAGGTCGTGCGGCCGGAATCCCGCGTCGTCGCGTAGGTACGCCAGGATGTCCGCCTGGTTGTAGCCGCGGGGGAAGCGGGCGATGATCGACTCGATCGCTTCCGTGGCCACGCCCATCAAACGCGCGTCGCCGCGCGCCTTGCCCACGTCGAAGCCGGCCATGAACCCGCGCAGCCCGTAGCCTGCCGCGTGGCTGCCGGCGTCGTGCCACGCCTCGATCGCGCGCCAGAACATGCCGGCGGTCTCGTCCCACCGGCCAAGCGTCCGCAGGGTTACCGCGCGCCACGCGAAGAGATGCAACGCCGGGTACGGCGCCTGGCCGGGCAGCAGGCGCGCCACCATCTGCGCGGAGTCGCGTTCCGCCCTCTCGAGGTCGCCGAGCAGGTACGACATCCAGGCGACCGTCGCGTGGGCGTCGATGCGCTCATAGAGATTCAGCTTGTCTTCGAACTCGAGGCGCCGCTCCGCGGTCTGGCGCGCGGCCTTCCAGTCCGAGACGGCGGTCGACTTGCCGCCCATCGCGTCGAGGACGATGCTCTCCAGCTCCGCATTGCCCAACTCGACCGCAAGCTCCATCGCCCTCGTGGCGTTGGCCTCGGCTTCGTCCAGCTCGCTGGCGGCGGGCTCCCGCCGGCCCTGGATCCAGAAGACGAAGAACGCATCAGCGGCGAGAAAGCGCGCGATCGAGTACTTGTCCGTGGCCTGCTCGAGCAGCCTCCGGCCGCGACCACGCAGCTCGGCCATCCATTCCTCCGACGGCCTGTTGCCGACCGAGCCCGTCCATCGCGTCGTCACCATCAGCATCCCCGCCAGTGCGCGCAGCTGATCGTCGACCGGCGCGTTCTGCTGCTGGTACAGCTCGAGGGCAAGCCGGTACTCCTCGAGCCCGCTGTCGCCGCCCGTGAGGTCGCCGATGCGCTCATGCAGCTTCGGCAGCATCCTCGGTTCGATGAAGTCGAATGACGCGCGGATGTGCCGCACGGCCTCGGGAGTGGCGGCCGACGCCGCGGCGACGTCCGCCGCTTTGAGCAGCCACTGCGCGGCGTTGGCCCGCGTGCGCTCGGTGATGTCAGTGCCCGGATCCAGCGCCGTGTACAGCACCGCAGCCTCGCGGTAGTGGAACGCGAGGATCTCAGCCAGGGCCACCTCGCGTCCCTCGCTTACCGACTGCACCCATCGTGCAGCCTCGGCGTGCAGGCGCGCGCGCTCGCCGCGCGTCAGGGTGCCGTACGCGACCTCCTGGATGAGGATGTGGCGGAAGTTGTAGCGGTTGGGTTCGGCGGCGGGCCGGATCAGGTCGCGGTCGACCAGGTTCTCGCACAGCTCCGCGATCTGTCCGCCCATGCTCGGCTCGAGCGCCGCCACGCCGCCCGGGCGAAACGAGCGCCCGAAGACGGCGCCCAGCTGCAGCACTCGCCTCTCGTCTTGCGGCAGCAGGTCGAGCCTCGCGAGCACCGTCGCCTGCACGGTGTCGGGCAGCTGCTCGAGCGACCCTTGCTCGAGGTACGAGCGCACAAGCTCGCCCGCATAGAAAGGATTACCCTCGGCGCGCTCGCTGACGAGCTGGATGACGTCGGGCCGGTCGGTGTCGAGCAGGTGGCGCACGAGCTCGGCGATCGCGTTGTTGGCCAGGGGCTCGAGCGCGATCGCGAGGTGGTTGAGGCGGCCGCCGCCCCAGTTGGGCCGGCGGTCGAGCAGCTCCGGTCGCGCCAGCACGAGCATGAGCAGCGCCGCCTCGCCTCGCGGCTGCATGACGAACTCGGCCAGGTCGAGGAGGCTGTCGCTGGACCAGTGGAGGTCCTCGAAGACCAGGACGACCGGATGCTTCCTGGCCGTCGCCTCGAGCGCGCTCCGCCACGCGGCGAACAGCAGGTCCTTGTCGGCGCCTTCCGTGCCCGCCTCGCCGATGGTGGCGGCCAGAAGCCGGGCGTCGCGGTCGACGTCTTCCACGCCGACGTCCTGCAGCCACCTGGCGATCGCCTCTCGCACCTGCTGCGGCGCGGTGTCCTCGGTCGTGCCCGTGAGCGTGAACAGGACCTGGCGCATCGGCCAGTACGTGAGCTGCTGGCCGTACGGCAGGCACTGCGCCGTGGCGATGACCGCGTCCGGGGCCAGGCTGGGCAACCACGACAGGAACTCTTCGACCAGCCGCGTCTTCCCCACTCCGGCCGGCGCGATGACGCTGACCATCGACGGCCGGCGCTCGCTGACCGCGCGGCGCGCGACGGGCTGGATCTGGGCAAAGTCGGTCTCCCTCCCCACCAGCGGCAGCCGGACGGGGGCGCGCTGCTTCTGCTTTCGGGGACCGATGACGATTCGCGCGGCCACGGGCTTCGCCTTGCCCCGCGCCTTGACCGCCACCTTGTCGCCGAACTCGAAATTGTTCGCGGCGCGGACCGTGCGGTCGCTCGCCAGGATCGCCCACGGCTCGGCCGACTGCTGCAGCCGAGCCGCGACATTGGTCGCGTCGCCGGTGATGAGGAAGTCACCCTGCGACTGGTCGCGGCTCGCCACCACCTCGCCGGTGCTGACGCCGAAGCGGATGGCGATGCGGCCGCCCAGCAGCGCGTCCTGCTTGATGCGCCCGCGCATATAGATGGCCGCGGCCACCGCGCGGTCGGGGTCGTCGCCGTGGGCGGTGGGCAGCCCGAACACCGCCATCACCGCGTCGCCGATGAACTTCTCGACCGTGCCGCCGTGCTGCGCGACCGACTCGCGCGCGATCGCGTAGTACCGCTGCAGCAATCGCCGCATCTCCTCCGGGTCGAGCTGCTCGCCCAATGCGGTCGAGCCCGCCATGTCGGCGAACAGGACAGTGACGATGCGGCGTTCTTCGGTCGAGACGGCCATCCGGGAGAGTTAACCTACCAGCCCCATGAGCTTTACCTCCCCGCTAGCGGGGAGGTCGGCGGCGCAGCCGCCGGGTGGGGACGTGAGTGAGGTTTCACCTCCCCGCCTGCAGGGAGGTCGGCGGCGAAGCCGCCGGGTGGGGACGGGCGCCTTAACACCCAACATTTTCAATCCCGCGGGCCGATGCCAACGTGAAAGCATGCCCTCGCCTGAGACCGTCCGCGCCCGAGAGCTCCGGCGCGACATGTCCGGTACCGAGCGTCGCGTCTGGTTTCGACTTCGGCGTAGAAACGTAGCTGGATACAAGTTCCGAAGGCAGGTCCCAATCGGGCCGTACTTTGCAGACTTCGCCTGTCTGTCGGCGCGACTCGTCGTCGAGATCGATGGCGAGTTTCACGAAGATCCGGAGCGCGACCAACGGAAGACGGATTACCTCGAAGCTCGCGGTTGGAGGGTAATGCGCGTGTTCGCCTCGCTGACTGATCAACACCTCGATGACGTCATTGAAGCGATCTGGCAGGAACTGCAGGAACGCACGTCCCCACCCTGACCCTCCCCGCAAGCGGGGAGGGAAAGCCTCAACCCACGAGCCCAGCTTCGTACGCCAATATCACCGCCTGAACGCGGTCGCGAAGCTCGAGCTTGTCCAGCAGGTGCGCGACGTGCGTCTTCACCGTCGTCTCGCTGACGTGGAGCTTGGTGGCGATCTCCGCGTTGGTCAGGCCCCGCGCGACCTCCTTGAGCACTTCCTGCTCCCTCTCCGTGAGCGTCTGCAGCTCTTTCGGTTTCTTGTTGGTCGGTTCCGGGCGTTTCGCGAACTCTTCGATCAGTCTCTTCGTGACCGACGGCGCGAGCAGTGCGTCGCCCTGGGCCACGACCCGGATCGCCTTGATCAGGTCCTCGGGCGGCGCGGCCTTCAGCAGGAACGCGGAGGCGCCCGCGGCCAGCGCGTCGAACACGTACTCGTCCAGCTCGAAGGTGGTGAGAATGACGACGCGCGTGGCGCTTACGATCTGTCTGGTGGCCGCGATGCCGTCGAGCCGCGGCATGCGAACGTCCATCAGCACGACGTCGGGCTTTTCTCTGCCCACCAGGTCGATCGCTTCCTGGCCGTCGGCGGCCTCGCCCGCGACCTTCATGTCCCTCTGCGACTCGACGATCATGCGAAAACCCGCGCGGACCATGGCCTGGTCGTCGACGATGGCTACGCGGATCAATTCCCGTAAGGGAGCCTGGCGTGCACCGTGAACCCGCCGAGCGGCGATGAACCAGTGCCCATCTTGCCGCCGAAGAGTGCCACGCGCTCGCGCATGCCGATGAGGCCGTGCCCCGTTGTCTGCCCGTCGCTCGGACCGCTGCCGTTGTCGCTGACAGTGAGGGCGAGCCCCTCCTTCTGGTAGTCGACGACGACCTCGACCCTGCTCGCGTTGGCGTGCTTCAGGACGTTGGTGATCGCCTCCTGGACGATTCGGTAGGCGGACAGGTCCACCGCCGCCGTAAGGCGCTGCTTCTCGCCGTGTACCTTCAGGGTGGCCTCCAGCCCCGCGTCGCGTGCGGGCTTGAGCAGGGCGTCGACCTCGTCCAGCGTGGGCTGCGGAGCCCGGTCCGCCGCACCAGGACTCTTGCGCAGCACGCCCAGCAGCTTGTTCAGCTCCGCCAGTGTGTCCCGGGCGCTTTGCTCGATCGCGCCGAGCGCATCAGTGCTCGAGCTGCCAGACACGCGCGCCGCGCCGGCCTGGATCGCAATGACGCTGACGTTGTGCGCGACCACGTCGTGCAGCTCGCGCGCGATGCGCAGCCTTTCGTCCTCCGCCGCCTGCTCACGTTCCTGCCGGTGCCGCTCGAGGAGCTCGGCGACGAACCGCCGGCGGGAGCGCTGGAAGTCGCCGATCGACCACGCGATCAGGGACGTTACGCCCGCAGGCAGCAGGTTGCGTGCCAGCCGGAAATCGCCCAGCAGCAGCACGATCACTGCGGCGGCTATGACCGCGAGCGCGAGGCCGGCCACCCACAGCCGCACGCGGCTCCGGTCATAAACCGAGACCGCATAGACGGCGAACGCCAGCGCAGGGCTGAACGGCTCCCGCTCGGGCACGGCCAGCCACGCGACGAGCCCGGCGATTACTACGACGCCCAGCACCGCGACCGGGTAGCGGCGGCGCCACCACAGAGCGAGTGAGCCGATGACAGCCATCGGCACGTACACGGTGAACACGGAGACGCGGTTCGGTCCGCCGAAAGTCGCGAGCGCTCCGGCGAGGAGGTTGAAGGCGACGACGATCCCGTCGGTAAGCCGAGGCCGACCCGTGATCCACGACCACGGCCGGCCCCGAAAGCCTTGTCGCGAAGAGGTCGCGTCTATGTGACATCCCTCAGCCGGAGCAGACCGGCGGCCACGATGACCAGGCCAATGCCGTACGCCACCAGCACCAACACCGCGTGGTCGGCTGTGATCGCCGGCGCAAGGGTGCGTCCGAAGGCCGGAGAGGTGAAGCTCCGGGCGAGCGCGGTGGCGTTCTGGTTGACGAACTCGTCGGTGATCCATTTGTACGCGCCGTTGTTGATCAGGCCGATGAACCGGACGGCGATGATCTCGACCGCGAGGACATAGATCAGGCCGATGCCCAGCGCGGCCGCGGACTGCCGCAGCAAGGTCCCGATCGCCATGCCGATGGCGCCGTTGACGAAGAAGATGAGCCAGATCGCGCCGATGCCCTTCGCCAGGTCGACGGCCGCCGGCCACGTGATGGCCTGGCCCTGGAAGGATGCGACCACGACGCTGTTTGCAGCGCCGACGGCGAACAACACGAGGGTGATGATGAGCATCCACACCGCGAACACGACGAGGCGACCCGCCCACACCGTGAGCCGTCCGGGTCGCTGCGTGAACATGGTCTTGAGCGTGCTCCACGCGAACTCTGAGCCGGCGAACAGGGCGCCGACGACGATGGCCATGGCCGCACCAACGGGGAAGGCCGCGCCCATCACCTGGTTCACGAACTGGTCGGGATACAGGGTCAGAATGTTCACCGCGCGGTCGCCAGCGGTATTGGGGTGAACGGCGAGATACCAGTCGAGCATGTAGATCAGGACGGTGATGGCCGCGATGATGCCCGCGGACACGAGGAACGCCGGCCGGTATCGACTCTTGCGCCACTCCGCTTTGATGGTTGCGATCATGATCCCTGCTTCTCTCCTGTGAGCTGGAAGAAGACTTCCTCCAGCGATCTCTCAAATGGGCGCAGCTCGCTCACGCCAACGCCAGCGGCGACCAACTGGCGGTTGATCTCGGCGCTCTGGCTCGGCTTGGTCTTGATGTGCAGCGCGCCGGCATCCCCGTTGAGGCTGACGGCGTCGGGGCCGAACATCTTCGACAGGATCTCCTGCGCCTGGTCGATGGGTTGGGCCCGCACGAGCACGCCCTCCTCGCCGAGCAGGTCCTGCACGGTCGACTGCTTGACGAGCTTGCCGTTGCTGATGACGCCGACTCGGTCGCAGATCTGTTCGACCTCGCCGAGGAGGTGGCTGCTCAGCAGCACCGTGCGTTCGCCCTGGCCGATGTCCTTGATGAGCTTGCGCATCTCGGCCATGCCTTGCGGGTCGAGGCCGTTGGTCGGCTCGTCGAGGATCAGGAGCTCGGGGTCCTTGAGCAGTGCCGCGGCGACGCCGAGGCGCTGCTTCATGCCTGTGCTGTAGGTGCCGAACTTCCTGCCGGCCCTGCTCGCGAGCTCGACGATTTCCAGCACTTCATCGACGCGCTTCTGCTTGACGCTCGCGAGGTCGGCGACGACCCTGAGGTTCTCGCGCCCGCTGAGATACGGGTAGAAGCCCGGCGACTCGATGAGGGAGCCGATCCTGGCCAGACCCGCGGGGTCGCCGGGCGAGTGGCCCGCGACGGTGGCCGCGCCGGAAGTCGGCCGGATGAGGCCGACGAGCGTGCGCAGGGTCGTGGTCTTCCCCGCCCCGTTGGGGCCGAGGAAGCCATAGACCTCGCCACGCCGCACGCTCATGTCAACGGAGTTCACGGCGAGGACCCCGCTGCCAAAACGCTTGGTGAGACCGTGGGTCTCGACGATCGTGGTGCTGTTTTCCATGGCCCCAGGCTACGTTTC
>Ga0070698_100009759_pt1 | contig 10261 bp, 6 predicted proteins | sample KBSK1502metaG_FD_65477 | JGI IMG/M metagenome (GOLD analysis project Ga0070698, IMG submission 65477) | Corn, switchgrass and miscanthus rhizosphere microbial communities from Kellogg Biological Station, Michigan, USA - KBS K1-50-2 metaG | ecosystem: Host-associated > Plants > Roots >... | reverse complement strand
GGATTAGGATCAATTTATCCAATTGCAAGAAGCGTTTTTGGTACTCCACAGGATCTGAGCCATCCGAACTATACCAACATGATCAACCAGGTAACGGATGCCGTGAAGTCGCATCCGCATGTTGTTTTTGTAGCGGGGCATGATCATGGATTGCAATTGATACAAGATAGCAGTCATAGCTACATTGTAAGTGGCGGAGGCAGCAAAACACAGCGGGTTTCAAAAAGCAAAAAAAGCCTTTATGCAGAAACTGCCAGGGGGTTTGTTGTAATGGAAGTATCAACAAATAAAAATGTTACCGTTGCCTATTATACAGTTACAGATTCTGTCAGAAATACTTTTGGCACTACCCTGCTTAATTTCTCTTCTATTCCCGAACCAACGGGTGATTCTGCTAAACGTGAGGTTAATATCACCAACATAAAGTATAAAGATACAGTCAATATTTCTGCAAGTGATAAACACCCACCGGTCAAAGGTTTTAGAAAATTTATTCTTGGTCAGAACTATCGTCCCGAATGGTCAACGCCGGTAAACATGAAAGTTTTTAATATCAGGGAAGAACGGGGCGGGTTTACTGCAACAGGATTGGGCGGCGGCAAACAGACAAAATCATTACGCTTAACAGAAAATAAAACTGGTAGAGGATGGGTTTTACGTTCAGTTGATAAAATTCCAACGGGGGCTTTACCCCCGGAATTCAGAGGTACAATATCAGAGGATCTTGTAAAAGATTTTAACTCTGCGTCACATCCTTATGCGGCGTTTACTGTTCCGGAGTTAGCGAAGGCCCTGAACATTGTAGTTCCGCATCCGGAATTATTTTTTGTGCCTGATGATCCTGCTCTTGGATTTTACCGGCCGCTATTTGCAAATACCGTTTGTATACTGGAAGAAAGGGATGCTTCTTTCGATGCTTCAGAAACAAAAAGTACTGCAAAGGTTTTTAATCACCTGATCGAAGAAAATGATCATAGGGCTGACCAGTTTGCCGTGTTGAAAGCAAGATTGCTGGATATTATTATTGGAGATTTTGATCGGAACCTGGATCAATGGAAATGGGCAACAACTGATACCGGGAAAGGAAAATTATATTTCCCAATTCCGCGCGACAGGGACCAGGCGTGTTTTTATTCTGACGGCTTATTATTAAAAAGAAGCAGCAAGAAGCTTTTGCCGTTTCTTGTAGGTTTCAGAAATGATATTCCACAGGTTAACTGGTTTAATTATACCGCAAGAGATTTTGACCGGCTATTTCTTACTGACCTTGATGAAAATGAATGGAAAAAAACAATTGCCGACGTGCAAAAGGACCTTTCTGATAGTGTGATTGCAACGGCTGTAAAACAAATGCCGAAAGAGATTTACCCCATTGATGGCAAAATAATCGGGGACAAACTTGTAAACCGACGCAATGCTTTGACAAAAGCCGGAATAACTTATTACCGCTTCATTTCAGAAAAAGTGAACGTAGTTGGCAGTAATCAAAAGGAATATTTTAAAGTAAGTGATAATGGCAATGGGCTGCAGGTAAGAGTGTATGCAAGAGAGCCGGGTAATGACACAAGTTTTATGATGTATGACAGGACCTTTGAACGATCCAGTACACGGGAAATAAGATTATATGGACTTGGTGATGATGATGTTTTTGATATTGATGAAAATGTTAAATCAAAAATTAAGTTGCGGATCATCGGGGGACGAGGAAATGATACATTTAATATACGTGGCAATGTTGAGAACCTGATCTATGATATGAATGTAGAGGGTAATTACATCCAACATACAAGCCATACTAAAAATCGTTTTTCAAAAGATCCGTCTGTAAACTCGTATAGCATTCTTGGCTTTAAATATAATACAAGTGAATTTCCAAGAATTCAAATCGGCGCCAATTCGGATGATGGCTTTATAGTTGGTGCAGGTTTTTCAAAACGAACCTATGGTTTTCGGAATGATCCATATGCGACCGATCATAAATTCGGAGCTTATCATTCATTCAATACCGGAAGTTACCGGTTTAAATATGATGGAGAAATTAATCACATCACCCATAACATTGATCTTCTTTTAAAAGGCAAAATAGGATTGCCTGAAGTAAATAATTTCTTTGGCTTTGGAAACAGAACGAAAATTGCTGATGATAAGAATTATGATTTTTACCGAACTCAGTTCCGGGCGGTTGAATTTCAAGTATTGGTCCGGAAACGTCTTTTTGAAAGATTACAATTAATGGCAGGGCCTTATTTTTTCCATTATTCAAATAAATATGCGGATAATGCTAACGCCGTGTTGGGCAAAACTTCATTAGACAACCTGCATCTTGATTCCACAAAGATTTATACCACCAAAACGCACCTGGGGGTGAAACTGGCGATGAAGTTTGATAACAGGAATAATGAAATTTTTACAACCCGTGGTATCATCTGGTATAATGAATTTCTTTCAAGTGCCGGTCTTACTAAGACAAGCAAAACATTTACAAAGATCAGTTCTGACATGACGATCTATGCAAGTCTAAGTGACCCTGCACGATTGATCGGGGTTGTTTCATTTGGCGGAAGCAGGATATTCAGCCGGTCTTTTGAATTTTTCCAGGCGGCGGCTATCGGTAACAATAATCTCCATGGCTTCAGGGCTAACAGGTATCTTGGTAAATCAACCTTATATGGAAGTACAGAATTAAGATATCGATTATTTAATTTGAAATCTTATCTTATTCCCGGCCCTGTTGGCCTTACTGGTTTTTATGACATTGGCCGTGTTTGGTTAGATAGTGAGAAAACGAAGATCTGGCATTCAGCATACGGCGGAGGATTTTATTTTATTCCTTATAACAAATTTATGATCACCGGTTCAGTTGGTTTTTCTGCAAAAGAAAATATGTTCAATTTTGTGCTGGGAACTAAAATAAATCTGAGTTATTAAATATTGGAGATAGCAAATTTTTTTAAATAAGCCAGAACAAGTTGGTGGCAGAATAGTTGCTAGTTATCACTCATGAGTCTTTCAAAACTAATAGTGCCAAGCGGATCTGTAGTGAACAAACGAAGATTACCCATCATCTTAATTATTGCAATAAGCTGGACCCTTGCTGATTTTTTTATTTTTATTATACAATTAAGCACCGATTCTTTTTTATTTAAGTACCAGGAACCTGGCGCTAATACTTTTAAGGCCATTTTGCTGCGTGAAGTGAATGTGTTGGTGGTAAGTTTTGTAATAGGCTTCCTGCTTATTTCTGTATTAAGAAGGTTTTTTCGTCATTCTTCACCCTGGGTCCATCTTATTCTCAAAACTTTAATTCTTATAGCGGCCGGGCTTATTATGAGCTTCCTGATCTACATATCTTTTGAAATGATCATCAGGCACCGGACTTTTGATGCAGCAATAAATAGATTTTTTCAAAATACTTTCCGGGCACAATGGATCATACCGAAAATGGCCGAGTGGACCATTCTGTATATACTAACACAGCTCGCAATAGAAGTAAATGAAAAATATTCTCCCGGTGTTTTTTTCGATATTATAATGGGAAAATACCTGCAACCCAGGGAAGAAGAAAGAATAATTGTTTTTATTGACCTGCGCAACTCTACTCCTATTGCCGAAAAGTTGGGGAACAATTATTTTCAATTTATCCGTGATTTTATTTTTTGTATCTCTGCCGGTATCATGGAGCATGATGGCCGCGTCTACCAATATGTGGGAGATGAGATTGTCGCCTGGTGGCCCACCTCCAAAGTAAATGCAAGAAAGGCAATCAGCTCATTAATTGAATCAAGAAAAATATTGAATACCAACACCAATGTTTTTATGAGCAACTATGATATTGTTCCGGAATATAAAGCAGGTATGCACACAGGAATGGTTACTGTCGGCCAGGTAGGAATTTCAAAAAAGGAACTGGTGATGAGCGGCAATACGATCAACACGGCATCAAGAATACGAAGCGCCTGCACCGATCTGAATCAAAAATTTTTGGTATCGAAAGATATAATTGACCTGCTTGAAATGAAAGACTGGCAAAGCGAAAGCATGGGAGAAGCAGATCTGAAAGGGAAAAACGAGAATATTGAATTATTTGCTTTAAAAATCTGATCACGGCTGATTGATGAATACAGAAATAAAAAAAAGGCAAACCTGGCTCTCAATCTTTACCATTGAGTTTTTAGTGGTGCTGTTATTACTCCTGGCGCTGATCGTTTTTATTCTTGCTGCCCGTGAAGTCTTTATTTTAAAAAACTTTGTTTTTGATGATGATGTTTTCGACGCCTTGCGCCCATATATTACTCCTGGCCGTACCCGTTTCATGAATTTTATTACATTTTTCGGGAAGCATGATGCATTGATCCCATTGAATATTTTATTGATCAGTTATTTCATTTATAAGAAAAAAAGATGGTTTGCTATTCGTATTGCAGCATTGGCGCTGAGCAGTCTTTTATTGAAATTTTTATTGAAATTATATTTTCAACGCGCCAGACCTGACATTCCTGTAATTGAAAAAGTGGATGGTTATAGTTTCCCAAGCGGCCATGCATTGATCGGTGTTGTTTTTTATGGTCTTGTCATTTTTGTTATCTGGCATGAGATAAAACAAAAATGGCTGAAAATAGCATTGACGATCTTCTTTGTGCTGTTTATTCTTCTGATCTGCTTTAGCAGGATATACCTCCGTGTGCATTATGCAAGTGATGTGATCGCAGGAATCGCCGTTGGGTTTATCTGGCTGGTGTTATCGCTGAATATTATTCATCGCATTGAGAAAAAATATATTGCAAGAAGAGCATTGAGAGCAGAAGGGTTAGAGAAATAGGGTTTTCGATTACGGGGTATAAAGGAATTTCACCAATGTAGCTTTAGAGCCAACCCCTTCATTTGTTATAAACATCTCTCCATTACTTTTAAAAGTCAATCCTTCAGCTTGTGGAAATAAGCTTTTAGCAAGCATGTATACAGCTTCTACGTTTCCATCGGTATCGACTATCGCCAACTGGTTGCTTGCGGAAGAAAGAATAAATAATTTTTTAAGAACAGGATGGATCCGGGCAGCCGATGGCTGAAATCTTGAAGTTTTCCGCGGCGAAAGTTCTTCTATTTTCGAAACATCGATGGAATAAATAGGCTTAGTATCAAAGCCTGACGAATCTGGATAATAGGCATAGGCGCTTACAATTTTTTTATTATCACTGTCACAATTCTTACAAAGCATTACCAATGCTTTTCTTTCCGGATCATAATAGAGTGATTCAAAATCATTTTTATCAGACAGGCCAAGCTTTCCAAGATCCGCAGTTTGCCGGTGACCCAAACTATCTGTAACTATTTTGAAGATCGCACCATCACTTCTTAAAATATAGATATCCGCTCCTATGATTGCAATATCTTCATAATCTCCTTTTAATGGATTAAAGACATAGGGTTCTCCCATGATCGTTCCTGCTCCTCTGTCAAGGAAAAAAACAGAACCCTTTTCATCATTATGGGCAATGAATTGATCCTTGTGATTATCCCATATAATCCCGGAAATCTCTCTAAGCTTTATGTCTAATTTAAAAATTACAGGTTTTGAAAAATCATAGTGTGGGGGTGATTTATAGATGAATTTTTTGGGTTTGCAGCCAACAATGAAAAGAAAAAAAACAGGGGAGATATAAAAGGCCCAGGCTAAAATTTTAAATCTTTTCATCGCTTTACTTTAATTAAATTTATAAAATTATATCTTTATTATTATGACCGAAGAGCAATTCAGGATATTATCCGCAGCGCAGGACTTTGTCTCAGATCTGTTTATCAATAAAGTTAGTAAAACTATCCATTTTCACACATTACAGCATACCCAGGAAGTATTGGCTGGCAGTGAAACAATGGCCGATTATTATCACCTGGAAGATGAAGATCGTTTTGCTTTAATGCTTGCGGCGTGGTTTCATGATACCGGGTACAGCAGCGGAAAAGCCGCCGGTCATGAGAATCTAAGTATTGAATTAGCAACAAAATTTTTAAGTGAGCATAAAGTACATCAAAACATCATCAATAAAGTTGTTGGCTGTATTAATGCTACCCGTCTTCCTCAAAATCCCGCATCTCTTATTGAACAAATTATTTGTGATGCCGACCTGTTTCATCTTGGAACCACCGATTTCAGAGAGAAAAATAAACTCCTCCGTGAGGAGCTGAATGATTTTGGTAATATGGAACTATCAAAAAAGGACTGGAGGAAAAAAAATATTGAGTTTCTTACTAAACATAATTATTTTACTTCTTACGCAAAAGAACACCTTGATCCGTTGAAACAAATTTACCTGGAGGAATTAAATAACAAAGCTGGCAATGGCGAAAAGCCTGATAAAAAAAATACCAAAGACACAAAAGCGGTCATAGCCAATCCAAAAGATAAACCAAAAGATAAGCCAAAAGATAAAGGGCTTACTGATGAAGAGCAAAAAAAACTTGATGAAGCAAAAAAGAAAAAAGAAAAGGAATCTCAATCTGAAAGAGCAATATCAACTGTATTCAGAATAGTGGCACAGAGTCAAAATAACCTGAGCCAGATGGCCGACTCAAAAGCAAATATCATGATCTCAGTGAATTCGATCATATTATCCATTGTAATAGGAACTGTATTCAAAGACCTGCAAACCGATACCAACTTTCAAATCCCCATATTTATGCTTGTTTTGGTTTGTGTCTCAGCAATTGTCTTCAGTATTCTTGCTACCAGACCCAACGTCACTTCTGGCAAATTCACTAAAGAAGATATTGCCGATAAAAAAACAAATCTTCTTTTCTTTGGAAATTTTCATAAGATGGGATTAACAGATTATGACTGGGCGATGCTGGAAATGCTTGAGGACAAGAATTATTTATATAGCAGTATGATCAAGGATACTTATTTTCTTGGTATTGTACTTGCAAAAAAATACCGCTACCTGCGTATCGCCTATAATATTTTTATGTTTGGCCTCATCCTGGTAATGATTGCTTTCACCATTTCATTCCTTATACCAGGCGCAACTGAACTTTATTCTCAATAGGTGCCAGAGTTTATTGGGGAAGATGAGCAATGAGCTCTACTTCTAATTTTGCATCAGCCATAAATAATCTTGTTATTTGCGTCCATGTAGCCGCGGGAAAATCGCCTTTATAAAATGCTTTTCTTGCATCATTAAATTTTTTCATTGCTTCTATATCAGTAGTAAATAAATTTTCTTTGACTACATTTTGAAAAGTGGCGCCAAAACTTTTTAAAGATCTTTCCAGTGCCTGGTACACTCTTGTGATTCCTTCCGGCGTTACATCCCTGGCGACTGCCCCGGAGATATAAAGTACATTATCTACTTTGACCACCTGCACATACCCTGCGCTGGTATCCTGCTGCAATGCATTTCCCCAATGCCATTTTTCCTTCTTAATATTATTATCCTGCGCAAAAAGATTTCCATTAAATAAAAAGAAAAAAAATATAAAGAAGGGCGTGCTGTAAAATTTATTTTTCATAAAAATATTTTATTACTAATGTAAAAGCTGTTCAACTAAAAATAAAAAATCCACCCGGTAGAACGGATGGATGGCAGTTAATTATAGTTAAAGCTTTTAAAGATATTTTCTCAGCTCTTCTACCAGTTCAGTTTTTGTAATGGGAATTCCCATGATCTTGTTATAGCCTTTTGCATCTACAAAATAAACATCACGGATAATTTTTATAAGCTGACCATTATTGATCTCGGGGATCAACACAGTTTCATAATTATGCAGGATCTCGCCCAGGTTTTTTGGAAATGGCCGCATATAACGAAGATGAGCATGTGCAATAGATTTTCCTTCGTCTACCAATTCAGCTACCGCACTTTTTATAGCGCCGAAGGTCGAACCCCAGCCAAGCACAAGCACTTTTCCTTTTTCCGGCCCGTTATCTATTTTTTGTAAAGGAATATAATCAGCGATCTTATCAACTTTTGCCTGTCTTGTCTTTACCATGTGCTGGTGATTGTCGGGATCATAACTAACATTACCAGTTCCGTCTTCTTTCTCCAATCCACCGATGCGATGTTCAAGACCTGCTGTGCCCGGTATAGCCCAGGGACGAACAAGTTTCTCATCTCTTTTATAAGGCATTAAGTGAGGTTCGCCTTCATCCAGGGAAGTTTTAAATTTCACTTTTATGGGCTGCAAATCTGCGCTTTTTGGAAAACGCCATGGCTCTGCCCCATTTGCAATATAGCCATCACTTAAAAATATTACCGGCGTCATATGTTGAACTGAAATTCTTGCTGCCTCATAGATCGCACTAAAACAATCACCTGGTGTACTCGCTGAAACTATTGGCATCGGGCATTCGCCATTTCTTCCATAATATGCCTGCAACAGATCTGATTGCTCGGTTTTTGTTGGCAAACCTGTCGATGGACCGCCCCGTTGAATATTGATAATTATTAATGGGATCTCCAGCATTACTGCCAACCCCATTGCTTCTGCTTTCAATGCTATACCGGGTCCGCTCGACGTGGTTATACCAAGACTTCCACCATATGCTGCGCCGATGGCTGATGTGATCGCCGCTATCTCGTCCTCTGCCTGGAAAGTTTTTACACCAAAGTTTTTATACTTGGCAAGATCATGAAGAATATCTGAGGCAGGGGTAATAGGATATGAACCCAGGAATAATTGCAAACCACTTTTTTGTGAAGCTGCTATCAATCCATAAGCCAATGCCTGGTTACCCATAATGGAACGGTATTCACCCACTTCCATCTTTGCTTTTTCTACTTTATAAGTTGTGGTAAAAGTTTCTGTAGTGTCACCATAATTATACCCGGCCTGTAATGCTTTAATATTGCTATTGAGTATCTCGTCTTTTTTTCCAAACTTTTCTTTCAAAAAACCGATAGTGCCGTCCATACTCCTGTTGTACATCCAGTAAAGAAAGCCAAGTACAAACATGTTTTTAGCCCTGTCCTTTTCTTTCATCCCCATGGTGATATCCTTCAACGCCTCACGGGTCATTTTGGTCACATCCATCTTTATCAGTTCGTAATTACCAAGGCTTCCGTCTTCCAACGGGTTTACGCCTTCTTTATAATTAGCCAACCGAAGATTCTTTGCATCAAAGCCATCTGAGTTGGCAATGATCTTTCCGCCTTTTTTTAATTGCTTGAGGTTTGTCTTCAGCGCGGCAGCATTCATTGCCACCAGCACATCACAAAGATCACCGGGAGTAAAAACGGGATTACTTGAAAAACGGAGTTGAAATCCACTCACACCAGGTAAAGTTCCCTGTGGGGCACGAATCTCAGCCGGGAAATCCGGGAAAGTGGCGAGGTCGATACCAAGCATGGCGGTATTATTGGTAAACTGAGAGCCGGTAAGCTGCATACCATCACCGCTGTCGCCGGCAAACTTTATTACTACGTCGGAAAGAGTTTCCTGTTTACGGGTCATGAAATAAGAAATTAGGTCTGCGAAGTTAAGGTCTTTAACAAAGAAACGGATAAGCAAAATCAGTTGAGGGCATGATTAAGCTTTTAGAAAAGCTTTAACCAAAGGAATTTGCTAATAGGTATGGTTGCCTTATAATTTCATACCTCAAAACCACACACATTTATGGAAACAAGCCCCACCTCCGATGACGATGAGTCAGGCACTCATGTCTATTACAGTTACATTTACAAGTACCGCGTTTCTGTTTTAATTATTCTTTATCTCGTTGTATGCACCAGGCTTGTTGGTCGGGCGTGATGGCTACTTACCTTTATTGTCTTGCAGCTTTACCTTAATTTGTCTTAAACATCCGGTTTGGTACAGCCGCAAACCGGATATTTAAAAAAAAAATACTGTCATGAAATTTTGGAGAGGTATGATTATTAGTTTTTTCGTAATAGTGTGTCAGACCCCTGGGGCGACACAATCCGTTAAAAACTCAAGAACTATTAAAAAAGAAGAAAAAGCCGATATCGATTCTTTATTTATAGTTTATTCCCTGCCAATAAATGTATCGTACACTAATAATTTCACTCAAACTGATATCGCAGATTCTTTAATTGCATTGCTAAAGCGGAAAAAATATAAGTATCTTGATAGCTCGGCCTATGCTCAATTATTTAAGGCAAAATTAAATGAGTTAATAGGATGGAATGATCTGGAAGGAATGAGAGAATTCCTTGCCAAAACCCAATCCGATAAAAATTATTATATCAATAAAATTCAATCTGCGGACCCTTTTGCACAACGAATACAATTATCTTTTTTGAAAACCGAT
>Ga0070698_100009758_pt1 | contig 10261 bp, 12 predicted proteins | sample KBSK1502metaG_FD_65477 | JGI IMG/M metagenome (GOLD analysis project Ga0070698, IMG submission 65477) | Corn, switchgrass and miscanthus rhizosphere microbial communities from Kellogg Biological Station, Michigan, USA - KBS K1-50-2 metaG | ecosystem: Host-associated > Plants > Roots >... | reverse complement strand
AGGTCTCCGACCTGGTCCCGCCACCCGTCGCGCGAGCGCTGAAGGAGAAGTTCAGATAAAGGTCGACGAGCTGCTGGACCGGATGGAGTACCTGATCCAGAACGCGCGCCACGTCCCGCTCTCGACGCAGATCATGCTCAACGAAGACGAGATGATGGAGCTCATCGACCAGATTCGCTTCAACCTCCCCGAGGAGATCAAGCAGGCGAACTGGACCGTCGCCGAGCAGCAGCGCATCGTGAGCGAGGCGCACGCGGAGGCCGCCCGCATCATGTCGCGGGCCAACGAGCGGGCCGAGGAAAGCGCGTCGGAGCATGAGATCCTGCGCCGCGCCGAGCGACATTCAGCGCAGGTCGTGAAGGACGCGCAGGCGAAGGGCGACCAGATCGTGCGCGAGTCCGAGGCGTACGCGCTGGAGCAGCTGAAGCAGCTCGAGGCGCACCTCGGCCGGACGCTCGCAACCGTGCGGCGTGGGGTGGAGGCTCTGCAGTCCAACGAAGCCGCGAACGGGGAAGCGGCAGACCAGGCGACCCACAACTAAGAGACGAGGTGGGGCTGTAGGCCGGATTTACTCCGGCCGTCACCAGGCGTTTCGGCACCAAACGCCTCCCAATCGCTGCTCGCAATGGAGGGGGTCCCGCGGGGGAGGCCTGCCTCCCCCGCGCTCACTCCCGTAGAATTCCCGGGTCCATGGCTCTACCGAAGGTCAAGCTCTCCAAATCGAAGAAGGGTCGCCGCCGGTCGCACCTCGCGCTCGCGCTGGTGCAGCTGCAGCCCTGCCCGAACTGCAAGCGCCCGCATCGGCCGCACACCGTGTGCCCGAACTGCGGCCACTATGGCGCCGGCTCCGGCCGCGAAGTCATCAAAGTCAAGGAATAGCGGCTAGGCCCGACGGGTAAACCGCCACCACGGCAGCGTGCCGTGGCCGCCGAACTCCCGATTCAGGCGGTCGAGGCACTCATCGAGCTGGTCCCGGCCCTCGACAGCGGTCATGGCGGGCACGGACAGTTTTCGTTCCAGCATCCACACGTCCCAGCTGGCCAGGAATTTCGCGTGCGATCCGCGCGGAGTGTGCGTGTCACCGCCGGCGGCGAGGAGATTTGCCTCGAGCTGGCGCATCGCTCGGCCGTTGTCCTTGACGCTCGTGCTCGGCATGTCGGGCTCGTCCGCGAACAGCTTGTGCTTCCTGGCCAGGCGCTCCAGGAGAGTTCGGGCCGCGCGGGTCAGGCCCTCGAGCTTCCACGGTTCCTCCGCGATCGCCACAGCGAGGAAGGCGGGCCACAGGCGCCGGTGCACGCAGGTCCGCTTGCCTGAGACGAGCACCACGTGCAGAACGTCTGCGTGATTGGCCAGCCTCGCGCCAAGGTCATGGATCAGGTGGACTTGAGGATCGGCCCACCAGGAGCCGCGCACCCGGCGCCCTACGACAAGGGACGGCCATGACGGCAGCGTGGGGTCTGAGTCGAGGATCAGTCCCCACTGGTCGAGGCGGGCCAGCGTGGCCGTGAGCCAGGCATCGGGATCGTCGCTCGCGAACCGGGTTGAGCCCACCACGACAAGTTAGCCTTGTGACTCGTGGCCAGCGTCGCGTTCCTGTTTCCCGGCCAGGGCTCGCAGCAGCCCGGCATGGGCGAGGAGCTTCTCCAGGACGAAGAGATTGCGGCGCTCTGCGAGCGCTGTTCTCGAGATGCGGACGTCGACCTCCGCCGCCTCCTCACCACCGCTGACGAGGACGAGCTGCGCCTGACCCAGAACGCACAGCCGGCGCTGTGCTTCGTCGGCGTGGCGCTGACGGTCCTGATGCGTCGCCGCGGCATCGAGCTGGCCGCCGCCGCGGGACATTCGGTCGGGGAGTACGCCGCGCTGGCCGCCGCCGGAGCGCTGACCGCGCCGCAGGTCATCAAGGCCGTGGTCGAACGCGGCCGGGCGATGGCCGACGCGGCGCCCGATGGCACCAGCTCCATGGCCGCCGTGCTCGGTCTCGATCCGGATGCCGTCGGCAGGGCGCTCGACGGCGTGGACGGCGCGTGGCCGGCCAACTACAACACGCCGACGCAGACTGTCATCGCCGGCACGACGGCGGGGCTCGAGGCCGCGACGCAGCGCCTGCAGGATGCGGGCGCCAAGCGCGTGATTCCCCTGAACGTAAGCGCGGCGTTCCACACGCCGCTGATGGCACCCGCCGCCGAGCGCCTCCGGCAGGCGCTCGAGCGCATCGAGTGGCGCGCGCCGCGCGTCGCAGTGATGGCCAACCTCACCGGCCGTGCGCACCAGGGCGGCGAGCGCATCCCGCACGTGATGGAGATGCAGCTCCGTTCGCCGGTGCGCTGGGCCGCGTGCATCGCGTCCCTCGTCGACATGGGCTGCGACCATTTCGTCGAGCTCGGACCCAAACGCGCGCTGACGGGCATGATGCGCGAGCTTGCCCCGGGACGCACCGCTGTCGCCGCCGGCAGCTCGTCCGCGGTGCGGGAGCTGGCCCTACCCGCCTAGGCAACCAATCGTCGCCTGGCGGCCATCTCCCCCTTGACGGTTCTCCTGGATGCGCGGTAGTCAAAGACCTGGACGATCCGCGCCGGCGACACACACCGGCGCCTGGCATGGGATGGGCCGGGGCCGCGGGGAGCCCCGGCCCACCGGCGGGCCCCCCGCCTGTGGCGCCACCTTGCTCGTGTACAGTAGTCCGCGTATGGAAACTCAAAAGCTGAGCTTCGAGGACTTCAAGAACATCATCGTCGAGCGGCTCGGGTGCGAGCCTGAGCAGGTCACTATGGACGCGTCTTTCCAGGAAGACCTGAACGCCGACTCCCTGGACCTGGTCGAGCTCATCTACGCGTTCGAAGAAAACACGGGCCTCGAGATCCCGGACGAGGACGCGGAGAAGATCACGACCGTGGGTCAGGCGTGGGAGTACATCCAGGAGAAGGCCGGCTCATAGCACAGCCTCAAACCGCTCCCCTCGCGCAGTCACTGCAGCTCCTCCAGCAAAAGATCGGCATTTACTTTCGCGACCCGGGACTTCTCCTCGAGGCGGTCACCCACAGCTCGTTCGCCAATGAGAACCCGTCTGTGTCTCCCCGCGACAACGAGCGTCTCGAGTACCTCGGCGACGCGGTCCTTCAGCTGATCGCAGCCGAGTATCTGTACAAGCACCACCCCGGCGCTTCTGAGGGCGAGCTGACGCAGACGCGCTCCGCGATGGTCAACACCAACACGCTCGCCCAGCTCGCCGAGATGCTCGACCTCGGCGGCTACCTGTATCTGGGGAAGGGAATCGCCAAAGGCGGAGGCCGCAGCCTGAAGTCGCTGCTTGCCAACGGGTTCGAAGCCGTGCTCGGCGCGGTATTCCTGGACGCGGGCTACGACGCGGCCTATCACTACTACCTCAACCTCTATCGGGCTCTGCCGTCGCCTGTGCGCGATGAGAACTTCAAGGGTCGCCTGCAGCAGGTCGCGCAGGAGCGCTTTGGCGAGACGCCCGTCTACGACAGCGAAGGCGCACGCGTCGGCAGCCGCCGCGAGTACACGTCGGTGGTTTTCGCCGGCGCGGAGCCGCTCGGCACGGGACACGGCGCGAGCAAGCAGGAGGCGGAGCAGGACGCCGCCAAGGCGGCGCTGGAGAGCCTGACCGGCACCGCGAAGCCCGCGCCACCCGCGAAACCAAGGTCACGACGGGCGCCGCGAAAGCGTCGCGAGGCACCGGCGGCGGCGGCCCCGATGGAAGCCGAGGTGGTGCCCATGCCCGAACCACGCAGCCGTCAGTTCGGCGAACCGATCGAGTAAAGAGCCCGCTGCACCTGCCCGACCACCGACGCGGGCCTGTGCAGGATGTCGCCGGCGGTAAACCTCAGAATCCTGAAGCCCTCTTCGACCAGCCGGTTCTGCCTGCGGTTGTCGGCCGCGAGACTGGCGCGGTGCGTGGCGCCGTCGTACTCGATCACAAGCCGGTGCTGCGGGTAGTAAAGATCGGGACGGGCGAGAGCTTCGGGCAGCGACTGCTGAACATTTGGCACGGGAAGACCTGACAGAACCAGAAGCAGGCGAAGTCTGGTTTCCATCGGACTCTCGCTGCGAGCATCGGCCAACGCCATCCCCTGCTCCAGGCGACCAAGTCCTCGGTGACGCGGGTGCAATCGCATCCACGCCCGCAACTCTTCCAGGGTCACGATGCGCGCGCGCAGCGCCATGTCGAGAGCGATGACCGCGTCGACGAGCGGCTGGCTGCGCCCCAGGTCAGCAACCGTCCGGGTGCGGGTCGTTGCGGGCAGCCCGCGCGCCTCGCATACCTCCAACTCGGTGAAATCCGAGCGCATCAGAGAAACACCTGCCAGGTGGGATATACAGCTCGACTTCGGCAGTGTGACCTGGATCGGATCACACGCAGCCATGTCGAGGCCGTGCAGCCAGCCGGCCGTCCGATGCGAATAGAAAGCATCCGGCGGGAAGCGGCGTCGACGGGCCATCAGCTCCGCCAGGGACATGCCAATATCTTCGGCACCGCCGGCCGGCAGGCCAACCCAGGCTGTTAAGGGGCACACTGTGCCGCGCGGGGGCCTCGCACCCGGCCAAACGCCCCAATTTCGGCACACTGTGCCGCTTGGGCGCGGGCGCCCCAATCTGGTACCCTCCCCGCACACTCTTGTTCCTCAAGTCCCTGCAATTGCTGGGCTTCAAGACCTTTGCCCGGCAGACCGAGATCACCTTCGACGGCGGCGTGACCGCCATCGTCGGCCCCAACGGTTCCGGCAAGACGAACATCGTCGACTCCGTTAAGTGGGTTCTCGGTTCGGGCCAGGCCAGAGACCTCCGCGGCAAGAAGATGGAGGAGGTCATCTACGCGGGCGGCGAGCGAAGAGCACGGGCCTCCTTCGCCGAGGTCACCATGGTCTTCGACAACACCGCGGGCAGGCTGCCGGTCGACTATCACGAGGTCGCGATCCAGCGACGGATCGAACGCGACGGCGAGTCCGACTACTACCTCAACGGCACCCGCGTCAGAAGGAGGGACTTGCTCCATCTCCTCTCCTCGACCGGCCTCACCGTCGACTCCTACGCGATCATCGACCAGCACGACATCGAGCACATCGTCGTGTGCTCGCCCGCGGAGCGAAGACAGCTCCTCGAAGAGGCTGCGCAGGTGAGGGGCGTCAAGCAGAGGCGGACCGAAGCGGCGCAAAAGCTGGCGGAGCTCGCGGCCAATCTGCTCCGGCTCGAAGACCTGAAGCAAGAGATCGGGCCGAGGCTCGAGATCCTGAAAGCCCAGGCCGCCGCCGCCAGGGAAGCGGCCGAGGCGACGGCGCGACTCGAGCTGCTCCGGGGCAGCATCGTCTGGGAGGAATGGCGCGAGGCGCGCGACGCCCACCGCCGCGCCAGCGCCCAGCAGCAAGCGCTGGAACGCAGGCTCATCGAGGCCAGGGAGCAGGCGAGGATCGCCGAGGACGAGTTCCAGCAGGCGCGGACCGAGATGCAGTCCGCGCAGGACCGGCGCCTAACCCGGCAGCGGACCCTCGGCCAGCTGCGCCTCCAGGTTTCCGACGCCGAACACCGCCTGCAGCTCGCAGAGGAGCGAGTCGAAAACCGCCGGGTCGTGGTGGAGTCGGCCCGCCGCTCGCAAACGGAGGCCGGAGCCCTCCTGGACGCTGCCGGGGCGGTGGGATCGCCAGCCGAGGCGGCATCGGCGGAAGGACCGTCGGCCGAGGGGTTGCGCCTCCGCGACGTCATCGCCGCCGAGCCTGGCTACGAGGCGGCCGTGGCTGCCGCGCTGGGTCCGCTCCTAGAGGCCTCGGTTGCGACCGACGAACCACTGACTCCGGAACACGGGACGACGCTTTACCCGACAGACGTCGCGGCTCCCGAGGATGGGTCGCTTCACGAACACGTCACCGTCCGCGACCGCTACGCCAGGATCGCCCAGCGGCTTCTCGGACACATCGTGGTCGGCCGCGACGTGAGCCTTGATGGGGTCTACCGCGAGCCCGGGCTGGTCAGATCCGGTGCCGACGATCGCACCGACATCGAGGCCCAACGCACTGAGCTTCGCCGCCAGATCGAGGCCGATCTGCCACGGCTCGTTTCCGCACTCGAGGATCGCAAGGCGCGCGTCCTCGAGGCAGAGCAGGCGCTGGCCACGGCGATCGAGTTGCTCCCTGCGCTGCGCAGCGCAGCCCAGGAGGCTCGAGAAAGGTTGGACGCCGCCGAGAAGGACTCGCCCGAAGACGACGCCGAGATGGCCGAGACGGCGCGCAAGCTCGTCGCCCTTGAGGAGGCCCGTATCGACGCACGCCTGAAGGCGGGCACCCTCGAGGGCAACCTCGAGCTGATCGCCCGCGAGACCGAGCTGCTCCAGGCGAAGATGGACGAGATCCGCTCCCGCATGCCCGACGGCGTGGCCCCCGAAGAGATCCCAGGCGGCAAGGCGCGCGAAAAGGAGATGCGCCAGCTGGAGCGCCGGCTCATCGAGATCGGCCCCACGAACGCGCTGGCCGAGTCGGAGTGCAGGGAGCTCGAGGAGCGTTACCAGAACCTGGTCGAGCAACTCGATGACATCACCAACGCACGGGAGGACCTCGAAGACCTCATCGCCAGGCTGCGCCACGAAGAGGAGTCGCGCTACGAGGCGGTCTTCGGCGCGGTGGCCGCCAACTTCCACGAGTACTTCTCGGAGCTGAACCCCGGCGGCCGCGCCACGCTGCGCCACGCCGAGGGCGACGACGGCCCGCGTACGGGCGTGGAGATCCTGGTCCAGCCTCCGCGCAAGCGCCTCCAGAACGTGACGCTGCTGTCCTCCGGCGAGCGTTCGCTCGCCGCGCTCGCGCTGGTGCTCGCGCTCGACGAGGTCAACCCGAGCCCGTTCACGATCCTGGACGAGGTCGACGCCGCCCTGGACGACGCCAACGTCGACCGCTTCGGCCGGATGGTGGCCCGCCTGGGCACGCGGCGCCAGTTCCTGATCATCACGCACAACCACGTGACGATGTCCTATGCCTCGACGCTGTACGGCATCCACCTCGACGAGAGCGGCTCGTCGCACCTCGTGTCCGTGCGGCTCGACGACATCCGCAAGCCCGCCTCACGCGCAGCCACGACAGCTCAAGCTGGCTGAGTCTCCAGGTTTCTGGCGGCGCGTCGGGCAGCGAACCCGAGCCGCTCTCCGTGCGGTCAGCCCGCCGCTGGCGCCGCAGTTCTACGCGGAGCTGGAAGAAGTCCTCGTGGCCGCGGACCTCGGGCCGGAGATGGCGCAGCGCATGGTCGACGCGGTCCGCGCGACATCGCCACGGACTCGCGAGGAGGCTGCCCAGGCGCTGGTGGCCGCGGCGACGAGCGTCATGTCGAAGAAGCCCCGCGAACTCGACCTGTCCGGCCATCCCGGGGTCATCCTGCTGTACGGCATCAACGGCGCCGGCAAGACGACGACAGCGGGCAAGCTTGCCCACAGGCTGCAGAAAGAAGGACGTAATCCTCTTGTCGTCGCCGCGGACACATACCGCGCCGCGGGCATCGAGCAGATGGTGGCGTGGGCCGAGCGGGCGGGAGTGTCACATTTCGACGGCTCGAGCGGCGCCGACCCCGCGTCGGTCGTGTTCGACGGCGTGCACGCGGCGCGTAGCCGTGGCCACGACGTCGTCATCGCGGACACCGCCGGCCGCCTGCAGACCCAGCGCAACCTGCTCGAAGAGCTGGCCAAGATCGGCCGCGTGACGAGCAAGGCTCTTGACGACGGGCCGTACGAATCCCTCCTGGTCCTGGACGCTGTCCTCGGGCTCTCCAGCCTCACCCAGGCTCGTGCGTTCCACAAAGCGATCCCGATGAGCGGCCTCGTTCTGGCCAAGCTGGACAGCACGGCCAAGGGCGGCGCGGTCATGACCGTCGAGCACGAGCTCGACGTGCCCGCTAAGCTCGCCGGCGTGGGGGAGGGCATCGACGACCTGGTGCCCTTCGACGCCGCGGCCTTCGTCCGTGCGATCTTCGAAGGATGATCGCCGATCCCCACTGCCACACGCTCGCCTCGGACGGCATGGTCACGCCGCGGCAGCTCGTCGACGCCGCGGTGCAGGCGCACGTCGACCTCATCGCGGTCGTCGATCACGACACCATGGACGCGGTCAAGGAGACCCAGGGCCATGCGGAGAGCAAGGGCCTCGTCGTGGTCGCCGGGCAGGAGATCACCACGAGGTGGCCGGCCCAGACGCACGTGCTCGGCTGGTTCCTCGAGAAGCCGGTCGCGCGGAGCATGACCCTCGAAGACACCGTGGACGCGATCCACGCGCAGGGCGGGCTGGTGATCATCCCGCATCCGTTCATGCCCACATACTTCGCGTCGATCCAGCCCGGCATGCTGAGCCGTCTCATCGAGAAGCACGCCGTCGACGGCATCGAGCTGCTCTTCACCGCCCCCATCGGCAGCCGCCGGAAAAAGACGCTGGACGATTTCTACGCCGCGAACAAAGAGCGTCTGGGTGCCGCCGTCGGGGGCAGCGACTGCCACTTCGGCGCCCACGACATCGGCTCGGTGATCACTCGCTACGAGGGCGACTTCCGCGCCGCTCTGGCTCAGAGGACCACCGAGCCGCAGCGCCTGCGCCATCCGGGCCTGCCGCCAGCGGGAGTGGCGGTTCGCCAGCAGTGGCGCGCAGTCGTGGACCTACCGCTGCGACGACTCTTCGGCCAGCTCTAGCAGCGCCTCGTGCACGGCCGGCGACCCGGCCAGGATGTTGCCGGTCTCGATCCACGTATCGCCGCCCGACCAGTCAGTGACGCGTCCGCCCGCCTCCATCACGAGCGCCGCGCCCGCGGCAATGTCCCACGCGTTCAGGCTCAGCTCGAAGAAGCCATCGAACGTGCTCGAGGCCGTCCACGCGAGGTCCAGCGCCGCCGACCCAGCGCGACGCAGGTCCTCGAAGCGCTCGAGGGAGCCGCGCAGCATCGCCAGATAGCGCGGCAGCAGGGACTTGTCGCGAAATGGAAATCCAGTTGCGACCACCGCGCTCGACGGGTCGACGACGCGGTGCGCGGGCAAGCGCTCGCCGTTGCGGAACGCGCCCTCGCCGCGCGCGACAGTGAACTCGAGGTCCAGAAACGGGGCGAGCACCACTCCGACCACCGGCACGCGATCTTCCAGCAGCCCCACCGAGACGCCCACCGTAGGGAAGCCGCGCGTGAAGTTGGTCGTGCCGTCGAGAGGATCGACCGCCCACATCGTTGGGCCGAGCGAGCGCTTGCCGCCCTCCTCCTCGGCCAGCACGGGGATGCCTGGCGCCTCGCGCGCGAGCACATCAAGGATCGCGGCCTCCGACTGCCTGTCGGCGGCGGTGACGTAGTCGCCCTTCCCTTTCAGCTCGGCGGCATATCCGGGCCGAGGCAGGCCCACCTCGCGCAGCACGGCAGCGCCTGCGCGCGCCGCGCGCAGCGCCACGGGCAGCAGATCGCTCAGGTCGTCTTGTCTTCGAGGCCCAGGCCGAACATCGCCTCGAGGTCGTGGGCCGAGAACTGCTGGAACGCGACCATCGTCTGCGTCCGCTCGATGTCCCGCAGCTGCGTGAGGTGCTGCGTCACCACCTTGGCCAGGTCGTCGTGCTCACGCACCCGCACGATGGCGACGAAGTCCCAGTCGCCAGTCACCGTGTAGACCTCGGCCACGCCGTCAACGTCGGCCAGCTCCGCACCGAGGTGGGTGAGTCCTTCGCGCGAGGACTTGACCAGGATGAATGCCGTCAGCATCAGACCACCGCACCCTTGTGGAGCTCCAGCGCGTAGCTCCAGACCTGGATGTCGTCGAAGGGGACCGAGTGGCTGCCCAGGATCGTGCAGATGTGCGTGCGGTGGTCGTTGCCGTGATGGATGGCCTGGACGACGATGAGCGACTTCCGGATCTGCGCCATGTCGCCGTCGAAGTCGACCTGCGTCGTGTCGTCTGGCTGGAGGCGGCCCGCCGCCTCGAGCAGCGCGTCTCCGCTGTGGCCGGCAAGCTCCCGCAGCGCCGCGATCCCCGGAAACGGATCCTTTTCAGAAAACGTGGGCGTCGTGCCGGCGAGCCGCCGCAGGTAGCGCTGCTCGGCGCCGACGATGTGCGCGAACGTCGCGGCGATCGTGCCGTAAGTGCCCGGCGACGCCAGCTCCAGCTGCGCCGGCTTGAGCCGGGCGCACGAGTCGAGGAGCTTCAGGTTGGCCCACCGGTTGTAGCGCAGCGCGTCTTGCCAGATGTCGTCCATCGAAGCCACAGTCTAATGCTGCTAGACTGTCAAGGAGTGGCACTTGACACCCT
>Ga0070698_100009757_pt1 | contig 10261 bp, 6 predicted proteins | sample KBSK1502metaG_FD_65477 | JGI IMG/M metagenome (GOLD analysis project Ga0070698, IMG submission 65477) | Corn, switchgrass and miscanthus rhizosphere microbial communities from Kellogg Biological Station, Michigan, USA - KBS K1-50-2 metaG | ecosystem: Host-associated > Plants > Roots >... | reverse complement strand
TCGAGTCTGTTTAATGCGGAACGAAGCTGCTCGTAGGTTCGCCCATCCACTTTGCGGCCGATCGATCGCAGAAAGGAATGAAGCGTGAAGCTGATCGTTCCATCGACAGGAAACCCCTCCTCGGCGTAGCGGTGGAGGATTTCGACGTAGACATCCTGATCGAAAGTTCCAGGAAGCCGGTCGCCGGGAACGGGGAGAACGCGCCAGCGTCCTCCTGCAGGCGGCGAGTATGTTATGGTCGATTCATCCGCCGAATCGCTAAGCCGAAATATCGGAAGTGCCTCGAGATTCCGGTCCAGGTAAATGGCCCGGTTAACTGAGCGTCGACGGGCTGCGATGGGCATGTGGTGTGAAACTGTTCCAACGAATGGAGCGCGGCAAGGAGCCAGAAAACTGTGGCCCGTTCATTGAGTAGTCCTACTGTATCACAACCGGGCAAACCTGCCACATGAGTGTCCTGAAATACACGCTGTTGACGGTCCTGATCGTTCTGTTGTTCTCGCTGGTGCTCGTCGGTCTGTTGTCGATGACCCGCGGGGCGACGGTACGTACTGTACTGGCCGAAGGCGATCGCGAAGGTCCACCGCAGGTCAGCGATCCGCTTTTTCCTCGCTCGATAGAGCTTTTCACCGGCACGCACATAGAGCCGGGAAACAGGGTAGAGATACTGCTCAACGGTGAGGGGACATATCCACCGATGTGGAAGGACATTGCATCGGCAAAGAAAACAGTGACAGTGCAGATGTACTACTCGCAGCCGGGGGCAGTCGCGGATACGATGGCGAAGTATCTCACGGAGCGCTCGAGGGCAGGCGTGCGGGTGCTGCTGCTTCTCGACGCTTTCGGATCGCAGCCCTTGAAAAAGGAATGGATTCAGGGGCTGCGCGATGCGGGAGTGGAAGTCGCGTGGCTTCGCCCGCTCAGGTGGTATACGCTGCACAAGGCGACTCAGCGCTCGCACGTGCGTGTTCTGGTTGTGGATGGCCGTGTTGGCTACACAGGTGGATACGGGCTTGCGGATTACTGGCTTGGCGATGGCAGACATGATGAGCAGTGGCGCGAGACCAACGTTCGATTCTACGGCCCGACCGTAGCGGCATTGCAGGCAGCTTTTGCATCAGGATGGGCTGAGGCCACTGGTGAGCTTCTCACGGGCGACGTGTTCTTCCCGCCAGTGGCGTTCGAGGACAGGGGCAACGTGAACGCCGGGCTGATGCATAGTCTGCCGACAATAGGCAGCACACCGGCGGAAAGATTTTACGCCCTCACAATCGCCGGGTCTCGCAAAACGCTGTACATCTCAAACTCGTACTTCGTGCCCAATGACGATTTCTGCAATCTGCTGATAAAAGCGGCAAAGCGTGGTGTCGACGTGCGCGTGCTCACAGTAAGCGCGAAGACAGATGTGAAGACCACATGGTACGCGGGGCGCGCTCTGTACGAGAAACTCCTCCAGGGCGGAGTGAAGATCTACGAGTATCAGCCCACGATGATGCACGCGAAGACAATCGTCGTGGATGCACTCTGGTCGGCGCTAGGATCGATGAACTTCGACAACCGCTCGATCGCATTCAACAACGAATCGCAGATTATTGCACTGGATGCTGGAGTGGGCCAGCAGATGGAGCAGATCTTCCTCGATGATCTGAAATACTCCAAGGAGATAAACCTCGAGGAATTCCGCAAACGCCCCTGGACCGGGAAAGTTCTGGAATGGGGCGCACAGAAGCTGCGGCGCATCCTGTAGAGGCAGGATGAATCGCAGGTTTCACCCTCTTGTCCGCAAATGGTTTGCTGAGACGCTCGGCAAGCCAAGTGAGCCGCAGCGCAGCGGATGGCCGGCAATTGCAAGCGGTAGTCACACGCTGATCCTTGCCCCGACAGGAACGGGAAAGACGCTTGCCGCTTTTCTCTGGGAGCTCAACGCGCTCATTGTCGAGGGAATGAAAGAGCCGCTCGCCAATGGTGTGCACCTTCTCTACGTCTCTCCGCTCAAAGCGCTCAACAATGACATTCAGCGAAACCTCGAGATGCCGCTCGCGGAGCTGCGCCGGCGATTCGAGGCTGAGGGAAAATCATTTCCCGAGATTCGCGTCGCAGTAAGGACTGGAGATACTCCTCCGTCAGCGCGCGCGAGAATGCTGCGAAAATCTCCGCACATTCTGATCACCACGCCGGAATCGCTGAACATCATGCTGACCAGCATTCGCGGACGCGGAATGTTTCATTCGGTGCGCGCGGTAATCATCGACGAGATACACGCGATTGCCGGTAGCAAGCGCGGGGCACACCTCGCGCTCACACTCGAGCGGCTCGAGGCACTGACGTCGAAATCGCCTCAGCGAATCGGTTTATCAGCGACACAGCGACCACTCGATGAGGTCGCGCGCTTCCTCGGCGGATGTGAGATGAGCGTGGGGAACGAGCCCGAGTTCAGGCAGGTCACGGTAGTCGACTGCGGACTTACGAAGAAGATGGAGATCGCGATCCAGTCGCCCGTACCCGACCTTGGCAACGTTGGCGGAAGTGTCTGGCCTGCGGTTGCACCGCTGGTGCTCGATCACATCCGCGAGTCGAAGACTACGCTGGTGTTCGTCAACAATCGCGCGCAAGCGGAGAAGATTGCAGCGCGAGTGAATGCACTCGCGGAAGAGGAAATAGCTCAGCCGTACCACGGGTCTCTGTCGCGCGAAAGACGGCACATGCTCGAAGAGCGACTGAAAGCTGGAGCGCTGCGCGCGCTTGTGACCACGAGCTCGCTCGAGCTCGGCATCGATATCGGATCTGTCGACCTCGTGATTCAGCTGCAATCGCCGAAGCGTGTGGCAGCTGCGCTTCAGCGGATTGGACGCGCGGGTCACACACTTGGTGTAGCGAGTCGCGGAATTCTGGTTCCAACGTTCCGTGATGATGCGATGGAGATCGCGGCGATAGTCGCAGCAATGCGTGCCGGAGAAGTCGAGCGGACCAAAGTCGTTCAGAACGCCCTCGATGTGCTTGCTCAGGTAATTGTGGCGGCAGCTTCAGTGGATGACTGGAATGCTGGTGAGCTATATGATCTGGCGAGAAGATCGTATCCGTATCATCGACTGACGCGGTCAGCATTCGATGAAGTGCTGTCGATGCTTTCGGGGAAATACCCGTCGGATATTGCGAGCGAGCTCGAAGCGCGAGTCACCTGGGATCGAGTGACCGATCGTGTAACGGGAGATAGGGCTGCGCGCATGACTGCAGTCATCTCCGGCGGAACGATCCCCGATCGCGGCCTCTACACTGTCAATCTTCCCGATAGAACGCGACTCGGGGAGCTTGACGAGGAATTCGTTCACGAGTCGCGCGTCGGAGATGTATTTCAGCTCGGGTCGACTACCTGGAGAATCGCCGCGATCGAGCATGATCGTGTGATCGTAAACCCCGCACCGGGGATGGCAGCACGAATGCCTTTCTGGCACGGCGAGTACGGCGCGCGCTCACTCGAGCTCAGTCATCGTGTCGGCGAGCTGCGGCGGGAATTGAGCGAAGGTGTGAGTGCGGCGGTCCTGGAGAAAAAGTACGGGTGCGACGCAGCGACCGTGAACACACTGACTCAGTACGTCGGTGCCCAGCGTGCAGCGACTGCAATTGTACCTGATGACGAGAACATCGTAGTCGAACATTTCCGCGATGAAACAGGATCTGTGCGAGTTGTGATTCATGCTGCGTTTGGCGGAAGAGTCAATGCGCCATGGGGAATGGCACTGGCCCAGCGTGCGCGGGATGCACTGGGCGGATCCGATGTGCAGGTGCAGACCACAGATGACGGCATCATGCTTCGTATGCCCGACCTCGGTGGGCCCGTTCCCGTTATGAGTCTGCTCGGACTCACCGCACCGGAAGCAGAGCAGCTGGTGATGGAAGAAGTCGGAGGAACTTCACTTTTCGGTGCGCGATTCCGAATGAATGCAGGTCGTGCCCTGCTGTTGCCGCGGGGAAGTCCGCGAAGACGAATGCCGCTATGGCTTCAGCGGCTCAAGGCGCTCGATCTCCTGCAGACAGTGCAGCAGTTCCCGAGCTTTCCGATTCTGGTCGAGACGTATCGCGATGTGCTGCAGGACGCGTTCGACATGAACGGGCTGAAGACTGTTCTCGACGAGGTCGAGAAGGGCGCGATCAGCATTCATGTTGTGCAGACGGACGCGCCGTCGCCATTTGCTGCGAGCCTGCAGTTTGGCTTTGTAATGGACTGGCTGTATGGAGATGACACTCCGCGTGCGGAGCAACGCGCGGCACTTCTCTCACTTGACCGATCATTGCTTGGCGAGGTGATGGGAGAGGAAGCAGGCGATGATCTCACACTGGACGCGATTCGGCAGTTCGTCGCTGAGAGGAGTGGATATGCGCCGGGGAGACGAGCCAGAACGGCCGATGAGCTTGCACATCTTCTCGACAGAGCTGGCGATCTGACTGAGTCGGAGCTCGGTGCGCGAGTGGCAAGCGATGAAGAAGGTGTGAGGGGCAATCCTTTCAGCGATCTCGTGTCAGGTGGCAGAGCGGTGACAATTCCACTCGGCATCGAAGGGGAAAGACGTTACATCCTGGCCGAGACGTATCCGCGATATCTGTCGGCGTTTGGTGCTGAGCAGTTTGGGGAAGTGAGTGTTCCGGCGGTGCTGCGCGAAGCTGTCATGACTGCACCTGCGGCGAGAAGAGAGATCCTCGCCCGTTTCATCGCTCTTTCAGGCCCAGTGACAGTGAACGAGATCCATCGGCGTTACGGATGGGATGAGAGCTGGATAGAGTCGCGCCTTACGGAGTGGCAGCGAACAGGAAAGCTCGTTCGTGGCCGCTTCCGCCGGGAGCATACGGATCCTGAATGGTGCTCGAGACGAATTGCTGAAGTTGCGCGGAGACGGGCGCTCGCTGCGCTCAGAAGACAAATCGAAGCAGTGGATATTGCTGTGTATGCCGAGCTGGTGCAGAGATGGCAGCATGTCGATCCACGGGATGCGCTGAAGGGAGTGGATGGAGTCGCGACAGCAATTCAGCAGCTTTACGGAGTTGCGCGACCCGCGAAGTCATGGGAGCGCGATTACCTTCGCGCGCGTATTCCAGGATACGACTCATCGTGGCTTTCGCAGATTCTGACAGCCGGCGATGCGATCTGGATAGGCGAATCGAACATCGATTCGAACGCAGATCAAACGAACCTGTCTCGCTTGCGATTCTTTGCGCGTGGGAGCGGCGGTCTATGGGTCGGCAATGATCCTCCCGACGATGTGATCCCGCGCCTGAGCGAAAACGCAAAGACAGTGATGGAGACAATTCAGCGCGAGGGATCGGCGTTTACTACCGATATCGAAGCGATTTCAGGACTGACTCCGCTAGCAGTGAAGGAAGCACTTCGTGAGCTTGTTGCCTCGGGGCTCATCACCAATGACACGGCCGAAGCAATGCGCGAAGTAATTCGGTGGCGACCGTTGTTGCCAAGGGAAGGTCCCGATCCGACTCGCTGGCTTCCGGCTGATTATTCGCCATCGCCCAATCGGCGAATGATTCAGCGGCGTCCTAATCTTCGGCGTCTGCCGAAGTGGAGGCGGCCAGACCGACCGGGCGCAAACACGTCGAACTGGGGTGGCCGCTGGTCCCTGGTATATCGATTGAGCGTCCTTGGTAGAATGAGCACAGAAGAGGAGCGAGCGATCCAAATCGCGCGATACTGGCTCGATAGATACGGTATAGTGTCGCGAGAAATCTGGAGAAGAGAGCGGCCAAGGGCGTCATGGCGAAGCATTTATCACGAGCTCAAGCGGCTCGAATTCAGAGGAGAAACGAGGCGGGGCTATTTTGTGCGAGGCCTGAGCGGTGCCCAGTTCGCGTCACCATCTGCGCTCGACATGCTCCGCGCAATTGCAGGAGAAGATGAGTCGGCGAAGCCTCTCGTGATCCTTGCGGCCAGTGATCCGGCAAACGTCTACAACCTGCCGATGAATCTCGCCGATCGTGACCCCCTATCCCGGCCAAGAGGCGCGGGCGCACTGCTTGTTACGCGCGGAGGCAAAGTGGTGCTGTCGATCGAAGGCAGGGGTCGCCGGGTGGTTGAAGGTCAGGGAATTGTCAAAGATGAGATTCGCGAGGCGAAGGAGCTCGCGGCAGAGCATCTTCGTGGCGAGAAAAGCGCCCGATATCTGATGCTACCTTGAGCACGCCATCGATTCCAATCGTATCTCAGCCACAAAGAGTTACCTCCGTAGACCTCGTTCGCGGAATGGTGATGATTCTGATGGCGCTCGATCACACACGGGATTTCTTCAGTAACCTCCGCTTTCAGCCGGAGGATTTATCGCAGGCAACGCCGTTCCTGTTTTTCACCAGATGGATCACGCATTTCTGTGCACCGACGTTTTTTCTGCTGGCCGGTGTCGGCGCATCATTGGCGATGTCGCGCGGAAAGTCGACACGCCAGATCAGCCGATTTTTACTGACACGCGGATTGTGGCTCGTCGTACTCGAGCTCACGGTGATTCATTTCGCGTGGCAGTTCGACCTGAGGTTCCCGCAGATACTGATCGTTATCTGGGCGCTCGGTTGGTCGATGGTGATTCTGTCAGCGCTCGTGTACCTGCCGCGCAAAGCGATTCTTGCGATTTCTCTTGCGACGATCGTTCTGCACAATCTGCTCGACGGAATCGATCCGGAATCACTGGGTGCATTCGCTCCGTTCTGGCACATACTTCATGCACCCGGTCTGGTATCGCAGGATCCACTTGTAATCCTCGGCTATCCGCTGATTCCGTGGTTTGCGGTGATGTCTCTGGGCTTTGCGATGGGCGGCATCTTCACGTGGGAGCCCGCACGGCGCCGGCGATTTCTTCTGCAAGCGGGAATTGGCGCAACGGTCGCGTTCATCGTATTGCGACTGATCAATTTCTACGGTGATCCCAACCTGTGGTCTCCTCAAAAAAGCTTCGGATTGACGCTCTCGTCGTTTGGAAATGCGACGAAGTATCCGCCTTCATTGATATACGTGTTGATGACACTGGGGCCAACATTCATTGCTCTCGCGCTGCTGGAGAATGCTCGAGGTGCGGTCTCTCGTGTGATCAGCGTGTACGGAAGAGTGCCGATGTTCTACTACATCCTGCATCTCTTCCTGATTCACATTCTCGCGTACGTTTTCGCGGTATGGCAGGGTGGCGACGGAAGCTTCCTGAATCTCGATGTCGAGAGTTTCCCGAAATGGTATGGGACCAATCTCGCTGGAGTTTATCTCGCCTGGGTGATTGTAGTGGTGCTTCTGTACTGGCCCTGCAAATGGTTCGCTGATGTCAAATCACGGCGAACCGACTGGTGGCTTGGCTACATCTAAAAGATCTTCAAACCAGAGAAACGCGGTATTAGGTATCAGGCGTCAGCGGATATCTTCGCGGCCTAAGGCAGCGCGAACTGCTTCGCGCATTGCGATCACTGCGTCTTCACGCGCAGCAGGGCTATCCTCTCTGATGTGAAGCTCGATTCCGTCGGCAACAGGAGCTCGTCGCCATATATAGGTATTGCTGTCCTCACGCTCTACGGTTGTGTCAGCGCCGGAGAGAAGTGCAGGAGCCAGTGAAGTGGCAATGCGACGCTCGAGTGCATCCCCGGTGACGTCCTTCATCTCTTCCTTGATCTTCTCGAGGCTCTGGCCTTCGCGCTGTCTGATCTTGATCGCGAGCAGCTGAAGAAGATGACGGTAGTTGTATGTAGCGGCGGTGCCGGTTCCTTCGGGACGATCGAGCAGTCCATTCGCGACGTAGAACCTCACTGACCGTGCACTCGGCGCAGCGCGAGCCGACGCGTTAGTCGGCCGCATGCCAGCTGCGTCGACTAAGGCTGTGACGTGCGCTGCGAGACCTCTTGCGTTCCAGGGAGCGTGTCGAGAGTGCGCGCGGAGGAGAGTGACAGGCGATTCAGCCATGTTGATAGGATAACATTAAAGTCATCGGGACGCTCGTCGTGCGGGAGATCACCCGCAGGAGTCAGGACGGCGAGCTCGAAGTCGGGCTTCACCGCTCGAAATCCCCGGAACTCTTCGATCGGAGTGATCGATCCTTCTTCGCCCCATATCAGGAGAGCCGGCTGCGTGAGTCGACGCAACGCCTGACGAACATCGATGTTGAGATGACCCGAAAGAAATGCAGCAGGTGCATGTCGTGCACCAAGCTGATGTGAAGTCCAGTAGTAGATATCGACGAGATCATCGGTGACGATGGTATCATCGACATAGGTACGCTCGAGCCACCGCCGAATGCTGCGACGGGATACGAGACTGTTGAACATTGCAGTTCCGACAATCGGGGCTTCCACTGCGAGCCTGCCTGCCTCTCCACCGATGCCGGCAGATCTGTTGAGACGTACCAGCCCAGTCGGTGCTATCAGGGCGATTGCGGGGAATCTTTCAGGATCACGCGCTGCGAGGACGATCGCATACGCACCAGAGAGTGAAGTGGCAACCAGCACACACGGCTCGCCGATGACCTGATGAACGAAATCCGAGATCAGGGAGATATAGAGTCGCGCTGAATATCGAATTCCCGGGCGATCGGATCGCCCGAATCCGAGCAGATCGATGGTATAGACTGTGTTCGATTGTGAGAGATAGCCTGCGTTGTCGTGCCACTCGTAGGACCATGCAGCTGCATGGATGCCGTGCACGAGGAGAATTGGCGGTCCGCTTCCTCGCCTGGTGAACGCGATTCGATAGCCGCGCCACTCGAAGCCACCTTCCTCACCACCGATGAGGTTGGTGAGCTTGTCTACGCCTTTTCGAGCAAACGCGTTGTACGCAGCGGCGGCGCCGAGAATGGCGCCGCCCGACAATGCAATCTTCCGCCAGCGATTGTCGCTATCGTCCATCGCGGCGGTTCTTAGCGCCGGCGACGCTTCGAGCTTTTTCCTCCCGAACGTCCGCGCGCCGAACTCTTCTTTGCAGCGCCTTTCTTTGCGCCCTTACGTGCAGCACTCTTTTTCGATCCTGCGCTTTTCTTCGCTGAAGATTTTCTGGCTGAAGATTTCTTCGCCGAAGACTTCCGTGCAGAGGATTTCTTCGCAGCACTGCGAGACGATGATTTCTTCGCGCTCGCCTTGCGGCCAGCTGGTTTCTTCGAAGCCGATGCTTTTTTCGCAGATGACTTCTTCGCCGAAGCTTTCTTTGCAGAGCTCTTTTTTGCGGAGCCTTTCTTTGCGGGTGCCTTGCTTCGGGCAGCAGCTGGTGGTGCCGCAGCTTCGTCATCGCCGATGTCAGAATCATCATCGGTGAAGATCAGGATCTCTTCAGTGACGATCTCGGGCTCAGGCTCACGGGGAGATGTGGCAGCCATGAGCTGCTTCTCGCGATTAGCAGCTGTCGATCCTTTCGGGCGGCCACGACGACCCCTCGGCGCACCACCGCCGAAGAGATCTTCTTCCTCTTCTTCATCGTCGACGTCGTCCGCGTCAGTCACGGTCGTTTCTTCTTCGTCGTCATCGTCGATGTCTTCAGCACTATCCCACAAGCGGTCGCTGTGGTCTTCGTTTATTGCCCAGCCACCATCTTCATCATCTTCATCGTCCTCGTACGACCGCTTGCCGCGGCCGAAACCGCCGAGATCATCAGAATCGTCGTCGTCGGCGAATCTGTACGTCTCTCTTGTCTCACCACCGCCAGGCATAACTCCCCCTTACCGTTGCATGTTCTTTGTTTCAGCCGCGATCGTTTGCCGGGCCACGCTGCACGACGTGTGCCCTGTCTCGCAGTCGCGATTAGGTCAATCTCGATTGACAGCGAATACTGCGCCGATCACGGCGCGTCAAGACCGCCAACCTGCTACCTGCTACCTGCTACCTGCTACCAGCACGAGCGGACGTGAGAGCGTTTTGAATATCCTCGCCGTGGCGATCGTATTCGGGAAGCTTTTTGGCAGACTCGGAGGCGTACACGGCGAGCAGCTTTGACTCCGACGCTTTCTGGTCAGCTGTCCGCTTCTCGAGCGACGCGATTCGAGCAGCGAGGATCAGTCCCAGAAGGTGGCTTGGGTTTCCCGCCAGGATGGTATCTGCCTGCGCCCGCGCCAGCGGCAATGCTCCAGCCACCTCCGCGATCCGGCCCAGATCGTAACGCTGATCCTCGTTCAGGGGACTGAGCATGCGGTAAGCTTCGATGGCCATGGGAGCGAAAAAGAGAACGCTGTCGCTTTTTCCCTGACCATTCAGAACCATCACTTTATTGAAGAGGCGGTCCGCACGCTCCTGAGGTGAAAGCTGAGAT
>Ga0070698_100009755_pt1 | contig 10262 bp, 9 predicted proteins | sample KBSK1502metaG_FD_65477 | JGI IMG/M metagenome (GOLD analysis project Ga0070698, IMG submission 65477) | Corn, switchgrass and miscanthus rhizosphere microbial communities from Kellogg Biological Station, Michigan, USA - KBS K1-50-2 metaG | ecosystem: Host-associated > Plants > Roots >... | reverse complement strand
GCATGAAGATCGTCGAGCCGATCATGGGCGTGCCGTTCTGGCGCGAAGATACGGCGATCAAGGCGGAAGCGGTCACCGTGCACTTCGACGAAGGGCAACCGGTGTCGTTGAATGCCAGGTCTTTCGCTGATCCCGTGCAGCTCCTGCTCGAAGCCAACGCGATCGGCGGACGTCATGGGCTCGGCATGTCCGATCAGATCGAAAACCGCATCATCGAAGCGAAGAGCCGTGGGATCTACGAAGCGCCGGGCATGGCGCTGCTCTTCATCGCGTACGAGCGGCTGGTGACCGGCATACACAACGAGGATACGATCGAACACTACCGTGATACCGGACGGCGCCTCGGACGCCTGCTTTATCAAGGCCGGTGGTTCGATCCCCAAGCCATGATGCTCCGCGAAGCCGCGCAGCGGTGGGTGGCGCGCGCGGTGACGGGTGAAGTCACGCTCGAGCTGCGCCGCGGCAACGACTACACCGTCCTCGATACGGTCAGCCCGAATCTGACCTATAAGCCAGAACGCCTGACGATGGAAAAGGGCGAGTCCGCATTTTCTCCACAGGATCGCATCGGCCAATTGACGATGAGGAATCTCGACATCATCGACACGCGCGACAAGCTCCTCATCTATTCGAAGACGGGCGTCCTGTCGCAGTCGGCGGGCTCTGAACTGCCGCTTCTCTCCGCCCAGGCCACAGCCGAGCGTTCGGACAAGGACACGTAGGCTGGGAGCCTATCGGCCGTTTGCGAAACGCTATAATCGACGCCAGAGCCATGCGCGAAGAGACCAGCGCCGCGACGGAGCAGGCTGCCAGCCGCCAATTGGTGATCGACGATGCGTGGAACATCGTGCAGGCTGCGGCTCGCAGCGCTGAAGGCGCCGCGCACGCGAATCACGCCGCAGCCTTTACGCTCGACGATGACGCACGATTGCAACCGGCAGGGGGAGAAGATCCCTGCGCCGTCATCGCCTGGCGTCCGGGTGCCGGCTGGGAGCTGGTTCTGCCGGCCGACGATCCGCGTCACGCCTTGATCGATCTTTATCTGCCGATTTGCAGCGCGATCCGGGAACGACCGATCACGGTGGGCCATCTCGGTCAGAGCCTCGACGGCTTCATCGCCACCCACGCAGGGGAGTCCCAGTACGTGACGGGTGAGGAAAACATACTTCACCTGCACCGCATGCGCGCGCTCTCTGAAGCGGTCGTCGTAGGGGCGGGGACGGTCGCGGCCGATGATCCGCAGCTTACGACACGTCATGTGACCGGTCCGAGTCCATTGCGCGTTGTTCTCGATCCGACCCGGCGGCTCGACGATCACTACAAAGTCTTCAGCGACGACTCGGCCGAAACCCTCTACGTGTGCGCGCGATCGCTGACGCGTCCTGGCGAAAGTCATTTCGGCCGGGCCAAGGTGGTCGCAGTCGAGGACAGCGCCACCGGCGTCCACGTCACCGAACTGCAGCGACTCCTGCACCAGCGTGGCTGCACACGGATTTTCGTGGAAGGCGGGGGTGTCACGGTGTCTGCGTTTCTTCAGGAGGATCTGCTCGATCGCCTGCACATGGCGATCGCGCCCCTCATCATCGGCGATGGCCGCCCTGCCATTCGCCTCCTGCCGCCGAGTGCCCTCAGCGACTGCCTTCGGCCACGCTATCGCGTCTTCCGCATGGGTGGCGACGTCCTGTTCGACTGCGACCTCAAGCCGGGCTCAGGCGAAGGCGCCAGCCGCGAGCCGGTTTCGCAGCCGATGGTCACAAGGGTGATATGAGAATTTAGTGATCTGGTGATTTGGTGATTGGATTGAGCAGTCGGGCTTTTGAGACTTGAGACTTCAGACTTGAGACTTGGATGACCCCGGCCGCCAGGCGGCCAAGTCCTGGTGGCCCACCTGCAATCGGGATCGACCGTGTTCGACGTGCGCCAGCCGTCGGGTTCGCCAACTCTCAATCGCCTCCGAGTCGCCCGGTGCCATTTCGGCAGCCGCCTGCGCCCAGCCGCCGATCAGCGCCCGCTGCAGGCCGCGTGCGTCCGGCGATAACACCCAGTCGCTCGGCTCGCGGTGCACCCGGTACCCGCTGCCGACGAACAGTCTCTCAGCTGTTGCAGCGGCATCCGGTCCGAGCGCCGCGCCGAACCCCTTATCCCTCTGCTGATGCCTGTTCACGAGCTCTCGAACCAGCTCATCCTCCACCTCTTCTGGAGAGCAGCGGATGCGGCCGTCATAGTTCAGAGCAAACAGCGCCGCCGACGCGTGTTCGCGGCAGCGCATCGCCAGCCCCTGGAGCCATTGCTCGGAGACGAGATCCAACAGCGCCGACGCCGTGACCAGCGTACGACCGTCGAAAATCGCACCGTTCCTGAGGTCGGCGACGTCAACACGGCGCGCTTGGACACGGCACTTCAGGCGATCACCCCGCAGCAGCACGCCGTCCGGTTCGATCCGCGCTTCATACCCGCGCGCGCCGGCCCATTCGCTGATTCGAATGGGTGCTTGCGCGATGAGCCCCGGATCGTGATCGACGAGCAGCCAATCCTGATGAGGTGGCAGACGCTCCGCCAGGTAGCGCAGATTGGAACCAGTACCGCTCGCCACATCGAGCGCCTGCAAGATGTCGTCGTGCGCAAGCGTGTCGGCGACGACGTTTGTGAGCTGCGAAGATCGCGCGATGAAGTCGGCAGGCTCACGGAGGGCAAGCCAGTCGGCGCTGAAGTCGCCCATTACGTCGCTTTCACTTGAGCTCGCTGCTCAGGAGCTCATGCCTCAAGACGTTCGCCATCTTGTCGGCCGCGTCCTCCCAGGTTGACAGTCGGATGCGTGCCTGCAGAGCCCCCTTAGCGAGTTGCGCGCGAGCATCCGGGTCGAGGACCTGCAACAGGGCAGCGGCTAACGCGTCCGGATCGCCTGGCGGCACCAGAAGCCCCGCCCCGTCTGTCAGCAGCTCCGGAATGGCCCCGGTCGCCGAGCTAATCACCGGGAGTCCATGCGCCAGCGCCTCGGCGACGGCCATACCGTAGCCCTCGTAAAAGGTCGGCAGCACGAAAACGTCCGCACGGTCATAACAGTTGGCCAGCGTCGATTCATCGACCTCGCCCGTCAGGAGCACGCGATCTTCCAGTCCATCGGCGCGCAGGCGTGCGAGCAGCTGCTCGACTGTGCGTGGATCCCGCTGCACGCTGCCGACGCAGGTCAGGCGCCAGCGGCCGTCGCCAATCTTGGCGAGCGCGCGAGCCAGGGTCTGATGACCCTTGCGTGGAATCAGCGCCGCGACGCACAACAGATGCAGCAGCCCATCCTTGGAGCCCCGTGCCTGTGCCGCGCGATCCGTGCCCGGCTCCACAACGGCGATCCGGTCGCGACCCACTCCATAACGCGCCAGTGTGGCGCCGGTTGCGCTGCTGGTGACGACCACAAGCCCCACGGCCGCCAGCGCGCGCCGCTCGCTCGACTCGAGCTCGGCCGCCGTGTCCCGGTCGATTCCGGTCTCGGCCGCGAGGGGATGATGAACGAGCGCGATCAACCTCAGACGCGTTCGTTCGCGCTCGACCTCGCCTGGCATCGCGCCGAGCGCGAGCCCGTCGATGAGGACCGTCCTGCCATCAGGGATCGCCGCAAGCTCGCGCGCCGCATGATCACGCGCCGCCGGTGAAGGGCGCGGGAAACCGGCGTCCAGCGTGCGCACCGTGACGGACCAGCCGCGATGACTGAGTCCCGCAATCATGCGGCGGTCGTAGGCGTACCCGCCGCTCGAGGTCTCGAGCGGCCCGGGCACGATCAGGACGAGCGCGCCCCCTGACTCCATGGAGCTATTTGTGGCTTACCGGCGCGTCGAATGCCGCACTCGCCACGTGCGATTCGTGCAGCGTGACGCGCAGGCTCTCGACTGCGAGGGCCCCGGGGCCCAGGTCGCCGCGGCGGATCGCCCCGACCAGCCGATCGAACACCACACGCGCCAGGAATTCCGTGGTGGTGTTCTGCCCTTTGAACGTCGCGTCCTCGTCGAGGTTCCGATAGTTCAGGCTCGTGAGCACGGCGCGGAGCGTCCCGGTTGCCCGGCCGATGTCGACGACGATGCCGTCGGCGTCCAGATCGGGCCGGCGAAATTCGACGTCGACCACGTATGTGGCGCCGTGCAACTTCTGTGCGGGGCCAAATACCTCCCCCGCGAAGCTGTGAGCGATCATGAAATGATCACGCACTGAAACACTGTACATCGCAGTTACTCCGCATAACCACGAAGAGACGAAGAACACAAAGCCTCAAAACGGTTATTCATGTCCTTCCTGTCCCGTCGTTCAAGAAGCGCCGACATCAAAGCTAAGTCGCAGAACCACGAAGTCTCGAAGAACACGAACTGATCAAGCCAAAAGCGTTTCTTCGTGTCCTTCATGTCTTCGTGGTTCAAGACAGACGATCATCAGTAACGAATGCGATGACACAGGGTATCTCCGGGATCGGCGGCGAGGGTCGCCATCACCTGTGGAAGCGCTTCGAATTCGCTCTCGCCGGTGATCAGGGTGTCCAGCACGGGATCGGAGAGCGTCGCGAGCGCGAGCTCGAGCCGTCGGCGTGTATTCCAGCGCGACCGCTGCGACCCGGCGACGCTGCCCACCTGCGACGACTTGAGCGTGAGCCGCCTCGAGTGGAACGCCTCGCCGAGCGCGATCGGCACCGTTTGATTTCCGTACCAGCTCATTTCGACAATCGTCGCCTCGAAGCCCGCCGCACGTAATGCGAGATCGAGTCCTGCCGCGGATCCGCTCGCGTGAATGACCACGTCCCGATGGTCGGATGCCCCATCACAGCCGGTAAAGCGCACGCCGAGAGCGCGGGCGACGCGTTCTCGGCGCGAGTTGACGTCGACGAGCTCGACCTCGCACCCTGGTATGCGTGCGGCCAGCCAGGCGACCAGGCAGCCAACCGTGCCGCCGCCGACGATCGTGATCCGGTCCCCGATCTGGGGTCGAGCATCCCACAGGCCGTTGATGGCAGTCTCGACGTTTGCGGCCAGCACAGCGCGTTGCGGCGGTACGTTCTCGGGTAGAACGTACACTGAGTCTGCGGGGACGACGTAGCGCGTCTGGTGCGGATACAGCGCGAAGACGGTTCGGTGGAGAAGCTCGAGCGGCCCCTGCTCGACCTGCCCGACGTTTGCATATCCGTACTTCACAGGGGCCGGAAAATCGCCCGACTGAAATGGCGCTCGCATCCGCTGATATTCGCTCGCCGGCACTCGACCCTGGAAGACGAGCGCTTCGGTTCCGCGGCTCACGCCGCTGTACAACGTACGCACGACGACCTCGTCCGCTGACGGCGCCGCCAGGTGTTCTGCTCGGATTTCTCCATGCCCCGGCGAGGCGATCCAGAACGCCCGGGCAGCGGCATCGGCCATGTCTAGAGATTCTGGGCCTTTCCGGCCACGCGATACAATCTCGAAAAGAGACTTGATGAACACGAACAGCCGGCAGCGTTCGGCCGGCCTGCGCGCGAGCGCAGGCATCACCCAGGTGGTGGGTCTCGTTGCCGTCGTCTTCCTCGCCTGGGCGGCCGGCGCCGCATTGCACTTGAGCGGGCTCTATCCGCTCAAAGCGGGAGTGCTGTTCGCGATCGTCGTCGCGTTCACGGTGGTCTTGCTGCACGACAACCACCCGTTCGCACGCTACGGCCCGGCGAATCAAATCACGACCGTTCGCGCCGTGCTGGTGGCTCTGGTGGCAGGCCTCATCGGAGAGCCGCGCCTTCCGGCGGTGGCGACCTGGGCTGCCGGGTTGGGCATCATCGTGGGGATGCTGGACGGCATCGACGGCTGGCTGGCACGCCGCAGTCGTATGGCAAGCGACTTCGGAGCGCGATTCGACATGGAGATAGATGCCCTGCTGGTGCTGGCGCTGGCGATCCTTGCGTGGAGGTACGACAAGGCCGGCGCGTGGGTCGTGATGTCGGGGCTGCTGCGGTATCTCTTCCTCGCGGCCGGCTGGTGGTGGCGATGGCTGCAGCGTCCGCTCCCGCCCACCCGCCGCCGCCAGACGATCTGCGTCGTCCAGATCCTTGCTCTGATTCTCGTGATGGTTCCGGCTGTAACGCCCCCCTTCAGCACCGTTCTCGCCGCCGTAGCGCTGGGAGCGCTGTGCTACTCATTCCTGGTCGACATTCTCTGGCTCTGGAGACAAGACGTCCCGGCTGAAGGCGGACACCACGACGTCCAGGAGCGCGCGACCGAGGCAGGCGGCCAGGAACGTCATGGCTGGCGCCGCTGGATGAGCCTCGCGGCGGCCGTCGTGCTGCTCGACATGGCGGTGACGTTCGGCAATATCTGGCCGACGCCGGCGATACGCTGGGAGGGTGAGCTGTCCGTCGAGCTTGCCTCACTCATCCTCTTGCTGGTGATTGCACGCCGCTGGCTTGGCTCCCCGTCGCGCGCCGCGCTCGGATGGCTGAGCGTGTTGTGGGTACTGCTCGTCATCGGTCGATATGCGGATGTGACGGCGCCGGCGCTGTACGGTCGCGACATCAATCTCTACTGGGACCTGCGATACGTACCCGACGTTGTATCCATGCTGGTGCGTGCGGCCCCGCTGTGGCTCGGCCTGCTCGTGGCGGCGAGCACCGTGCTGGTGTTGTACGTGATGTTCGTGCTCGTCCGGTGGGCGATGCGACGCCTTGGCACGGCCATGCGCGACGCGCACGAACGCCGGCTTCTCGGGGCGCTGGCGGCCGTGGTCATGATGTTGTTTGCCGGCCAGCGTCTGAGCGATCGGCTTCCGGTCACATTCGGGACTCCTGTGCTCGCGACCTTCGCGCGGCAAATCCCGCTCGTGATCGGGGCCGTGGCTGGATCGACCTCGCTCGACCCGAGCCCACCGATGGATTCCGACCTGGCACTCGTCAAAGGCGCGGATGTCCTCCTGGTGTTCCTCGAATCGTACGGCGCGGTCAGCTACGACCAGCCGGAATTCAATCGGCGCCTGACACCGAGCCGCGCCGAGCTCGAGGCTGCTGTTCGCGCCACCGGCCGGGATGTGGTCTCGACGTACGTCGAATCGCCGACCTTCGGTGGCAACTCGTGGCTGGCCCACCTGACCTTGATCTCCGGCGTCGAGATCCGGGACCCGGAAACCTATGCGGCGTTGATGACGCAGAAGCGGGACACGCTGGTCTCGGCGTTCAGCCGTCACGGTTACCGGACCGTCGCCCTCATGCCTGGATTATGGCAGCGATGGCCGGAAGGCGCCTTTTACGGATTCGATGATATTTATGGCGGCGAGCGGCTCGACTACCACGGCCCGCAGTTTGGCTGGTGGAGCATGACGGATCAGTTCGCGCTTGCGAAGATGGACGCCCTCGAGGTGAACCCCATGCCGCGCGCGCCGCTGTTCGTCTTCTTCCCCACCATCAGCACTCACACGCCGTTCACTCCAACGCCCCCCTATCAGACTGACTGGCGACGGATGCTGGCGGACAGGCCTTATGAGGCGGCGGATCTAAAGCATGCGTGGGACGACGAACCGGACTGGATGAACCTCGGCCCGAGTTATGTCACCGCGGTGGCGTATGCCTATCGTGTGATGGCCGGATACATACGGATGCGCGCCGATCGCGACTTCGTTCTGATTCTGATTGGGGATCACCAGCCGCCCGCCGCGGTCGCCGGTCTCCAAGCGCGGTGGGATGTTCCCATGCATGTGATCGCGAGTCGTCCCGAACTCCTCGCGCGATTGCGCGCGCGCGGATTTCAATCCGGCCTTCGACCCTCCGGTCCCGCGCTCGTCCGCATGCACGCGATGCTGCCGATCCTGCTGGACGTATTCGGCTCGACCCGCATAGAGGCGGCGAGCCGCTAGAGCTCTACGACGTCAGCCGCGCGTAGACATCGCCCGATTGGCGCTGGGCTGCGGGCGAGCGCAGGCTCGCAAGCAACTCCCGGGCGTCCATCCAGCGGCTTGCGGCCAGCATGTAGGATTCACCCGACGACCAGTTGAACAGGTAGCGCCCGAGCGTAGAGAGGCGCGCGACCGATTGCTCGACCTCGTCGAGGGCGCGGGGCAGATACTCGAAGGAGAGCGCCGGGACGGCACGCGTGAGGCCGGCGAGGACCGCCGGCTCGCCGCCTTCGACGTCGACTTTCACGAAGGCCGGGGCGCCGAACCGCGCGATCAGCGCGTCGAGCGTCGTCGATTCCACCTCGATGCGACGATTCCAGCGCACGCCCGCGAAATCAGGATCGTGCGCCCGGGCATCGCGCCATGCCGCCGCGATTGTCGTCACGGTCGGCGTGCGGTCGCTGATCAGCAGCGTCGCTCGCCCCGGGGAAGGACCGACGGCCGCCTCGACTATCTGAATTCGTGGCAATCGACTCGCGATCGCGCGCAGGAGACGTGCGAAGTCGGGCTGCGGCTCCACGGCCACGACGAGGCAGCCGAGCGCTGCAAAGCTCCGCGTCCGATTCCCGGCGTGGGCGCCGATGTCGAACACGAGGTCGCCGGGGCCGACGAATGCGGCATAGAACCGCCGCATCCGTCGCTGGCGTAGAGGAATCGCGTGGTAGATCGCGAGAGAGCGTGCGAAACCCAGGACACGATCTAAGGACACGCGTGAGCCTTGATCTACAAGGGCTTTCCTCGCACTGCTGCGCCGCGCTCAGCGATCCAACGAAAAGCGGCGCTAGCGGCGCGGTTCGACCCGAAGATCCTTGAGCTTGGCGAGCATGTCCTCGGCGGAGGTCGCCGGCTGGACCGCCTTGTCAATCGCGGTGATCTTTCCATTCTTATCGATGTAGAACGTCCAGCGATTCGCAATGCCGTTTTCGTTGAGGACGCCGTACGCGGTGGCGACCTGCTTGCTCGGATCGCTCAAGAGCGGAAAGTCGGCCTTCTGTGCTTCCGCGAAGGCCTTGTTGCCCTTTTCGCCTTCGAGCGGATCGACGCTCGCCATGAAATACGAGACGTTGAACTGCCGAATCTTGTCGCTGTTCTCCGCAAGCGATTTGCACTCGATCGTGCAACCGCGCGTGAAGGCCGCCGGGAACCACGCGACCACGACCGGCTGCTTCCCCTTGAACTGCGAGAGCTTGTAGGTCTTGCCGTCCGACGCCTGCAGGGTGAAATCGGGAGCCGTGTCGCCAACGGTCAGCTCGGCTGCCGAGGCGGGCATTGCCATCAGCAGGCCGGCAACAGAAAGGATCGAGAACATAACTGTTTTCATTTCGCCCCCTAGATTAAGAAACCCTGATTTTACACCCTCAGGCTTTCTTATTAATGTCAGACCTTCCCCGGATCTGTCAGCGGCGCTCGTAGACGGTGAGCTGTCCGGTTCGATCGAAACCAACGATCGTATATGGTTGGCCCGGAATGTCCATGCCCGGTGCACTCGCCGGCATGCCCGGCACGGCGAGCCCGGCGACTTTCGGCCGCTCGGCAAGCAGCCGCTTCACGACATCCGCGGGGACGTGTCCCTCGATGACATAACCTCCGACGAGCGAGGTGTGGCAAGAGCCGGCCTTGTCCGGAACCCCGTACTTCTGCTTCACGGCCGCCATATCCTCGACGTTCGTCGCGGTTACGTCGAACCCATTCGCTCGCATGTGATCGACCCACTTCGTGCAACACCCACAAGTGGGCGACTTGTACACGGTGACAGTCGGAGCCGCCCGCTGCGCGCGAGGTGCGGGTCCGAACGACATGGTCAACATCGCTGCGAGGGCGGCAGCGAATGCAATCCTTCGATGCCCGACGTCAGCTGTTTTCGGATGGCTCATGCCATTCACTTTATCACTGCACGGTTTCGGCGTGTCCGCTGCACGGTTTCAGCGTGTCCGGCTGACACTTTCGTCAGGCAACGTGCCGAAACCCCTCAAAGACCTTTACAGTTCGGCACGGGTGTCGGGCGCCTCAATTTTGTCGGATTGTGAATTGGCTCAAACAGTTAGCAGCAGTTCGAACCAATAGCAGAGCTGCAGGTACGCCGGTTGCGACCGTGACCGACCGGAGGCCTCAATGTTACGACTAACGCGGACAACTGTCTGGCTCGCAGCCATGTTGCTCTTGGTCATGGCGACGTCGGTCATCGCTGCCGACGATCTTGAGACCGATATCTGCTTGAATTCATCGGGACATGTGCGGTTTATTCCTCCCGGAAGCGCATGCCGGTCGAATGAGCGTCTCATAATTTGGAGCAACCAAGGCCCACCGGGTCCACAGGGCCCCCAAGGCCTGCAAGGTCCTCTGGGCCCTCAAGGCGCGCAAGGACCGCAAGGCCCGACAGGCGC
>Ga0070698_100009754_pt1 | contig 10263 bp, 9 predicted proteins | sample KBSK1502metaG_FD_65477 | JGI IMG/M metagenome (GOLD analysis project Ga0070698, IMG submission 65477) | Corn, switchgrass and miscanthus rhizosphere microbial communities from Kellogg Biological Station, Michigan, USA - KBS K1-50-2 metaG | ecosystem: Host-associated > Plants > Roots >... | reverse complement strand
TCTTGACCTTCTGCAGCTGGTTCGGGAAGTAGTGGTCGGACCACGTCAGCCAGTTCAGCGTCACGCCGCCGAGCTCGGCTGCGAGCGCGCGCTGCGCGAGCCGCCCCGCAGTCGTCAGGCCAACGGCCCCGGCGGCTCCGGTACGGAGCAGCCGCTCGCGTGTCATGGGGCGATCGATCTCCGTCAAATTCCCTTCTCCTCTCTCGCCCCGGTCAGCAAGGGCGGCCACACGGTCCCTATCCCCCGGCTGGCGAACTTACCACCATGCTGACGTTGCGTCTACCATCCGTAACGCCGCCTCGCGGCGCTGCGTAGAGTCCGCGCATGAGCCCCGAGGCCCGCGTGCGCGTCGGCGTCATCGGCTGCGGAATGGTAGCGCAGGCGGAGCATCTCCAGAACCTCCTCCAACTCTCTGACCGCTTCGAGATCAGCGCCCTGGCCGATCCGAGCGCGACGGTTCGCGAAGCGATGGCGACGCGGTATGCCGTCTCGCGCGTGTACAACGATTACGCGGCGTTGCTCGACGCCGGAAGCCTCGACGCGGTCCTGATCTCCGCGCCTGCGGCGACCCACGCGGAGATCACGATTGCGGCCCTCGACGCCGGCCTGCACGTCTTCGTCGAGAAGCCGCTCTGCATCACGCTGGCCGACGCGGACCGCATCGTCGCCGCGCGCGACCGCGCCGAGCGTGTCGTGCAGGTCGGCTACATGAAGCGCTACGACCCCGCGTGGGAGCGCATGCTCGCAGAGCTCCCCCCTTCCGCCGACGAGCTGCGCTACATCCGGGTCATGTGCAACGACCCCGAGTGGGTTCCCTTCTTCGCCGAGGGCGACATCGTCAAAGCCGCGGATGTCCCCGCGGACGTGATCGACGCGACGAAGCACGCTGAATCGGAGCAGGTCGAGGAGGCGGTGGGCGACGGATCGCCCGCCGCCGTGTTCGCGTTCTCCGACGCGTACCTCGGGAGCATGGTGCACGATGTCAACCTCGTCCACGGCTTCCTCCAGCGGCTCGGAGAGCCGCTGCCTGTACGCGTCGTCGGAGCGGCCTGGTGGAACGAGGGGCGCTCGATCACCGGCTCGGTGCAGCTCGCGAACGGCGCCCGTTGGGACAGCGCATGGATCCAGCTCCTCGACATCCGCGAGTACGAGGAGCAGGTCGCGTTCTACTTCCGGAACTCGCTGCGCCAGCTGATCTTCCCATCGCCCTGGCTGCGGCAGTCCCCCACGCGCTACGAGCGCAGTGAAACCGACGGGCTCGACCGCGCTCTCCGGGTGTTCGAATCGCACCGCGAGGCGTTCGTCCAGGAGCTCGTCCACTTCCATGCCTGCATCACGCAGAGCACGGAATGCAGAACGCCTCCGGAGCAGGCTCGCGTCGACATCGACCTGCTGACGCGCATGTTTCTCGCGGCTATCTGACCAGCGGGACGCGGGGATCCGGCTCGAGCTCGGCCCACCCCAGGCCGGATCCAAGCGAGCTCGGGATCGTCCGCTCGATCGGCTCGCCCGCGGCTGCACCGTGACCGGCGAGATAGCCGGACGGCCCGGTCTCCATCGCGCGGTAGCCCATGGCGGTCACCGTCTCGAGCAAGGGGCGCGGCGGCGCGAGATCGGAGCGGTCGATCGTCTGCTCCCAGATGCCCGAGGAGACGGGCGCGCGGTCGCCAGGCGCAGGCCGCTCACCCTTCCGCCCTGGCCGCTCTCCTGGCGAGGCCAAACCGGAGCGCGCGTCGTGAGACGCGCATCGTCTGCGGCAGCGCGAACGCGAGCGCGAGCACGAGCAGCGACGTGGCGAGGAGCAAGGTCGCAAGCGCGTTCACCTCGGGCGTGATCCCGAACTTGATCTGCGTGTAGATGTAGATCGGCAGCGTGATATCGGTGCCGATCAGGAAGTACGTGATGACGAACTCGTCGATCGAGAGCGTGAATGCCAGCAGGGCGCCCGCGAGGATCGCCGGCAGAATCAACGGGAACACGATGCGAATCAGGCGCTGGAACGTGTTCGCGCCCAGATCCGCCGCCGCGCGCTCGAGCGAGCGGTCGAAGCCCTGTAGGCGTGCGGAGACGAGCAAGATCACGAAGGGCGTCGTGTAGACGCTCTGACCGATGACCGCCGTCTGCGACGAGAGCTGCACGTGGAGGGTGCCGGTGAAGAGGACGAGCAGGCTGACGCCGATCAGGAGGCCCGGGATCATGATCGGCAGGACGAAGCCGATCCGAATGCCGTCGCGGAACCGCAGTCGCGAGCGGACGAGCGGAAACGCGGCGGCGGTGCCGACGACGACGCTGACGAGCGTGACCTCCCCTGCGACCTTCAGCGTCGTCCGCAGCGCGTCGCGGATCTGGTAGTTGTCGATCGCCGACCGGTACCACTTCAGCGTCCAGGCGGTGATCGGGAAGGTGCCGTAGCGGTTAGCGTTGAAGCTGAACAGGATGAGCAGCGCGATCGGCGCGAACAGGAACACATAGATCGCCACGGCATAGACGCCCAGGCCGGCACGTGCGACACGGCCTTGCCGCGAGAGGACTCCGACCTCAGCCGCCATAGGCCTCCGGCGTCGAAAGCGAGCGGCGGAAGATGACCAGGAGCAGGAGGATGAATGCAGCGATGAGCAGCGAGACCGCCGCGCCGCGGGTGTACTCCGCCGCCTGGAAGAAGTTGACGACGAGGTTGCCGATCATGACGCCGCCCGTCCCGCCGACGATCTGCGGGGTGAGGTATTCGCCCAGGATCGGGATGAAGACGAAGATCACCGCCGTCACGATCCCGGGCCTGATCTGCGGCACGAGGATGCGCCGGATCGCGCCGAGCGGCGTCGCGCCGAGATCCATCGCCGCACGCAGCTGGTCCCAGTCGAAGCGATCGATCGACGAGTAGAGCGTCAGGGCAGCGAACGGGAAGTACAGGTAGACGAGGACGAGGATGACGGCAGGACGGTCGTAGAGGAAGACGCCGAGCGGATGGTGCGTGATCCCGAGCCACTGCAGGAACCGGTTGAGCACGCCCTTCTCTCCGAGGATCGTGAGCCACGAGTACACGCGCAGCAGGTAGCTTGTCCAGAACGGGACGACCACGAGGATGAGCAACGGCGCCCGCAGGCGACGCGGCACATAGCGCGACAGCCAGTACGCGAACGGAAAGGCGAGACCGAGCGCGATCGCGGTCGCCACGAGAGAGACCCAGAGGGTCGCCCACATTGTGCTTACGTACGCACCGACGCTGAAGAAGTAGCGGTAGTTGTCGAGCGTCCAGTGGTGGACGACGTTGTAGTCGATGACCTGCCAGAAGCTGTAGACGACAATGATTCCGAGCGGGACGAGGAAGAAACCGCCGAGCAGCAGGAGCGCGGGGAGGAACGCGCCGTACGAGGCAAGAGCGGCGCTCAGCCCCCGTGCGGGCCGCGGCCCAGTCGCCTCGAGGGTCGCTTCGGTCACCGCTCGTCCGCCGGGAGCAGGATCGCATCGGCCGGCTCCCACCAGACCGCGACTTCGATCTCCTCGGCCGGGGCCGACGCCGGAGCCTCGCCGGGCAACGCGACGATCAACGGTGCCTCCGAGCACGCCGTCGCGATTGCGATGCGCAGCCTCGTTCCCAGGAACGACGACTGCACCACACGCCCCTTCAGCGCGCCGGTCGGGGCCGCGTCGAGATCGCCGACCCGGAGCGCTTCGGGCCGGACCATCAACGACGCCTGCCCGCGGACACCTCCGCGCTCGCACCGCACGCGCGTTCCGTCTGTCAGCACGGCGACGTCACCGTCGAGCCGGACCTCGAGGAAGTTCGCGTCGCCGATGAAATCCGCGACGAAACGCGATGTCGGGTGACGATAGATCTCGAAGGGCGTGCCGAGCTGCTCGATCCGCCCGAGGTTCATCACGGCGATGCGATCGGCCATCGACATCGCCTCCTCCTGGTCGTGCGTCACGTAGACGAACGTCGTTCCGACCTCGCGGTGGATCTCCGACAGCTCCACCTGTAGTCGCTGGCGCAGCTTCAGGTCGAGCGCCCCGAGCGGCTCGTCCAGGAGCAGCACCGCCGGCCGCTTCACGAGCGCGCGCGCAACGGCGACCCGTTGCTGCTGGCCTCCGGACAGCTGCGCCGGCGAGCGCGACCCGAACTCCTCCAGCCCGACGAGCGCGAGCGCCTCGTCGACGCGGCGTCCCGTTTCGGCGCGGTTGACCCGGTCCATCTTCAGCCCGAAGGCGACGTTGTCGCGCACGGACATGTGGGGGAAGAGCGCGTACGACTGGAAGACGGTGTTGACCGGCCGCTTGTGCGGCGGGAGCGTGTCGATCCGCTTCCCGCGCAGCCAGATCGTCCCCTCGCTCGGCCCGACGAAGCCTCCGATCAAGTTGAGCGTCGTCGTCTTGCCGCAACCGGAGGGGCCCAGGAGGCAGAAGAACTCCCCGTCCTCGATCTGAACGTCGATCTCGCGCAGCGCGATGTTCCCCCCGTAGCGCTTGGTCACCTTGCGCAGCTCGATCCCGGCGCCGCGTGACTCAGGTCCGGACACTCGCGCAGCCGGTGTCGCCGTCACGGCCATCGGGTGTGGCGAAGGTACCAACATGCGGACCGGCTGTCGAGGATGTGGAACCCGGCGAGGGAGCGGACGTGACGCAGGCAGAGATTGCGGGCTCGAGCAAGGCGATCATCCGCAACAACCCCGTCCGGTCGCTCGCGAAGGCCGTCCTGCTTCTGGGGGCGCTCGCGGACGAACGGGAGGCAACGCCGCGCCGGCTCTCGGGCTGCTGCACGAGCCGCGGACAACGGTCTACCCCCTGCTGACCGGCTTGCAGCCTCTCGACATGGTCGAGGCGGGATCGCGCTCGGGGACGTACCGACCTCGGCTGGCGGCTCCTTCGGCTCGGGAGCGCGGTGATCGAGAGGCTCGACGAGCGTCAGGCCGCGCTGCCCTTGATGGAGCGCATCCACGAGCGGACTGGCGAGACCGTGTTTCTCTGCGTCCGGCGCGGAGACGAGGCGGTCTGCATCGAGCGGCTCGACGGTCTGCGCGTGCAGTCGCTTGCTCTCCGGCTCCGGGATTCGCTTCCGCTCCACCTGCGCGGGGCCACGCCCACTGCTGGCGTGGGAGCCGCGCAGCGAATGGGGACGCGTACGTGGACCGGCGCGAGCTGGAGGCGATGAGCAATCGCCGGTGACGAGGGCGGCGCTCGTCGCGGAGCTCGAACGTTCGGTCGAGGACCGCTACGTCGTCAACGACGAGGACTTCACACATGGAATCGCTTCGCTCGGCGCCAGTCTTCGACTACTCGGGTCGAGTGCGCGCGGCGATCTCGATCGGCGGGATGCGCCAGTTCCTCCTCGAGCAGATCCATGACGAAGCGGTCAGCCTGGTCGTGAACGGTGACGCGCGAGATCTCGACCGCGCTCGGCTACCCCGACGCGTAGTCAGCGACCTCCGACACGCGCACCCAACGCTGCTCGGTCGCCGAGCGCTCCATTGCTTCGCAGACCGACTGCACGCGTGCGCCCTGCGCCAAGTCCGGCTCCCATGGGCCGTCGGGCCAGCGCTCGAGGGAGGTCGGCAGCCTGCGCCACGAAGGTCATGCCGTACCCGATTCCCTGGCCGATCGGCCACCACTCGGCATACGGATGCGTTGGGTGCTCTGCACTGATCCGGCGCATGCCGTACGGCGTGGCGTCCTCCCGCGCATCGCCGTGCAAGAGCTCGTTGAGCCGCGGGTACTCGAAGCGCAGCGTTCCGGTCGTCCTGTTCAGCTCGAGGAAGAAGTCACACGGGCGACGTGCCGCGACCTTTGCTGCCTCGAACGTACCGCGAGCGCCGCCTGCGAACCGGAGCATGGCCGACGACGCCTCGTCGACGTCGACGGCTCGGCCGGATCGCGCGCGCGTGAACGTCTGGGACTGCGCGCTCACCTCCTCGATGTCGCCGACCATCCAGAGCGCGAGATCCACCAGGTGGGCGCCGAGGTCGGCGATCGTCGACCCGCCGATGGCGTGCTCGAAGCGCCAATCGAACGGGATGTCCGGCTCGAGGAACTCGTCGGACAACCACGTTCCGCGCCAGAGGAGCACCTCCCCGATCCGGCCCTCGTCGACGAGTCGTTTCATCAGGGCGACGGCGGGAAGCCGCCGATAGTTGAAACCGGTGGCGTTCGGCATGCCCGCCTCCGCCGCCGCGCGGGCCATCGAGAGCGCGGATGCGTAGTCCACCGAGAGCGGCTTCTCGCACAGCACCGCCTTGCCCTCGGCCGCCGCCGCCTCGACGACCTCTGCGTGCGCACCCGGAGGGGTGCAGACGTCGACGATCTGCACGTCCGAGCTCGAGACGATTTCGCGCCAGTCGGTAGTCCACCGCTCGACGCCGTACGCGCGGCCGCACGCTCGACGCCCTCCTGGCTGCGTCCGCTGATCGCACGCAGCCGCGGTGTCGCCGACAGCTCGCGGATGCGCGGCGCGACGGTGTAGCCGTAGGCATGGGCGCGGCCCATCAGGCCGCAGCCGACGATGCCGCTGCCCACCTCCGGCTGACGGCTCACGCCGTCGTACCGACGGCCAGCGACCCCGCGGCGCGTTCAGCAGTCTCGATCGCGCGCAGCGCGTCCTCGCCCGACGCACCTTGCTGCGGTGCGCCTCGCACCGCAGCCGCGAATGCTTCGAGCTGCGCGACGAGCGCGGCGTGGATCACCCTCGGCCCGTCGTCACCCCACACGAACACCTCGCGTGCATGCCCCTCGGTCCCCACGATCTCGACCCAGCAGCCTTCGCAGACGGACAGCCGACGCCCGACCGATACGGTCGCCACCGCTCCGCCCGAAAGCTCCGCGACGGCAGCGACCGACTCGGGGTCCCCGGGCACCGGCGCCTCCGAGGTGACCGTCGCGGCAATCGCGGAAACGTCGCCGAACTCCTGGCCCGTGAGCCACCGGATCTGGTCGAACTCGTGCACGCCCATGTCCAGGAGGATCCCGCCGCTGCGAGCGCGGAACGCGGCCGCCGGTGGTCGCTCGTCCCACTGCCAGGACCAGATCTGCGCGGGCTCTCCGAGCGCGCCGGCGGTGATGCGCTCGTGCAGCTCGGCGAGTGCCGGGACGAACCGGCGCCAGTAACCGACTTGGACCACGACCCCGGCGTCTGCGGCGATCCGGACCGCCTCGGCCGTCTCCTCGGAGCGGATGCCGCACGGCTTCTCGCAGAGGATCGGGAGCCCGGCACCCGCGAGTGCGGTCACGAGCTCGAGATGAAGGTCGGCTGGCGCCGCAATGAGCGCCGCGTCGACGTCGGACGCCCTGAGGAGCTCGTCCACGCCCGCGTACGTCCGAATGCCGAGGCCGCGCAGCTCGTCGCGAATCCGTTCAACCGGCTCGACGACGGCCGCCGCCTCGGCGGTGGGAGCGTCGGCGAGCGCCTGCAGATGCGCTCGGCCCATGCGCCCCGCGCCGATGAGGCCAACGCGCACCGGCCCGTCGCTCACCACGCAGCGGAGCCTACCGCGCTGTTTGACGGGTGTTCCACCATCTAGATGACGTGCCTCGACGGGTTGTGGACGGTGAGTAGGTCATCCGGGCCTCCTTCGAGGCTGTGGGTCTGCGAAGGCTCACGGTCGATGGAGGGACCGGATGGGGCTTCACCGGCCTCAAGGTGGACGGACTCCGGATCCGAAACGCCGAAACGCCTCGGCGGGGGTGCATAGGCCTCGGATGTCGCGTTTTGGCGGAACTGCGACAGGGATCGTTGTTTAGTAGGACCTTTGACGGAAGTGGAGCGACCACCTCGCGCTGTTCGTCTATGCACTTGTGGTGGGTGAGAGGGCGCAGGGTCTCATTGCAAGCGTGACTTTGACCGGGGTGGAGGCTCGGCGGCCCGGGGAGGGAATCAGCGACTTGATGTGAAACGTCGGTGCCGGTGCGCGACAATCCATGTTGGATGGTTGTCGGCCGTGTCCTTGTTGCGGCGGTGTTCGCAGCCGCTCTTCCTGCAGCCGGTCTTCCGGTTCATGGCCCGCCGCGCCTCGTCGCGCAGGTCCCGTCGGGTGGTTTTGTCTCGCAGATGGCGACGGCCGACTTCAATGGAGATCGCTTGCCCGATCTGGTCGTTACTCGGTCCGTCTTTCAGGGCCAGGCAACGTTTCCGATCACGATCCTGCTAAACAACGGCCACGGTGGCTTTCGCGATGGCACTGCCGAGATGGTTGCCGGAGCTGTTCCGCAGACCCAGAACGCGCGCGAGATCGTGGTCGCCGACTTCAATGGCGACGGCCGCCCCGACATCTTCATTGCCGACACCGGTGACGACCAGCCTCCATATCCTGGCTACAAGAACACGCTCGTTCTCTCGACGCCGGATGGCAAGCTGCGTGACGCGAGCACGAATTTGCCGCCAGAGTCCGGGTTCACCCACACAGCGGCGGCCGCTGATGTCAACGGCGATGGCAGTGTCGATCTGTATGTCGGCAACATCGGTGGCGGCGACGGAACGCCGCCGAGGATTCTCCTCAACGATGGCACGGGAAGGTTCACGCCGGGTGCGCCGCTGCCAGCGGCCCAGACGCAGAACGAGACGGCAGGCCGCTACACGTCAAGCCTTTTCGTCGATGTCAACGGCGACGGCAGCCCAGACCTCATTCTCGGCGCCGAGGACCACACGAGGCAACCCGCCGTTCTCATGAACGACGGCCGGGGTCACTTCAGCCTGCTCCCGAACGCCATCCCTGCGAAGCCGTTTGCGTCCACGGCGATCGCGCTTGATATCGCTTCCGCGGATCTCAACGGCGACGGGCATCCGGATCTGCTCATCGCTTTCACGAAGGGCGAGCCGTTCTATGTCGGCCGCTGGATCCAGGTGCTGATCAACAACGGCGATGGCACGTTCCGAGACGAAACGCCGAAGCGGCTACCACAGGCCGACAACAGCAGTGCCTGGCCGATCTTCTTGCGCATCCTCGACCTGGACGGGAACGGCACCCCAGACATCGCCGTCCAGCTCGGCGGCGAGTACGAAGCACCGCCGTTTTACCTAAACAAAGGTGATGGCACGTTCCGGGCCGCACCAGCGAGCTTCGGTAATCGACTCTACAACCTGTACGCGATCCTCAATGTCACGGGCCATACCGGACGGGACTTCGTGACGATTAGCCCCGAGAGCCACGGCGTGTTCGTGCTACCGGAACTAACTACGCCGTCGACACCCTCGGGCGTGCGCTCGACCAGGGGAACGCTCGCGAGCGGCGTGCGCATCTCATGGCGCCCAATACCAAACGCAGACACCTACGAGGTCTGGCGAGCTCCCACTCGCATAGGCCGATACGCACGTATCGCCCGCACGACCAAGACAAGCTACGTCGACCAGACCGCGCGGCGCGGCAGAACATTCTTCTTACAGCGTCCGCGCGATCAATGCCGCCGGTAAGAGTGCGCCCAGCCCTCCCGTTTCCGGCTTTCGTCGGTGAGAAGGCGTGAGTGCCCGCAGCGACGTAACCGCGCGAGTGTGCTGTTGGACCGTCTGCGCTGCTCGCACGCGGTGAGTTGTCGGGTTAGACGGATCCTGGACTAGCCCGTGCGCCTGGTCCGATCTGGCGGGAATGGGCTGACCGATGCCCGCAGACTAGCGTCGCAGTCCGCGGCGCCGAGCGTCCTCTCCACGCCTGTTCCGACGAGCGAGTCAATCGCGGAGGCAACCTCCCAGCGTCCAGTCACAGGCTCGACGCACGCGCGGGTGTCGCCTTCTGTTGGAACTGCGACAGCCGGGCGAGAGTTGGGCGCGGGGAGCAGCGCGCATCCAGTGTTCGGACGCGAGAGCTAATCAACTGACGACTGAACCGTTAGAGGTGGCTATGGAAGCAAGGCGTCGGAGAGGCCGCGGCGAGAAGTGAATTGGTCGCATGTTGCCCTGCCTCGGATCGGTCCCCGGACCAACCTGCACCCGCCCAGAGCGAGCGGGGGAAACATGTATTTGCAACGGGCGCACCTCACCTCGGGCGCGGGAGCGGGTCGGTAGTTCGCCTGTGTCTTGGACAGCCCCCAGATCCTCACGTCATCCGGCCTCCTTGGAACCCGCGTCCTAGTCGTCGCATGGCCTTGCCTGCCTCGCTGCCAGCTGGAAATGGTAGTGGGCGCCGGTTTCGGGGTCGAGTAGCCACGAGCAAGGGACGACGACGGCCGGGTTATCCACGTGACAAATCCTTCCTCTCAGCTCATTCGTCGGAGCGCTCGGCAGCCTTCCTGTCATCTTGGTCGCGAACGATTGCCATGCGGCGTTCACGGGCGATCTGACGGAGG
>Ga0070698_100009753_pt1 | contig 10264 bp, 3 predicted proteins | sample KBSK1502metaG_FD_65477 | JGI IMG/M metagenome (GOLD analysis project Ga0070698, IMG submission 65477) | Corn, switchgrass and miscanthus rhizosphere microbial communities from Kellogg Biological Station, Michigan, USA - KBS K1-50-2 metaG | ecosystem: Host-associated > Plants > Roots >... | reverse complement strand
AGGAACAGCTCGACCTCGTCGCTGTTGAAATAGGCCCACACATCCACCGTGTCGCCTTGCTTCCAGTTCCAATGCGGGAAGATGTGAAGTACAGGTTTGTTGGTCCATTCGCTCTGGTACATGTAATAGACGTCTTTGGGGAAGCCCGCCAAATCGATGATCCCGAAATATGAACTGCGCGCCGGCCATGGGTAGGGTGTTGGCTCGCCGATATAGTCCCAGCCGGTCCAGATGAACATGCCGGAGAAGAAGTCGTACTTCTTCACTACCTTCCACGTTTCTTCGTGGGTTGAGCCCCAGGGCGCGCTGCAATTGTCATAGGCCGAACAGGAATAGTCCGGGTTGCCGTCTTTGAAAGGTTTATCCCACTTGGCCGGCCAACGACGAATAAGATCCGAAGGCATATCGTAGCTACCGCGTGTCTGGAGTGCCGACGTGGTTTCGGTCCCGATCAAACGTCGCCCGGGAAACATTTTGGGAAAGTCGGCTATCCGAGCATGCGCGTAGTTGGTCCCAACGAGATCGAGATCGCCTGCGGTGATCAAAGTGTTCTGATCACTGACAAAGTTACAGGCGGAAGTGATCGGACGCGTTTTATCCAGACCTTTAACAATCTCGGACAACTCCTTGCCAATCACTCCGGCGGCGGGATTGCCTCCCCACTGTTCGGGAATCTCGTTACCAATGCTCCAGATAAAGACACTCGGATGATTGCGATCGCGCAGAATCATGTCTTCCAGATCGCGCTTGTGCCACTGGTCCCAGTCGAGATGATAATCAAACGGTGTCTTCTCCTTCTTCCACATGTCGAAGGCTTCGTCCATGACGATGAAGCCGAGTTTGTCGGCCAGTTCTAGTAGTTCAGGCGCAGGTGGATTGTGCGACGTTCGAATACCGTTGGCGCCCATCGCCTTCAACATCTCGAGCTGTCGTTCCAAAGCGCGTGTGTTAACGGCAGCGCCGAGTGCGCCAAGGTCGTGATGATCGCAGATGCCTCTAATCTTAACGGGCTTGCCGTTCAGGATGAATCCCTTGTCGCTGTCAAAAACGAATTGTCGAATACCGAATGGCGTCTCATATTGATCGATGATCTTGCCGCCCTGGTGTAGTAGTGAAACCGCTTTGTATAGGTACGGCTGTTCGAGTGACCAAAGTGTTGGTCGCTTGATTGTCAGTTGCTGATCCGTCTCTCCGCCCGTTCCCTTTCGTGCAATGCCTTTCGCAACGTCCCGGGTTATTTCCCGGCCGGACGCATCGAAAATGATCGTAGACAAACTCAACGGGGTATCGTTTTGAGAATCGTTATGCACATTTGTCTTGATTACAATCCTGGCGGCTTGTTCACTTACGTCGGGCGTCGTGATGTACGTTCCCCAGTGAGAAACGTGCGCGCCGTCGATTGTCGTAAGCCAAACATTTCGGTAGATTCCGGAGCCTGAATACCAACGTGAGTTGGGTTGCTGCGAGTTATCGACCTTGACGGCTATCACGTTTTTTTGCGAGCCGTAATTCAGATAGGGCGTTAAGTCGTATTGAAAGGAGCTGTATCCATAGGGGCGCTTGCCAAGATAATGGCCGTTAATCCAGACCTCGCTATTGCGGTAAACACCATCGAAGTCAACAAGGACCTTCTTGGCTTTCGCGTTATCAGGAACACTGAAGGTCTTGCGGTACCAGCCAATACCGCCCGGTAATGCGCCACCGCCCGGCGTAGCTGGATTTTTTTCGTTGAACTCGCCCTCGATGCTCCAATCGTGAGGCAAGTTCAATAGCCGCCACTGCGAATCGTCAAGCTCGAGATTCTGTCCGCTCCCTACGTTGCCCAAATGAAACCGCCAACCGTCATTGAAGCTTACGGTCCTGCCGGGCCGCGGATTGGCGACGGCGTAAGAAGCTGAAAACAAAAACAGCGCGCAAATTACAATCAGACAATCTACTGATCGCTTCATTTTCTACCACGCTCCATTCGGAAGGTTCTTATGTTTTCGTAGTGTCATAGTTTGATTTTCGGCCTCTGCACGATCTCTGCGTCCTCAGCGTCTCGGTGGTGGGTTGAATGACAAGCACGCACCGCGGATAAGCTGAGGACGCAAAGACTGCGCAGAGGGTTGAAATTATGGACATTACCCTTTTGTGACATCAGATCACGGTTCTGTACTGAACGCTATTCCGACGCTCGAGCGCGTCCGCTCCCGTTCTGACACGACTTCACGGTACGAGTTCAAAATCTATCCAGTTGATCGACGTGTTGTACTTACTGTCGGCAAGTAGATCGGTAACGCTCACCTCAAGAAAATATGCTCCCGGGCCTTCACTCGAGCCGACCTGCACGGTGCCCGCCGTCGCTAATTTTGTCAGGTCCGTTTGGCCTTTTGCATCCAGAGGCAAAACCTTGCCCGTGTAGATCAATTTGTCGTCGCGAAACAACCGAATCTGAGTTTGAAGTCGAGGCTGGTGAGTCTGGTTGTCGAGTTTGGCGTTGTATATCAAGTACGCAAAAGTAAGCAGCATGCCCGCGCGCAAACGACGCACGGCTGGACCAGCCTGCGGATCGATTGCTTGCGTGGATGAGCCTCGCCCAGAAGCCGCCGCTGAAGCCTGACTGCTCGCAATCGATTTTGGATCGAGGCCGGCGAGAACGATCCCTGACAAGGCGAGTCGGCCTTTCTTCAGATCCGGGACCTCAACAAACTCACTTGCCGAGCCAATTCGTTTGGAGACTGCGTCGCGCACGGCAACCCGCAACTGATATGCACCAGCCTTCTTAATCGGCACACTAAGAGTGTAGACCAGCCCGTTCTTCATCGCCTGACGATAGGCATCCTCGCGAACGCGCATTGTCTCTGCACGTCGATATTTGTCTGCGACTGCTCCCACGTCGGTAAAGGTGACAGCCAATACTTCAAACGAAAGCTGGTGCCAGCCATCTGGGGCATCAGTGAAGGAAAGGTCAGCTCCTTCAATGTGCATCAGTGCACGCATTACGGTTCCCTTCTGCGATTCGCTACCGAACAAGGAAGTAAGTCGCAGATGGATGTCAGGAGAGGAAAAGGGCGAGACCAGAGCCTCCAGCAGATTTTGTTCATCCGTGTGTGGCGTTGCCCGAATCTCTTCATCTGTGATACCGAAGAAACCTGTGCGGGCGCGAACTTTTAATCCGGGTCGCTTCGCTTTTATTGTCAAATGGTGAAAGGTCCTGTGTCCACTTGCGTCAAACGTCGAGTCGTCGGGCCGGTAGGCAAGCAGATAGTAACCACGCTGATCGTCGAGCACCTTTCCGATACCCGCGGCGAGGTCGTTGTTATCGTGAATGAAGAACCCGCCGGTTTGCTGAGCCAGGTAGTTCAGACCGTCCTGAGAGTTAAAGAACTCGGTATGGCGATCGGTCAACCGACCTTCGATTTGCTGCACCGATTGATCGTTGGTGTCGTCCGCGGCGGTGAACCCAAGCGTTTGCAACCCGCGTGCGTCCATCGTGTAGATCACCACGGAGGCGCGATTAGCAAAATCCGTAATCCGGCGGAGGAGTTCCAGCACTCCGTTGACTTGCGGGTCTCGGTTTCTTCTTGCGTCCGCGCTGCTACCGTTCTCGCCACCGGAGGTTTCACTCCTGACCCGGTTGAATATCGAGATGCCGTCAGAAACCATTACCACTGACTTCCGGCCGGGCAGCTTTCTCATCCCCTGAACGACGAACCTGAGCGCGCCCAGTGTGCCGACAGAAAAAACATCCTGACGAAATTGTTCGAGGTCGTTGCCGCCGGTTGATCCAAACGCCGGAATGGGGCTGGGCACCGATGCCGCGGCGCGAGCGCTGAGCCGAGCCAGCGGATCAAGATCGATTGGATCGAACGTGCTGACCTTGCCCCGGCCAAACGGATACCAACGCACGCGCTCAATTACGGCGTAGAGCTGTCGTTTGTCGGCTGTAAATTGTTGCAGCGCTCCGGTACCCGCGCTGGTGCGAATAATAGCCGCGAGGTCGCCTGGTTGTAGTTGTTCATCAACGAATTTCTTTAGCGCCTGACGGACATGCACAGTGCTTTCAAACGAAAGTCCGAGATCATCGACGACCAGCGCAATCGTCCGACGCACTTGTTCCGGTCGTAGCTGAACCGGCGGCGCGGGCGTCGGCTGATCCACTTCATTCTTTGCCTTCGGCGCAGCCTCGATTGCACTCCTGGTTGACACGGGAGCGCTCGTGACATATGAGAGATTGGAGATCTTCTGAGGTCGGCCGTCTTCGAGAACTTCAAAATCCTGTTCGCTTAGATCAGTAATTTGAGCGCCCTTTTTGTCTGTGACAACTGCATCAACCTGCACCAGGTTCGCCGTAATCCGAACCACGTCATCTTCCCCCTGAACGGCTGGTTCCTGGACTGGCGGAGAGCTTGGAGTGGCCCTGGGCGTGGCTTTCGGTTCTTGTGCTGTGACGGAAGAACAAATTGCTAGCGTAAGCACTAACGATAATGAACTTCTGCGATTCATAGAAAATTCCTTCGACGACAGGTTCCGCATCAGCTATCGCAGCGAACTCACGAATGCTTACGGCATCGACCTCGCCGACAGTGCCCGCGCCCTCTAGTCAATATTAAAGCTCGCGGTCAGGCGTATGTCTCGCGATGAACTTCCAACGAGCACTTTGAACTGACCAGGTTCGACTATCCACTTCTTTTGATTTGGGTCGTAGAAGGCAAACGATCGCTCGTTAAATTCGATCTTTACGGCCTTCGACTGGCCCGGTTTCAGCATCACTTTCTCGAAGCCCTTCAGTTCCTTGATCGGTCGTTCTACCGACGCCTGCACGTCCTGAATATAGAACTGCACTACCTCGGCGCCCTCGCGGCGACCGGTGTTCTTCAATTGTAATTCTACCGTTAGCGGATCGCCTGACCTGATGTGGCTGCGGCTCAACCTGATATTGCTGTAGTCGAAGTTCGTATAGGAGAGACCGTGACCAAAGGGAAACTGCGGTTCGACGTTGTGCCTGTCGAAATGGCGATAGCCGATAAATATGCCCTCGGAATATTGTCCTTTTTCAGAAACTCCGGGATATTGCTGCGGACTGGAAACAGCTACATCCTGACGGGCCCGCGGAAATGTAAGCGGTAGCTTGCCTGATGGATTCACGACTCCGAACAGCACGTCGGCAATGACGTTCCCGTCGTCCTGTCCTGGATACCACGCCTGGACAATGGCGGGCGCACGGTCAGCCCATTGGTTCAAAAGCACGATGGAGCCCGTGTTGAGTACTACGATTGTTCGTTTATTAGCTTCCAGGACTCCCTTAATCATCTGGTCCTGTTCTTCAGGCAACTCAATGCTTTCACGATCGGCGCCTTCAGTTTCAAAGTCGCGCGCAAAAACGATCGCAAGATCACATGACTTGGCAACCTTCGCCGCATCGGCAAGCAAACCTGCGCCAGTCGTTGGCGGATCACTCTTTGAGAGATCGCTGCCCTGAATAAACCTGACGAATCTTACAGCCGCCTTCTGACCTACGCGTTGCGTGATGGCAGCTAGTGGACTAATGGCATAAAGCGGCGACATACGCGCGCTTCCCCCGCCTCCAGTCGTTGCTCTATCGGCATAGGGTCCAATAACGGCAATGCTCTTCAAGCCATCTAGATCGAGGGGCAACAGGTTGCCTTCGTTCTTCAGCAAGACAACACCCGCCTCAGCCACGCGGCGAGCAACCTGCGCCTGTGCGTTGTAATTAAGTGGACCAGTTGCAGCTGGGTGGTCAAAGAATCCAAATCGCATCATCATGCGCAGAATACGGCGCACTTTGTCGTTGATTGTGGCCTCACTTACCTGGCCCGCTTTCACAGCCTCACTCAGCTTAGCGCTAAAGAATGCGCCGGTTGGCATTTCCATATCAAGGCCGTTGCTTGCTGCTGCCACGGTGCTATGAGTCGCTCCCCAGTCCGAGACTACGAACCCTTCGAAACCCCATTCGTCCTTGAGAATGTCTTTCAATAGATGCGTGTTCTCGGATGAATATGTGCCATTCACTTTATTGTAAGCGGCCATCACAGAAGCCACTTTTGCCTCTTTGACCGCGGCCTCAAAGGCGGGGAGATAAATCTCGCGCAGCGTGCGTTCGTCTACTTCAGCGCTGACGGTCAGACGCTGCTTTTCCTGATTGTTCGCCGCGTAGTGCTTGGCCTCCGCCATAACGCCCTGACTCTGAATGCCCTTGATATCAGCCGTGGCTATTTGCGCAGTTAAATAAGGATCCTCACCAAACGTCTCAAAGTTGCGGCCGCCTTCGGGAACACGGACGATGTTGACCATCGGCGCCAACAAAATATTCTGACCCTTGGCTTTTGCCTCCGTGCCCATCGCGACGCCGTAACTTTCAGCTAAGGCACGATCCCAGCTAGCTGCAAGAGCTATCGGAGCCGGAAAAGCCGTGCCGGGTCCGTGTCTAATACCCGCTGGACCATCGGTGAGCGTAAGCTCAGGTATTCCCAGACGTGGAATTGCGGGTACATAACCAATAAAGCCAGTCCGTCGTTCGCCATGGACCATTTGAATCTTCTCAGGCAGTGTCATCTGCGCAATGATCGCGTCAACTTTTTGCTGGATTGTTGACTCAGATAACTGCGCACGAGGAACAGCGAGAGACTCGGCACTGCCGATTTTCCGACTTGCCAGGATTGCAAGGCCCGCGGCGCTGCTATGTCTTAGAAATGATCGGCGACTGGTTGTTTTCGTCTTCTTCAAGCGTCTCATCTCCCTGTTTATCGTTCGCTCGAAAGCTCTTCTCAAGCTAATAATCCTGGATACTGGTTAAATTTGTGTTGTAGGAATAATCTCATTCACAGCGCACTAATATCCTAATTTGAGATTGTCTTAGTGCATTCTCAGTGTTCTCCGTGCCTCCGTGGTGATACAAGTGCCGAAAACCATTTCACCACGGAGACACGGAGAACACTGAGAACCCAGTGGGACAGTATGAGAGAAGTAATCCGTGGTTCTTGATAACAAGTTTACTGCGCCGGTGCGCGAATGATCTGCCATTTCACTTTCCCGGAAAGCGGATCGTTCTTAAGTGCAAAACCTGTCGGAGCGGAATCCAACGTTAGTGTCTTCAGATCTCCCAAGGGCAACGCAAACAGTCCGGACACAGGGGAGCTGTCAGTGCTGAAGACTCGTAGCTCGACATCGTTCCAATCCATCTCCGACGTGCTCTGGGCCACCTTGATATGCGGTATAACAGAATGATCCTTAACCAGCAGCACAACCGGAATCTGGCCCGGAGCGATCTGATGCCATTGCGCACCCGGATATACCTTGCCGGTTTGATAATCGATCCATGCGCCTGGTGGTAAATAGACTTTACGGCTCGGCGCCTCGTCGAACATGGGAGCTACCAGCAGGCTCGATCCGAACATGTACTCATCATCAATCATCCAGGACGTTCGATCTTCCGGATACTCGAAGAAGAGCGTTCGCAACATGGGAAACCCATGCGCCGAAGAAGACTTGGCTTGGGCGATGATGTAGGGCATGAGCGAGTACTTGAGCCCCAACGCACGCCGAAAATCTTCGGTCAAAGCCTCGTCATATTCCCAGGGCTCACGTGGCGGCGCACCGTGCGCACGGGTGTGCGAAGTCAGCACCCCCCACGCCAGCCACCGGCGATAAAGATCACGGGGTGCCCGCTCGACAAAGCCCCCAACATCATGGCTCCAGTAGGTGAAGCCAGACATCCCGAATGACAATCCGCCCCTCAGTTCCGCAGCCATGGCTGAATTCGTATTCTCGGCATCCCCACCCCAATGCAGTGGATAGCGCTGGCTGCCGGCCCACGCACTACGCGCCCAGATAACGTTCTCGCCGTTTACTTCTCTGGTTGTATCAGCGACGGCCTTGTTATAGCGCAACGGATAAAGGTTATGCTCGTACCAGCCTGTCCGCCCGGAAGCATATTGCCCTGTTAGCGGCGCCCCTTCACCGAAGTCTGCCTTGATCGCGCCCACACCCATCTTTAGCAAGTTCGCCAGTTTTGCTTGATACCATTTCACTGCTTCCGGATTACTCATGTCGACAACAGCGTCTTCAAACGGCAAAGCCCCGCCATCGTTCTTCACTTCATAACCTTTGTCGACCAGTTCCTTGAACAGTTCATTCTTACTGGTGAAATAGGTGTACTGCCAGAGGCTGATATGAAACCCCTGCTGCTTCAGGTCAGCGATCATTTTCGCCGGGTCGCGGAATCGTGAAGTGGAAAATTGATAATTGCTGCGCCAATCGGTCTCGAACCAACCAGTGTCGAGGTGGATTACATCAGCCGGCACCTTATGCTCCCTGAGGTTCCTCGCCACGTTGCGCACTTCGTCTTCACTTTTGTAAGTGATGCGACTCATCCAAAAACCGAACGACCAAAGCGGCGGCACAGGGCTGCGACCGGTGAGCGCGGTGTACTCAGACAGAATGTCTTTCGGCTCGCCAAGAAACACAAAGATGTCCAGGTTTTCGTCGCCGGAATAGATGACGTTGTGCGCGTCGTAGTACTTGCCGAAATCAAAGGTCACCGGAGCGCTGGTGTGCACGAACATGCCGTAGCCATTGCTGCTCAGGAAGAATGGGATTGGCTTGTACATGTACTCGTTCTGCGTGCCCATGCCGTCGCGCGCGAACTCGACGATGTGCTGACCGCGCTTATTCAAACCCGTGAAAGACTCGCCGCAGCCAAATATCTTCTCGTCGTGCTGAAGCTGAAACGTTGCGGCGGTGCGGCGGATCAAGTCACTCGCGCGACGGACAAAGGAAAAAGGTATCGGGGTGATGAATGTATTGGGATCACCGATGTTCTGCGTACGCGTGAGCAGATGGCCCGACTTGTCGTAGAACTCAATGTGCCAGGGCTGCTTGATTATACGAACCTGTCCAAACGCGCTGGTATAAATGATCGCTTGATCAGTCTGTTCCACTTTCCAGGAGTTGTCTTTCGCGACGGGGCCGGCAAGCATCAAAGATGAGCCGTCGCTGAGTGGCGCCGCGCGCGTGTTGAATCGCAGCCTGACGGTGCGCGGGCTTACGAAGGTAACGGAGAAGGGTAGTTTCGGATCCTGATCATATTCGGTACTCGGGAATTCGGTCGACCGGCCCCGCGCGAAGGTAACGTCCATCTTGTTGAATGAAAGTGTGGTGCTCCTGACATACCTATCCCACTCGAGCGTGCCCTGACCGGTTGCCGAATTAAAGTCCACCACCTTGCTTCCGATGAAATAGGTATTTTCCATCTTCTGGAAGTCCAGACTCACATCCGCCGGATCACCGAGTACCTGGGCTTTGACGCCACCACTGCCGCAGGGAAAACTGACTATTGTTAAGGTGAGTACCCAATAACATGCAGACAGGGAATACCTGACGTTGTGCGATCTCAACTCGTTTTCCTCTCCTTTCTTCGTTACGGTTTGATTCGGACCATGACGACGCCATGACTGGCAACTGACGAGGAAAAACTGCCAGTGCTCTTACCTAATTCGATGATCTCTTGTCAGGTCGCAGTTCAGTTGGTAAAGATAACGTTGTCAATTACTACCGTCCCATTAGTCGGGCTGCATTGATCACAAAAGACGCTGATGTTCACCGACGTTAGGTTTTTGAGCACGTCCTTTGTGTCGACTCGATCCTGCACCCACGAAGGTTGAGCGAGTGACCTCAGCACGACTTTATAAGTGTTGAAGCCTGCAGGATTGAGCTTAAAGGTCGTTTGAGGAAAGCCATATTGGAGCTTGATGCCGTGGTCATGGCTGGTTAGCTCGACGCGCATTGCCGTGACGCCGGTCGGCCCAGGCGAGCCCTTGGCATAAACCTGGAGCGTAAGAAATTTGTAACCCGTAACGTCCTCGGCGACTTGTTTTCCATCTTTGCTGGGCAGGCCCTGAATTTCCAGAGTTACACTGGCGTACTGGTTGGACGCAGGCAATTCATACGAGAACATAGCGGCTTTGTTAGGATCACCTGGCTTCAGATGAACGAGCTCAGGAGCGTTGATTCCCTCAATCCCCTTAAACTTCGCTGGCGTTCCTGGGTTTTGTTGTGCGCCGGAGAGCTGCACGTATCCGCCACGAGCGCTCACGGGCCGGTTGTCCTGCATTTTTTCAAAGTCCGCGTAGACGAGTTGGTTGTTTGCCTGTGAAGCGTCAACGTTTGCTGAAGACGGCACAACAGCGGGAAAGAAGACTGCCGACAAAGCCAAAACAAAGAACCCAAATAAAAACCACAAAGCCTTCATGGGAATAATCTC
>Ga0070698_100009751_pt1 | contig 10265 bp, 12 predicted proteins | sample KBSK1502metaG_FD_65477 | JGI IMG/M metagenome (GOLD analysis project Ga0070698, IMG submission 65477) | Corn, switchgrass and miscanthus rhizosphere microbial communities from Kellogg Biological Station, Michigan, USA - KBS K1-50-2 metaG | ecosystem: Host-associated > Plants > Roots >... | reverse complement strand
TTTATTTTTAACTAAAGCCATCACTGGGATAAAACTTTTTTTAAACTATTATATCAATTAAACATCCCTTTCACTTTATCAACTATTCCGCCCCCACCGGCAAACATTGATTTCAGATCCTTGAAATCAACATCGCCATCACCATCTTTGTCCATCTTTCCTCCGGTAAATTTATTCAGCATTTCCTGCATATTAAATCCGCTTGTTTTATTGCCACTCAGTTTGTTGAATATATCCTGGATGTTAAAACCGTTATCCGAAGGATCGGCAGTTTTAGTTGCTAATTGCTGCATTGTTTGAGGTACCAGATCTGCAGCAGCTTTGTTAGCTTCAGCTGGTGCGAGACCCAGATTATTCTGCAGGTCCTGCGCATAGTTATCTGTTGCTTCCTGTACAAGTTCAGGAGAGCCTTGCTTGCCATTTTTAAAAAAGCTTAATACATCATTTAATCTTCCCTTGGCAAGTGCATTTTTTAATGTTGCCATAATGGAGCCACCTGCTGTTTCAACAGCCGCTTCATTTTTTTCATTTGGTATTGAAGGATTGCTGATAACAGCATCGCCGGCATTCTGGCGAACAAGATTGATAAGATTTTCAAACATGATAGTAAATTTTAAAAGTGAAAATTTTTATTTCCAATAGGTGGAGTTAAAGAATAGAATTACCTGTTCGCATCTAATCTGAAGGATACTTTACAGATAACACCATATGAAAGGGGCTTGCCATCTTTTACATGTACTTTAAAATCTTTAACATAAACCGAATCAATGTTGTGAATCGTTTTGGACACTTCGCTGATACAGTTTTTAACTGCATCATCAAAACTTGTTTCAGAAGAGGCAATTACCTCAATTACTTTTACAATAGGCATAAGGTTATTTTTAGTATCAAAAGGTAACGAAACTTTGTTGCCGTTTAAAAATTAATTCTAGTTCCTTCGGGGTTTTCATAAGTCGTTATGCTTTGTTTGTAACTAAACATCTGTTCCGAAGACGCAGGCCCAATAATACAAATGGCTTTAGTGATAAACTAAAGCCAACAAAGGATCATTTTGTAAAGTCTGTATTTATGATCGCTGCATAAAAGCTCTGCTATGTCTTTTCTTCATTCCTGCATTATAGAAATTTCCTGTAGGTTGTGCAATGTCATGCATACCCGGCACATCATACAAATGTGATTTTATTACCGGTATCTGTTTTCTCGTTAACTTCTGAATATCTGATAAGAATATTTTTTCACTCCAGTCGCAGAAAGAAACAGCAACGCCTTTGGCGCCTGCTCTTCCTGTTCTTCCGATCCTGTGCACATAAGTCTCAGGCACATTTGGTAATTCATAATTGATGACATGCGTCAGTTCATCGATATCGATACCACGGGCTGCAATATCAGTAGCAACCAATACTCTTGTTCGCCTTGTTTTGAAATTCTCCAAAGCTCTTTGTCTCACTGCCTGTGCTTTATTACCATGAATGGCTTCTGTGCGAATGCCTGAATTGTTTAATGAGCGGGCCAGTTTGTCAGCAGCATGTTTCATTTGCGTAAATACTAATACTGTTTTTATAGAGCTATCCTGTAACAGGTGAATAAGCAAAGATTGTTTGTTATGCTTTTCTGTATAATAAATTGATTGCTGAATAAGATCAACCGTTGTTGCAGGTGGTGTTACTTCTACTTTCACCGGATTGTTTAGCAACATGGCCGCCAGCTGTTTTATTTCACCGGGCATAGTGGCAGAGAAAAAAAGGGTTTGCCTTTTTGATGGCAATCGTGAAATGATGCGTTTGACATCATGAATAAAACCCATATCAAGCATCCTGTCTGCTTCATCCAACACAAAATGTTTGATATCTCTTAAGCTTACATGTCCCTGCTGCATAAGATCAAGCAGGCGACCGGGTGTTGCTACCAATATATCAATACCGCGACGAATAGCCTGTACCTGGCTTTGCTGCGATACGCCACCAAAAATTACATGATGACGCAATGGTAAATAACGACCATAAGCTTTTATGCTTTCACCAATTTGTATCGCCAGTTCTCTTGTAGGTGTAAGTATGAGTGCTTTGCAATGATGACTTCTCTCCTGGGTGTTTTGTTTTTCCTGATACATCAACTGAAGTATCGGGATTACAAAAGCAGCGGTCTTGCCGGTGCCGGTTTGGGCGCAGCCAAGAATATCTTTTTTCTGTAAAATAGAAGGGATGGACTTTTCCTGGATAGGAGTGGGCACAGTATATCCTTCATGAGCCAGGGCCTGTAATACAGGCTCAATGAGCTGTAAATTGTTAAATGACACGAATAAAATATTTTAGTAAAAAATGTGGTAAGGCTATCAATATAAATGATACTTTACCTGCCTTACGTTAAAGCCTTCTCTGCATTGTTGGAGGAGAAATTAAACTACACCAGGCGGGAGAGCACTAACATCAAGAGCTCAAAGCTACGTTTAATAAATGAGACTTTGCAGTCTTTTGTCAATTAAAGTTAGAAGTTGAAGTTTTAGAATAAAAAACTGCAATACTCATCATTCATAACTCATAATCCCGGATCAGCAAGGCTTTTCCTCAAATACTTCTCATATTGTTTTTGAAACTCATTGTTGCCTTCTGAACATTCAAATAGTGCTTTTAAATGCTCAGTTGTAAAGGCGCTGCTGCTGATAAGGTTGCTGAGATCTGGATGTGCCATGATCCAATCTGGTTCTAATGATCTTTTTTTAAAATAGGAGATGAGTATATCTTCTTTGTAAGCAATTCCTGAAGACGTGAGATTCTTTTTCACCATCTTCAATTCATTCACCGCATTTGGAAATTGAGTAGGCTCGAAACTGTCAGATTTACTTATAAGGTACTTTTTGTATTGAAACATAAATGTTTTATTTGGATATTAAGATCAGCATGTAATATAGCTTTAATAACCCGTAGTGACCGATTTAATAATTCATAGATGTTAACTATTTCCTTATTGTGTGTAGTGTTCCATTCTTCAAGTCAATAAAGAATAAAAAAATCTTGATTCGCTACGAAGTAATTGCGAATTACTTTGCTTCCTCGTATCTATCTATATATATTACAAATTTTTTGTCTGCCCTTGCCTCCATAGTCAGCGATAAGGTGATCTTTCCATCTTTGGCCACCACCGTAAAAGTGGCATTGCTGGTTGTACCATCAACAGTTACGCTGGCAGTATAGACTGTTTTACCATTTTTGAACGGCTCTTTCCAATCACAGGTCTTTTCCTTTACCGTTCCTTCTAACGCTTTTTGATCAGATTTAAACCTGAGCATTATTTTTTGAGGATCAGTTTCAAGGAAGATGCTGTCTATTTTAGTATCTAACAAAGCGCCGCTTGCATCAAGCATGTCACCTTTGGAGGCATACCAGGTTACTTTTTTATCACATTGGGATATCGCTTGTAAACTTGTGACAAATAGTATAAAGAATATGAGAATAGCTTTCATAAAATTGTTTAATGTATAAGACTATGAAATAGTTTGGCAGGTTACAGTAAGAATCTTAGTACGGAAGTAGATATTAGCAGTTTTGATATAGTAACTCTGCTTTCTTTTCTTTGTCTTGTCCAGAGTATTCCTTCGGAGATACAAAGAAAAGAAACAAAAGAAAAATCATCCGCCTGAAGCGGACCGCTGGCCGGGCGTGCCAACGCACATGAACAGTCTTTATATTTAGTAATTACATTTTTTATTCAACTGATGAATTGAAGATGTTGCAACGTGCGGTTCGAAATCACGGAGGCGCTCCTAAAGAATATAAAATCATGAGACATTATGCTTATGACATAACCGCATTTTATCAAGGCTTTCACTCTCTTCATCTAATCATTTAATTTCTAACTGGAGACTTCACTACCTTGTATAGACAAATAAGAAGAAAATGAAATATCCGACGCTGATCAATAAAATAAAAAAAACATCGCATCGAAAGTTAATGAAAGGAACTTCATTTTTAGTAAGCATACTCATTACTTTGATTTTATGTTTTTTGCCCGAAACTAAAGTATCTGCTCATCCGGGTTCTGGTATCGTGGTCGACAAAGAAGGTAACATTTACTTTACTGATACTGGTAAAGGTGTTTGGAAAATTGATAAACAAGGCCAACTTATTTTTTTACCCTCATCGAGGTTTCACTGGATGACTATTGATGGGATCGGATACTTCGCAAAATCGCCGAAAAGTTTTGGAGAATATTTTGAAAGAGTGACACCTGAAAGCAACAAACCTGCGCTTATTATGTGTTCAGATTTCCCACTTGTTGTTAATAAGGATGGAAACATTTATTATGCTGTTACCCGGCCTGGTTCATCAAAAATTATTAAAAGAACACCTGAAGGAAAAGAATCAGTATTTGCCAGCAATAAAATATTTGAGTTCATCAACGGTATAACTGCCGGAACTGATGGCTCTCTTTACATAACAGAAAGCAGCAATGCAAACGCTAATACGATCCGGAAGATCACAATGGATGGAACAGTATCAATCATTGCGACATTTGCCGGAAAAGCGGGTAACGATTTACCACTGGAAACAGCCCCTTCTTATTGTCGTGGGTTGGTTGTTGATTCATCAGGGACTATTTATGTTGCTGCAACAGGGAGTCGCAGTGTTCTTAAGATAAGTCCTCAGGGTAAAGTAAATACCATTCTCCAGGCAACAAGTCCCTGGACACCGACAGGTGTTGCCATATTTCGTGGTGAAGTGTACATCCTGGAATGGCACGATGTAACTCGTGAAAACCTGGAAGTTCGTACTGCGTGGATACCAAGAATCCGGAAAATCGGACTTGATGGAAAGATAACCACACTTGCTACGGTTACAAGGTAAGCAGCCCTTAGTAACTCAGACCCGTCTGAGCATGCAATAAATACTATTGGGAAAGTAAGATCGAATGCAGAATTCTGTTTGACAGCTAACTTAAATCATCACCTTTTTACCAATAGGTGCTTTGGAGCTTCTGCTTTTTTTTGTTCTGTTACATTCTTTGTAAACACCAATTTCAGAAATCCGGTTATGTATTTTTAGTTGCTCAATAAGCTGGGGAACCTCCCTGTTATCTACAAAAAATTCCAGGATATATGTGTATGCACTGCTTTCATAATATGCCTGGTATATATTTAAATACCGGTATGATAAAAGTTCTTTATAAAGATTAAGTTCCGGAGCCGAACTTAAGAAAACAAAGACCTTACAATCATTTGCTGCTGTTTCATGCTCGCATTCCAACTGCAGGGCCGAATATCCTCCGAGTTCTTTAACCCGCATTTCTATCTCGGGATTATGAGCAGATCTTCTTGCCTTTTTAAAAGTAAACGGAATATCATCTTCATAAAACCTGTGTTGTGAAAGATAACGATTCGAATTTTTTCCATCAACCTCTTGTTGCAGGGTAACTTCCTGTTTACCGGTCACCAGTTTATTATATTCGTCCCATTGAGCTCTGAATTCATTAGTGGCTACCATTGTCTCAAAACTTACAAACTGCACTATCATGTCTTTTTTCATTAAGTCTTTTTAAAAGTTATTTACCGGGGAAATGAGTTATGAAGGAATTGACGATAAATCTCATTAACTGATTACTGTAAGGTACTCTTTTTATTCCGGTAATCAGGTTTTATTATTTCAGTGCAACAATTTAGGTTGGGTAAATATAAAAACCCTGTGGTTGTTCAAACCTGAATGTTTTATTCAATAAAAATTAAAGCGATCTCGATTTTTGCCTGAACTCATTTAAATAGGTGTTGATCTCGTCCATCAGTTTTTTATTAAGAAGGTTTATATTTTTTGAGGAACTGACTTTATTCAATAAATCCTGAGCTAAAATTTCAAGCTGTGTTTTTAAAGTATTTAGATACTTATTTTGTTGTTGCTGAAAAACATTATCATCCTTTTTACGGTCCAGATGTTTGGCTGATCCTACAAACTTTTCGTAAAGTGAAAAGAATATTTTTTTAGCCTTGTCATTAAAGTCGACAATTTCCTGTGCAAATTCACTCACACCAAATACGATTGATTAAATAAGTTACGAATAATAAGGCATGTTCATAGCTGAAATGAACTTTACGGAAAATCAATAACGATAACAACCTGAATTGATATTCATTCCTGCCCCTAAAGAATTTATCTCATAATCAATCTTAATTTTTACCAAGCATAACCGTAATACCTGCTCTGAATTCAAGCATTCTCAGGGGAGAAGTATAAACCTGTGCTACTGTATGTTCATGTATAGACTGAGTGCTGACATTGATAAATTCTACATTCAATGGTTTTCCATCGGGATCAGTGATATTCTGCGGGTCCATAAGATGTTTAGTATTGATATAATTAAGAGTACCACCCCGAATAGTGTTGGCGCTGATATCGATCATTACTTTGCCACTTTCCTTGTTCTTTGAAAAGATTGCCGGGTTTATCTGTATACCGCCACCGGCACTCCAGTACATAGTTTTATCGTTTATTAAATTTTCCTGTTCAAGGGCATGACAGCCGCCATCATCTTCGGGATCACCAATGTATACCGAACTATAGAAATTATATAAACCTCCTTTTGCATTGATATAGGGAATAATAATTTTTTTATCGCTTAGCAGGTTAAATCTTGCCTGTATGTTTGCGTTAAATACATTACTGCTGTATTCAACCGGTAAGACAGTTGAAGTATTATTATCAAACTGAAAAGTTTGATCTATCGTTTTATACGCATACATACCAATGCCAAGTTCAAGCCCTGCTGATAATCTTTTTAATTTCCCGGGCAATTGATACAATACTCCTGCCTGCAGGCTATGAGCCGGTTGAATGTTCTTACCCATTTCCTGTCTTGGTATTCCGAGGCTATAACTGCTGGTGAATTTCCATTGCTGGCCGTTAGTGGAGAAAAATAAAAAGCTTGTGAGAAGTGTAAAAATGAATTTCATAATCGTAGTTTTTTGGTTGGCAGAAAAAAAGTTATACTGAAATTACAGTTATTCCCAAACGGAATAAAATAAATGCTGTTAAAACTGGTCAAAAGTTTAGCATCACCCGATCTTCAGTACCGCATATTAGCTCAGTTACTTCGGGGTGTTGTTGCTTTCAACTGTTTCAAAATCTCATCAAGTGAATAAGTACTAAACAGGATATCACCTTTCTTGTTTAGAAGAATATATGTAGGGTAGGTGGTTATTCCTAGTTGAGAGATGATGTTTTCTGCAACTGCTGGTTTTTTGTATTGAGGCCAGGAATAATCATTTTTTTCTAAATAACTTTTCCATGTTTGATATGAATCATCATTCGATATACTTATTAATGCTGCATGTTTTTGTTTTAAAACGGATTGCAATTCCCTGATCTTTTCATGATCCTTCATGCAGGGTAGGCAACCTACAAACCAAAAATCAAGGATAAGAAACTCCGAATTTATTTCAGCAGGATGTATTGTTTTGTTTCCCGGATCAATTAATTCAAAAGCAGACAGGCTAAGCACATTATTCTTTATGATTCCCTGCAGCCGATTATTCAACATTGAAAAACCAAATTGCTTTTTCAATTCATCATTCTGCCTGTCGATCAATGGTAATAAAGCGTAAAGTTTTAATTTGTCGTTTTGATGAATATCCAGGTATCTCATACCAATGCTGAATGAAAACATATTTTCGATTTGCTCGTTATATGTTTTTAAAAGAAAAGAATCCAATTCAGCAGAATCTTTAACCACTGCAGCATATTGTTTCTTCCAGTTTTGAACTGTATCGAATAGGGGGGAGCCAATAACCTTCTCAATTATTAGCTTATCGTTTTCAATTTTCATCAGGATTGTAACATGGCCACTGTCTAAATAAACTTTTTGATTAAATACTTTCCCTTTTTGCATGTAATTGATATGATAGTAATCCGTTAGCCCGGCATTAAATTCCATGTCAAGTGTATCTTTAAAAGCCTGCATTGACCTTTCCTGATTAGTAAAATGAACGATCAACGCACTGTCGATCGGCAAATTTGTTTTCAGTATTAATTTTAAATGTGTTTGTGAAAAGATCTCACCAGAGAAAAGAAAGAGTAAAATGACAGGAAAAAATGATCTCGTATAAAGGAGTCTCATTTTGAATATTTATTCTTATGAATGAACTTTTGTAGTATCTAAATATAGACCAGTTCTTTGGATGTGACACAAATAATTTCTTTTCTCCCGGATCCTTAATTAAGACTTCGTTTTTAGATGACCTGCCTTTATTTTCCGTTGTTGGTGATTTCAAAGAAACAGGTTAACTTCCTGTAAAACATTTTATGCCAAAATATGTAATAGAGCGAAGCATCCCGGGTGTGGGAAAGCTTACTCACGAGCAATTACAAGACATTTCAAAACATTCAGCCAAAGTGCTGTCTGAAATGGGGAACAAAGGCATTCAATGGCTGCATAGTTATGTAACGGATGATAAGATCTACTGTGTTTATATTGCCGACAATGAAGAGCTGCTCTTTGAGCATGGAAAAAAAGGTGAATTCCCTGTCACAAAGATCTCGAAGGTTTCAGAAGTTATTGACCTCAGCACAGGTGGAATTTGATCCCGGCTTCAATTCTTATTTCATCTTTTTAGTTTAACTTTCTTATTGATAGTTCAATTTTCTTGTCCATCCACCAAAACTATTCATCATGAATACAAGTAAGCTCAAACTGCTCGTCTTTTTTATTGCTGTTGTAAATACTGTGTGTGCACAGGACATGTGGAAATATTTTACTCCGGACGATTTTGCTAAACGAAGAGCTAAAGTTTTGGAACAGATCGGTGATGGAGTTGCCATCCTGAAAGGCGCAGAATTGCCTGAAGGGTTTATAAAATTCAGACAGGATAATAATTTCTTTTATCTCACCGGGGTTGAAATTCCCAATGCCACATTGATACTGGATGGTAAAACGAAAACTTCTACATTATTTGTTCCCGATAGAATGTCGGGTGATATTAAACAGGAAGCCTGGATCACTCCCGGTGAAAAAGATGCTGCATTATATAAGATGAACCGGATAGTTTCCAATACCAGTTTTACTGCTATCCTCAACCGGTATGCATCAACTAATCAACCGTTCTATATTCTTACATCACCGGAAGAAACAGCTGAAATGTCGAGGGACCGCTGCGCGGCAACCCGGGTAAGCCATATGAATGATCCCTGGGATGGCCGTTTGCCCAAGGAAGTAAATTTCATAAATAAACTAAAAGAACGTTTTCCAATGTCGGCCGTCAAAGATCTTACACCTGTTTTGGATATGATGCGTTGGGTAAAAGATGAAAAAGAAATTAATGTTATCCGTGAGTGTGGTCGTATTGGCGCCCTGGGTTTTGATGAAGCCATGCGGGTAACCCGTCCGGGTATTTATGAATACCAGGTGGTGGCTGCCTGCGATTTTATTTACCAGGATAATGGAACAATGGGTCCCGCTTATTTTGCTATCGCTGCATCGGGTGAAAGAGGATTGAGCTGGCATTATAATGCCAACAATCATAAAATGAAAGATGGTGATGTGATATTGCTTGACTACGCACCGGATCATTCTTACTATACTACTGATATCACCCGTACATGGCCGGTGGGTGATAAGTTTTCAGATGTGCAGTTGAAAATGTATAACTGTATAAAAGAAGTAGAAGAAAAAGTGATTGCGGCCATGAAACCGGGAGTTACGGTAGAGGATCTTGTAAAAGTTGCAAAAGAAATTTATATCAAACACGGGTATGAAAAACTATTTCCGGGATATATTGGTCATTTTGTTGGTATGGCTGTTCACGATGTGGGACCATATGATAAACCTTTTGTAGAAGGTGTGGTGTTTAATGTTGAACCCATTATAGAAGATAAAGATCTTAAAATTCATCTGCGCCTTGAAGATACGATCGTCATTACTAAATCCGGATCAGAAAACCTGACTGCCGGCACTACCACAGAACCTGAAAAGATCTATAAATTAAAGAAACAAAAAAGTAAGAAAGAATTCTAGAAAGTTTTGAAAACGATCTGAATTTTGTTGAAGTATAGGCTTTGCAGTAATGTGGTCCTCACGATATATCTTGAAATTTGTATTAATTTCAATACCCAACTCTTGTTTTAGCGGTACTTCTTTTTATGAACAGCGGCAACATGAAAGATTACTATTATAAAAACAGGTGGGGTACTCGCAGGATTGATAGTTTTCGGTGCGATAGCTATTAAGATCTTTGTTCCCATCTTATATAAGAAGGATGTATCGGCAAACTATAACTCACCAAAAGATAC
>Ga0070698_100009750_pt1 | contig 10266 bp, 10 predicted proteins | sample KBSK1502metaG_FD_65477 | JGI IMG/M metagenome (GOLD analysis project Ga0070698, IMG submission 65477) | Corn, switchgrass and miscanthus rhizosphere microbial communities from Kellogg Biological Station, Michigan, USA - KBS K1-50-2 metaG | ecosystem: Host-associated > Plants > Roots >... | reverse complement strand
CCGTCACGCCGTACCTCGACCAGCGCGCGCCGCAGCGCGGACAGGGACGTGGGGACCTGGTCGTCGCCCGGGGTGAACGCGTCCTTGTCGGGGTACAGCGCACGGACCTGCTGCAGCGGCAGGGCGGCGAGCATCGCCCGGCCCGACGCGGTCGCGTGCGCTGGGAGCCGGACGCCGACGTCGGTGATCAGGCGGGGTCGGCCACGAGCTCGCTCTTCGATCACGTAGATGACATCGCGTCCCAGCAGCACCGACAGATGCGCGCTGTTCCGGCAGCGGTCGGCCAGGTCGGCCATCGGTCGGCGCGCCAGTCGCTGGAGCGGCTCCTGGCGCACATAGCCGCTGCCGAGCTCGTACGCCGTCAGGCCCAGGCCGTAGACCCGCTGATCCGGGTAGTGGACGACGAAGCCGGAGGCGATCAGCGTCTCCAGCAGGTGGTACGTCGTGGAGCGCGGGAGGGAGAGCGACCGGGAGATCGCGGCCGCGGCCACGGGTCTGGCCTGGTTCGCGAGGTAGCGGAGAATTCCCAGGGTCTGCTCCGCGGCGGGTACGACTGCCATGCGCCAACGCTATGTTGTGTCTGGGATCTCGGACAGATGTCAGCCGTGATGACCTGTTCTCGGCTGCGTCAGGGCGTGGAATGAATCCTGCGAACCCCCAGGCCCTCCAGGAGCGAACATGTCGCACGGCGAAGCCCTCATCACCATCGACGGCCGCACGCTCACGTGTGCCGACGTCGTCCGGGTTGCCCGCGACGGACTGCCCGTTCGCCTCGACCCGAACGCCCGCGAGCGCGCGCTGCGCGCCTGGGAGGAGGTGGAGGACATCGCCACCAGGCGGGAGGTCTACGGCCGGACCACGGGAGTCGGTGCCAACCGGCAGGAGAAGGTCGGCGGCGAGGCGGTCCTGGGTCATGGCATGCGCCTGCTTCGCAGCCACGCGGGTGGGGTCGGTCCACTGCTGCCGGAAGACAAGGTCCGCGCGGCGATGGTCGTGCGCCTCAACCAGCTCGCAGCCGGGGGATCCGGGGCACACCCGCGGGTCCTGGATGCGCTCGAGCAGGCGATCAGCCTCGGAGCGCTGCCGGAGGTGCATCGCATCGGGGCGATCGGCACCGGCGACCTGACCGTGCTCGCCGAGATCGCGCTCACGCTCGCGGGCGATCGCGCCTGGGGAGCCGGAGGCCTGCCGGCCGTGTCGCTCGACACCGGTGACGCGCTCGCGTTCATGAGCAGCAATGCCGCGACGCTCGGTGAGTCCGTGCTTGCCTGCGTGGAGCTCCAGGTGCTCCTGCGTGCCAGCCATGCCGTGGCCGCGCTCTCGTTCCTGGCACTCGGCGGCTCGGCCGAGGCCTACGCGTCGGTGGTGCACGAGGCTCGCCCACACCCGGGCCAGGTGCACTGTGCCGACGAGATGCGCCGGTTGCTCGGCATCGACGAGGCGCCGTTGGCGGGGCGCCGCATCCAGGATCCGTTCGGCCTCCGCGCGTTCCCCCAGGTGCAGGGGCCGGCGCTGGACAGCCTGGCCCAGTTGGAGCGCATCCTCCAGGTCGAGGTCAACGCGCAGGCGGAGAATCCGCTGGTCTCTGCGGAGGCTCACGACGTGTTCCACCACGCGCACTTCCACACGGCCTACGTCGCGGTCGCGCTCGACCAGGCCCGAGCTGCGGTTCACCATGTGGCCGAGCTGTCGACCGCCCGGCTGGGAGACCTGGTCGAGCCGACGATGACGAACCTCCCGCCCTTCCTGGCCTCCGGCCCGGCCGGCAGCTCGGGGGTGATGATCCTCGAGTACGTCGCACACGACGCGCTCGCGCAGCTTCGCCATGCCGCCCTGCCGGTGACTCTCGGCACCGCGGTCGTCTCCCGGGGGCTCGAGGACCATGCGAGCTTCTCGACGCAGGCGGCCCGGCAGGCCACGGCGGTTGCCGAGGCCTTCCGCTACGTCCTGGCCTGCGAGCTGGTGGCCGCCGTGCGCGCGCTTCGCCTGCAGGCCGCGGAGCTGGACGACGTACCAGCCCGAGCGGCGTTCGAGCGTGCCGCCGGCGACCTTGACCCGACGCTCGAGGACCGCTCCCTCACCGAGGACGTGGGGCGGGCCTTCGGCCTGCTGCCTGCGCTCGCGGAACTCTGACCGCGCGCTCACTGAGGGCCAATGTCTGGGATCCCAGACATCAGGCGTTCTCCAGGCATGTACAGCGTGCGCCCGGGTGAGTGGAATGAGACCTGGGTCACGGATGAGGGCCCAGTCAGACAATCAGCCAGACAACCAGCCCGACAACCAGCAATCGAGGTGAGCTCCGGATGATCCGGTTCGACTCAGTGAGCAAGGCATACCCGGACGGCACCGTCGCTGTCGGGGGTCTGGACATGGTCGCCCCCACAGGCAAGATCACCGTTCTGGTGGGACCGTCCGGCTGCGGCAAGACGACGTCGCTCCGGATGATCAACCGGATGATCGAACCGACCGAGGGTCGGATCTGGGTCGATGACCGCGACACGGCCACCATGAACGCAGCCGAGCTGCGCCGCGGGATCGGCTACGTGATCCAGCAGGCCGGCCTGTTCCCGCACCGCACGATCGTCGCGAACATCGCCACGGTCCCGCTGCTGCTGGGCTGGGACAAGAAGAAGGCGCGGGCTCGCGCGCTGGAGCTGCTGGAACGCGTCGGGCTGCCGGCGTCGTTCGCCAACCGCTACCCGAGCCAGCTCTCCGGCGGCCAGCAGCAGCGCGTGGGCGTCGCCCGCGCGCTGGCCGCAGACCCGCCGGTGATGCTGATGGACGAGCCCTTCAGTGCTGTCGACCCGGTCGTCCGTGAGCAGCTGCAGGACGAGTTCCTCCGGCTGCAGGGCGACCTGGGCAAGACCATCGTCTTCGTCACCCACGACATCGACGAGGCCATCAAGCTCGGTGACCAGGTCGCCGTGCTCCGCGTCGGTGGAAAGCTGGCCCAGCTGGCCGACCCCGCGCACCTGCTGGCGCACCCGGTCGACGACTTCGTGGCCGACTTCGTCGGGCGGGACAGGGGCTACCGCGGCCTGGGCTTCCAGACGGCGCCGGCGCTTCCGCTCCAGGCGGAGCCGACGGTGCGTCTCGGGGCGACCGCTGACGAGGTGCGTGCCTCCGGTGCTTCGGGCGACTGGCTGCTGGTGACCGACGACAACCGCAAGCCCCTCGGCTGGATCCAGCCCTCACGCATCACTGCCAGTGTCGAGTCCGCAGGGCTGCATCGGGGCGGGACCATCGCCTCGGTGAACGGGTCGCTGCGCACCGCCCTCGATGCCGCGCTGTCCTCACCGAGCCGCCGCGGCGTGGTCGTGGACGAGACGGGAGCCTTCGCGGGCACGGTGCTCGGCCAGCAGGTGCTGGCGGCCATCGAGAGCTCCGCACGTCCGCCTGCGACGGACGCGCACCTGGCGGGGAGCGCGACATGACCTGGTTCACCGACCACTTCTCCGATGTGCTCACCCTGACCGGCAAGCACGTCTACCTGGCCGGGGTCCCGCTCATCCTCGGGTTGATCATCGCGATCCCCCTCGGCTGGCTGGCCCGGCGCTACAAGGTGCTCTACGCGCCGCTCATCGTCGGAACCGGTCTCCTCTACACGATTCCGTCGCTGGCCCTGTTCATCCTGATGCCGGTGTTCATCGGCACCCGGATCCTGGACCCCCTCAACGTGGTCGTGGCGATGACGATCTACACCGTCGCGCTCCTCGTCCGCACGGTGGCCGACGGCCTCGGCGCCGTACCCGAGAGCGTCAACCAGTCGGCGACCGCGATGGGGTTCAACCGGGTCAGGCGACTCTTCACCGTCGAGCTCCCGCTGGCCGTCCCGGTCATCTCTGCCGGCCTGCGCGTTGCGGCGGTCAGCAATGTCAGCATCGTCAGCGTTGCCGCCATCATCGGCGTGCCGCAGCTGGGTTCGCTGTTCACCGACGGGTTCCGCCGCAACTTCACCGATCCCATCGTGGTCGGGATCATCGCCTGCGTCCTGCTGGCGGTGATGTTCGACGTGGTGATCCTCGCGTTCACGCGCTTGATCACTCCGTGGCAGCGAGTCAGGAGGGCTGTCTGATGAACGCCTTGCTCACCTGGCTGACCGACGGCGCCAACTGGTCCGGGGAGGACGGCATCCCGCATCGCATCCTCCAGCATCTCGAGTACTCGCTCGTCGCGGTCCTCATCGCCGCGGTGATCGCGATCCCGCTCGGGCTCTTCATCGGTCACACGGGCCGCGGTCGGTTCGCGGTCGTGAACGCCGCCGGAGCGGCCAGGGCCATCCCCAGCCTGGGGCTGCTCTTCATCGCCGTGCTGGTCCTCGGCCCCCGACTCGCGGGCGACGCCGCCTTCATCGTCCCGTGCGAGATCGTGCTGGTCGTCCTGGCGATCCCGCCGATCCTGGCGGGTGCCTACGCCGGTGTCGAAGAGGTCGACCCAGCCACGCGTGACGCCGCCAAGGGGATGGGCATGCGGGGCTTCGAGGTGCTGACGCAGGTCGAGCTCCCGTGTGCCTTGCCCCTGATCTTCTCGGGGCTGCGCTCCGGAACCCTCCAGGTCGTGGCGACCGCGACGATCGCCGCCACTGCCGGTCTCGGCGGTCTGGGCCGGTTCCTGATCGACGGCCTGTCCGTCCGGGACTTCGGCCAGATGGCCGGGGGCGCCGTACTCGTCGCTGTCCTCGCCCTCGCGGTGGACGTCGTCTTCGCCGTCGTCCAGCGGTACGCCGTCTCGCGCGGGCTGACCGGGCGCTTCGGAAGGCGCCGTGTTGCTCCAGCTCTCGCCCCTGATCCTGCCCTGCAATCGACGCACTGACCCCAGAGAAAGAGAATCCGATGAACCGAACCAAGACCCCGTTGGCGCTGGCCGTCTGCGCCGCGCTGTTCTCTCTCGCCGCCTGCGGAGGCGGTGGCGACCCGCTCGCCACCGACACGGAACGCGACGCCGACAGCGGCTCGATCGTCGTGGGCTCCGCGGACTTCACCGAGAGCGTCCTGCTCGCCGAGATCTACGCCGGCGCCCTCGAGGCCAAGGGCGTGAAGGTGGACAAGACGCTCAACATCGGCAGCCGCGAGGCCTACATCCCGGCGCTCCAGGACGGCTCGATCGACCTGATCCCCGAGTACACCGGCGTGTTGGACGCGTACTTCAAACCGGACGCGTCCGCGACCGAGCCCGACGCGGTCTACGACGAGCTGAAGGCCGCGCTGCCGGACGGGCTGGCTGTCCTCGACAAGTCCGACGCCGAGGACAAGGACGCCATTGCGGTGACCCGGGCGACGGCCGACGAGTACTCCCTCACCTCGATCGCGGACCTCGCGAAGGTGGCCGGCGACCTGACGCTCGGCGGCCCGCCCGAGTGGAAGACGCGCCACATCGGCGTGAAGGGTCTCGAGGAGCTGTACGGCGCGACGTTCAAGAGCTTCCGGGCGCTCGACGCCGGTGGCCCGCTCACCGTGCAGGCCCTGAAGAACGGTCAGGTCGACGCGGCTGACCTGTTCACCACCGACCCGAACATCGCGGCAAACGACTTCGTGGTGCTCACGGACCCGGAGAACCTGTTCGCGGCGGAGAACGTCGTTCCGCTGATCGCCGAGTCGAAGCTCAGCGACACGGTCTCCGAGACCCTCAACCAGGTGTCCGCGGCACTGGACACCGAGTCGCTCCTGGCCATGATGCAGCGGGTCGTCCTCGACAAGGAGGATGCGGCGGACGTGGCTGCTGACTTCCTCTCGGAGCACGGACTGGCCTGACAGGCACTCCCTGGCCCCGCAACGGCTCCCCTCGACTTCGAGGGGAGCCGTTCACGTGTTCGCAGGCAGTGGAGCCCCGTCGCAGCAGTTGGCCTTCATGTGGCAGTGCGGGCAGAGCCAGCGCGTGGCAATGGGATTGAACTCTCGACCGCAGTAGTCGCACTCCATGGGTCGACCGTACGTCGTGACCTCAGAACGGCGGACGACCCACGCCGCTGATCCGGAAGCGTCCCCACGGGTCGACGTCGGAGAGCTTGCCCGTCGCTCTGCCGTGCTCGGTGCTGAGCACCACCTCGGTGCCAGAGCTCACGGCGAGCGGCGTGCGGATCCGGCCGATCCAGTGGAAGCGGCCGTCGATGGGCTGGAAGGTGCCGCGCAGGTGCACCTCGACCGGCACCTTCTCCTCGGCGACCTGCAGCAGGGCGGGGCCGGCGTACTCCTCGAGCGGCTCGTGCATCAGGACTCCTTGCGCAGCGGTGAGACCGGCTTGCTGGGGCGCCCGTCGTCGAGGTCGACGCCGTACTCGCGGGCGATGCCCTCGAAGGCATGCCAGATGAAGGTGGCCAGGTACGTCGACACGGCCTTGCGCGACATGGTCCGGCGCTCCAGCCACCACTCACCGGTGGCCAGTGCCTGGCCGACCAGGCCGTAGGCCCAGGGCTCGGCGCCGCCGGCGTCGGCACCCAGCGCCCGCAGGCTGCTGCCGAGCCAGCGCGACAGGGAGGCGGCGATCATGGTCCGTCCCTCGGCGAACGGGTCGCCGCCGGTCGGTCGCTGGACGAGCAGCTGGAAGCCGTGCGGGTGCTCGCTGATCAGGTCGATGTACGCCGCTGTCGCCTGGTTGACCCGCTCCGAGAGAGGAGCGTCGCGCAGCGCGATCGGCGCCAGCGTCGACAGCAGCAGCTGGGCGGCCCAGGTGCCGACCGCTGCGTGCAGGTCGTCCTTGTCGGTGAAGAAGCGGTAGAGCACCGGCTTGCTGACGCCCGCCTCGGCGGCGATGTCCGCGATGCCGGCCCCGGGCCCGTGCCGGTCGATCGCGCGTACGGCGGCCTCGACCAGCTCGACGCGCCGACTCTCGCGGTGGTCGTCCCACCGGGTGCTGCGACCGTCGGGGTTCTTGACGTTCGGGGTCATGTGGATCAGCATAGCAATAACCGTTACTCGGAGTAACAGATACATTTGTGGAGGCGTTTGCGATGACCGAGCTGCTCGAGCCCCTGACGAACCCCTTGGCCGATCGTCTGCTCAAGTCCAGCGCGCGGATGAGCTACGACCCCGACATCGAGATCGACTGGGACGCCGGCGCCGTGGACGGGCTCTACGCCATGCGCCCGGAGCGGATGTCGCTCTACGGCACGCGCCTGTGGGACCGACTCGACGAGGACCAGCGCATGGAGCTCTCCCGGCACGAGATCGCCTCGATCGCCAGCGTGGGTCTGTGGTTCGAGCTGGTCCTGATGGACCTGCTGGTGCGGGAGGCCTATCGGAGCGACCCGCGCTCGGAGCGAACCCACTACGTGCTGACCGAGCTGGCCGACGAGTGCCGGCACACCACGATGTTCGGCAAGGCGATCGGCGTGATGGGGCTGCCGGCGTACGGCCCGCGTGGCCTGCCGCGCAAGCTGGGTGCCCTCTATCCGTTGATCGGGCGGGGCGCGAGCTTCTGGGCGGCGACCCTGATCGGCGAGGAGCCGGCCGACCGCTTCCAGCGCGAGATCATGAACGACCCGACCATCCAGCCGATGGTGCGGATGGTGATGCGCATCCACGTGCTCGAGGAGGCCCGGCACGTCTCCTTCGCTCGCGAGGAGCTGATCAAGTCGACCCGCAACCTGCGCCGGCACGAGTGGGAGTGGCACCAGTTCGTCGCGGCGCAGGCGGCGTACGTCACGATGCGGTCGCTGGTGCACCCCGACGTCTATGCCTCGGTCGGGATCGACCCCGCGGAGGGTCGGCGTGCGGCGCTGTCGAACCCGAACTATCGGGCCACGATCGCGTGGATGGGCGAGAAGGTGATGCCGTTCCTGGAGGAGCAGGGGATGGTCGGCAAGCGCCACCTCAAGACCTGGCGTGCGTCGTTCCTGCTCCCGCACTGAGGCCGACAATGAGAAGCCCCCGCCGGTGTGGCGGGGGCGTCTCGATCAGAGCACCTTGGACAGGAACGACTGGGTGCGCTGGTGCTGCGGGTTGGCCAGCACCTCGCGCGGGTCGCCCTCCTCGACGATGACGCCGCCGTCCATGAACACCAGCTTGTTGCCGACCTCGCGGGCGAAACCCATCTCGTGGGTGACGACCATCATCGTCATGCCCTCCGAGGCGAGGTCCTTCATCACCTGGAGCACGTCGCCGACCAGCTCCGGGTCGAGCGCCGACGTGGGCTCGTCGAAGAGCATCATGTCGGGGTCCATGGACAGGGCTCGCGCGATCGCGACCCGTTGCTGCTGGCCGCCCGAGAGGTGCGCCGGGTAGGCGTCCTCCCGATTGGCGAGCCCGACCTTCTCGAGGTTGGCCCTGGCAATGGCGATTGCCTCGGCCTTGCCCCTCTTCTTGACCCGCTGCTGGGCGATCGTGAGGTTCTTCAGCACGCTCATGTGCGGGAACAGGTTGAACTGCTGGAAGACCATCCCGATCCGGGAACGTACGGCGTTGAGGTCGGTCTCCTCGTCGGTGATGTCGATGCCCTCGACCAGGATCGTGCCGCTGGTCGGCTCCTCCAGCCGGTTCACGCAGCGCAGCAGCGTCGACTTGCCCGAGCCCGACGGACCGATCACGCAGACGACCTGGCCGGCATTGACGTGGAAGTTGATGCCCTTGAGCACCTCGTTCTTGCCGAAGTACTTGTGCAGCTCGCGCACCTCGATGGCGCGCTCGCCGCTCTTCTCGATGGTTGCGGTCATCAGCGGGTCCTCTGCTGCTTCTTCTCCATCCATGCGACCAAACGGGTCAGCGGCACGGAGATGAGGATGTACATCACGGAGATCGCGATGAGCGGGGTCGGGTTGGCCAGGATGTTCAGCTCGTTGCGTCCGAACTGGGTGAGGTCCACCTGATCGGCCTGCATGCCCACCACGCTGAGCAACGACGTGTCCTTGAGTAGCAGCACGAACTCGTTGGTCAGCGGGGGGATGACGATCCGGATCGCCTGCGGTAGTACGACCGAGAAGAGGGTCCAGGTGCCACTCATGCCGAGCGACTTGGCTGCCTCCACCTGTCCCTTGGGGACGGCCTGAAGGCCGGCCCTCAGGGTCTCGGCCATGTAGGCAGCCGACACCATGATCAGAGCCACGACACCTGCGCCCACGGCACCGCCAGGCGGGAACCACCCGAAGGCAAGCGGGATGCCGAACGCCATCAGGATGATCACCACGAGAGCCGGAACGCCCCGGAAGAGCTCGATGTAGATCGTGGCCAGCCAACGGTAGACGGCCACCGGCGACAACTTCAGCAGCGCCAGCGCCAGAGCGAGCGCGAGGCCACCGCCGAAGGCGATCGCGGTGTACTTGATGGTGTTGACCGCCGCCACCGTGACCAGGTCTGGCCAGAGCTTCTTGAATGTCGGGGTGTCCAGGAAGTTGAGCCGGATCGCGTGCCAGTCCGCAACGAGTGCGACCGTGGCCACGCCAGCCAGGAGGACGGCGTAGAGAACGCCGTCTCGCAGCCGGCGTCGCGTCGCGCGTTTCATCCCTTCGGGAAGTACGTGTCGTAGATGGTCTGGTAGTCACCGCTGCTCTTCATCGCGGCCAGCGCGCCGTCGACTGCGTCAACCAGGGAAGTGTTGCCCTTCTTCATGGCGAAGCCGTAGCTCTCGTTGGTGGTGTAGGTCTCGACCACCACGTAGCCACCCGCCGTCGCGTGCAGGGCATTGACGGGGAGATCCTGGAGGAGGGCGTCCACCTGGCCGGACTTCAGGGCCAAGAATTCGGTGCCGTCGTCGGGCATGGACACGATCTGCGCGCCAGTTGCGTGCTCGTTGGCGTAGGTCTCGCCGGTCGTGCCCGTCTGGACGCCGAGCTTCTTGCCGTTGAGGTCGGCAATGCTGTGAATCGAGGAGCCCTCGGGGACCAGCAGTGACTGGTCGGCGTCGAAGTAGGGGTCGCTGAAGTCCATCTTCGCCTGGCGCTCGGGGTTGATCGTCATGGCGGAGGCCACCAGGTCGCACTGACCGGCGTTGAGGGACAGGCCGCTCTTGAGGGCGTTGAAGTCGGAGTCCTGCCAGACCAGATCGAGGTCCAGATCCTTGGCGATTGCGGACATGACGTCGACGTCGAAGCCCTTGAAGCCGGTCGGCGTCGAGCTGTCGAAGTCCTCGAACGGCGCGTAGGGAACGTCCGAGCACACGGTCAGAGTGCCGGCCTTGATCAGGTCGAGGGAGGGCGCGCCTGAGTTCGTCGGATTGTCGGTGCCGGTGTTGCCGTCATCGGATCCACAGGCGGCCAGACCGGACAGGGCGAGGGCAAGGGTCGCAGCCCCTGCAAGGCGCTTCAGGCGAATGTTCATGACCGGCACCCTAGACCCG
>Ga0070698_100009749_pt1 | contig 10266 bp, 12 predicted proteins | sample KBSK1502metaG_FD_65477 | JGI IMG/M metagenome (GOLD analysis project Ga0070698, IMG submission 65477) | Corn, switchgrass and miscanthus rhizosphere microbial communities from Kellogg Biological Station, Michigan, USA - KBS K1-50-2 metaG | ecosystem: Host-associated > Plants > Roots >... | reverse complement strand
TGCCGAGCTCCAGCGGCCGCAGCCGCGCCTCGACCCGTGTCGGGGCCGCGCCAAGGGCGGCGGCGACCTTCTCGGCGCTCTCTTTCGCCCGTCCCGCCGGGGAAGAGAGAACGAGCTTCACGCCCTGCCCGGCCAGGATCTCGCCGACCTTTCGCGACTGGGCCTCGCCGAGCGGGGTCAGATGGTCGAGCTCCTGGGGAGCTGCGCTCGGTGGCGGCTCCAGGTTCGACAGCGCCTGGCCGTGCCGGATGAGATACACCCTCACCGTGCCGGCGGGCACCGGTCCGAGCGCGGCAAGAGGATCCGGGACCGCGAGGAAGAGCAGCGCGGCGAGGGGCATGAGCATGTCCGGATTCTAGCCCCGAGGCTCAGCCCTCGGAAGGTGGAAGCACGTCGTACTGTTCGGCCACGTGCAGGTCGAAGGCCTGGTGGTGGGGATTGCGCGCGAAGCCGCGGAAGTGGGCGTGGCAGCGGTAGCAGACCGTGATCTCGGGCAGCAGCGCGTAGAGGAGCGCGTCGATCGCGGCGGCCGCCATGAGGCTCGAGTAGTACGGCGTGAAGGGGGCCAGCACCGCGCCCAGGGCCACGACCGCCAGGCCCGCCTTCTGGTTGAAGTCGCGCTGGACGTAGAGGAGCGAGCTGCCGCAGGCGGGACAGGCGTCCACGACGCGCGACTGGCGCAGCTCGGCCGACACGGGCAGCGCGGTCGCTTCGCCGCACGATCGGCAACGGCCCTGACCATCGAGCCCGGCCGTCGCTTCCCTCCCGCAGCGCGGGCAACGGAAAGTGATCTCCGCCCGGGCTAGGCTCCGCGGTGCCATGGAACCGCTCCAGCATAACGCGACCCGCGGTTCACTCTTTGGGCGCCTGTCGGAGTGGAGGGAGCAGGTCAGGTGTTACGGGAGCATCGAGTCGCAAGCCTGCTATTCTTTGCCCACGGGAGGCCCCATGGCGGATCGCTTCCTCACACGTGCTGCCTGGACGCTCGCGATCGTCCTGGCGGGGTATCTACTCGTGCGTGTGCTGCGTAACCCCCAGCCGGCTCCGCCGCCGGTGACGATTCCCGCCGCAACGACCCTTGCGCCGGAGCGCCCCCGGGAGCCGCCCGCCGCTTCGGCGCCTACGGTAGGCGAGATGCCGGCATCCGAACCTTCGCCGACTGCGCACGTGATGCCGGTGGCTACACCCGAGCCGCAGGTCACGGCCACCGCTTCAACGCAGCCCACTCCGGACCCTGCGGAGGCGGCGCGGCGCGCCGAGCAGGAGCAACGCATCCGTTCCGAACTTGCCACCGCCAAGGCGAGGGCGGAGTCACTGTCGGCCGCATCCAACACCGAGTGTCCCGATCTGAAGCCGGGTGAGTTGCGGCATCCTGGGGCCGTCAATTATTGCGCACGACTGCGCAGCGAGGCGGCACAGGCCGTCAGTCAATATGAGAGCCTGAAGAAGCAGGCCCTGGCGGCGGGCATCGTCGTTCAATAGCGAGCCGCCGAACAATGAAGTTCGGCCGAGTTCAACAGATCACAGCGGAAAGCCGGCGGCGACGCGCAGGTACTTGGCCAGCAGCTCGCCGGCCAGGACCAGGAAGAGTTGCACGTAAAGAATGCCGGTCGCCGACTGCGTGGAGCGGATCTCGACGGTCTTCCAGATGAACCACAGCAGCGACACGGGGCCGGCGAGGCCGAAGAGCAGCCGCATCCAGACGAAGATGCCGTCCGGGCTCCACATCCCCCGCGCCACTGCCTGGGCATCCGCCAGACCGGCGTGAACGGGCCCGACGAGCGCGAGGCCGACGACCGCCGCCCGTAGCACCAGCGCCGCGGCCAGGAGCACGGTGAGCCGCCGCAGGGCCGTGATGGGCAGGTCGAGGACGACGAGGTACCAGTGGCCGAGGACCATCGCCGACGTGGCCGCCCCCAGGAGCAGGATCGAAGTGAGATCCGCGAGGACGGAAAGGAGCGGCTCTTCGGGCGACGCCGAGAGCACCACCGTCGCGATGCCAGCGGTGAGAGACACCGCGAGCAGCAGGGGCCGGATCGCGCGCCAGGAAAAGTGCCAGGCGCGGTTGTAGACGACCGCCCCGACGACGCCCACCGCGCCGGTGACGAGCAGCGCCCGGTAGGCGCCTCCGGCCGGTGCTTCTGCGCCGCCGGCGAGGCCATATCGCCTCAATAGAAGGCCCAGACCCGCGCTCATCGTGAAGGCCGCCGAGGCGGAGCAGAACTTGAAGTAGCCTCGCCCCGCCCGCTGGGGAACGAATGGAAGCATGGCCAGGAGGCCGAGGCCGAGGTGGGTGAGGAAAAGGAAGAAGACGAGCGTCACCGCGGCTCGATCGTCGACTCGATGGCGCGGCGCTCGCGCGAGTCGGAGGAGAAGGGATCGGCCGGCGCGCCGCCGCGCGGGCAGGCGCGCGCCTCGAGATGCGCCGCGACGTCCTCGCGGAACCTCGTGAGGAGACCGGGCACGGCGGCGGCGGCGGTGCGGCAGTGGGCGCAGTAACCATGGACGGACATGAAGCCGGCGGTCTCGGCCAGCGCGTCGAGGTCGGCCGGCCGTGCCGCGCCCGCCTCGATCGACCTCAGGGCCTGGGCGAGGCGGGCCGTGCCGACCGTGCAGGGCGGACATTGCCCGCACGCTTCGCCCTCGAAGAAAGCCGCCAGGGATGCGCCCACCGACAGGGGGCAGGACGAGGCGCCGACGACCAGCACCGCCGCGGTGCCGAGGGCCGAGCCCGCCTCCCGCATCGCGTCCGGGTGAAGGGGCGTGTCGAGTCGGTCCGACCCGAGCGGCGGGGCGGAGGGACCGGCGGGGAAGATCATCCCCACGCCGTCCGGCGTTCCTCCTCCCTGCTCCTCCACGATGCGGCGCAGTGGCGTTCCCAGCGCGACCTCATACACGCCCGGCCGGCGCACGTGTCCCCAGAGCGAGACCAGCGTCGATTCGGTGGAGCGGAAGCCTTCGGGGTCGGCGATGGCGGCAGGGACGCGGGAGAGCGTCTCCACGTTCTGGACCAGGGTCGGCCGGCCCCGGAAGCCCACGGCCGCGGGAAACGGGGGCTTCGGCCGCGGCCACGCGCGGCGTCCCTCGAGCACCTCGAGGACGGCCGTCTCCTCGCCCGCGATGTAGCTGTCGTCGCCTCGGGTGATCCTCACGCTCACGCCGTGCAGCGGCTCCTCGACGAGGGCGCGCTCCAGGGCCGCGGCCGGTGCTGAGAACGAGCCCTTCAGGTAGACGATCGCCTCCCGCGCGCCGACCGCCTGCGCGGCGAGAACGAGCCCCCGGATCACCTCGCGGGGCCGGGTCAGCATCACCCAGCGGTCCTTGACCGAGCCCGGCTCGCCCTCGGCCCCGTTGCCGATGACGAGCGGCTCGCCCCCTTCGACCCGCACCGCCTGCCACTTCCGCGCGGCCGGGAACCAGCCGCCGCCCCGGCCCCGCAGGCCCGAGGCCTTCAGCCTGCGGATCAGCTCCGCGCCGCCCGTCCGCTCCGCGTCCTCGATGGCCGTGCTCAGCCTGCCTCCGCCGAAGCCGCAATTATAGTGGTGGTTACGCGGGCGGCCGGCCCTTCACTTCGCCGGGCATTTCCTGTACGATCATTACTTAGGGGAGGGCTCGACCGATGATCAACCTCACCGCTGCGGCAGCGGAGAAGGTGAAGGGAATCCTGGAGCAGGAGAAGACGAACATTCCGCAGGGCGGTCTGCGGATCTACGTCCAGGGGGGCGGCTGCTCGGGTTTCTCTTACGGAATGGTGCTGGACGAGGCCGCCGACGGTGACGAGGTCGTCGAGGTCGCCGGGGTGAAGGTCATCGTGGATCCGATGAGCCTGCGCTACCTGGAAGGCGCGGAGGTCGACTACAAGGAAGACCTCATGGGCGGCGGCTTCGCGATCAAGAACCCCAACGCGACGTCCACGTGCGGCTGCGGCCATTCGTTCAACGCCGGCGGCGAAGGGGCGGGCGAAGGGGCGGCCGGAGGCGGCGGGCACCACCACTGATCCGATCTCCCGGGGCGGCCAGGCCGGCCGCTCCCGGCGGGGACCCGCGATCCGGCGCCGCCCCTCGCTGACCCCCAGCGCCTTTCCGAGGGCCTTCATGAAAGCTTCGAACGCCGCGGTCGCCTCCGAGAAGGGAGGCGGGCTGGAGACCGTCCGCGTCGTCACCGAGACGCTGCGGCTGGTCACCGACAAGCGGTGCGAGCTCTATAACCTCACGGAAAGGGTCGCGGAGGTCCTCAAACGCCACGACATCAAGGAGGGGATGGTGCTGCTGTCCTCGCTCCACACCACCCTGGCCCTGTTCGTCAACGAGTGGCAGGCCGCGCTGCTCCACGACGTGAAGGCGATGCTCGAGAAGGTCGTGAGCCCCCGGGACGACTGGCGCCACAACGATCCCGACCACTCCGACTGCGACCGCCACAACGCGCACTCGCACCTGCAGGCCACGCTTCTCGGCCACGCCCTGTCCTTCTCCGTGAGCAGGGGAAAGCTGGTGCTGGGCCAGTTCCAGGCCATCATCGCGGCGGAGCTCGATGGGCCCCGCAACCGCGACCTGGCCATCCAGATCATCGGCCGCTAGCATTCGGGGGAGGGTCTCCCCGCGACGGGGCAGTCCTGCGAGCGTGACGTGACGTCCATGCCCTCGACGATCCCGCTCTTCCCGCTGCCGGACGTCGTGCTCTTCCCCCACATGCCGCTTCCGCTGCACGTCTTCGAGCCGCGCTACCGCAAGATGACCGCGGACGTGATGGCCAGCCACAAGACCATCGGGATGACGCTGCTGAAGCCGGGCTGGGAGCAGGACTACTACGGCCGCCCGCCGGTGTACCCCGTCGGGTGCGCGGGCATCGTGGAGGAGTGCCGGCCCCTCCCGGACGGACGCTTCAACATCCGGCTGAAGGGCGTGACCCGCTTCCGCATCCTGTCCGAGCAGGACGGCGAGCCGTACCGGCTCGCGACGGTGGAGAGCCTGACCGACGAGGTCGGGGACGCGACCGCGCTCGAGTCCGGACGGCGGAAGGTGCTCGCCGCCATCGGCCGCGCCGCCGACGGCCCTTCCTTCCTGGTCACCCAGCCCGAGCTGCCCGTGGAGCTGTTCGTGAACGCCGTGTGCCAGGCGCTCTCGCTGAGCCCGGTCGAGAAGCAGTCACTCCTGGACTGCGACAGCCTCGGCCGCCGCTGCACGCGCCTGCTCGAGATCCTCGACTTCCGGCTCCTCGAGCAGACCTACGGCCCCGGCCGCACCGACAAGCTTCACTGAGCGCGGAGCCGCCGCATCAACGGCAGCGCGGTGCCGTACAGCGCCCCGATCAGGAACGGGGCCGCGGCCACCCACCCCAGCACGGCATGGCATGCCGTGAGGCCGAAGCGGGCGACGAATGCCGCCGGGTCCGCGCGCAGCGTGGCGCCCAGGATCCTCGGATCGAAGGGCACCGGCGGCGAGTCCACGAGCGCCTCCCCCACGCGCACGTAGACGAGGATCAGCGGCAGCTGGAAGGGATACATCAGGTAGTTCGCGAGCTGGATCGCCGGGTGGTTCAACCCCAGCAGCAGCGCCGCCGCGAAGCAGAGCAGCGTGCTCGTGCCCACGATCGGGAAGAGACCGAGGGCCGCGCCGAGGGCCAGGCTGATCGCCACCCTCTCCGGCGTGCTCCCGTGGCGGAGCATCAAGGCCAGGGGCCCCGCCACGCGTCGCCGCAGCCAGCCTTGTTCCTCCACGTGTCCCAGTATCCCCGACTTTTCCGCCCGCTCCTGCGTCCAACCACCAGAGAGGGGCGTAGTCCCCGCGGGAGGAGATGCGCATGGTGCGTTCAGCGTTCTGGAGGGTAGGAGCATCGATGCTGGCGGCGGCCCTGCTGGGCCCGCCGGCCGTGGCGCGGGCGCAGGACGACGGCCGGGACCCGATCATCCGGGCCTTCCGAATGGCGGGGAGCGGGTCTCACCTCGGGGTGAACCTGTCCGAACTGGGCCGCGACGACCGGACGCGGCTCAAGCTCTCCGACGAGCGCGGGGCCCTCGTCGAGGAGGTCCAGCCCGATACGCCGGCCGCCAAGGCCGGGCTCAAGGCCGACGACGTGATCGTCCGCTTCGACGGCGAGGCCGTGCGGAGCGCCGCCCAGCTCTCGCGGCTGGTCCGGGAGACGCCCGCCGGCCGCCCGGTCACGATCGAAGTGAGCCGCGGCGGCGCCATTCAGAGCCTCAGCGCGACGCTCGACGAGGGCCATCGTTTCAACCTTCTGGGCGACGACGGCGACATGCGCATCGGCGTGCCCCCGGTCCCTCCCCTTCCTCCTATTCCGCCGGTGCCACCGATGGAGCCGTTCATGCGCGAAGGGATGGACCGCCTCCGTCAGAACTTCTTCATCGACAGGCCTGGCCGCCTCGGCATCACCTATCAGGAGCTGTCGGGGCAGCTCGCCAACTACTTTACCGTCGACGTCGGTGCGCTCCTCGTGAGCGAGGTGGAGCCGGACTCGCCCGCGGGCAAGGCTGGCCTCAAGGCCGGCGACATCATCGTCCAGGTCAACGGCAGGCCCGTGTCGCATGGCCAGGACCTGCGCGAGCAGGTGGCGAAGGCGGAGTCTGGGTCGCAGATCACGCTCGGTGTGCGCCGCGACGGGAAGCCGCTGGACGTGAAGGTCACGCTGGCCGCCCGCGACCGGCCGCGCGCCCGGCGCGAACCGACGATCTAGGCAATCAGCACAAGCCGCGAGCGGAGCGGGATTCACTCCCGCGCAGCGAGCGGGGGTTCAAGGGGGCGCGCCGCTAGCGCCCCCTTGCTCGGTGATGACGCGCGTCCGCGCGCGGCGCTCGGGCCGGTCGGGCGGGACGAGATCCTCTTCGAGCTCGAGCACCATCAGCGTCCCGCCCACGGTGAGGGCGGGAGCGACCAGGAAGTTCGCGAGCGGCACGAACAGGAAGACCAGGCCGACGAGGCCGAAGCCGAGGCTCTCGGGCCGGTACTGGCGGTGCCAGGCGCGGCGCTGGCCGAAGCCCATTCCCCGGCGCGCCAGCGGCATGTCCGTCTGCTGGAAGGCGACGGAGTGCGCGCCCCAGAGCAGGCCGAGCGGCGGTCCGAAGAGGGGGATGAGGCTCAACAGCAGCACGACCGGCGCCGCGCAGAGGAAGTAGAGCGCGCCCCGGAAGGCCTGGGCGATCTCCCACCTCAGCCCTCCTTCGTGCTCCACGACCTGCACCCGCACGTAGGCTTCGACGCGCCGCGACAGCCTTTCCAGGATCGGAGCGGAGACGAGCATCGCCACGGCCAGCCCCGCGATGGCGCCCGCCAGCAGCGTGCCCAGGTACAGCGCCAGGCTCAGCAGGATGCCGATGCCGGCCGCCACCTTCCCGCGGCCGGGAAGCAGGTGGGTCTCGAGCCACGGGATCGCGAACGCACCGAGGGCGATGCCGGACAGGACAGACACCAGAGCCAGCAGCGTCGGCAGCGCGGCCAGCGGCCAGAACGAGGGCCGACGCAGCAGGAACCAGAAACCGGAGAGCAGGTGCCAGGCCCCGGCTCCCATGCGCCGGAGGAAGCCCGGACGGCGGCGCGGCAGCTCGGCGGGAGGGAGAACGGCGACGCCGTCCTCTTCGAACGGGAGCTCGGGCACGCATTCCAGACTAGCAGCTTTTTCCGCGCGCTTTCGCGGTTGACACGGCGTCGCGGCCGCGTGACAGAATGGCTCGGCCATGAAGGACGTGCTGGCCGTCATCCTCGGCGGTGGGCGCGGCACGCGACTTCACCCCCTCACGCTGCACCGGTCGAAGCCCGCCGTGCCCATCGCGGGCAAGTACCGGCTCATCGACATCCCGATCAGCAACTGCCTCAACTCGGACCTTCGGCGCATCTTCGTCCTCACCCAGTACAACTCCGAGAGCCTGAACAAGCACATCGGCCTGACGTACAAGTTCGACCTGTTCTCGTCCGCGTTCGTCTCGGTGCTGGCCGCGGAGCAGACGGAGGAGAGCGGGGACTGGTTCCAGGGCACCGCCGACGCCGTGCGGCAGAACAAGCGCCACCTCGCCAACCACAGCTTCCGCGATGTGCTGATCCTCGCCGGAGACCAGCTCTACCTGATGGACTTCGCGAGGATGCTCGAGACGCACCGCCGCCACGTGGCCGACGTGACGGTGGCGGTGACGCCGGTCGCGGCCGAGCAGGCGACGGGTTTCGGCATCCTCAAGATGAACGGCCTGGGCCGGATCACGCACTTCGAGGAGAAGCCGCCCGCCGAGCGCCTCCCGCAGCTCGTCTCGGACATCCCGACCCTGGGCTCGGGCCTCATCGCTTCCATGGGGATCTACCTCTTCAGGTCCGAGGCCCTGGAGGCGGCCCTCAAGGACCCCGCCCTCGTCGACTTCGGGCGCCACGTGATCCCCGATGCGCTCGCCCGCTCGCGGGTGCAGGCCCACGTCCACCGCGGGTACTGGGAGGACGTGGGGACGATCCGCTCCTATTACCGCGCCAACCTCGCGCTCTGCCAGCCCGTGCCGCCGTTCGACTTCTATGAGGCGTCGCGTCCCGTATACACCCATCCCCGCTTCCTGCCCGCGAGCAAGGTCGAGAGCTGCGTGGTGACGAACAGCCTGCTCTCGGAGGGATGCATCGTGGTCGGGGCGAACATCGAGCGCTCCGTGGTCGGCATCCGCAGCCGTATCGGCCGGGGGGCGCAGGTGCGCGAGAGCCTCATCCTCGGCGCCGACTACTACGAGACGCTCGACGAGCTCGACCGCAGCCCGGGCCGCGGGGCGCCGCCCATCGGCGTGGGGGAGGACTCGGTCATCACCGGGGCGATCCTGGACAAGAACGCCCGCATCGGGCGGGGCGTGCGCATCCTCAACGAAGCGGGTGTCCAGGAGAAGGACGGCGACGGGTACTACATCCGGGAGGGCATCGTCCTCGTGCCCAAGAACGGCGTGATACCGGACGGGACCGTGATCTGAAGTTGCCTTTCAACGCAGAGGCTTCTTCCCGCGCCGGGCGTCCTCGATCTTGCGGTCCCGGTCGGAGACGATGCGCTCGCGGTCGCGGCGGTACTCCTGCTCCAGCGCTTCGCGCGCCTCCGGCTCGAGGACGCCCCGCATCTTGGAGGCGTGAAGGATCTCCCTCTCGGCCAGCCGGGCGTCGGCTATCTGGCGCGCCTCGGCGATCGCCTTGCGCTGCGCCGCCGTCAGCGCCCGCTCCTCCACGCCGTCGTCGCGGTCCTTCTTGCGCAGGCGCTCCATCGCCAGCTCGTAGGCCGATTTCGGTTCGTCGTCTTCTGGCATCGCTCTCCTCAGTAGGCCAGCAACTCGCGCAGCGCGGGGACGACTCGCGCCCGCGGCGAGTAGATCTCCTCCAACGCCCGGCTGAACGGCACGGGCGTGTCGAGAGCGCCGAGGCGTGCCACGGGGGCGTCGAGCCACTCGAAGGCCTCGCGGCCGATGACGGCGGCCAGCTCGCCGCCGAACCCTCCCGTCGTGGGCGCCTCGTGGAGCACGAGGGCGCGGCCGGTCTTCCTCACCGACGAGAGCACGGCCTCGCGATCCCACGGCTGCAGCGACCGCAGGTCGACGACCTCTACCTCCCGCCCCTCGGCGGCGAGCTTCTCCGCGGCCTCGAGCGCCCACCCGACGCCGACCCCATAGGTGACGACGGTCGCATGGAGGCCTTCGCGGGCCAGGCGCGCGCGGCCGATGGGCACGGAGTAGGGGCCGGCGGGAACCCTTCCCCGCGCCGACCGGTAGAGGAGCTTGTGCTCGAGGTAGAGGACCGGGTTTCCGTCTTCGAAGGCGGCAATGAGCAGCCCCTTGGCATCGTAGGGTGAGGCCGGCGCCACCACCTTCAGGCCGGCCACGCTCGTGAACCACGACTCGACGTTCTGCGAGTGGAACGGACCCGCCCCCACGCCGCCGCCGACGGGCACGCGCACGACCACCGGCACCGTGGCCCCCCAGCGGTAATACGTCTTGGCCAGGTTGTTCACGATCTGGTTGAAGCCGCAAGTGATGAAATCGCCGAACTGCATCTCGACCATCGGCACGAAGCCGTCGAGGGCCAGGCCCAACGCCGCGCCCACGGCGCCCGACTCGATGATCGGCGTGTTGCGGACCCGCTCGCGGCCGAACTCGGCCACGAACCCCTCGGTCACCTTGAACACGCCGCCGTACTCGGCGATGTCCTGCCCCATGAGCACGACCCGCGGGTTGCGGCGCATCGACTCCCGGAGGCCTTCGCGGATGGCGTCGACGTAGCGCGTCTCGCGGGCCGCGGCGACCGCCTCCGGGGA
>Ga0070698_100009748_pt1 | contig 10267 bp, 11 predicted proteins | sample KBSK1502metaG_FD_65477 | JGI IMG/M metagenome (GOLD analysis project Ga0070698, IMG submission 65477) | Corn, switchgrass and miscanthus rhizosphere microbial communities from Kellogg Biological Station, Michigan, USA - KBS K1-50-2 metaG | ecosystem: Host-associated > Plants > Roots >... | reverse complement strand
ACCAGGGTCCAGCCCCACCTGTGGATGACGATCTGGTGGTGGTGCGACGCGAGGTCGCACATGTGCGAGTGAACGCGCAGATTGGAGGGCCGTCGTGGGTTGAGTCGGTGGCGTTGTTAAGGATGGCCGGGAAGCGAACGCCGGTGCGTCCGATCTGCTGGAGCGCGTAGGCTCCGCCGACCCACAGGCCCAGGTCCTCGAAGGCCGCGGCAGGGACGCCGACATGGCCAGGCTGACGAGCATCAGCACCACGAGCAGCAGGCGCACGGCCATCTGCTCCGGGTCGAGCCAGTTGGTGACCCAGGTGGTATACGACCAGACCAGCCAGACCATCGCCAGCAGCAGCCCGGTCTGCAGCGCGCCGGCCACGGTGGAATGGCCGATCAGGTAGTGCGACAGCTGGGTGACCGCGAACACGTACACCAGATCGAAGAACAGCTCGATGTTGGTGACGCGCTGCACGCCGGAACGATCCCGGAGCAGCGGGGGAACCGCGGACTCCTGTTCGGCCAGGTCACTCATCCTGGATTCTTACCAGGCGTAATGCTCCGGGGCGGGCTGATACCCGGGGAAGATGTCGTCGAGCCGCTTGAGCACGTCTTCGCCGAGGTGGACGGTGATCGCGTGCTGAGCGTCGTCCAGCTGGTCCTCGGTGCGCGGCCCGATGATCGGCCCGGTGACGCCCTCCTGGTGCAGCAGCCAGGCCAGCGCCACGTGGGCCGGCTGCTCGCCGAGTTCGTCGCACAGGGCCTCGTAGGCCGCGATCTGCTCCTGGTGCCGCCGCAGGGTGTCGGCGGCCCGGCCGGCCCCGCGGCGCCGGCCCTCGCGCTCCTTCTTCAGCACGCCGCCGAGCAGCCCGCCCTCGAGCGGGGACCACGGGATGACGCCGACGCCATACTCGATCGCCGCGGGCAGCACCTCGAGCTCGATCTCCCTGGTCAGCAGGTTGTAGATGGACTGCTCGCTGACCAGGCCGAAGAACCCGCGGGCGGCGGCGGTGTCGTTGGCCTGCGCGATGTGCCAGGCGGCGAAGTTGGACGAGCCGACGTAGAGGATCTTGCCCTGGGCGACGAGTACCTCCATCGCCTGCCAGATCTCGTCCCACGGGGTGTCCCGGTCGACGTGGTGCATCTGGTACAGGTCGATGTAGTCGGTGCGTAGCCGGCGCAGCGACGCGTCGCAGGCCCGCCGGATGTTCAGCGCGGACAGCTTGCCCTCGTTGGGCCAGTCGCCCATCGCCCCGTACAGCTTGGTGGCGAGCACGGTGCGCTCCCGGCGGCCGCCACCTGACGCGAACCAGTCGCCGATGATCTCCTCGGTCCAGCCCGGGTGCGCCTCCTCGTTCTGGGCCAGCGCGCCGGGCGGGCTCTGCGCGCCGCCGTAGCGGTTGGCCGTGTCGAAGAAGTTGATGCCGATCTCGTGCGCGTGATCCATGATCGCTTCGGCCTCGTCGGCGGGGGTCAGCGGCCCGAAGTTCATGGTCCCGAGGCAGAGGCGGCTCACGGAAAGGCCGGAACGGCCAAGGTGGATGTATTCCATCCGCTAACCCTTTCACGGCACCCGCGGTTCACTCCTCCCCTGCCTGGATAGCGCGGTGCCTGGCCACCCGCTCGCGGGTGCCGCAGGCGGCGGAGCAGTAGCGGCGGGAGGTGCCCCGGCCCACGTTGACGAACGGCTTACCGCAGGACGGGGAGGCGCAGAACCCGCCGGGCGGGGCCTGGCGCTCGGCCAGCAGGACGGCCAGCGCCAGGCAGGAGGAGGTGAGGAACCATTCGGCCCAGGGCGCATCGTCGTCGCCGTCCACGTGCAGGTGCCAGCCGGACGTACCGCCGTGCGTGGTCAGCCGGGGCGGGTGGGTACGCCCAGCGAGCAGCGCGTTGAGGCGGTCCGCGGCGGTGCCGGCGTCTGCGGCCGCGAACACGTCCCGTAGCAGGAGGGCAGCCTCGTGCAGTTCGGCGAGGTCGGCGGCGGAGACCTCGATGGGCTCGGGTTCGCCGTATTTCCGTAGCACCTCGATCACCGCGGCCCGTCCGGCCGGGCGTCCCGGCCCGGGGAGCAGCACGCCGAGCAGGTCCGCGGCGCGCTGCGCGGCGTCGTGCACGCTGCTGCCGAGCAGGGGCTTCTGGCTGGCCACAGAAGATAGTGTAACGTGTTTTTGTGACTTCCCGTTACACGGACAGGCGCGGGCTGCGCCGGTACCTGACGGGAGCGACGGGTGCCCGGGCCGGCGACGAGATGTCGGGACCGGCGCTGCTGCTGCTCGGCTTCGCCGTGACCGGGCGGCCGGAGACCGGTTCCGGGCTGCTGGCCTGCCTGACCATCGCGGGGGCGGCGGGCGGGCCGCTGTTCGGCGCGCTGCTCGACCGCAGCCGCCGTCCGGACCGGCTCCTGGCCGGGACGCTGGCCGCCTACGCGCTGGGCATCGTGGCCGTCCAGGCCGCCGTGGGCCGGCTGCCGATGCCCGTACTGGCGACGATCGCGCTGCTCGCCGGGCTGTCGCGGTGCGGCACCGGGAAACCCCCGCGCACCTGCGCGGGCAGGTCTACACCACGGCAGCCAGCCTGAAGATCGCGGGCCTGGCGGCTGGGGCGGCGCTCGCCGGGCCGCTGGCCGGGTGGTCGGTGAGCGGCTGCCTGCTGATCGCGGCGGGCAACCAACTGGTCGCCGCGGCGGCCTATCTGCTGGCCGGACCCACCCGCCAGGGACGGCGGGAGCCGCCCGGCACGGCAGGCACGGGCGCAGGGGCAGACAGACCGGTCCGTTCGGGATAATGTCTTTGATTTTTGTTATAATGGGCCCATGAATCGTGTGACGCAGTGGTGGCTGGCCCTCTAGGGCGGTTACATCCTGCGTTTGACAGAGGCCGTCCGGATGGACGGCCTTTTTTCGTGCTCCCATCCGGACCGACGGGAGGACGATAATCATGACCGTGACCATCGAGCACCGGCGTTCGGCCGAACTCGAGGAACTGATCGACCAGGACGCGGCGGCGTTCCGCATCCTGACCGGCGACCGGCCGACCGGGCAACTGCACCTGGGCCACTACTTCGGCACGCTGCGGAACCGGGTTCGGCTGCAGGACCTTGGCGCGGAGGTCCTGGTGCTGATCGCCGACTACCAGGTGCTGACCGACCGTGATACGGCCGAACGGCTGGACGAGTACGTGACTGGAATGCTGCTCGACTACCTGGCCATAGGGCTTGACCCGGCCCGGACGCTGATCTTCGCGCACAGCGCGGTGCCCGCGCTCAACCAGCTTCTGCTGCCGTTCCTCAGCCTGGTCTCGGTGCCCGAGCTGAACCGCAATCCGACGGTCAAGGACGAGATCGCGCACTCCAGGCAGGCGTCGGTCAGCGGCCTGATGCTCACCTACCCGGTGCACCAGGCGGCGGACATCTTGTTCTGCAAGGCGAACCTGGTGCCGGTGGGCCAGGACCAGCTTCCCCACCTCGAGATCGCCCGGCTGATCGCGCGCCGGTTCAACGAGCGGTTCGGACGGCCGGTGTTCCCGGTGCCCGACGCGCTGCTGTCGGCCGCGCCGCTGCTGCTCGGCACCGACGGCACCAAGATGAGCAAGAGCCGCGGCAACACCATCCCGCTGTCGGCCACCGCGGACGAGACCGCCCGGCTGATCCGGGGCGCGACGACCGATTCCGAGCGGCACATAAGCTACGATCCGGAGCGGCGGCCCGCCGTCTCCAGCCTGGTCCTGCTGGCCGCGCTGTGCCTGAGCCGCGACCCGCGCGAGGTCGCGGACGGCATCGGCGACGGCGGGGCCGCGGCGCTGAAGAGCGTGGTCACCACCGCGGTCAACGACCTGCTCGCCCCGGTCAGGGCCCGCCGCGCCGAGTACGCACGGGACCTGGGCTACGTGCGCCAGGTGCTGCGGGACGGCAACGAGCGGGCCAACGCGATCGCGGCGGCCACCTTGGCCGAGGTGCAGGCGGCCATCGGCATGCGCTATTGAGCTCCGTTACTGGGGCACGACTTCGGCCGGGGTGTCGAGCACCCGGCCGGGGCCGACCGCGCGCTCTGGTCCGCACAGCGTGAACGAGCCCTGCAGCGACAGCTGGTCGGAGGCCCCGCCGACCGCTACCCGGATCTCGCCGCGTTCCACCACCCGGGTCCCGGTTCAAGGGTCCCGGCCGGTGAACGCGGTCCGGTCGGCGTGCAGCCGGAAGGTGACCCGGCCCGCCTGGCCAGGCTCGAGCGGGACCCGGGCGAAGCCGGCCAGCCCCTGGTGGTGCTGTTTATCGTGATGCGCAAGCAGGTCATGCGCAGCCTGGGATCCGTAGTCATGCGCTGAGCCGAACGGGCCTGGGGATCAGCCCTGGCTCCGCTCCGGGGCGGCGCGGCCCGGTCGTATGGGAAGGGGTCATCGAGGCACTGAGCGCCGCCCGGACGCCTGGCGAGCGGCAGTAATCGCTTCTCTTTGCGTCACCGCAGTAACACGCGTCACATGCGATGACATAAACGGAGAGAACGCTCCGGTTAGCGTGGAGGATGTGGCCTATGCGGAGCTTTTGGTACCCCAGGGGGTACCGGATCCTCCACGAAGGCCGGATCCTCCACGTTAAATCGCTGCGGCCGGGCGCGCGGGCCGCAGCTGATGGTACCCCTAGGATGCGATGCCAACTCCGGTCACGCCAGCATCTCCGGCAGCAAGCTGCTTCACCCTCATGTGCTCGCGGCAGCGGCCCGGTGACACCAACCGCGGCCCGGGGCGCGATGCCGGCGCGGCTGGGGCGCTGACCGCGCCGCAAGCGTGGCAAGGTTGGGTCCGTGGCGGGTGCGGACCTTGTGACGTCGTTGCGTCAGGCAGGCGTGAGCCGCGGCGATCTCGTCGCGCTGGTCATCTCGCCCGTGCTTGACGTCGCGCTGGCCGCCGGGAACAGCTCGTGGGCGCTTCCGGGCATCGCGGCCGAGGTCGGGCGGGTAGCCGAGATCGGACGGGCGGACGAGGAGCTGCGGCCGCGCTGGGTGCTCTGGTCGGGCCAGACCGCAGCAGTGCTTGGCGCCGCCGGAGTCCGGCTGGCCACCTGCTGGGACATCGCCGCGGCGCACCGGCTGCTGTTCGGCGGCTGGCGGGCCGACCCCGGCTGGGCCTGGGCGCGGGTACGCGGCCTGGCCACCGACACGATGCCCGCCAGCGGGCCGCTCGACCTGTTCGGCACGGACGAGGGCGACGGCAGCGATCCGGTCGCACCGGACGGGCACCTGCGCCCGGAGTGGGTCAGCGGCGGCTGGTCGGACAGCCCGGAGCGGATGGCGCGGTGGGCGGCCCTGGCCCTGGACCTCGCCGGCCGGCAACAGGCGGCGCTGGCCGCGCTGGACAGCCGGCCGATGGCGCTCGCGACGGCCCGCGCCGAGTCCACCGCCGAACTACTCTGCGCCGAACTGTCCGCGGACGGGCTGCCGATGGACCGGGCGGTCGCGGAGCAGGTCCTGGCCTCCTTCATCGGCCCCAGGCCGCGTAGCGAGGCCGACGCCGCAGCGCAGCGGGCGGCACGCGACGCGGAGGTGCTGCAGCACGCGCCCGCGGGCACCACGGCCGACCTGCGCAGCCCGGCTCAGGTGAAGTCGCTGCTGGCCCGGGTGGGTGTGGACGTGCCGGACACCCGGGCCTCGCGGCTGCGGGAAATGCGGGACGCGCATCCGCTGATCGAAGCGCTGCTCGACTGGCGGAAGGCGGAACGGATCGCCACCACCTACGGCTATGCCTGGCTGGACCAGCACCTCGGCCCGGACGGCAGGCTGCGTGGCGCGTGGACCGGCTCGGACGGCGCGGCCGGCCGGATGACCGCGTCGGCCGGCCTGCACAACATGCCGGCCGCGCTGCGCCCGGCCGTCATCGCCGCGGACGGGCACGTGTTCGTCCGGGCCGACCTGGGCCAGATCGAGCCGCGGGTGCTGGCCGCGGTGTCCGGGGACCGCGCCCTGGTGTCGGCGTCCCGCTCCGACGATCTGTACGCGCCGGTGGCGGCACAGCTCGGCGTGGACCGGGCGGTGGCCAAGGTGGCGGTCCTCGGCGCGATGTACGGGCAGACCACCGGACACGGCGCCCACGCGCTCCGCCGCCTCAACGCGGCCTACCCGGTGGCGATGGCCTATCTCGATTCCGCCGACCGGGCCGGGCAGGCAGGTCGCGACCTGCGCACCTACGGCGGCCGCCTGATCCAGCTGGCGGCTACGGAGCCCCGGAGCAGCAGCCGGGTCGCGGCCTACGGCCGGTACGCGCGCAACGCGATGATCCAGGGCGCGGCGGCGGAGCTGTTCAAGGTGTGGGCGGTCATCGTCCGGGCGCGGTGCGGGCCGCTCGGCGCCCGGATCGTACTGTGCCTGCACGACGAGCTGCTCGTGCACTCCCCGAGGGAGCAGGCGGAGCAGGTGTCCCGGCTGGTCGACGAGTGCCTGCGAGAAGCCGTGCAGCGCTGGGCGCCCGGCTGCGGGGTTCGCTTCATCTCCGACACCATGATCGTCCGGAGCTGGTCGGACGCCAAGAGCGCGGCCCTGGGCCCGGCGGGCCCGCCGGCTTAGCAGGCCGCAGACCTAGCGGGCGCGCTTGCCCGCGCGCAGTGACTCGACGGTCTTGGCCAGGCGGGTGGCCCGGGTCTCGGCCTTCTTCGCCTCCTCTATCCAGCGCACCCATTCCTTGCGGTGGGTGTAGGACAGCCCGTCGAAGTTGGCCCGGGCGGTGTCGTCCTGCGCGAGCGCCATCTCGAGGTCAGCGGGCACCGTCACCTCGCGCGGCCCGCTGTCCAGCACGATCTCGACGTCGACCTGATCGCCGGCGGCGACGCCGGCCTCGGTCCGGTTCTCCGCACTCAGCGGGATCAGGAAGCGCCCGCCCATCCGGGCGACCGTGGTCCGGTAGGTGTGACCGCCGATCGTTACCGTGACCGGCGGGCGGTTACCCGAGCTCAGCGCCGTGACCACGTCTTCCGGGACCTCGATCCCGGTCGCGGTCTTGCCGCCCAGCTCCACCGTCGCGCGGAACTTCATGGGCCGAGTATGCCATCTCGGCTAAGTGCTGGCTGGTCAGTGCTGGCTGGTCAGTACTGGCTGGTCAGTGCTGGCTGGTCGTGGCCGCGGCGGCGACGGCCGCGGCGAACGCACCGGGCGCTTCCAGCGGCGAGAAGTGACCGGCGCCGTCGAGCCAGGTGAGCCGCGCGTCGGCGAAGAAATCGCCGATCCGGTCGGACCATTCGCGGGGGAACAGCGGGTCGTGTTCTGGCCACAGCACCGTGGTGGGCACCGCGATCCGGTCGCCCGGGTCGGGCACCTGTTCGGCCAGCGAGGCCGCGACCGACCCGGCGCCCGCGCGGTACCAGGCGATCGAAGCGACGAACGCGCCCGGCGGCCCATAGACCGACACCAGGTGGTCGAGGTGATCGCCGTCCGGCTCGTAGTCTGGCCCGGACCAGTGCGACCAGAAGTGCCTCAGGTACGCGCGGATGGCGTCCGACCGCCCGTCGATCAGCTCGGTCGACAGCGCGAGGTTGTGGAAGGCCTGGTACCAGAACTCCCGCTGGGCCTGCGGAGCGAGGATCCGGTCCCCGATGCCCGGCAGCGGCGGCGCGATGACCAGGGCGCGGACCAGCTCGGGACGGTCCCTGGCGACGGCCTGGGCGATCCTGCTGCCGATGTCGTAGCCGGCGATGACCACCGGTCCGAGCGCCAGCTCGCCGATCAGCCCGGCGATGCTCCGGCCCTGGGCCGCGCCGCTATACTGCCGCGCCGGATCGTCCGGGTGCTTGTCGGACTCGCCGAACCCCCGCAGATCGGGGACGATCACGTCGGCGGCCGGCGACATGAGCGGGACGACCGCGCGATAGTCGGTCCGGTCCCCCGGCCAGCCGTGCAGCAGCAACACCGCGGGCCCGGCCCCGGTCCGCTCGTAGGCCAGCCGGAATCCGTCTATCGCTGCTTCCTGGCGCATACCGGCCATTATCTACAGCAGGCCGGCGTAGATGATCGCCTCCCGGCCGCCGTGTACCAGGGAACGCTTCTCCGGACGCAGGCCGATCTTCTCCGCGACGCGCTGCGACGGCCGGTTGTCCGGGTGGATGATCGCGACAAGCCTGCTGGCGCCGAGGACGGTGCGGGCGAAGTCGCGGCAGGCCGCAGCGGCCTCAGTGGCGTAACCGCGGCCTTGCAGGGCGCGCCGCACGTGGTAACCGACCTCGAGTTCGGTGACGCCGTCCACGACCTGCGGGGTGAGGCCGCAGTCGCCGGCGAACTCACCGTCGGCCGTGGCCAGCAGCCACAGGCCGTATCCGCGGGTGCGGTACAGTCGGCGGTTCCAGTCGATCCACTGGGCGGCCTCTTGCCTGGTCTTCGGCCGCGGGTAGTAGGTCATGACGTCGGGGTCGCCGAGCAGTGCGGCCATCTCGTCGAGGTCACCAGTGTTCATCTCGCGGAAGGTCAGCCGGGCGGTATCGGGGGGCATAACCCGACGGTAACCCGGCTCGCTCATCCACCCATCGCGCCCCGGCGGCCGCGGCCGCCGGGGCGGGCCCCGACGGCCGGCGTCAGGTGTCCTGAAGGATGCCAATCAGGTTGCCGTCCGCGTCCTTGACCGAGGCGATCAGTCGGCCGCCGCCGACGTCCTTGACGTCCTCGTTCACCTGCGCGCCGGTCTCGAGAAGAGCCTGCAGCGTGCCCTTGATGTCGGTGACGTGGTAGTAGACGACAGCGCCGCTCTTGTGGCCGTGCGGATCGAGGCCGATGGCCTGGCCGCCGACGTTGAACTGGACGTAGTAGGGCTCGTCCATGGCCGGGGCGGCACCCAGGACCGCGCTGAACGCGGCCTTGGCCCTGGCGAGGTCGCTGGCGGGGTAGATAACGGTCTTGATGCCTTCACTCACGGGTACTCCAGATGGTTTCGTCACATCGACGGTGTTCCGTCGGTCATTGCTATGACACACGGCAACGGAGGAACGTGACCAATGCACGAACACGACTGGCTGGCCGAACGGTTCGAGGAGAACCGCCCGCACCTGCGCGCGGTGGCGTACCGCATGCTCGGCTCGGTGAGCGAGGCGGACGACGCGGTGCAGGAAGCCTGGCTGCGGCTCAGCCGTGCGGGCGCCGACGGGGTGGAGAACCTGGGCGGCTGGCTCACCACGATCGTAGCGCGGGTGTCGCTGAACATGCTGCGCTCGCGGACGCTGCGGCGCGAGGAGCCGATGGACGCGCCGGTCACCGGTCAGCCGGTCACGGAGCCGGCGGACGGGACCGACCCGGAGCACGAGGCGGTGCTGGCCGACTCGGTCGGCCTGGCGCTGCTGGTGGTGCTGGACACGCTCACCCCGGCCGAACGGCTCGCGTTCGTCCTGCACGACATGTTCGCCGTGCCGTTCGAGGAGATCGCCCCGATCGTGGAGCGCTCCCCCGTCGCCACCCGTCAGCTCGCCAGCCGGGCCCGCCGCCGGGTGCAGGAGGCCAGGGGCGACGACCCGGACGCCGAACGGCAGCCGGCCGAGATCTCGCGGCGGCGGGATGTGGTCAACGCGTTCCTGGCCGCCTCGCGGGAAGGCGACTTCGACGCGCTGCTCACCATGCTCGACCCGGACATCGTGCTGCGGGCCGACGCCGCCGCCGCGCAAATGGGCGCGGACAGCGCCGACGCCGCTGCCGCACGGATAGGCGCAGCCAGCCAGGTGACCGGCGCGCGCGCGGTGGCGGGCTTCTTCTCCGGGCGGGCCGCGGCGGTGCGGCCCGCGCTCATCGACGGCGCGCCCGGCGCAGTATGGACATTGCGCGGCGAACCCAGGGTCGTGTTCGCCTTCACGATCACCGGCGGCACGAGCACGGGCGGCACGAGGACCGGCGGCACGATCACCGCGATCGAGCTGATCGCCGACCCGGAGCACATCGCCCGGCTCGAGGTGGTCCCCCTCAGCGCCGGGGCTGAGGCCCGCCGGGCTCAGCGGGACCAGTTAGCGGGCAGCAGCGGGATCGCGTTGGCGCGGACCACGTTGGCGTAGAACGCGGCGCTGGCCTTGGGGATCCTGCGCTGCGTCCCGAAGTCCACGAACACGATCCCGAACCGCTTCTGGTAGCCCCAGCCCCACTCGAAGTTGTCCAGCAGCGACCAGACGAAGTACCCGGCCAGGCTGGCGCCGTCCTTGATGGCCCGCGCGGCCGCCTCGAGGTGCGTGTGCAGGTACCTGACCCGCTCGACGTCGTTCACCTCGCCGTCCGGGTTCACGTAGTCCTCGGCCGCGCAGCCGTTCTCGGTGACGTAGAGCGGCAGGCCAGGGGC
>Ga0070698_100009747_pt1 | contig 10267 bp, 9 predicted proteins | sample KBSK1502metaG_FD_65477 | JGI IMG/M metagenome (GOLD analysis project Ga0070698, IMG submission 65477) | Corn, switchgrass and miscanthus rhizosphere microbial communities from Kellogg Biological Station, Michigan, USA - KBS K1-50-2 metaG | ecosystem: Host-associated > Plants > Roots >... | reverse complement strand
GACCTGGACCTGACCTACGCGAAGATCCGGCTCGACGAGCGATCGCTGGCCACGGCGATCGACCACCTAGCTTACCTCAAGGACCCCCTCGCGCGTGCCATTACGTGGGCGGCGCTCTGGGACATGCTCCGCGATGGCGAGATCCCGGCCCGGCGCTACTTGCCCCTGATCCTCAAGAACATCCACGGCGAAACCGACATCGGCGTGGTCCAGGACCTCCTGGCGCAGGCGTCCTCGGCCGTCTGGGTCTATGGCGATCCGAAAAACGCCGAGGCGGCGCTGAAGACCCTTGCGGACCACGCGCTCACGGCACTCGACGGGGCGCCAGCGGGCAGCGACCTCCAGCTGACCTGGGCGCACGCCTTCATCAGCGCCGCGCGCTCCACCGAGCACCTCTCGGTGATCCGTGGCTTACTGGATGGCATCAAGGTCTTCACCGGTCTCAAGGTCGACACCGATCTGCGCTGGTCAATCGTCAGCGCGCTGGCCGGCGTCGGCGCCGACGATGGCCTGATCGATGCCGAGTTGAAGCGTGACCCGACCGACGAGGGTCAGCGTTACGCCGCCGCGGCCCGGGCTGCGGGCCCCACGCAAGAAGCCAAAGAACATGTCTGGGCGGCGTTGATGGAGGACCTTACCCTGCCGCTCGCCACCATGCGCTCGATGATGCGCGGCTTTCACCGCTTCGACCAACGTCGGCTGCTCGAGCCGTACAGCGCCCGCTACTTCCAGGCCCTGGCGAATGTCTGGAAGGAGCGCGACATCGAGATTGCCCTCGCCTTCATCCGCATGATGTACCCGACGGTCGTCGTCGGCGAGGAGACGGTGCAGGCGACCGACCAGTACCTTGCCGCCGACAACGTGCCCGGGCCCGTGCGGCGAATCCTTCTCGAGGGCAAGGACAATATGCTTCGGGCGATGCGCGGCCGCGCCGCCGATGCCGCGGCGGCCGAAACGGTCCTATCCCAACGCTAGATCCTCGAATTTCCCCTCCCCCGCTGGGGGAGGGCAGGGTGGGGGCTGTCAGAATTTCCCCTCCCCCTCTGGGAGAGGGCACGGTGGGGGCTCTCGGAATTTCCCCTCCCCCTCTGGGGCAGGGCAGGGTGGGGGCTCTCGGAATTTCCCCTCCCCCTCTAGGGGAGGGCAGGGTGGGGGCTCTCGGAATTTCCCCTCCCCCTCTGGGGGAGGGCAGGGTGGGGGCTCTCGGAATTTCCCCTCCCCCGCTGGGGGAGGGCAGGGTGGGGGCTCTCGGAATTTCCCCTCCCCCTCTGGGGGAGGGCAGGGTGGGGGTCTCTGCTCGACCGCTACTGATTCGTGGTGAACTACGCCGACGATCCTCATGACCTGGGCGATGCCTCGAAGGATCGCACGCAACGTCGCGCGTTGGCATACCTCTCCGTGGAGAAACCGGCATCGTAAGGCCTGATCCCCCACAGGTACGTCGGCTCAACGGAGAGCGTGTCAACCTGCGGCGATTCCGGCCGACGGACGAGGCAACCGTCTGGGAGGGCCGCGCCTCAGCCGAGCGGAGTGCGCTCCCGAGCGGGCCCGGACCGCGCAGCCATCTGCGCAAGCGAATTCTCGAGTCGGGCCAATGGGTGCACGGGTCGCTCGATCTCGCCATCGAGTCCAATGGCCGGCTGATCGGTGATGTCCAGGCACGCATGGGCGCGGGCCAGCGGCTGCCGGCTGGCGTGGTCGAGCTCGGCGTCGACCTATACGATCCCGAACAGCGCGGCAAAGGCTATGGTGCTGAGGCAGTCGCCCTGATCACCACCTGGCTAATGGAGCGCGGCATCGCCGACCGTGTGCAAGCCAGCACCGCGGTTGGCAACCGTCCGATGCGCCGCGTGCTCGAGAAGCTCGGCTTCACCTTCGAAGGCGTCATGCGCGCCTTCATGCCGGTGGGCGACCGCCGCGAAGACTTCGCGCTCTACGGCGTCACGAAGGCGGAGTGGCGCTCGCCAGCAAGTCAGTAGCGGAAGGGCCGTTGTAGGGTCGACATGTACGCGCCCTTTCCGGGGCCATCGCCTGGCGAACCGACGCCGCCGGTCATTCGGCCCCGACGCTCCGGCCTGAACTGGGCCCGAATCGCAATTGTCGGGATAGTGGGAGGGCTGCTTATCGTGGGCGGCCTGGCGCTGGTCGGGTCCCTGAGTAAGGGATTGAACACCGGAGGTACGTTTGGCGTACCCGCGGACTTTCCAATCTATCCGGGCGCGGGATTAATCGGTGTCAACGAGAACTTTGGCCCGAGCGGAACGACCGTAAACGCCAGTTGGGATGCGGACGCGTCTCTCGATACCTTGACGGCTTTCTACGTCGCCCGGTTGAACCAGCAGCCCTGGGCGATTACAGCGACCAACGCTGTAGACGGGAGCTGGAAATTTCGGCACACCGACGGCAAAATGAGCGGCATCATCCGACTATCGGGCCACGGCCAGCGGACCCGAATCGACATCTCATTACTGAAATAGCAGCTCGGCGGCCTGTCGGGCAATCACCGCATCTTCGCGCGCCTCGACCCGCAGCACCGCAACCGCGCCCCATGATGGGCTGATCACGGCATCGTTTCGGACATCCGACGCGGGTAGGGCTGGCAGTCCGAGAGCCGCGAGCCGCCGAACGATCGCGGAACGCACCGAGGCCGAGTGTTCGCCGATTCCACCCGTAAAGATCAGGGCGTCGAGGCGAGGCAGCGCCGTGGCCACCGCCGCGATGCCGGCCGCTGCCCGGCTTACGAACATATCGATGGCGAGACGAGCTCGCTGGTTCCCATCTCCGGCGGCTTTCTCGAGCTCCAGCATCCCGACCGCCCGGCCGGACACGCCCACCAGCCCGGACTGGTGATCGAGGGCGGTCTCGAGGTCGCGCCAGCCGGTCCGGCGCGTGCGCAACATATATAGAAGGATGCCGGGATCGATGGAGCCGGCGCGCGTGCCCATCATGAGGCCCTCCATTGGCGTCAGCCCCATCGAGGTGGCGACCGACCGTCCATTCAGCACCGCCGTCACCGAGCATCCGCTGCCGAGGTGGGCGACCACCAACCCCAGCTCAGCCGCGGGCCGGCCGAGCAGTTCCGCGGCCCGACGCATCGACCACTCGACCGACAGGCCATGGAAGCCGAAACGCCGGATGCCGTACTCGCGAGTCCAGCGCCATGGCACCGGGTAGATGAACTGCTCCTCGCTGAGCGTGGCGTGAAAGGCGGTGTCGAACGCCGCCACCTGCGGAGTCTTGGGAAGGGCCACCTCGGCGGCGCGAATCGTCGCGGCCGCCACCGGGTTGTGCAGCGGTGCGAATTCGGCCAGCGCCTCGATGCCCTTCAAGACCCGGTCGTTGACACGAACAGCCGACCGGAACTTGGTCCCACCATGCACCACCCGGTGCCCGACCGCCTCAACCGAATATGCCCTCCCTCCGCCGGCAACTCTCCCTCCCCCGCCGGCGGGGGAGGGTCGGGGTGGGGGCTGCGGGGTGACACCCAGCTTCGCCAGCAGCGACCGGACCGTCCGCTCGATCGCCTTCTGCCTCGTCGCATCAGCGCCGAGCGAGACTTCGTCTTTTGCGATCGCGGCGAGATCGACGCTATCAACGATGCTGCCCTTCAGCGAGCTGGATCCGACGTTCAGAACAAGGACGCGCACGCGCTTATTTTCCCTCCCCCTCGCGGACCTCTCCCTCCCCCGCTCGCGGGGGAGGGTCGGGGTGGGGGCACGGTGGGAACGCTAGTAGGGCCAGGTCCAGTCGCGCACGTCCGGGGCATCCTCTCCGTGGTCCCGGGTGTATTGCCGGTGCCGGAGCCGTTCGTCCTCCATGTGCTGGCGCACGTGGCCCGCGCGCGCGCCCAGTCCCGGAACCCGGTCGATGACGTCGATCACCAGGCGGAACCGGTCCAGGTCGTTGAGCATCACCATGTCGAACGGCGTCGTCGTCGTGCCCTCTTCCTTGTATCCGCGGACGTGCAGGTTGTCGTGGTTCGTCCGCCGGTAGGTCAGGCGATGGATCAGCCACGGATATCCGTGATAAGCGAAGATCACCGGACGGTCCGTGGTGAAGAGCGCGTCGAACTCGGCATCGGCAAGGCCGTGCGGATGCTCGGATTGCGGTTGCAGCTTCATCAGATCCACCACGTTGATAACCCGGACCTTGAGATCGGGCAGGTGCTTGCGCAGGAGGTCGGTCGCGGCCAGCGTTTCCAACGTGGGGATGTCGCCAGCGCAGGCCATCACCACGTCCGGCTCGCCCGTGTCGTTGCTGGCCCAGTCCCAGATCCCGATCCCACGGGTGCAGTGGACGATCGCCTCGTCCATCGACAAATAGTTCAGCGATCGCTGCTTGCCGGCCACGATCACGTTTACGTACTGCTTGCTGGTCAGGCAATGGTCGGCGATCGAAAGCAGGCAGTTCGTGTCGGGCGCGAGGTAGACACGGACCACCTCGGCCTTCTTGTTGACCACGACATCGATGAAGCCCGGATCCTGGTGGGTGAAGCCGTTATGGTCCTGGCGCCAGACATGCGAGCTCAGCAGGTAATTGAACGACGGAATCGGCCGGCGCCACGAAATCCGGTTGGTCACCTCGAGCCACTTCGCGTGCTGATTGAACATCGAATCGACGATATGGATGAATGCCTCGTAGCAGTTGAACAGGCCGTGCCGGCCGGTCAGCGTGTATCCCTCGAGCCAACCCTGGCAGAGGTGCTCGCTCAGGACTTCCATCACCCGTCCGTCGGGCGCGAGGTGATCGTCGATCGGCAGCGTCTCCGCCATCCAGGCCCGGTTGGTCACATCGAAGACGGCGGTGAGCCGGTTGGAAACCGTTTCATCCGGTCCCATCAAGCGGAAGTTCCGCGGGTTGTTGGCGATGACATCGCGCAGATAGCGTCCCAGCACCCTGGTCGCTTCGTCAAAGGTCGTGCCGGGCTTGTCGACCCTCACGGCATAATCGCGAAAGTCCGGTAAGCGCAGCTCATGAGTCAGCTCGCCGCCGTTCGTGTGCGGGTTCGCGCTCATCCGCCGCTGACCCGTCGGTGCCAGGGCTGCCAGCTCCGCCCTGAACGCTCCGCGCTCGTCGAACAGCTCCTCCGCATGGTAGCTACGCAGCCATTCGTCCAGGATCCGTAGATGTTCCGGATTCGTCATGTCGTCAACCGGGACCTGGTGGGAGCGCCAGGTTCCCTCGACCGGCAACCCGTCCACGACCTTGGGACCGGTCCACCCTTTCGGCGTTCGCATCACGATCATCGGCCAGAGGGGACGCGTCGGGCGCTTCTTCTTGCGCGCCGCGCCCTGGATCTCCTCGATCTCGTCGAGCACCAGCTCTAGAAGGGCCGCAATCCGCTGGTGCATCTCCATCGGGTCGTCGCCGGCAATGAGGTACGGCGTGTACCCATAGCCCGCGAGCAATTGGCGCAGCTCGCTCTCGGGGATTCGCGCCAGCACCGTGGGGTTTGCGATCTTCCATCCATTCAAGTGAAGGATGGGAAGCACGGCGCCGTCCGTGATCGGGTCGAGGAACTTGTTGGAGTGCCAGCTGGCCGCCAGTGGTCCGGTCTCCGCCTCGCCGTCACCGATGACGCAGAAAACCTTGAGGTCCGGGTTGTCGAAGGCGGCGCCGTAGGCGTGGGTGAGCGCGTATCCAAGCTCGCCGCCTTCATGGATCGACCCCGGCGTCTCGGGCGCGTCATGGCTTGGGATGCCGCCCGGGAATGAGAACTGCCGGAAAAGTTTTTGCAGGCCGACCACATCGCGGCTGATCGACGGGTAGACCTCGCTGTAGGTTCCCTCGAGATAGGCGTTCGCAACCATGCCAGGACCGCCATGGCCTGGGCCGCAGATAAAGATCGCGTTCAGATCCCGCGCCTTGATCAACCGGTTCATGTGGACATAGAGAAAATTCAGGCCTGGTGTGGTCCCCCAGTGACCCAACAGCCGGGGCTTGATGTGCTTGACCTGCAGGGGCTCACGCAACAGCGGATTGTCGAGCAGGTAGATCTGGCCGACCGAAAGATAATTGGCGGCGCGCCAATAGGCGTCCAGTTTCTTGAGTTCGTCCTCGTTCAGCGGCCCCTCAGCAAGCGCGGTAGCCGGTCCAGGCTCAGTTTGCATACCCTCACGATAACGTGACAGCCCTCCGGGGTGAATTGTGTCGATCAGCCCATAAACTGGCCTCGGGATGAGGAAGTCTGTGTCGAAACGCAGGCCGGCACCAAAGCCGAAGCCAAGTCCGAAGGGCCCGATTCAGCACGTGGTGATCATCGTCAAAGAGAACCACGCGTTTGATAACTACTTCGGCCGTTTTCCGGGCGCCGACGGCGATCCAAATCTCGCAACTGCCTCCGACCCGCCGTCAACCGACCATCCGCACGACCATGCGGCCTGGCTCAAGCGAGCTACCAATGCCCCGAAAGAACAGTACGGCCAGACGAACATCCCGAACTACTGGCGTTACGCGCAGCAGTACACACTCTGCGACAAGTACTTCACCGCGGTCGCGGGTCCATCGACCCCGAACCACCTGATGCTGATCGCGGCCGATTCGCCGATCATCAACAACCCCCACTACCGCGACCCGATCAACAAGCAACCTCCATTCAACCTGCCGTCGCTCCCGGCCAATCTGGAGAAAGCCGGCCTGACCTGGCGCAACTACGGTGGCTACGCGCAGGGCTACATCAGCGCGCTGAAGGGCAGCAAGAACAACGTCGAGGCGCCGCAATTTGCAACCGATGCCGCCGCCGGAAAACTTCCTACCGTCTCCTGGCTCTACGGCCCGACCGGGCTGAGCGAGCACCCGGTCGAGTCGGTCCTGGCCGGCCAGACGTGGACGGCGGATCAGGTCGATGCCATCGTCAGGGGTGGCCTCTGGGCCAACACCGTGATCTTCATCACCTGGGACGACTGGGGTGGTTGGTACGACCACGTCACTCCGCCACTGGTCGAGAAATGGACAGACGGGACGCAGTTCACCTATGGGACGAGGGTCGGATGCCTGGTCTTGAGCCCTTACGCCAAGGCGGGGCTTATCTCGCACGCCCAACATACGCACGTCAGCCTGGTGAGGTTCTGCGAGAAGACTTTCGGCCTGCCATCGATCAACGCCCGCGACAAGGCAGCCGACGACATGTCCGACTGCTTCGACTTCACCCAGAAGCCGCTCGCCGCGCCCGCCCCCGCCATCTAGGTATTTGCTCCCGATCGCAAGGAGTTCCCTCCCCTGCTTGCGGGGGAGGGCAGGGTGGGGGCAATATTGACTCACCGTGGCAGAGCTCGCAATCCACTGCGGACCTATTGCTGGCAGCTACGTCTGCGACATGGGCGAGCTGCCGGCGCCACCTGTCGAAATGGCCTTTGTCATTTACGCAATTGCCGCAGCGGCAATGGTCCTCGGTATCTACGTCGTTCTTTCCGGCCACCTCCCAATAAGACTTGGCTTCCTCAAGGAGATTTGGTCCACGAGGGCCACTCGTCTCATCGGCCTGAGTTACGTGGTCTGGTCGTTCTTTGCGGTTTGGCTCGGACGGGACCTTGCCCTGCTCAGCCGCCACACGGTGCCCAGTCCAAGCTGGCTCGAGATGCTCTTCTTCCCAACGTTTATCGCAAGCCTCGCACTACAGTGGTGGGCCTACCAAATCGACCGCCGGCGCACGCCCTCCAGCTCCGTAGCTAACGGGCGTGGCGCCTGATTCCGGCCACGATCCAGAGGATGCCGGCCGGTAGCAGGAACACCAGGAACGTGACGCCCGATAGCTCATGGATGGCCAGGATCATTGCGACCGAAATGGCCGCACTACCAAAACCCACCGCCAATAACGTCGGACGGTTGGGAAACGCCAGGGGCACGATGGTGATGAGGGCCGCAAACAACACCAAAAGCGCCACCTCCAATCCGCTCGGGTCGAGAATCGGCGGGTTCCAGGTGCAATAGATGCCTCCGGTCCCGCCCCGCACCGCTGCGATACCGAAGCACTGGCGGACCCAGGGAACGAACACCAGGAACGCCAACCAGGCTACCGCCAGCACCGACCCAAACCAGGTTGCGCGCAGCCGGTTGAGCACGACCGAGGCTGAGCGAACCATCATCAGATAAGACGCGGGCTAAGCCCAAAGGTTCCGAGACCGTCCATAAAATGAGCCGGTTGCGTCTGCCTTCGAGTCTCGAAGCCTTATCCGAGCCGCGATTTCGCTTACTCTGGGCGGGCCAGGCGACCTCGGCGATCGGCGACGGGCTCATGTCGATCGCGCTCGCGTTCGCCGTCTTGCGCATTGGCGGCAGCGCGACCCAATTGGGCCTGGTCCTGGCTGCCGGCGTGGTGAGCCGCGTTGCCTTTTATCTGGTTGGCGGCGTCTGGGCCGATCGTCTGCCCCGGCAGGTCGTCATGCTGGCATCCGACCTGGTTCGCGCGGCGCAGCAATTGATCGTCGGCGTCTTGCTGATCACGGGCACGGCCCGGATTTGGCACCTGGTGGCGGGAGCCATCGTTTACGGAGTGGCCGCCGCCTTCTTCCAGCCGTCGTCGACTGGGCTGGTGCCCGCGACGGTCAGTGCGGCTCGCCTGCAGCAGGCGAATGCGCTCATGGGCTTGTCGCGAAGCATTACCTCGGTGGGCGGCCCTCTCCTTTCCGGGGTGCTCGTCGCTCTGTTCGGTCCCGGCTGGGTCTTCATCATCAACGGGATCACCTTCATCGTCAGCGCCATCACGCTTGCCATGCTCCGTGTCGAGCGCACCGCCCGAGGCGAACCACAATCCTTCCTTAAGGATCTCGCCCTCGGATGGCACCAGCTTGCGATCCGCCCGTGGTATTGGCTGAATCTCTGCGCGCACGCGCTCTGGAATTTTGCGATCGCCGCGCTCTATGTGCTGGGGCCAATCGTGGCTCTGCGGCACTTGGGTGGCCCATCCGCGTGGGGCCTGATCTCGGCTAGCCTCGGCGTAGGTTCGGTGGTTGGCGGCATCATCACGTTGCGACTGGTGCCCTCGCGACCGTTAGTCGCGGCCAACCTTGCCCTGACGCCGGCTGCCCTCATGCTCCTCGCCCTTGCCGTTCCGCTTCCGCTTCTGGTGATCGCCCTGACATGCGTGATCGCCTTCGCCGGACTGGCGTTTCTGAACGAGGTCTGGGAAGCAACCATGCAACAGCTGATCCCGGCTTCGGTACTCTCGCGAGTCACCTCATATGACTGGCTGATCTCGCTGATCGCGATGCCGGCGGGATATGCGGTGGCGGGGCCGGCGGCGCAACACTTCGGTATTCCAACAACGCTCGTCGGCGCCGCTATCATTCTGGCGGTCCCGAGCTTCGCGATCGTTTTCGTCCCAGGGATCCGTCGGGTGCGACGAACGGCACAAGGGACGATCGTCGAAGGTGAAGCGGCGCTGGCCTCGAGCTAACCGCCGCGACAAGCTCGTATCAGCTCGACGTTTCCATCCATCGGCCCCGTTTAATCCTATGTGCCCGGCCTTCAACCTTTCCTGCTGGCCACCGTCCTGGTGGCCACGGCGCTGGCGCTCCTGGCGGCCGGGTTGGCCGGCTTCCGGGTGGCAAAACACCGGGCTGCCCCCCAGCGGACGGCGCTGCAAACCATCAGCCAGTTGACGCCCGAAAACTTGAGGCAGCGAGTTCCCGAGACCGACGACAAACTGGCACGCGCCGCGTTGGGCCGGCTCTGGGCGTTGACCGAGTCGGTGGTTGCCCGGCAGCAGCAGCTGTTGGATCAGAACGGCGAGTTGCAACGCCGCTACGGCCAGGCCCGAGCGGTGATCGACCTGATGGCCGAATTCAATGAAGTCATGCAGCTCGCCGCGGTACTCGATCGCCTGAGCTCCGGCCTCAGCCGGTTTTTCGCCGGTGACGGCGTGGCCATCTGGATCCACGCGCCCCAGGGCGGATTCGAGCTGGCGGTCAAGGTCGCGGAAGATTTTCCGAGCTCGCTCAATCCGGACGATCGTTGGGTCGCCACGGTCATGGCGGGCGATGCCGGGCTGATCCTTCCCTTCTGGCTCGACGGTGAGATGCCCTGTATGGCCGCGCCCCTGCTCGATGCGCAGGGTCTGCGTATCGGGATCGTGGCGCTGACGTCACGGCGGCGTCCTGCCTATACGGCCGAGGACGGGGCTTTCCTGCGGACCGTCATCGGCCATGCCTCGCTGGCGATCCAGAACGCCACCATGTACGAGTTCATCGACACGCTTTCGCGGATCGACCCGTTGACCGGTCTGGCCAACCGCCGCGAGTTCGACCGGCTCCTGCTGGCTGAGGTCGCT
>Ga0070698_100009746_pt1 | contig 10267 bp, 3 predicted proteins | sample KBSK1502metaG_FD_65477 | JGI IMG/M metagenome (GOLD analysis project Ga0070698, IMG submission 65477) | Corn, switchgrass and miscanthus rhizosphere microbial communities from Kellogg Biological Station, Michigan, USA - KBS K1-50-2 metaG | ecosystem: Host-associated > Plants > Roots >... | reverse complement strand
ATCCGTCGGTGGTGGTGGCCGGCGCCAACGACAACATCGACATGGAGGCGTGCAACGCCGGTGACCCGACCACGTGCCCGTTCACGCCCGGGGTCGGCTCCTCGGGGGTGTACTTCTCCTTCAACGGCGGCCATTCGTGGGCGCAGCCGACGTATAGCGGGTGGACCGCGCGGGACTGCCTGGGCCCGGCCGCGTGCGTGCCGCACGTGGGCCCGATCGGCACGCTGCTGCATTACTTCGAGAACGGCCTGGTCTCCGACGGGGACCCAGGTGTCGCGTTTGGGCCGCGCCCAGGCGCGGACGGCACGTTCTCGTGGGCGAACGGCACCCGGCTCTACTACTCGAACCTGACGTCAAACTTCCCCACCGGGGCGGCGTTCCCGGGGTTTGAGGCGATCGCCGTCTCGCGCACCGACAACCTGCCCGCGGCCGCCGCCGGGAACGCCTCCGCCTGGAGCAACCCGGTGGTGATCTCCAAGCAGAACCCGACCACCTTCTCCGACAAGTCCCAGATCTGGGCCGACAACGCCGCAAGCAGCCCGTTCTTCGGCCACGTCTACGTCTGTTGGGCGGATTTCCTCAGCAACAGCCACGGCCACGCCCTGCCCGTCCCGCTGATCGTCGCCCAGTCCGCCGACGGCGGCAGCACCTGGACGGTGCAGCAGGTAGGCCCGGCGACTAGTAACGGCATCAACAGCCAGCCCGACGGCTGCACCATCCGCACCGACAGCCACGGCAACGTGTACGTGTTCGGCGTGGGCACCCGGAGCGGGACCTCGTTCGAGATGATGTACAAGTCCACCGACGGCGGCGCGCACTTCACCGGACCGGCCCTGCTCGCATCCGCCGTCGACCCCGGGGTCATCGACCCGGTCATCGGCCGCCCGGTGATGGACGGCGTCGCCGGCGCGCGCAACGACCTGGCCTTCGCGCCCAGCGCGGACATCGCCAACGGCGCGCCCACGGGCACGGACGCCACCAACCAGATCGTGCTGACCTGGGCCGACGGCGCGCAAGGGCTCAACCACGAGCAGTTGCTGATGATGACCTCCACCAACGGCGGGGCGTCGTTCACCGGGCCGGCCGCGGTACCGCTCGCCGCGGGAGACCGGCCGTACTACACCGCGCCGGCGATCTCACCCAACGGCGCCGACGTGTACATCACCTATAACGCCTTCACCACCCCGTTCCGCAACGACACCAGCTCACCCCGCGGCCTGGTCGGCGCGATCCTGCACGCGGACGTGACCGGCGGGGCGATCGGGGCGTTCGGCACGCTGGCCCGCGGCGCCGTCGGCGACCCGCGGGCCTCGTCCCAGAACAACCTCACCGCGGAATTCCTCGGCGACTACGTCTACACCGCCGCCACCCGCACCGGCGCGGTCGGGGTCTGGAACGACGTCCGCAGCGCCGCCGACTGCCCGGCCTTGGACGCATGGCGGCTGTCCCTGCGCACCGGCACATCAGTAACCAAACCCGCCCCGCAGCAAGACTGCCCCGCCACCTTCGGCAACTCCGACATCTTCGGCGCCGCCGTCACCGACCCCACGCCCTGACCCAACGCCGGCAGGGGGCCCCAGCACGAGTGCCGGGCCCCCTGCCGGCGCCGTTACTAGGCAAGGGGCCAGCAGACAGCACCTGCCGCCCCCACCAACCACCCGCTGCCAGCTCCTGATCGACTACCCAGACACCGGCAGCGGCGCAGAAGCAGGCACTCTGCACGTCCAGCGCTCGACGACTGTCCGACTACGAGCCAGCTCATGGCCGATCCGGTCGAATTGCTGTCCCGGTCAACGTTACTTTCTGTGATCAGTCCAGTTCGTGGTCCGCGCCGAGCCGCGTTCTGTACGGCAGCACGCCTTGGGTAGTGGGCCTGCGGTCACGCGCAGATCGGACTGTTCTATCACGCCTCTGTCACGCCGACAGGATCTGGGGCTGGGGATCACGCTGAACTCCGGGAAGCTGACGGTGAACATGGGAGGCTGCACCGGCGCAGTTCGCCCAGGCCATGGCCGAGGTGACCGCGGGGCGATCAGCCGTCCTTGGCGGCCCGGCTGCCGGCTGGCCGGCTGCGGAGCCGGTGCGTGGGCTCCTCGCTGGCAAGGCAGCGGCCGGTGGCCAGGTCGAACTGCCAGCCGTGCATGGTGCAGGTGAGCGTCACCCCGTCGGTCTTGCCGAACCGGCTGAGGTCTCCTTGCAGGTGCGGGCAGCGCCGCTGGACGATCCAGTCGTCGAGCTGGATGTCGGCCTCGTCGCCCTGCTGGCTGGCGTACCAGCCCTCGGCGTACATCAGCCGGCTGGGCGCCAGGCACTTGAAAAACGTGTACAGGTACTCGTTGTAGGGGCCGATGCGGCGGGCCCGGAACCGCATGCTCAAGAACAGGCTGTTGACCCAGTCCACCTGGTGGTCGGCGATGAGCCGCCTGACCAGTCGGCCGTCGACGGTGAACTGGTACCGGCAGGCCTCCCCGTGGTGCCGGCGGACTTGGCCAGCCGGAAAGTCGATGATGACGGGCCCCTCGCCGGTCATCCGCAGCAGCACCGGGCCGGCTATCCCGGCCCGGATGTGGCCGGCCAGCTCGAGCAGCGGCTCAAACCAGCTCTTGAGCTCGGCCAGCACGTCCACGCCGGGGGCCGGCCACCGGCGCTTGGCGGCCTCGATCCGCGGCCGCATCCGATCCGCGTAGCCGCGCAGGTACTCTGCCTTGTCGGTGAACGGTCGCAGCGCCTCGGCACGCCCGGCGGGCCAGCGCCTGCGGCAGTGGCCGCGCTCCACCTCGAGCGTCGCACCAGGCACCAGGAGCTTCCCTCCCTCGAGGCCCTGCGCCCGCAGGGAGCCGAGGAACACCGTCTGGTCGGGGAAGGTGTTGGCGTCGTCGCAGGCCACATCGTTTAAAGCGAACAGGTCGTCATCCAGGAAGCAGGCCGGTCCTGCGGACGGCACGACATGGCGGGCGCCGACCGCCCGCACGTACCGGGCCGCCCGGTCCAGCCCGTTCGCCCGCTTCGCCGCGCCGAATGACCGCTGGGCTGCCTCTGGCAGCTCGTAGGTCCACGGCCACCAGATGGCCCCGGAGAACTGCAGGAAATGGACGTCGAACGGGCCGAACGCCCGGATCGGGCCGAGGTCGGCGGGCCGCGCATCGTTCTGATTGAGCACCCGGGCCGTCCCGTCACCGACCGCCAGCAGAGAATCTCCCAACGGGCCGTCCGCGGGTGACCGCAAGGCCTGCACCATCAGCCGCAGCCCGCCGCGCTCCACCACCTGGCCGCTGGGGATGGCGCAGAACCGGGTAAACCCCAGCCGCTCCAGCTGATCACGAAGATCGGGGACCGGAAAGTCAGGCAGCAACACCGTCGCAGCCCGCGACACATGCTCACCCAGCAGGCCGGGATCGAAGTGATCCTGGTGCAGGTGGGACACGTACAGGTAGTCCACCCTGCCGTACCGGTCCCAGTCCAGCTCGCTGTTGTCGGGAAAGACGAACCAGGAGTCGAAGTACGCCGGGTTCTTCCACGGGTCGCACAAGATGCTGCCGAACCGCGTCTCGATGTGCAGGCCGGCATGACCCAGGAAGGTAATCCGCATGCAGCCTCCCTCCCGCCTCCGCCGCCATTCACACAACCACCGAGCGCGCCGATCGCCTGGCCGCCTCCCCCAGGGCCCGTCGATCAGACGCTCACCCGTTACGACGCCGCTGCGGTCCGCCTGGTTAGCCGCAGGCCGAAGCCATAGCCCGCCAGCAGCACGCCAGCCACCCAGCCGAACGCGAGCCCGGATGCGGCGCCATACCAGAGGATCGCGGCGGTGACGCCCGCACTGGGGCGGGTGTTACGGTGCTGGTAGCTGTACCTTGCGGCTTCTGCGCTGGTCCTGGAAAGCCGGCAGTCTTGAGGTCAGGCCATGCGCCTGAATTTGGAAAGCAGCCTCGTCGGGTCGTCTACCACGCGGCTGGCTGTGACCGGGTCATCGACTGGAGCACGCTGGCGCAGTTCCGGGCTGCCTGTCCCGGCTGGTGTCCTGCCCGCGGCCGGACATCCTGGTGGACGCGGCGACGAGCGGCGGGTCAGGCAGGTGTCGACGGCCTGGACCAACTTCCACGAGCAGCTCGGCTCGGGCACTTCGTCCTGAACGTCGGCTTCACCTGATCGGCCCCAGCCGCCGTCGCCTGAAGTGGCACACGCTGCGCGCCAGCCGGTTCACCCGCGCGCCCAGCTTGCGAACTATGACGGCCCGCTGGCCCGGTCAGACGTCGGGCCTGGTCAGCCGGGTTCAGGTTGTCCCTTTCTTCGTGGCGCCTCTTTGTGCTGGTGGTCACGATCACCACATTGGCGGAGGGCAGGGAGGCCGGATCGGCCCGTGGGGACTTGGCGCCCCGGGGGGGTCAGCGCGGCCAGCGCGACGCGCGAGGACAGGCCGAGCTTGGCCAGGATGGTGGAGACGTGATACTGCACGGTGCGCCGTGAGGTGAACATCCGGCCCGCGATGTCCGGGTTGGACAGGCCCTGGCCGAGGAGGGCGGCGACTGTCCGCTCGGTCTGGGTCAGCGCGGCCCAGCCGGCCTTGGGCCGTTCACGTGGGCCGTGCGCACCGCGGCTGCCTCCATAGGCGTCCAGCCGGGCATCGGCCCGGGCCGCGTCCCATGCCGCGTCCAGCCCGTCGTAGCACTCCTGGGCGGCTTCAAGCTGGAGTCTGGCCGCCGGCAGCCGGCCGGCCGTGGCCAGGACGTCCGCCGCGTGCTCACGGGCCAGACCCTCGAGCAGGGGCCGGCCCACGGCCGCGTAGGCGTCGGCGACCTCGAGCAGCGCACCCGCGTCGCGGTCGAGGATCCCTGCCGCCAAGCGGGCGGAGCGCCGCAGCGCGGGCCCGCCGCGGTCGGCGGCATAGCGCTGCAACTCGGCCACGGCGGTCTGCGCGGTGGCCTCCTCCCCGAGCCAAAGCGCGAGCGCCACCAGGTCGGGCAGGAGGTAGTGCCCGCAGTACTCGCGCCGGCCGGCCACGCACTGCTGCCACGCCTCGTACAGCACCCCGAATGCCGTTTCCAGCTGGCCGTCGGCCACGGCAGCGAGCGCACGCCCCCACGACCGGTCGTCGATCGTGTGCCGGATCGTTCCGGTGGCCAACGGCTGGTCCAAACGCCCCCGGAGCCGCTCGAGTTCCTCGCGGTCCTGCCGGTGCACCGCGATGAGCGCAGCCAGGCCGTCCAGGTGCACGACCGCCCCGAGATGGTCGGGAACCTCACGAGCGGAGCTGATCTCGCCGAGAGCGTCGTCCCACCGCCCGGCCAGGAAGCACATGCGCGCCACCGACAGGTGGTGCAAGACCAGGAAGAAGGTACCGACCCCGCCTTCGGCGAGCCGCAGGCCGACCGCGTATGCGTGCCGCGCCTCAGCGTCGCGGTCCAGGTCGAACAGGCAGTCGGCACGGATCAGGTCCGGATGGAGCTGACTGTCGATGATCGCGCCCGCGGCCCCCAGCGCCGCGGCCGCCTGGTCGGCGAGGTCCAGTGCCTCGCGGAAGCGTCCCTGCCAGCGGCTGACGCTCGCGACGGCCTGCAGGCCATAGGCCAGCGCGTAAGGATCGCCGCTGGCCATGCCCTCGTGCCGGGCGCCCTCCGCGGCTTGCACGGCTGCCTCCGGGCCCGTCCCGGGCAGGAGGTGCAGCCGCTGTGCGGCCAGGCTGAGGAAGCGGGCCCGCTCCGGGGCGGTGAGGCCGCCGCCGTACAGCGCCCGCTGAACCTCGGTCAGCGCGGCCGGGACGTGCCCCTGGTTGAGCAGGGACTGAACCAGGATCCAGCGCAGCCGCCCGCCGGACTCACCGTCCGGGCCCGCCGCCAGCGCCTCGCTGGCAGCCGCGCCGGCCGCGGCGAAGCGGCCGCTCCGCAGCAGCGCGTTCGCGAGTGCGAGCCGGAGCGGGCCGGTCAGGTCACTGGCTGGTTCGGCGCTGTCGAGGGCGTGCCGCAGCAGGTCGGCGGCCAGGCCGGGTGCCCGGGCGGTGAGCCGGTCGGCCGACCCCGCCAGCCAGCTCAGGGTCCGCGCGTCGAGGGTCACCCCGGCGAGCAGGTGTTCCGCGACCCACTCGGCGGGCGCCCCCGCCGCCGCCAGGGCCCGCCCCGCCCGCAGGTGTAGTGCGTTGCGGGCGGAGACGGGCAGGCTCCCGGACAACGCCTGGCGGATCACCTCGTGCCCGAACACCAGCCGGTCGGACTCGGCGACCAGCACTCCGGCCGCCACCGCCTCCTGGATTACGCCCAGGAGGTCCAGCGCGGGTTTGGCCAGGGCGGCGGACAGCTCGGCGACGGTGAAGCCCGGGCCCAGCACCGCCGCCGCGGGGAGAATGCCGCGCGCGCTCGCGGACAGCCCGGACAGCCGACGGTTCACCACCGTGATCAGCGACTCAGGCACCGCACCGGACGCGGCAACGTCCTGCGGCTGCCCACCACCGGCCAGCGCGCGGGCGAGCTCAATAGCGAATAGCGGGTTGCCCGTCGCCGTGGTGATCATCTCCAGCAGCCCCGCTCGCGGCCGTGCGCGAACCACCCGCTTGGTGAGGGTGGCGACGCAGGCCTCGTCGAGCGGGCCCAGCGACAGCAGCTCCGCGCCGCCGGCCTCCCAGCTGCGTGCCAGCTGGTCCACGTCGGCGCCACCAGCCCCGGAACGCCAGGTCGCCGCGATCAGCAGCGGCAGCTGGCCCGCGACCCGGCCAAGCCGGTGCAGCACCAGCAGGCTCGACGGATCCGCCCAGTGGAGGTCATCCACAGCCAGCACCACCGGGCCGGCCGTGCACCAGCTATCCACCAGCCCGAGGATCGCCTCGGCGATGAGGAACTCGGCATCGGCCGCAGGAAAGGAACCGCCGGACGGGCGGTACGAGCCGCGCAGCAGCGCCGCGACCCGGGCGGCCTCCGCATCGGCCGCGCCGACGGTCAGCCCAAGACAGCCGGACACCGCCGCGAACGGCACCCGCTGTCCCAGCTCCTCGGCCGCCCCGGATGCGACTCGGGCCCCCTCAGCCGCCGCCCGCCCCACCAGCGAAGCGAGCAGCGCCGTCTTGCCGATGCCCGGTTCACCGGAGATCAGCACGATAGACCCCAGGCCAGCCACGGCGGTCCGCCACGCGGCAAACAGCCTCTCCAGCTCAATCCCCCGGCCTACCAGCGCGGCCGGCCGGGCCCGACCCAAACCACCGTGCCCCACAAGCGTAGAGTTCCCCGCCTGCACGGCCTTGATCCACACCGCAATAGGGCCGGCGGACCGTCCCGGCCCCGTGTGGGCGCGCCTTGGCAGGCCGTCCGGCCGCCGCCAGGCCGTTCTGCCCGCAAACCCCGGCCACCTGGCGGGTGTTCGCCGACACTCCCAGCCGAGCATCGGCCGTTCACACCTGCCCCCGCCCCGGTGAATAACAGCACGGCCCGAAAAAGCGCGCCCAGGCCCTTGACTCCGCTGCGTGATGCCGCCTGGCTGCGGCGAGGCGCGCAGGGCCGCCGTTATGGTCGGCAGTCTGATCGCTGGCCTGGACTTCAGCGTCGCACCCGAACCGTCGTTCTCCGGCGATCTGTTGGCCTGATCTTTGCCGCGGTGCGGCGGAGATTGCGGCGGTGGGGCAACTATTCTCGGGGCGCGGGGCTCGGGCAGCGAGAGACGGTGAGCTGGCTGGGAAAGCGGGGCAGGCGCACCTGGCCGCTGACGCTTGCGGGGCTGGTGGTGGCGGCGGTGCTGGCGGCGTGGCTGTCGGTGTCCAGCGGTGCTGGTCACCGGTCCCCGGCGGCCCGGCGCGGCATGCCGGCGCCGGGCACGATCACGACGGTCGCGGGCGGTATCCGCCAGTCCGGCCCGGCCATCGGGGTGCCGCTGAGCGTCTGCAGCGTCAGTTACGCCCGCGGCGCTCTCTACGCCGGTGATGACGCCGGCGTGGTGCGGCGGATCGCTGAGCGGACCGGCTGGCTGACCACTCCGGCGGGCGGCAATGCGAGGGCGGCCTGGGGTGGTCGCGGGCTTGCCGGCAGCGCGGACCTGGGAGGCTCGGGCATTGGGGGTTGCGCCATGACGACCGCCCTTGACCAGGCCGGGAACCTGCTGATCGCCGCTCGCCAGAACTATGTGGCGGCCGCCAGGACCGGCACGTTCTACGCCCGGCCGATGATTGCCGGGCACATCTACGCGATCCCGGGCTCCGGTGGCGGCGGCATGCTGGCGGACCGGTGGGGCAATCTGGTGACGATCTCCACCAACGACAACGCCTGCCCCAGCAACTGTGGCGACACGCCCGGCATGGTGCAGGTCTTCGCCGAGCGGACCGGGGTGTTCTACGGCATGGCGATGCGGGCCGGCCGGCTCTACACCGTCGCGGGCAACGACGACCCAGCTGCGGCACCGGCGCACGCGGGGAACGGCGGCCCCGGGCGCCGCGCCGCGCTTGGCGTCCCGCGCCAACTGGCGGCGGATGCGGCCGGGAACCTGCTGATCGCCGACGCCGGTCGGACGGACACCCAGAACCGCCCGGTGGTCCCGTCCGAGATCCGGGTGCTGGCCGCCCGCGACGGTGAGTTCTACGGCCAGCGGATGCGGGCCGGGTACATCTACACGGTCGCTGGCGGCGGCCACCGCACCGGCAATGGCGTGCCCGCCGGCCGGGCACCGGTCCTGGCGCTCGGGGTCGCGGTCGACGCCGCCGGCAACGTGGTCATCGGCGACGGCGGCCAGCTGCGGGTGGTGGCGGCCCGCGCCGGTGAGTTCTACGGCCAGCGGATGCGGGCCGGCGCCATCTACACGGTCGCGGGCACCAGGGCAAGCTACCGGGACTCCGGTGATGGCGGCCCCGCGCTGAAGGCGCGGATCGCCCCCACGTTCACCGCGGTGGACGGGGCCGGGAACCTGGTCTTCACCGACGCCGCCAGCCTCACGGTCCGGGCGGTGGCGGTGCGCTCGGGCACCTTCTACGGCGTCGCGATGAAGGCCGGCCACATCTATCGCATCGCCGGCACCGGCAAGGCGCCCGCGCTGGGCGGCCCCGCGACGGAAGCGCCGCTGCCGGGCCAGCCCGCCGGGGTGGCCAGCGACTCCTCCGGTGACCTGATCATCGGCTTCACCAACACCGGGCCGCTGTTCGTTCCCGCCCGGGCGGGAACCTACTTCGGCGTTCCGATGCGGGCCGGGGACATTTACCGGATCCCCACCGCCGGCAGCGGGCTCGGCCACTGCCCTGGGCAGGTGGCGGCCGACCGGTCCGGCAACGTGCTGATCGCCGACCAGGCCAAGAGCCTGGTGCTGGTCGCGCCGCCCCGGTCGGGGGTCTTCTACGGGCGGCGGATGCGGGCGGGCCGGATCTACCCGGTGGCCGGCGACGGGAAGGCGGCCGCCTCGGGGGATGGCCGCCTGGCTGGCAAGGCCGGGCTCAGCCCGCTCGCGGTGGCGGCGGACGGCCGCGGCGACCTGTTCATCGTCGATAACCCGGGCAACTACGCCGTCCCCGGCAACCGGATCAGGATGATCCCCGCCCGGTCCGGCACCTACTACGGGCAGCCGATGACCGCCCGGCACATCTACACCGTGGCCGGGAACGGCAGCAGCACCGCGCCCGGCCCCGGCCCCGGCCCGCGCATTGGCGATGCCGTGCCCGCCACCCGCACCGCCATGTACCCGTTTGCCGTGGCGGTTGACCGGGCGGGGAACCTGGTGCTGGCCAGCGACTCCCGGGTGCGGGTGGTGGCCGCCCGGCCCGGCCGGTTCTACGGCATAACGATGCGGGCCGGCGACATCTACACGGTCGCTGGCCCGTTCCGCGGATCCCGCGACGTGGCGATCGGCCCCGACGGCAACATCCTGGACCTGGATGCCGCGTCGGCGGTCGTTCGGCTGGTCGCCGCCCGCTCCGGCACGTTCTACGGCCGCCAGGTAAGCGCCGGGCAAGTAGTGACCGTCGCCGGCCACAGCCGCGCCGTCCCCGCCGGGAACACCCCGGCCACCCAGGCATGGCTGGGCAGCCCCCAAGCCATCGCCGTCGGCCCTGGCGGCCGGCTGCTCATCGCCGACCAGGCCTGGGACCGAATCGGGGCGGTCTCCCCCTGAGCCCATCCCATGCCGGGCAGCCCTTCCCACGCCGCGCCCAGCCCGGCCGGGTCCCGCCCGCCCCCAGCAACCCCCACAGCGCCGTCACCACCCGGCACGTCACCGGCTACTGATAGCCGGCAGGTCCCAGCCGCCACCTGACGCGGTGAACCGCGCAGGCCAGGCCGAGGCCTCCAGCAATAAACGCGGCCACGCCCGC
>Ga0070698_100009745_pt1 | contig 10268 bp, 9 predicted proteins | sample KBSK1502metaG_FD_65477 | JGI IMG/M metagenome (GOLD analysis project Ga0070698, IMG submission 65477) | Corn, switchgrass and miscanthus rhizosphere microbial communities from Kellogg Biological Station, Michigan, USA - KBS K1-50-2 metaG | ecosystem: Host-associated > Plants > Roots >... | reverse complement strand
GCCGCTGTTCGTGTCGCCTAGGACCAGCACGGTATCCGGTTGTTCCGTCTCGAAGATCTCCTCCGCGCGGGCCAGCATCTGGCCGATCCGGTCGCTGAAGGTCCCCGCTCCAATGCCCATGGAGATATTCGGCTCGCGAACGCCGAGGTCGCGAAAGAAGAGGCCGTTCAGGCGGTCGTCGAAGTTCTGGCCCGTATGCACGAGAACGTGATCGCAAAGCTCGTCGAGCAGCGGGATCACGCGCGAGAGACGGATGATCTCCGGCCGGGTGCCGAGGACCGTGACGACCTTCACGGTAGCCAGGCAACCTGGCGCGCCGTGACACCGATCCGGAGTTTGCAATCGGAGATGCATGCCATCAGGTCGCGATCTGCCTCATGTTCGCGGGACTGGGTTCGAGCACTCTAGACGATCGCTGCATGCGTCCCGACGGACCAATCGTCGTGGCAGCGCCCGGAACTTGTGTGCCATCCTGCAGTCGTTCCGGCATGCGTTTGGGGCGCTTCATGGAGGCACGGGCGCGCGTGAGGAATCCGGCCATGGTCTTATGGCGCCGTGCTCTGCTCAGGTTCGTCTCGAGCCCGGCGCAGGCGACACTGGTGACATGGATGGCGAATAGCGGCGTAGGAACGGACGAGACCCTGAAGAAAGGGTCGCTCCCGCTACCCGTGAACTTCTACTCCCCAGTGCCTGATATCGACGATCTCCGGAGGCGACGCATATGGGAGAGGCGGAGCAGCCTCGAGGGAATCGCCTTCCAGCCCAAAGCCCAAGTCGAATTCATGCGGCGACTGGGTCGCGCATTCGGCGGTGAGTGTGCTTGGCCGCCCGATCCGACCGGTAACGATGCCGATTTCTATACAGAGAATTCGTCATTCAGCTTTGCCTGCGCAGCTGGAACCCATTGCGTGATCAGGGACCGAAAGCCAAAGAGCGTCATGGAGATAGGGTCGGGAATGTCATCGTTGATCATCTCTGCGGCCCTTCAAGCGAACGAGGCGACTGGGGCCGCTCGGGCGGCGTATACAGTCATCGACCCCTATCCGTCCCCACGCCTCACGACATTGCCAGGAACGCCCGCAACGGTCGTCCAGCGCCGGGTCGAGGAGGTCGAAGTCGGACTGTTCGATCAACTCGGTGACGGTGACGTTCTATTCGTCGACTCAGGCCACGTCGTCAGAATCGGAGGCGACGTGAACTTCTTGATCCTGGACGTCCTCCCGAGGCTGCGACCGGGCGTGGTCGTCCACTTCCACGACATCAGCCTTCCTTTCGAGTACGACGAGGTTTACCTCACCAATCCGACATTTCGGATGCTTTGGACGGAGGCGTATCTACTCCAGGCATTTCTTGCCCACAACGCGGCCTACAAGGTTCTGCTGGCGATGGCGTTCCTCGAACATGACCATCAGGACGTCTTCAGGGAGGCGTTCCCGCGCTTCGATCCGACGGTCCACAAGCTGAAGAGCAGCAGCTTCTGGATCGCGCGCCGGTGATCTAACTCAAGGACGCGAGCCGCGCGTCTGAGCGGCCGATGAGCGCCTGGCGAGGGCGCGACGAATGGGCCTCACCAGCCAAGAGACTTTGTGGATCAGCCTCATCACACTTTCGGTACGGCGTTCGCCGACCACGCGTGCGACCATTGCCCGCACGCGAGTCGCCTGCGCAGCCAATCGTCCGGCTTCATCCCGACGGGCTATCTCTTCTCGGGTGAGCAGGTCAATTTCCGGATCGAGGAGCCCCGACGCAACCAGTTGCCGCATCGTCCTCGTCGACGGCGCCTCACCGTAATCGGCGACCAACGAAGACAGCAGCTCTTCGTGGCGGCGGTTGGGCGCCATGCTGTCTCGGACCCTCGTGATCGAAGGTTTGATCGGCAGACTTACCGCAGGGGTCATGGAAGCATCAGCGCTTGCACTCGAAGCGGCGTCGGCGTTTTCGTCACTTGTTGGCGCGTCCGCTCGTTCGCCCTCCTTGAGGTGATAGGAGATCGAATCCAGGGCAGTGAAGTGGCTCACCCCGACTGATTGGAGCCGCGCGAAGAACTCCTCGTCACCAAACTGGGCCACGTGGTCAAAAGTCCGGCCAGCAATGTTCCCGCTCGGATAGAGGCCGACCTCCAGCGCCACATCCCGGTGGATTAGGCACGGCATGTACCCTCCGCCAGCTTCGAGCCCAGTCTTCTTGACTCGCGCCACGAGGCTCAAAAAGGCCGCTTCGTCGAACGTCGCAGCCGTTCCTCCAAACTCTCCATGCAAGGCGCCTGGAAATATCGTCTTGAAGGTCGGGTGAAGGCGTTCTACGAGTGTGCTGCTGATAACCCGATTTCGATCCGAGTACTTGATGAGGTTCTCGAGCCAGTCGGGCGAAAAGAAGTTGTCACTGTTGATCAGCACCACCAGGTCAGCCCTCGCCGCTTGAACGCCGACGTTGTATCCGCGATAAACGCGACTCATGTACTCGGGGCCTGCGTAACCGAGCTCGAAAAGTTCCTCGGCGCTATATCGGCGGTTGGAGTTCACGATGTGCTGGTAGCCCCGGCGGCGGAGGTGGGCGAGCAGAGCGGGATGCGGGTCGTTCGCGACAAAGAAGAACTCCGCCTCGCCACGGCCAATCATGGGCGTGAAACGGTGCACCGAGTCGTAGACCGCATCTGCGAGGGTCGCCGACTGATAAATGAGGGAGATGATCGAGACGCGAAGCATGGGCTAGAACGCAATCCCTCTCGCTTCGAAGAAGGCCTCCCACTTCTTCTTGACGGATGCGCGATCCCAGCCCAGTCGCAGAAGATCGGCCCGGGGGTTCACTGAGGGGATGAATTCCTTGTGCGGCTCACCGATGAGCCTCATTGGCGCATCACAGGCCATAGCTTCCCACTCAGCCATGAAGAAGGGCCGCAAGAGACTCGTGGACAGGAAGAAGTCGCCTGCGTTGACGAGCTCGCAGAGTGTCTGCTGGTCGACGTGGACAAAGTTTGTCGCCCCATGTAGTGATACGGACTCGGCGGCCGTCTTGCAGATGGTCACCCAATGAACATCGGGATGGCTTCTCGCGTACTCTAGGAGGAGGGCGAACCCTTTCATCGGGTGAGCCGTTCCAACCCATACGCCGACTTCTCGATCGCTGGGGATTCCGTGCTTTCGCCGAAGCTCTTCCCGTGCAGTCAACGGTTTGAAGACGTCAACGTCTACCCCGATCGGGATGATGTCGACCGATCCAAATTCCTCATACATCGCCTGGGTCAGCGATGAAGCGACCGTTCGATACGTAGCGTAACGAGCCGCCTCTTGCACTTTCGCGATCTTGTCGTCCCAGAGAGCCCCGCCGAATCGTTCCTTCATCGCAGGATAGAGCTCCCAGCACAGCGCGACCTGCTTGCCAACGACTGGCAGGAAGCCCAACGTCGAATAGCGCAGCACGACGTCCTCGTCCTGGAGCCGACGCGGGGTTTCGAACGAGCTGAGTGGAAACTCCCGGTGGAACCACGTCCAGAACGTGTCCTCACCGAGTCCACTCAGGACCTCGGGGCTGAGGTAGATCATCGTGCTGAGAGCGGCTGGGACTGGGTCGCCGCAAGGAGCTCGGTCGTCCACTTGAGCTGAGGTCTTACCACACCAAACCACTTGTGGTAGGTGTCCCGGCTGGTGTCCTCCGCCACTTCGAAGATTAAAGTGTCTTGCAAGACGAGGTCTGGATGACCCTCGTCCCTGACGATCCTCAATGTCACGCTATACGTGTCGGCGTTCAGCAGACTCCCGGGAATCACGACGCCGGTCCGAAACCGTCCCAGAGGCAGCGGTCTGCCGTTCCACGTTTGTTCGTCCCATGACGCGCTGTGAATTACAAACACGCGCTGCTGGTTGTAGACCTCGATGATGAGGTCGAGGCGCACGTTTGGGCGCAAGTTCGCGTACTCAAACTCAAGCTCGATCGGCGACTCCAGCGCGATCTCATCTGTCGGCTTGCCGCCAGCTGGCCGTACGGTCGCTTTGACTAGTCTCACGCTTTCTGAGCCCGGCGCAGTCTCCACGTCCGGCCAAACTCGTTTCGTCATCAATGTCGATGACGTGCTGAGGTACGCCGGAACGACATCGCTGGAAGGGCCGTCGGCGACCACTCGGCCTCGGTCAATCCAGATCGCCCGCTCGCACAACGTCTCGATTGCTGTCATGTTGTGACTCACGAGGATGACGGTCCTTCCCTGTCCAGCAACGTCGCTCATCTTTCCGAGACACTTCTTCTGGAACGCGGCGTCACCAACCGCCAAGACCTCGTCGACAACCAAAATGTCCGGGTCGAGGTGTGCGGCGACGGCGAATCCAAGACGGAGCTGCATCCCAGTCGAGTAGCGTTTGACGGGTGTATCAAGGAAGGGTTCAACCTCCTCGCCGGCAAACTCAACGATCTCGTCAAACCGTCGGTCGATTTCCGCTCTGCGCATCCCGAATACGGCACTGCTCATGACCACATTCTCGCGGCCCGTCAGCTCCGGGTGGAACCCGATACCGACCTCCAACAATGAGCCCACGCGCCCTCGAAGTCTGGCGATGCCCTCAGTTGGCTCGGTAATCCGAGACAGAATCTTGAGCAGAGTGGTCTTGCCGGCGCCGTTTCTCCCTATGATGCCCACAACGTCCCCGGCGTAGATCTCAAAGGAAACGTCTCTGAGGGCCCAGATCCAGTCGCCGCTCGGTGCCGGTGTGCCGCGGGGAGACCTCCGGATCCCACGAAGCGCATTCGTTAGCGATTCGCTGAGACGCCCATAAGGTTCGACCACCTCGCCGATGCGATACTTCTTGCCCAGACCTTCTGCAGCAACCGCGAGTTCGCTCATCTAGATAACGTCGGCAAACGTGCGTTCGACCCTGCGAAAATAGGCGAGGCCGGTAATCAGCAAGAACGTCGTTGTGACGAATGAAAAGGCCAATGCCTCCACAAGCACCGGCGAATTGGTCCCCAGGAGAGCCCACCGAAACCCCTCGATGACGCCCACCATTGGGTTTAACAGGTACACGCCACGCAACCCTTGGGGCACCACATCCATCGAATACGCAACGGGCGAGGCAAAGAGCCATATTTGCAGGACAAAGGGCACCAACTGGCGCACATCGCGATATCGAACATTGGCGGCCGATAGCCAAATCCCGGTCGCCAGGGCGACCGCCAGCGCAAGCAGCGTCAGTGGAACGAAGAAGACGATCTGCGCGGTCGGGACCACTCCGTATATGAGCATCAGAACGCCCAATACGGAGAGCCCAATGAGGAAGTCAAACAACTGACCGCCAAGCGCCGAGAGCGGCAGAAGCAGCCGCGGGAAATAGACCTTCTGGATCAGATTCGTTGCGGCGACCAGGCTGTCGGATGCCGCACTCATCGCCTTCGCGAAGAGGGTCCACGGGACAAGGCCGGCAAAGGCAAACAGCGGGTAGGGAATTCCGGCTGGAGCGATACCCCCTAGGCGCCCGAGAAACAGACTGAACACCGCCACGAGGCCGACGGGCTGGATGATCGCCCAGAGGACGCCGAAGAGCGTCTGCTTATACCGGACCTTCAGGTCGCGCCATGCGAAGAAGTAGGCGAGTTCACGGTAGTCCCAAAGCTCGCGAATGTTGAGGGCTACCCACCCGTGATTCGGGCGAATCTCGATTGTCGTGGCCGAGGCGACTTGGCTGGCCTGGCGCGCGGTCATTCGCGGGATTGTGGCATGGCCGTCGCGTGCCTCCAGCACCCGGGAGTACGCCCCAACTGGTCAGTTGGAGGAAACCTCCATGGGGAAGCTTCGGGAGGCCACGGATCGGTAGAGCTCAGCCAGCGAGTCGAGATAGCGCGTTGTCCCGTACTGCTCCGCGGCGATTCGCCTTCCGATTTCGCCGCGCCTGCGGCGCTCCGCCGGATCCTTGGCCAAACGGTCGATCGCCGATCGCAACGCTCCAGAGTCCCCCGCTGGGACGGCAATCCCACATTCTGGGGCGTGGGTAGTTGCAGGGACCGCCGTGCCCTCGAAGCAGACGACGGGCCGGCCCGCAGCCATGGCTTCCACGGCCATGAGGCCAAAAGACTCGGCGAGTGAAGGCATCACGAACACGTCGCATGCCGAGAACGGCAGCGGGTAGAGGCGGTCGTCGTCGATCCAGCCCAAATCGACGATCGTGTAGTCCCGTCGGAGGGACTTCAGCAGTCCGCGCTCGTCAACAGTCAGGAGCGTGGTCCGCTGCTCGGGTGGCTTCTCGGCAAGTGCCCGAACCAGATGCTGGAGGCCCTTTGCTTCCCAGGCTTGGGCCCGAAGGAAGAGCACGAAATCATCGTCTCGAACACCGAGCCGTCGGCGGCTCTCACGCTTGCGGTCATCCGGAAGAAACGCAGCGCCGTCGACTCCGAATGGAATGAGGTGGACGCGTTGGAAGCTCGAGGTCAGAGCGCTCCTGTGGACCATATCGCGCATCCAGTCCGATGCCACGACGACATCGACGTCAAGCCCGGCGTACACCGCCTGCTTTGCCTTCCACAACTCGCCTGCGCGATCCTCTGCGATCGGGAACAGGCGATTGAGATACGGGCAAGGCGTGCATTCAGCGAGCCATCCCTGGCAATCGATCGGATGGACGCAATGGCCCGTCAGTGGCCAAGGGTCATGAAACGTCCAGATCGACGGTCGTTGGCTGAAGAGCCACCCGATGTCGAGCAGCGATACAACCCCGTTGTGGATCAGGTGATAGTGAACGAGATCTGCTTGCTGGAACTCGCGGGTCTGCGCGATTTCACGGGCCCACGGAAACAGAAGGCTGTTGATCGAGTGCCGGCGTTCGAACTCGACAATTCTGCTTTGAAGCTCCTCATCCCCGCGGCCCTTGAACAGCCCGACAACGTTTGGGTTCGAGCTCGTTTTTCGTAGGACCACCTGCTTCACAGAGAAGCCTTTGGGTTCGAGGTCGCGGATCAGGTCATATCCGTTGAAGTGCCGGCCCGGCAGGTCCGCATCCGTGACGTGGAGGACCTTCATTGGCAGCCGATTGACCGTCGGCGACGCCACGCCACAACACGAAGAACGAGGCGACGCAAGAGGACCGGGATCACAGCAAGGCCGAGAGTCCGCTCATACAACTCGACCTTCCGCGCAAGCGGGCCTTTCACGTCTTCGCGGATCTCCAGGATCATCGTCGTGGCCGCTCGGACCGCGGCCTGTCCCTCAGGCGTTGAGACGTCGATCTGGTCGAGCGCGCCGGCTGGTCTTGTCGCCGGCCGCCGCTCAGGCGCGTCAGTCACCTGAGCCTCGAGACCGGCGTTCGAACAGCGCGGCTCGAGCCTTCACGTACTGCCGAGGTCTGGTTGAAGCGCCGAACGCAGTACCGGAAGCGAGTGTCTGTCGACCGCCAAGGTGAACGCAGCGTGCACGAGCGCGGACCGCAGGTTGTCATCGGCGGCGAGTCTGGCGATCTGCGCAGCAAATTGCACGGGGGAGTCCGCGATTAGGACATGGACGCCGTCGAGGGCCGCGATGCCTTCAATGCCGCGGGTGGTCGAGACGACCGGCACACCGGCTGCCATCGACTCGATGATCTTGACGCGGGTTCCGCCGCCCGCGCGAATGGGCACGACCAGGACGCCGGCTTGGCGTAGCGGGCCGCGGATGTCCGGGACCTCGCCGAGCAATTGGATCTGCGGATCGCGCGCTGCGGCCGCGATGAGCGCTTGCGTTGCAGCCGGCCCGACGAGAACCACGGTGCGCGGGCCGCCACGCCTGCGGACCTCGGGTGCTATGGATCCGACCAGCTCCAAAGCAGCCGCCTCGTTCGGTGGATAAAAGTACGAGCCAACGAATGCCAGCGCCGTCACCGGGACAGCTTCAGGCTTCGCACTTGGGACATCCACAACGTTCGGGATGACGCGAAGCCGAGCCGGATCGACGAACGACGAGAACGCGCCGCGCTCGAGATCAGAGGAGACCCACACCTCGGTGGCGCGCGGGTAGGACGCGCGCTCCATGCGACCGAGCACGAGAATCGCTTCCACGAAGGCTCGCACCCGATGCTCGATCGATGAGTAACGCGAGCGAACGGTTTCCCAGGCGACCTTCGGCAGGCTTTCGTCCGCGTCCACAACGACGCGAGCATTGATTGCCAAGGCGGCGTCGAGAAACGGGCCAACGAATGGTCGGCCAAGGAGGACAAGCTCGGGTTGCAATTCTCCGAGGGCTTCCTCGAACGATGTGAGGACGCCGGCGCGGATGGATCGCTGCAGCAAAGCGTGCCGGCCCCGGATCAGACCCTCGAGCGTGTCGATGAGCAATGGCCCGCGAGCTTGCCGCCGCGCGAGCAGGCGACGAGCCGACGCGGCCCAATTCGGCCTGTCCGACGCGATGTCATCGACGGCGAGCACGGTAATGTCGAACCGCTCCGAGAGCACGGCGATGATGTTCGCCGCGCGTCTCGCCCCACCCGACACGGGCGGGTACGGCGAGTGTCCGAGCAGATAGATGGCGGTCGACATCGGTCGCCCATGATGCATCCCCACCGTGTACCGGTCGTCATGATTGGGCTCGACGATGGGATCACCAGTCAGCAAGGGGGCCGATGTCACGATTGTTGTGATCGCCCACAACGAGCGTGCACACGCGCCCGCGTGCATTCGATCGATCCTCGATCAGCGTTCGGACGCGGACTCCGAGGTGATCCTCGTTGACGACGGTTCCACGGACGGCACGGCGGAGGCCGTCGGCGTCCTCGCCGCGTCGAACCAGCGGCTGCGGGTGCTGCGCTTCGACCAGAACCGGGGCCGCGGGGCGGCCAGGGCCGAGGGCGTCGCGGCTGCCCGAAGCGCGGCCATCGGCTTCGTCGACGCCGACATCACGCTCCCGCCCGATTGGCTCGATCGATGCCTTGCCGCCCTCCCGGGCGCGGCGGCTGTGGGCGGGATCGCGGTGCCCGATGGCGATGCCACGACTGTTGCGAGGATCACTGGGGCGGTGCCGAAAGTCGTCCCGGGAAGCATGCCCATCACCGGGAACAACGTCCTGTTCGATGCCAACGTGCTGCGCGAGACCGGGTTCGACCCGCGCGATCGGCTGGGCGAGGACTTCCGGCTGGCCGCCAGGCTGCAGCGGGCAGGCCACCAGCTGCGTCAAGTTCCCGGTCTCGTAGTCAGGCACAACGAATCAAAGAACTACAGACGGACGCTCGGCTGGCGATTCGAGAACGGCGTCGACGCTGCGTCGCATTCACGTGAGCTCGGGCTGCTGCGCTTCGCCGATGCCGTGTGGGCGGGGTGGCTGGTCGCCTGGGTTGTCGCCATCCTGGGAGCGGCCGCCGCCGGCCCCGCCTGGCTGCTTCTCGGAGTCGTGTCGTCGGTCGGCGTCGGTGTGATCCATGCCTTTACACGGTTCCAGACCCGGCCGTTCCTACCGTTCGTCCTGGCCTGCCTCGCGGACATACCACTTCTGAACGCCTACATGCTGGGCCGCACCTGGGGACTCCCGCGGCTCATCTTCGGCCGGCGTCACGTAGCCGACGGACCGAGGTAGAAGTTCGTTTCCAGGCTCTCCCTCGCCGGCCAGCGCAAGTACTCGCCGTCATACGCGCGCGCCTTTTCGAAGCGCCCGAAGAAGCCCCAGGCAGCGCCTGGCCAGATCCGCGCGGCCGGCCGCGCGAGAAACCCGGGCAGCGGGTAGAAGTTCGCTCCGCGCGCCTCGGCGAGCCGGAAGCCCTCCGGAAAGGGCTTGTCGAGCAGGGCGACGAGGTCGCGCCGCGTGTAGCCGCGAACATGTGCCGACCAATTCGCGATCGATGTCGGCTGCCGTCCGATGGCCAGCAGCAACCGGTTGTGCAGGGACGCGAGATTCGGCACGCCGACAACTACGGAGCCGCCAACGCGCAGCACCCGAGCGACCTCGTGGAGGATCCAGAACACCTCCTTGACGTGCTCGAGGACCTGGTTCGCGACGATCAGGTCGATCGAGTCGTCGGGAAACGGGATCGCCGCTCGCTCAAGGTCGAGGCCGATGACCTCGAAACCCTTAGCGCGAAGAGCAGCCGCATAGGGCGGGTGCGCCTCCAGCCCGATCAGTCGAGCGGCGGGATGCGCCCTTCGGATGGCCTGCAAGTCCTCGCCGAGACCGGGACCCAGGTCGAGCCCGTCGCGGACTTCAATCCCCCGCACGAAGCCAGCGACGATGTCGCGACCGTAGTTCAGTGACCGATCGACCACGCGGCTCAGGGTAGAGTGCGGCCGATGGCCGAAACCCGATCCGCGGTGATCCAGGACTGGTTCGTGGG
>Ga0070698_100009744_pt1 | contig 10268 bp, 10 predicted proteins | sample KBSK1502metaG_FD_65477 | JGI IMG/M metagenome (GOLD analysis project Ga0070698, IMG submission 65477) | Corn, switchgrass and miscanthus rhizosphere microbial communities from Kellogg Biological Station, Michigan, USA - KBS K1-50-2 metaG | ecosystem: Host-associated > Plants > Roots >... | reverse complement strand
ATGGGTCGCGGCTACAACCTGGGCGCGGTGGACTTCGTCTTCGCTCCTGTCGTGCCGGCCATCCTGAGGGCAAAAGTCACCGTGTTCATCGAGCTGTATCGCGCGCAACAGGAGCTGCGGCGCTATCGCAACCAGCTGGAGACCCTCGTCGAGGAGCGGACCATCGCGTTGACGGCGATCAACCGCGAGCTCGAGGCATTCAGCTACTCGGTCTCGCACGACCTCCGTGGACCGCTCGTGTCGTTCGACGACGTCAGCGAGAAGCTGCTCGAGAAGTACGGCAAGCACCTGGACGCTGGGGCCACCGAGTACATCGCGAAGATGCGCGACGCCAGTCAGCGCATGACGTCCGTGTTCGATGGGCTGCAGATGCTGTTCCGGCTGACCAGCGGCGAGATCCGCCGCGAAGACCTGGACATCAGCGCCATGGCGCAGCAGGTGGCGGATGAGCTGCGGACCGAGAATCCCGGCCGCAAGGTCGAGGTTGAGATCATGCCCGGCATCATGGCCTCAGGCGACCAGCGCCTGGTCAGGATCCTCCTGGGCAACCTGATGAACAACGCGTGGAAGTTCACGTCCCGCACCAGGTCGCCGAAGATCACCGTCGGCCGCGAGGTGGTGGACGGAGAGTCGCGCGTGTTCGTCCGCGACAACGGCGCCGGCTTCGACATGATCGAGGCGCACAGGCTGTTCGGCGCCTTCCAGCAGCTGCACAGCCAGAGCGACTTCCCCGGCGCCGGCATCGGGCTCGCCACCGCGAGGCGGATCGTCAATCGGCACGGCGGGCGGATCTGGGCGGAGGGGGCGGTCGGCGAAGGCGCAAGCTTCTACTTCGTTTTGTAGCCCGGGGGAGGCAGGCCTCCCCCGCGGAACCCCCTCCGTTGCATGCGATGCGTGGCGGCGTCTGGTGGGACACGCTGGGCGACGGCCGGAATGAATCCGGCCTAAAGCCCCACCTCGTCTACTAGCTGTCGTTCAGGCGTTCTACCAGTGGAATGCCCACCCGCTGGGTACATCCACTGACGGCTTTCTGGGTCCTGTGCCTGATCGTGGGCATCATCCTGCTCGCCGAATTCGGCTACGGGATGTGGCGGGGCGTTTCCCAGCAGCAGCACCTCAACCAGGCCTGGACGTACCAGGTCGGGCCCACCCGACCGGTCACGAAAGTCATCGACCAGGGCCTCAAGCGTCCGGTGGGCGGAATCGACTTCGCGATCCGGATCCCGAGGCTGGGTTACTTCGCAGCGATCCGGGAGGGGATCGACAGCGGGATCCTGTACTCCGGTCCCGGGCACTATCCGACGACACGCTGGCCGGGCGACCCCGGCACTGTGGGAGTGGCCGCGCACAACGTGTACTGGATCAACTTCCCCCAGCTCGCTAAGGGCGACGAGATCGACCTCGAGACCCGCTACGGGGTCTACCGCTACCAGGTCACCGGCACCGAGATCGTGAATCCGGACAACCGGAGCGCCCTGATCACCGACGCCAACGGCTACCACCTGACGCTGACGACGTGCTGGCCGCTGTGGGCAGGCGCGTTCGCCACGCAGCGGTACGTGATCCACACGGACCAGGTGTGGCCGGTGCCGATGCATCCCGGCTACACGTAAGGCCCTTTTACCGCGCCTCCAGGTGGAGGTCGATGATCGGCGCGCCGGACTGGTGCCCAACCACTATGACTACGATCCCCTCCGCCACCCAGATCGTCAGCGTGTTCGTCTGGTTGATGAAGTTCTGGTTGGAGCCGACCTTGTCCTGGACGTAGCCCGGCAGCGCCACTGCTGCCTTCTCCTTCTTGCCCACCGCGCCGGCGACCGTCGCGTTGGCGTCGCTGAACGGCACCCGCACCGACACCCCGATGCCGATCGAGGCGTTGAACAGCGTCAGCAGCAGTCCGATGGTGAGGACGACGACGACGCTGGCGCAGCCGCCCCCGCACCCTCGACAGCCGCGGTTGCGGTAGCGGACGCGCTCGTCAGACATCGATCTGTCCGGCTAGCCGCCCGCGATCGCTCCGATGATCAGAAACGGCTCCTTGCCGCTGGCCACCTCGTCGGGCAGCGTCGCCTCGGGGGCCTCGTCCGAGAGATCTTCCTCGCACGCGAAGAACCGGATCATCGGCCGGCGCTTCTTGGTCACCGCGTCGCGCACCGTGCCGAGCAGAGCGGGGTATCGCTCCTCCAGCGAGTCGAGGATCGCTCGCTGCGTCGCCGGTCCTTCGACCTGCAGTTCGACCACTCGCCCCACACCGGCCAGCGTCTGCAGATTGGCAGGCAGGACGACGCGGATCATGGCAGCGTCTGCGTCTCCACGGAAAGCACCGCCGGCAGGTCGTGCGCGATCGCGCTCCACGTGTCGCCGCCGTCCGGCGATGCGTACACCTGGCCGCCGCTCGTGCCGAAGTACACACCGCACGGGTCGAGGGCGTCGACGGCCATCGCGTCCCTGAGGATGTTCACGTAGCAGTCCTGCTGCGGGAGCCCCTTGGTCAGCGCCTCCCAGTCGTCGCCCCCGGTCTTGCTGCGGTAAACGCGCAGCTTGCCGTCCATCACGTAATGCAGCGAGTCGCTGGTGATCGGCACGACGTAAACGGTGTCGGGGTCGTTGGAGTTCACGTCGATGACGAAACCGAAGTCGGTGGGCAGGTTGCCGCTGATCTCACGCCAGCTCTCGCCGGCGTCGTCCGTGCGCATCACGTCCCAATGCTTCTGCATGAAGAGCACATCCGGCCGGCTCGGGTGCATGGCGATGCGGTGCACGCAGTGGCCGACCTCGGCATCCTGGTCCGGGATGTAGTTGGAGCGCAGGCCCTTGTTGATCGGCCGCCACGACTGACCCGCGTCGTCGGAGCGAAACGCACCGGCAGACGAGATGGCGACGAAAAGGCGGTCCTTGTCCTTCGGGTCGATGACGATCGTGTGCAGGCACATGCCGCCGGCGCCGGGCGCCCACTCCGAGGCCGTCCTGTGCTCGCGCAGCGCAGGCAGCTCTGCCCAGCTCTTGCCGCCGTCCTTTGATTCGAAGAGGGCCGCGTCCTCGACCCCCGCGTACAGATGCTCCGGGTCGTCGAGCGAAGGCTCCAGGTGCCATACGCGCTTGAACTCCCACGGGTGCGGGGAGCCGTCGTACCACTTGTGCGTGCCCGGCGTGCCGTCGTACAGGAACTGGTTGCCCACCGTCTCCCACGTCTTGCCGCCGTCGTCGGACTGGTGCATCACCTGTCCGAACCAGCTGCTGGACTGCGACGCATAAACCCGATTCGGGTCGGCCGGCGAGGCCTTGACGTGGTAGATCTCCCAGCCGGCAAAGTGGGGTCCGTCGAGCTTCCAGCTCTTGCGGCTCGCGTCGGAGGTGAGCACGAAAGCCCCCTTTCGCGTGCCGACGAGTACGCGCACCTTGCTCATGTATTCACTCCCTGCTCAGACCGCGTGGTCGTCTTATACGTTCAGACTCCGCCCGCCCGCCAAAGTCATCGCTCGGATCTGGCGGCGAGGTCGGCCCGGAGACGCTGCCCCATCGCGAGCAGGACCTTGACCAGGAGCGCGTCGCTGGCTTTGATCGCGTCCCGAAACTGGGCGTGGCTCATGACGAACATGCGCGAGGGCTTTGACGTGGTCACGGTCGCGGTGCCCAGGCCGCGGTCGAGCATGCTGATCTCGCCGAAGAAGTCGCCCTTTTTCAGGACCGTGCGCGGCTTGGACCCAACCACCACCTCCGCCTGGCCCTCGAGGATCACGTAGAAGGTGTCCCCCGGCTTGCCCTCGCGAATCAGGACCTTGCCGGCCGGGACGTCGACCTCGTCGCCCTCGCGGGCGATGAACTCGAGCTCCCTCTTGGTGAGGTGCTCGAACAGCGGGACCCGGGCCAGGGCCGGGATCTTGCGGTCCGGCATTCGTAAGACCATATTCTCGATGGTCAGGGCGTGCACCGTCTGCGGGCTTCCCCTTCCGGAGGGGGCCCGGTTCTGCCCCAACTGCGGCGCGGCCGCGGGGCCGCTGGTGGCCACCGAGGAGCGGAAGGTCGTCACCGTCCTGTTCGCCGACCTCGTCGACTCCACGCGCCTGGGGCAGCGCCTCGACGCCGAGCGGGCACGCGAGGTGCTGGGCCGGTTCTTCGACGCCGCATCCGCGGAGCTGATCGCGCTCCGCGGACGACCCGAGAAGTTCATCGGCGACGCCGTGATGGCTGTGTTCGGGCTCCCGCACGTGCACGAGGACGACGCCCTCCGCGCGGTCCGCGCGGGGCTCGCGATCCGCGGGGTCGTGCGGCGCCTGGGCGAATCGCTGAGCCTCGACGGCGGCGGCACGGCGGGTCTCGAGGTGCGCGTCGGCATCGAGTCCGGAGAGGCCGCGGTCGGTCGGTCGCCGACCGGACAGCTGCTCGTCACCGGGCCGGTGGTCAACGCCGCGGCGCGCCTGCAGTCGGCCGCTTCCCAGGGACAGATCCTGGCGGGACAGACGACGTACGACCTGACGGCGGCGAACGTCGCGTACGGGCGGCGTCGCCGCGTCAAGGCCAAAGGCTTCGACAGGTCGCTCGCCGCCTATCCGGTCGAAGGCATCACGGCTCGCTCCATACGCCGCACCATCCCGTTCGTCGGCCGCGCCAGCGAGCAGGCGATCCTCGGCCAGAGCCTGGGCCTGGCCAGCACGGCGGGCCATCCCGTGCTCGTCACGGTGGCCGGGGAGCCGGGCATCGGCAAGTCGCGCCTGGCCGATGAGCTGGCTGCCGGCGTCAGCGCGGCGGTGATGATCCTGCGCGGCGAGGCACGCTCGCACACCGACACGGCCACGTTCTCCCCCGCCGCGGCGATCATCGCCGACGTCGCCGGCATCGCTCCCAGCGACGAGCCGGACACGATTCGCCGCGGCCTGCGCGACCTGGCCGGGCGAGTCGCGGAGCCGGTGGCCGCGCCGCGACTGGGCCAGCGGCTCGCGCTGCTGTTCGGGCTCGGCGAGAGCAGCGACGAGGCCGGCTTCGTCAACGAGGTGCAAGCAGGATTCATCGCCGCCATCGACGGCCTGGCGCGCGACCATCCGGTTCTCCTTCTGTTCGAGGACGCGCACACGTTGAAGGAGCCGATGCTCGACCTCATCGAGCGCCTCGCCGCGCCGACCGAGGCCACCAGGCGCGCGCTGATCCTGGTGCTCACGCGAATCGAGCTGCTCGAGCGACGCCCATCGTGGGGGTCCAGCAGCGGCAGCTCGGTGCTGATCCGGCTCGACGCGCTTTCGCGCGACGAATCGGTCCAGCTGGCTCGGCACGCCGGCGGCGGACGCATCGACGAGGTCGAAGCCATGGAGATCGCAGAACGCGCCGGCGGCAATCCGTTCTTCATCATCGAGACGACGGGCATGATGCTGACGCCGGGCGACGGCGCCGGCCCAGGCCTGCGCCGGGTGCCGCCCACCGTGCAGGCGGTCGTCAGCGCGCGACTCGATGCGATGCCGCCGCGCTTGCGGGACCTGGCACGGCGCGCGTCGGTCTTCATCTACGCCTTCGACCTCAGCGAGCTGGCGGTCGTCGACCCGGACGCGACGGCCGACGAGTTGCGCCAGCTGGAGGACGCGGAGGTGCTGGTCCGCGACCCCGAGCCGGGCGCCTCCCAGCACTGGAGGGTGCGGCACTCGACCTTGAAGGACGTCGCGTACGCGAGCCTGCCGAAGCGGGAGCGGCTGCGTCTGCACCAGCTGCTGGCGGAGAACCTCGTGCGCCTGGGCCATCGCTCGCTGGCGGCCGACCACTTCGAGCTGGCCGCCTTCGCCGCGGTGGACCTCGATCCGAACGACCGGGCCGTGCCCGACCGCGCAGTCGAGGCGCTGCTCTTCGCGGGCGACCGAGCGCGCAGGCGCATGGAAAGCCGCTCCGCCATCGACCGCTACGAGCGCGCGCTCGCCCTCGCCGGTCCGGAGGCGGGCTGGGGCGTACGCGAGGCCAGGATCCTCGCCGGCATGGGCGAGTCGCACTACTGGCTCGGCGAGTACCCCCCGGCGACGCAGGCCCTGACGCGCGCGGTGGAGCTGGGCGAGTCCGGCCAGGATGCCTTCGCGCTCGCCCTGGCGCTGCGGTTCCTCGGCGACATCGCGATCAACTACGAGGCGAACGTCGACAAGGCCGAGCAGCTGCTCGACCGCTCCCTGCAGGCGGCGGAGCAACTGGGCGACCCGTGGGCGATCGTCCGCTCGCTGCTGTTCGCGGGCTGGGTACCGTGGACCCGCGGACGTTTCGAGAAGGCGGAGACGATCTGGCAGCGCGCGCTGGAGATCGTGGATCCGAAGGACTACTGGGCACGGGTCAGGGCGCTGATCGCGCTTTCCATCAACCACACCGAGATCCATGACTCCGACGGCGCCCTGCATCTCATAGAGGACGCGCGCGCGTTGGCGGAGGAGTCCGGCGACCAGTTCAGCCTCGGGAACACATCCGTGCAGCGAGGCCGCGTGCTGGACGACCTGGGGCGCAGTGAGGAGGCGCTGCCGTGGTTCGATCGGGGCGTCGCCATCTTCACCGAGCTCGGCGCGCGCTGGGAGATCGCCGACGCGCGCGCGGCGCGCGGCATCGCGAAGCGAAACCTCGGCCGCCTCGACGAGGCCGAGGAAGACCTGCGAGGCGCGATCCGGATCGCCGAGGAGCTGGGCGACCGGCAGCTACCGGCCTGGACGTGGCGCAACCTGGCCCGCGTGGCCGAGCTGCGCGGGGATGCCGCGGCCGCCCAGGAGCTGCTGGCGCGCTCCAAGGACGCGGAGCTGCGCGGCCCTCACTGACCTGGAGGTTCTGTCCACCGCGGCAGCGTGCTGCCCGCGAACGTGCGAGTGGGATGGATCTCGTAGACGAGCACGCCGGCCTTCACCGCCGGGTCCTGAGAGTAGATCCTCTCGACGTCCTCGCGGCTCGCCGCCCACACGCTGACCCCCACCACGTCGCTGCCGTCGGCAACCGGACACACGACGGAGAGCAGTCCGGCGTTGCGGAGCCGAAAGTTGCGCTTGCCGTGCTGCCAGATGTATGCCGCCACCTCGGGATCCCGGTCCGGGCCGGGCGGCGAGAACCGCGGCCCGGCCTTGAGGATCAGGATCGTGTACGGGATCGTGCCGGCGAGCTCGGCCCGCATCGTCTCGTCGCTGACTTCGGGCAGAGAGCTGTCGTCCACATACCGCATGCCGCTACTGCACCGCGCCCTTGGAGAGGCCAACCAGGTGTCCCTGCGGGTCGAGGAAGTAAGCGAACGTGAGGTTGTAGCTCGGAATCTCCGTCGGTGGGACGACGGTCTTGCCGCCCAGCTTTTCCGCCTTCTTCAGGTAGGCCGTGGGGTCGTCCACCTCGACGAAGAAGGTCACGTGCCCCGGTCCGCCATCCTGGCTCTTGCCGACGCCCCCGCCGATGCCGCCGTTGCCCGGCGGCACGAGGCCGTAGTCCATGTCGCCCGCGGCGCCGTCGATCTTCCAGCCGAACAGGTCCGTGTAGAACTTCCGCAGCTTCTCTCCGTCCGTGCCCACCACCTCGAACCAGACCACCGCGTTTTGCATCGTCCGCGCCCCCTTGTTAGAGTAATGTGACCAAATGGTCACCAGTAGACTAGGTGACCGAACGGGCACATGTCAAGCCATCTAGCGCGGCGCCCTTCCTACAATCCGGGCGTGGCCGACGACCAGGCGTTTCGGGCCCTTGCCGATCCAACCCGCCGGCTTCTCCTCGACCTCCTGTTCGAGCGGCAGGGACGTACCCTGCGTGAGCTGCACTCGGAGGTCGCAGGCATGTCGCGCTTCGGCGTCATGAAGCACCTGCGGATCCTGGAGACTGCAGGACTGGTCGTCACACACAAGGTGGGCCGAGAGAAGCTGCACTACCTGAACCCGGTCCCGGTGCAGCTGATCCATGACCGGTGGGTGAGCAAGTACACGCGGCCCCAGGCCGCGGCGCTCGCCGATTTGAAAGACGAGCTCGAAAGGGGTGAAACGATGAGTGCGGCGCCGAGCCAGGTTTATCAGGTCTACATCAAGGCGAGCCCCGAGCAGGTCTGGGACGCGATCACCAGGCCCGAGTTCACCACCCGCTACTTCTTCGGCTCGCGCGTGGAGACGACGGGTGAGGCGGGCACACCCGTCAGGCATCGCGCGCCGGACAGCGACGAGCTGTGGGGCGACGATTCGGTGCTGGAGTCGGAGCCGCCCCGGCGCTTCGTCCACACGTGGCGTTCGCTCTACAACCCGGAGCTGGCCGCCGAGCCGGCCAGCCGGGTCACGTGGGATATCGAGCCACAACCCGGCGGCGTGTGCAAGCTGACGGTCATCCACGACCAGCTCGAGCGCTCACCGAAGACGGCGTCGAGCGTGTCGGGTGGCTGGATGTTCGTCATCAGCGGGCTGAAGACGCTGCTGGAGACTGGCGAGCCGCTTACACAGCGAAGTGTGGGAGCTAACTGAGGCACCCAACGGCGACGACTAAGGTGGAGCCGAAGCTCGTGAACAACGCGTCCAATCGAGTCGAATACCCGCGCGGAGAGCAGATCCTCGCGCTGGTGGCCGACTCGCTGACGCGGACGCTGGGCGAAGCCATCGCCGTCGGATCGACGATCGACACGGACCGCATCCTCTCCACGGTCACCAAAGCGATCGCGGGCCGCCTACCTGTGACCTGCATGGCGATCCTCCTCCAGAGCGACCCTGACAAGTCACGCGTGCACCTGGCCGACGATCGCAATCCCGCCTTCACCAGATGGGTGGAGGACTACATCGCCACCCTGCTCCGCCCACATGAGGCGCCGACCACGGGCCTTTCGCGCCGGGTCCTCGAAAGCGGCGTGCCCATCTTCTTTCCGAGAATGCAGCTCGCATCACTTGCGTCACTCGGCTCCGAGGAGGGCCGCCAGTACGCGGCCAAGCATCCGATGCCCGCCCCCGCCGACGAGCTGGGCCTGCTGATGGTGCCGATGCGGTCTGGCCCGGCCGTGGTCGGCACCCTCGCGATCTTCGATTGGGGCTGCACGCAGGTGCTCGGCGACGCCGACCTCGACTGGATGCAGCGCGCCGCCGACACAGTCGGCATCACAGTCGAAAACGCGCAGATGCGCAACCACGCGGTGCAGCGCCTCGACCGCGTCGCGACGCTCAGCGAGGTTGCCATGGCGATCGCGTCTGGCCAGGACCTGCATGTCACCTTCAAATTCATCCTCGAGCGAGTGATGGCGACGCTCCGTGTGGATGCGGCCGACATCCTTCTCGTCGATCAGACCGAGGACGACGTGTTCGTGGCCGCGAACGCCGGCTTCCGCTCGGTGCACAACGCCGAGATACGGGGTCACATGCCCTCCGACGTGGGCAAGCAGTGGGTGATCGAGCACAACATCGGCTCGCCCGCCGCCATCGAGTGGATCGGCCAGTCGAGGCGCTGGATGCTCGCCCGCGAAGGACTGCTGAGCTACACGGCGGCGCCGCTGACGGTGCGTGAGAAATTCGTGGGCGCGCTCGAGGTCTTCAGCCGCGCCGTCCTCGAGCCGGACAACGAATGGCTCGGCTTTCTCGACGCCATGGCGAGCCAGGCCGCGATCGCGTACGACAGCTCGACCATGTACGAGGCTCAGCGCAAGGGAGGCGGCCACACCCCGGCGCACCGCGCTCCAGCTCCTGCCTTCAGCGAGCGCGAGCTGCAGATCCTGCGTCTCGTGGTCGAAGGCGCCAGCAACCGGGAGGTGGCCGAGAAGCTGCACCTCAGCCAGAACACGATCAAGTTCCACGTGCGGCAGCTGCTCGAGAAGGCAGAGGTCGCCAACCGGACGGAGCTGGCTAGCCAGGCCGTCCACCACGACTGGATCTAGGTACGCTGGGCTGACCCCCGGATAGTCCGGACTATCCGAGGTTTTGCTCCAGGGGAGTGCCGGTTAGTCCGGACTATCCGAGTATTCCGGCTCGGCTTGACCGCCCGGAGTCTTGGGTCAGGCCGTTTTTTCCTGGAGCGTCGGTCGCGGCTCGGGCGCGCGGGCCGGCACCGAGAGGATGGCGATGACCGCAGCCCCGGCCGCCCCGACGGTGGACGCCAGGAACATCGTCCGGGAGCCGAAGGCCCCGTACACCAGACCACCGCCGAACGCGCCGGCGATCGGCGCCAGCCCGAACAGCACCGACTTCACCAACGCCTGACCGGTGGCGCGGAGGTGCGCCGGCGACAGCTCGTCGGTGATCATCACCGCCGCCACGAACGTCAGGGCGAATGCCACGCCGCTCGCCAGCTTCAGCACGGCGGCGACCCTGGCGTCGGTGACGAATCCC
>Ga0070698_100009743_pt1 | contig 10268 bp, 16 predicted proteins | sample KBSK1502metaG_FD_65477 | JGI IMG/M metagenome (GOLD analysis project Ga0070698, IMG submission 65477) | Corn, switchgrass and miscanthus rhizosphere microbial communities from Kellogg Biological Station, Michigan, USA - KBS K1-50-2 metaG | ecosystem: Host-associated > Plants > Roots >... | reverse complement strand
GCAACAAAATCTTTCGGCAGCTTCCAACTCCACTCCTGCGCGTACTTCTGTGCCCGCTTCGAAAATTCAATGATGGGTTTCTTCGCGCCGTTGACCTGGTTGTAGGGATCCCAGCCCATGACACGATCCAGGACTTCGGCGATCATCAAGCGGCGCAGTTGCTTCAGGGCCTCGGCCTTCTTCTTGGATTTCTGGAGCTGATCGATTTGCTCCTCTTTGCTATCCATGCCAGGGAGGAAATCAACACCATCAAACATCACGTGGTTATAGAAGGAGAGGCTGAATGGCAGGTTGCTCAAAGCCTCGAGCAAGCCCTCGAACGCAGGCACTGCCACACTCCACAAGAAGCGGCTCACGTGCTCGTCTCTGAGACTGCGCATCTTGGACTGCAGCTCTCGGTCTACGATTTCAGCTTGTGCTTTCTCCACAACCTTTCCGTTCGATTTGAGCTTCTTGTCCGCCGTCTTTCCCACGGCCACCAACACAGCGTTACTGGGCAGCCCCTCGAAGTTGTTCCACACCGAGCGTGTCGTTTGCTTGAGACGCAGATCTGCATGCCGGTCTGCGAAGAGCTTGCAGTCAGCTTGATCCCATCGGTTCAACTCCACCGCGCGCCCATCGGTTGCCTCGTTCACATAGAGCGGGATCCCGATTGCCTTCCAGACCTTTTCAAGTTCTGCCTGCGCCCAGGCTTTTTCTTTGCGCTCGTAACAGGCCTTCAGTCCGCAGTAATGATCACCGTCGAACGTCGCATGCAAAGGACACGCAGTGCACGCCGGCGGGTTAACCAGGATGCGGACCTTTTCCAACTGTGCAGGCAGAAAGCTGGAGAAGTCGTTATCCAGGATCTCTTTGCCTTCCCCCAGGAAATTGATCAATTGCTTGAGCAATTCCTTGCGAGCAAGATCGCCGTTCTCAACATCCAACAGTTCGGCGAGTAACTTATTAGATAGTGGCGGCAAGTGCTTGACCGGGAATTTTTTAACATCGAGCCAGGGCAATCGGTATGCCATCGGCTGCAGATCGGGCGACTCTCGGATCGCATCCTCTATGGCTTCGCGTGGGTTTTCGTAAATTTCGTTGAAGTCGGGTTCGTCCATCCGTTTCATGATTTCATCGATGCCAGCCTCGCCGATAACCTTCTTGGCAGTCACCAACTCACGAGCGAAACTGATGTTGACCTTGCCCTGCTTCACTTGCTCCTTGGCGGTATCTGGCAGTTGCAGCAACATGATCCGGCTGCGAATATATTCGTCGGTCTTTTGGAAACGTGCAGCTGTCTCCACGCTGTTCTTATTGAAGGTGGTCATATACGTGTGATACATTTCCGCTTCTTCAATGAAGCTGATCTCGCGCCGCTGCAGGTTCTCTGTGGCCATGGCTTCGAACATTTGCTGATCAGTCAGATCTTCCAGGATCAGCGGCATCTCGGCATAGTCCTGCTTGTTCTGCGTGAACAGCAGCACAAACGCCTGATGGCGATGGTGCCCGAACGCCAGCTGGTACTTGTTGCCAATCTTGCGCGCGGTCGGGACCTGGTTCAATCCTTTCGTGCCGATCCCATCCGCCAAGTTCTGCTCGATGCTCTCGGCGATCTCCAGAACCTTCTCGTCATTTTTGGCGCTGGCGGGTTGATAAGGATTAGGGTCAATACTATAAATAGGAACTAAGACTTGCTTATTCATGGGTTACTCCTGTTCTGTTTGAATAGAAAATTGATCAATTAGGGTGCTTACAAGTTTTGATTTAAACCAGGCGTCGATCTTCGCGAATGGAATGACCGTGCCTTCGCGCGGTACGCTGCCCAGGAACGCATCCCTGAAATCTCGCCTGAGGGCCCAGGCCAATGACCAGCACTTGCCGTCATAGCATTTGGTTTGTTGACCCTCGTAATCCACCATGTTCAGGTAGAGCTGACAACAATTGAGCGCCAGGTCAGTCGGACCACTGCCGGAATAAGAAAACTCATAGCCATCAGGACTGTGATGCACAACCAGGTGCGGCACATTGGTGATGACCACGCCGCGCTCGAGTGCATCGCCTCTGCGATCCAATCGGCGCTTGAGCACCAATGCCTGCTCAAAGGGAATGGAGTTATCGAACTCGTCGGAGAATTGATCACGGTTGCACAGATCGCTGTTCAGGTTGGATCCAGATCGAGCGCGGCACTCGGGACCGATGCCGGCACGGATGCTATCGGGGTCCGTGAGTGGACGATGGCAGCGGCTGCACCTGGCTGCCGCAAATTTGTTGCTTGATCGAATAAATGTGGTTTGATAAAGACTCATTAGGAAATCTCCTTTGTTACGGGCTTGCCCGAAAGAAATGCTTTCACTTGGCCGGTCTCTCGATGCACCATCGCGAAATCATTCAGATCGACCGGCACTAATTGATAGGTACTGCGCGTGCGGTGACCGCCCCAGCTGCCCAGGCGCCGCATGTATCGCTTGCCGTATTTCTTCGCGGTCCGCTTGCCGCCTTTGTGGCCAGCCGCGGCCTTCTTCGGATCAACTGGGCGCTTGGTCATCGTGATATCCCTCGCTCCCTTTTGGCGGCCTTGACCTGGGCAACGGCTGGATCCACGTTCTCCATCAAATCCTGGGACTTCACAGCAACGATCGCAAACGTTGCAGACATGCCTTGCTCCGCCAGTGATTCGACGAGCCGCTTCTTGAGCCCCTCAGGATTAAGCTCTTTTCGTTTCTCGGTTTTCTCGGTCTCGGCCAACACGACCATGAATTCGTCGCCTGAGTTCAGTTGACCTGCTACGGAATCCGTCGTACGCACGATGGAAAGAGCCTGTTTGATCATGGCATCCACCGGAGCAAAGGAGTCGTATGGTTCGTTCAACTCATGCAGATGATCGATGTCGAAATAGATAATGAAGCGAGCCCTGGGAGCGATGTCAGGCCAAATGACATATTCAAAGCCCTGGCGGTTATAGCAGCCGAGCTTATCGTTCCAGGAAACTCGGTGTAGCTTTTCTTCCAGCTTTGCAATGGTGAGGTCTTTGTTGGTCATCATGGCTTCACCTGCTGTTCGATCACGCGCTTGTCAATCAACAACCGCCGCGCTTCGGTGTATTGCTTACGAATCTGGGTCAGATAGGCATAGGCTTCATACATGGCGTTGCGGTTCACAACGGTTGACTGCTCGACATAGGTGTCATACGCAATGAGATAGGCAGTGCGCGCGGCTTCGATTTCATTCTCGCCCTCTTCGAGAAGACCACCGTGACTCTTGATTGTCGTATCGGTCATGATGGCACCCTCGCGCTAACTAGCCTTGTTGCGCTGAAGCTTGGCAAAGGAGAGAAGCTCTGCAGCGGTAGGTTGACCTTCGAAGTAGCCAGGCCCAATTCATCCGGCCGCGCGCTGATCAGTTTGCGATAGGCTCGCTTCTTGATGATCCGAATCTTCTTGCTAACAACTGGGTTACTTTGGCTGCTGTACATTTCTAGTTTCTTGGCAATGGCTTCGAGTCCTGGTTGTTGAAGTGAACCTTCGTTACGGTTCGAACTGCGGATTAACTCTTTTGTCGAACGCTTCGCACCAACCTGCCTGAAAAAAGAATAAAAACTGTAGAAGGTTGCATCCGACTGCACTTCCACGATCGTGCGCAATCCATTCTTTCGAACGATGGTCAACCGTGCTACTACTTCACATTTCCTTGTTCTTTCCATACTGCCTCCAAATTTTGTGTTATTATTGAAGGCGAAGAGGTCTCACCGACTGCTTCACCTTTTTTTCGGCAATCCCATTCCTGTGGGGTTGTCGATTTTTTTATTCCAAGAACTTCTGCGGCCCGAACGCCGTCAACTCGACAATGATCTTGTGGGCTGCATCACTCATGCGTCCCAGTCGGATCGAGAGTTCCAAACTACTAACTGACTTCCCATCTTCCAGCGCGTCCTTCATCGGTGCCATCTGTGCGATCACTTTCCTGGCCTGCGCAATCGACTCGGTCCTGGCATGATCGGCTTCGTTTGGCCAGCGCTTCTTTGGGGTCATTCATTCAATGCCTTGCGCGCGCGCCCCTGCATCTCTTTGTTGCGCACGTAGGCGCCATAGATCATGGGGAAACCGCTCACGCTGTAGGCCAGCATGCCGAGGAAGAACGCATTCCAATCCAGGATCTGGTCAAGCAATCCGATCGCCAACTGGGTATAGAAGACACCGATCACCACCAGCAACCAATCTTGACCCTCAGCGTCATGGCCTGCCTTTTCGATCCATCGGTTGAAGAAATAGGAGATGATCAGCAGCACGAACAAAATATTGAGTGTTGCCGAAAAGCTTCCGAAAGATTGCCCGTTCATAAAGCGTAGGTCCATGAGTGCTATCCTGATCTCAGATCTTGATCGCGGCCGCGCGGTTGCGACCTTTGAGCTTCTGCGCGCGTCGCTCCATCTCGCGTTTGGTCAGCCACCAGAGGAATCGGTCGGTGACTGCAGCAACAGCGACAGGGTTCGGCTTGCGAGGTCTTCGGCGGGTGGATGCGGTCATTTTTGAATGCGCTCTCGGACACGCTCAGCCAAATCCGATTCAGCACCGTTCAATACGACCTTCCGGCACTGCTTGCAATAAAAAATGCGCAGCTTCTGGCTCTCGCCGATCTTGCCGTCCTTATCAGGGACAGCCACGACGATCTCCATCTCCTCGCGCATTTCAGTGGGGTGGGGGCAATCGTTTGCTGCCCAGTACGCCACTTGATCAGCCATGCCACGGAAATTGGCATCAGCGATCTTTTTTACCTGTTTGTGCAGTTTTTCGTTTATTCGAATTTGTGGCATTCTCAATGACTCCTACGGTTGTTTCAAATGAAGTCCACAATCGTGGACAAGGAAATTATACACCTTTGTGTACTTTTGCCAATGGTTGTGGACTGGTTGAATAACAACAGTTTTTGACGTTTATGAAACAATTGTGGACATGAGATTCGCCGACTGGTTACTCGCTCAACTAGCTAAAGAGAATTGGACACAGGTCAAGCTTGCGAAAGAATCGGGGCTATCCAAGCAAGCAATCACCAATTATGTGAATGGTCGCACGCCCGATAAATATGCCATTGAGAGAATCGCGATTGCATTTAGATTGAAGCCAGAGGAGGTTTATAGGGTTGCAATGGGAAAGCCAGCTAACCCGGATGCAGATCCTTGGGTGGACGATATGTCACATAAATTGAGTTTGCTTTCCCCGGGTCTTCGCGGCGTCGCGGAACGTTTTATCAATTCGATGCTGGAAGGGGAACAGACCAATCAACCGAAAGCCAAATCCAAAACAAAACAAAGATCGTCCACGCTATAAACCATGCCTTACCATGATCCTTCTTTCGGCTGGGTGTTTCTGATCGTGGTTTTCTTGCTCGTTCTATTTGCCACCATCTTTCCAGAGCAGAAAGATAAATAACATCGTAGCCAACAATGAAACAAAAACTTTCCCACATCAACAGCCCGTGGCGTCGGCTTTCAATTACCGTCTTTGTGAACAGCCTTTTATTCTTGAATCATTTCACTAGCCCGCGCGCTCGCATCCATTGGATCGGCAGCCATCGACGCCGGCGGCGTCTTGAACGCCCCGTGATCATTCTTTTATTTGTGTCGGCCATGATCTTGCTTGAAGCGCGCGAATACGTAATCTGGTCGACCATCTGGGGTGGCGTCACAGCATTCTTTATTCTCTTGCACACGATCTATCGGCTGATTCCGCGCAAGCCGGCACATTGGGTGAAATCGGGATAAGGAGATTGTTATGAAAATCATCAGTTTTCTGTTTGGGTTCCTTTTACTGATTTCTATAGCATGCGGATCTTCTTCGTCTGTAGAGCCGACGGCCACTCCCCAAGAATTGGCGTGGACAGCGTGCACCGTGTTTGTGAAGCAGCAGCTCGACATTCCCACTGGTGACGCGCAAAGATATACACCCAGCGGTGTCACCACGCTCGCCGATGGCCGATTTATGGTTGAAGTGTATTACGCCAATCAAGGGTCGACCTATCGTTGCGAGTTGGTGAGGCATCCCAATGGAAACACAGAGTTGCTAAGTCTGGACGTGAAATGATTGATTCTCTCCGCCAGGACCATGCCACCCTTACAGAACTCCTCGCCGCGCGCCGCGCCGTTACGGTCGTAACGCTGCCCGTCGGCATGCGCATTCTCTTTAACATTTATCTGACCATCCTGGAAGATGCGCTCACGACCCTGAATTCCTTGATCGTTTTTTACTCAGGGGTACACTCTGAGAATGAAAACAAAACCCAGGACACCCTTCAGGCCTCGGAAGGAATGGATTGATCCAAGCAAGGTCCCTGTCATGAAACCTTTGGCTAAGAACACACTCTTCTACGGCGATAACCTGGAGATCCTGCGCGAATACGTGCCAGACGAATCGGTCGATCTGATCTATCTGGACCCGCCCTTCAATTCCAATCGCTCGTATAACGTGCTCTTCAAGGATGAAAGCGGCAAGGATTCCCAGTCCCAGATCACTGCCTTCGAAGACACCTGGCACTGGGGCGAGGATGCCCAGAAGACCTATCACGACCTGGTGCAAGATGCACCCGCGAACGTTTCGACGATGATCAGCGCGCTGCGCGAGTTCATCGGCGCCAACCAGATGATGGCGTACCTGGTCATGATGACCGCGCGGTTGATCGAACTGCACCGTGTGCTGAAATCTACCGGCAGCATTTATCTGCACTGCGATCCTACGGCCAGCCATTATCTGAAAGTAGTGATGGATTCAATTTTTGGCGCGCAAAGCTATCGCACAGAAATTAGTTGGAGGCGACAAAGCGCCCATAATGATGCAAAACAGGGGCGCCAGCAGTACGGGAATGTCCGTGACATCATCTTTTTCTATACCAAATCTGATGAATGGACATGGAATTGGCTTTACACACCGTATGATGAAAATTACGTAAAGGATTTTTATCGCTTTACTGAAGAAGGCACGGGCAGAAAATACCGTCTCAGCGATATTACTGCACCGGGAGGCGCGTCACCGGAGAAGCGTAACCCTCGGTATGAGTTTTTGGGCGTGACTCGATATTGGCGCTATTCAAAAGAAACTATGGAAAAACTTTATGCTGAGGGAAGAATTATTCAGACTGCGCCCGGTCGAGTTCCAGCATACAAGCGCTATCTTGATGAAATGCCTGGTGTCGCTCTACAGAACGATTGGAGTGATATTCGTTTGCCATTAGGCGGAGAACTTCTTGGTTACCCCACCCAAAAACCATTGGCACTTCTGGAACGCATAATTCAAGCCTCGAGTAATGAAGGCGACGTGGTATTGGATCCCTTCTGTGGATGTGGCACGGCCATCGCTGCCGCACAAAAGCTGAAGCGCAAATGGATCGGCATAGATGTTACTCACCTCTCCATTGCCCTGATGAAATACCGCCTGAAGGATGCTCTTAACCTTGTTGAGAAAAAAGATTATGCCGTGATCGGCGAACCTGAATCCTTGGATGGTGCTCTGCAACTGGCCAAGGATGATCGCTATCAATTCCAGTGGTGGGCAGCTTCTCTCATTCATGCGAAGCCGCTGGGCGGTGAAGGTGGATCCAAAGAGGGGAAGAAGGGATCTGACAAGGGCATCGATGCCGTCATCAATTTCATCGACGAGAAGGAAAAGACTCAGCCGGTCATGGTGCAGGTCAAGAGCGGACACGTCAGCAGCCGAGATATTCGGGACCTGCGCGGCGTGCTCGAGCGCGAGGGCGCGCCGATGGGTATCTTTATTACATTGGAAGAACCATCTAAAGACATGATCACCGAGGCTGTCACAGCTGGTTACTATCATTCGAACTTCTGGAATAAAGACTTTCCCACGATTCAAATCCTCAGCATCGATTTTCTGCTGAAGGAACCGCGCGTAAACATGCCGCCGCGCGATCACGGCCAAACCTTTAAGCAAGCCGAAAAGATAAAGAAAAAAGAAGGCACGCAGGGAGAGTTAGGAATCTAAAAGGATATATATGCCCAGCTTACTTTCACAACTCGATCTTCCTAAATGTCCTCATTGCAACGTGGATAGACCAGGCTTGCATGAGATATTTCACTATACTTCAACTAATTTTGATCAAAGTAACAAGAGATTTTGGAAAGTTTATTATTGTGTACGATGTGGCGGCCTTGTGACGGCTGCATCATATGAAGAACATGGTTGGGCAGCGCACATGTACCCAGAAGTCATCGAGGTAAGTGATGTCATTCCAGACCCAGCAAAGACCTATCTCCGGCAGGCTCTAGATAGTCAGCATGCACCAGCTGGAGCTGTGATGCTCGCCGCAAGTTCTATCGATGCGATGCTAAAGAATAAATCATACAAAGATGGTTCACTAAAATCCAGAATTGATCAAGCTGCCAACGATCATTTGATTACGGCCGAAATGGCTGAGTGGGCACACAACGTCAGACTGGACGCAAATGAGCAGAGGCATGCGGATGAAGCTGCATCTTTGCCGGATGCACAAGATGCCCAACATTCTATCAACTTTGCCATTGCACTAGCTGAATTTCTTTTTGTCTTGCCCAGTAAAGTGCGTAAGGGCTTGAAAGAAACGCAAGCTCCGATGGTAAAACCCGAAAAAGACGCGTAGCACGCTGTTTATTTTTTTTCAGGATAAATAGAACATATGATCCGTTTTGGAATTCTCGCAGGTGTTTCGACCGATGTCCAGGCAGGAGACAAAGCCTCCATCCCTGATCAGATCGCGACCTGCCGGCGCGCCATTGCCCAGCTGGGCGGCGTGGAAATCGATTGCTTCACGATGGATGGTTATTCCCGGACCGGCTACGACTCCTTGGCCGATGCGATGAACGATATCCCTCCACTTAAGGAAGCGATAGAAGGCGCCCAGCAGGACGCCTACGATGTGCTGATCCTGGACAACTGGGACCGTCTCGGCGACCTGGGGCAGCTGGTGAACACCCGTTTCAAAAAATATAGAAAACAGATTTTCTCCGCGCGCCAATCCAGCCGCGTCCAGGACCCCGACTTCTATGATCCATATTCGGATGAAAGCGCAGATATCGACATGCATATTCAGGGCATCATCCAACGCTATCGCATCAACAAAATGCGGCGCGGATGGAATGCCGGCATGCCCAAACGAATCGAGAAGGGACTGACACCGCTGCGGGTCCCATTTGCCTACAAGTGGGTCAACTCCAAAGAACCCCCGGAACTCGATCCCACGCGCGGCAAGCTGCTTCAGCAAATGAAGGACCTTCTCCTGCAGGGCCGATCGTTGAACGCCCTCGCGCGCTACGCCGATGAGTCAGGCATTCCGCCACCGAACGGTGGGTCGAGGTGGGATCTCAGCACGGTCCGGTACATCCTTGCCAATCCATATTATGCCGGCATCATTGGAATCAATCGCACCAAATATATTTACGATCCGCAGCGCAAACGAAAAAAGCGCGCGGTCAAACAACCGCGCGCCAAATGGACAGAGGGGCAGGGGAGACACCAGGCACTGTGGGACCTGGCCACACATCGCGCCATCGTCAAGGAATTGGAACTGCGCTATGCCACGAACAAACACTATGCCGCCCGCTTTCCCTTGACGGGCCTGCTACGTTGCTCTGAGTGTGGAAAGAAGCTCCATCGCCGATCCCATGGCCACGGCAAAGGCCGCTGGAAAGTCTTCAGCTGTGAAATGGGACGCTCACATGTTATTCTGCCCTATGACCAGGGCATTGATCTTGTAGCGAACGAACTCGCCAGGCAATTGAACGAGCATCTAGCCAACCCGAACGGATCAACACCACACCCAGACCTACCGCTGTCCAACATCGATGAGCTCCGCCGGGAACGCCAGCGAATCCAGGATGACTATAAAAACGAGATCTACAGCAAAGCGGAAGCGGCCCAAAAGATCGGCGAGATCAACAGTCAGATTGAAGCAAAGGAAGCCGAAGAATTCGAACACGAAACCGCGGCCGAAATCCGTTCTGAATTTTTAGAGAAGCTGCAGGGAAACATCGAATCATTTCCTGACTGGATCAAAACAGATGATCCCCAAGTGGTCAACCGGCTGCTATCCTCCCTGTGCGAAGACATCATCATCCATCCCGATCGGAAGGTAGAAGTCGTATGGCGACCCGCAGTCTAGGAGTCTCTGAAAATATTTCGAGGGGGACAAAGCCGCTTCAAATCTAGGACTTGAAATGATCTCCGTTAAATTGACTTAAAACTTTGGGACGCGTCTCAATCCATGTTTTTTGACGGAGATGCTTGGCTGTTGCAGCAATACTCTCT
>Ga0070698_100009742_pt1 | contig 10269 bp, 9 predicted proteins | sample KBSK1502metaG_FD_65477 | JGI IMG/M metagenome (GOLD analysis project Ga0070698, IMG submission 65477) | Corn, switchgrass and miscanthus rhizosphere microbial communities from Kellogg Biological Station, Michigan, USA - KBS K1-50-2 metaG | ecosystem: Host-associated > Plants > Roots >... | reverse complement strand
CCGATTCCGGATTCCAGCATGCCGCCGCACCATACCGGAACAGAATTCTGCTGGCAAAGATCGTGGATGCGCCGAGCCGGCGTGAAGCCTCCGACACGCCCCAATTTGATATTGATGATGCGACACGCGCCCAGGCGAATCGCGGCCAGGGTCTGCTCCTCGGTATGGATGCATTCATCGAGGCAAATGGGAGTGATGAGTTTGTCCTGAAGTTGGGCATGTGAGTAAAGATCGTCCCAGCCGAGTGGCTGTTCAATCATCATCAGGTAATATTCGTCGAGCTGCTTCAAGAGAGGTTCATTCGCGAGAGTGTAAGCCGAGTTCGCGTCCACCATCAATTTAATCGACGGAAATTGCTTGCGCAGCCGTCGAACCGGCTCCAGGTCGCAGCCGGGCTTAATTTTAATTTTGATCCGCTGATATCCAGCTTCAAGCTCTACTTTAACCGCCTGTACCAGTTCTTCGAGTGAAGCTTTAACTCCGATCGATGCCCCGCTGGCAATTTCCGTTCGGACTCCTCCGATTAATTTTGCGAGGGAGAGATTTTTCTGTTTGGCCTCGGCATCCCATGCTGCCGATTCGATGGCTCCCTTGGCCATGTTGTGGCCACGCACTGCGGAAAGAAGATCCCAGACTTCAGACCCTGAGGCGAACTGCTTTCCCCTCAGCAAAGGCCACAGGTGGTCGCGCAGAATGTGCCATGCAGTGTCTGTCGTCTCCGGACTATAAGACGGAGTTTCACCGGCGACGCACTCGCCCCAACCCACCACTCCATCGACAACCACTTCGGTCAGTAGGATGCGCCGGGTAGTCGTCGTTTCCATGCTGGTCTGGAATGGAGCAACCAGATTCATGTGGAGTTCGCGGAGCGTGAGTTGTTCGAGACGCATAACGGGCTAGAACTCGCACCATGGGGCGAGGTGGTATGAGCTGGCATCTGAAGTCTTTGAGACCGCGATGGCGGCATAGCCCTTGGCAAAGCCATCCGTGAACTGTTCTCGAATCGCGGCTTGTACCGATTGCACGCGTGGCAGGTCGCTGGTTTTCCAATCGTCGAATGAATTTGGAATTTCGATGGTGGTGCTGGAGCGCGGCGGAGTAAGTTCGTTGCTCAATGCGGTGATAACCCGAGGCGAGTCAAGATACCACTCGGCGACGAGGCGGTCGGTGGCCAAACCGCGGTGTAGCGGGCTGGTAGTGATGCCATAGAGATTCGGCAGGTAGCGGCGGCAGATTGCACCCAGACGATTGAGATTGAAATGGGCGTTGCGCAACTCCAGCGGATCGAACGTCCACTCGATCAAGCGGATATCACGGCTCAGCGCTTCGTCGCGTTGGAACAGCTTGAGCATACGGCCAACGCCGCGGTCACGATAATTGGCATGCACGCCGGTCATATGCGAGTGCAGAAAAGGGGCGCCATTGCGAACAGCCGCGAGCGCCAGAGTGAAGCCCACGAGAGTCTTTCCGTCGTAGGCGCAAAGCACTTGACCGCCGGTGTGGGCGGCGACGACAAACAGGGTTGCCGGCTCGACTTCGAGGTCGTCCTCGCCCCAAACTTCACGCTGCAGTGCGACGCAGGCGTGGAAGTCTTGCAGCGAATCACAGCTGCGTACCGTGATGGACGCGTTTGAGGCCGCATTCATGCGCGCACGGAGGCTTTCCCGGCGCGTATTGGCGACGATTTTTCGAGTTCCGAAGCCTTGGCCCGGTCCCAAAGCAGTTCCATCTCGTTGCGCGGCAGATCAGCCAGAGCGCGGCCGGAGGAGCGGGCCAGGCGTTCCATCTCGCGAAAACGTGACGCGAATTTTGCGTTGGTGCGCTTGAGCGCAATTTCCGGATCAATTTTCAAAAAGCGCGCCAGATTGACCGCGGCAAAAAGCACGTCCCCCAGTTCGTCTTCGATCTGTTCCGGCGATTGTGCGGCCCGCGCGCCGCCGAGTTCGCTCAGCTCTTCCTGAAGCTTTGCGATGACTCCTTCTAGGTCATCCCAATCAAAGCCGATACGCGCCGCGCGCCGCGTGAGTTGATAGCCCTGCATGACTGCTGGCAGCGTATGTGGAATACCGTCGAGCAACGATGCTGCCGCCGGCTCTGACTTCTCACTTTGCCCAGTTCCCTGCTGAGAATTCTGCGCACCACGTTCTTGAGCTTTGATCTGTTCCCAATTCTTGAGCACTTCGGTGGCATCTTTGGCGCGCTTTTCGCCGAAAACATGAGGATGACGGCGTACCATTTTCTGATGAATCTCGCGCACCACGTCAGCCGCGTTGAAACCCCCTTTTTCGCTGGCAATCTGCGCATGGAAAACAACCTGCAGCAGCAAATCGCCCAGTTCTTCCGCGAATTTCGCGTTGTCGCCGCTTTCCAGCGCTTCCAGGACTTCGTAAGCTTCCTCGATGAGGTAGGTTCGAAGCGTCAAATGGGTCTGCTCGACGTCCCAGGGACAGCCGTTGGGCGCGCGCAGACGGGCTTGCAGCGCAACCAGGCGTTCGAACCACACTCCGGCTGATTCCTTGCGCGAGTTGGTGGTCTTTTTGCGAGCAACACTGCGTTTCTTAAATTTACGGCTTTTCTTTTTCGTTGGCGGCATCGGACGGTGAGCGTTCTTCCTCGGCTGCAAACCCAAGACTTTACGGCGCTGAGTGCAAATTTTCAAGTAAACCGGCGCGGGCCTGACGAAAACGCCTGTGAGCCAAGCCGTGCTAAACTTGCAGCATACACTCTAGTTGAGGGTCAAAACCGTGGCAGAGAAGAAACCAGAAGAATCGTTTCGCGTAATCGACCGGCGCCCATTTACGACGGACGGCGAGTTACGCGAAGAATTTGTGGCCGAGCAGCAGCGCGAAGCCCAACGAGAAGCGAAAAAAGCGGCAGAGGCGCCGCCAGCACAAGCACCAGTGCCCGAAGCGAAAGCGCCACCAGCGGAAACTCCCAAACGTTCCGCTGCTTTCGAGAATTTGATTCGCATGCTGGGAAGCAACGGAGCAATGGTGCTGGGTGCCTACACCGATCCGCGCACCGGGCAGCCGGTGATCGATCCAGAAGCGGCGCGCGAGTTGATTGACATGCTGGACGCAATGCGTGAGAAAACCATAGGCAATCTGGCCCCTGAAGAAGAGAGTCTGTTGCTGGATCTTCTCGGCAAATTGAAGATGACCTATCTCGAAGTCAATCAGGCATTGGCTGCGCAAGCGGCACAAGCGGCCACCAAGGCCAAGGGCCGGTAGCGGCTATCCATAAAATAACGCGCCGCGTTCCGCATTCGCGTCATGTCCGCAAATACCTTCCATTCATCTTCGCCAGTACCTTCGGGAACTCTGCAGTTGACGGTGCTCGGCTCCGGGACCTCCATGGGAGTTCCCACCATCGGCTGCCGTTGCGCCGTCTGCGCTTCCAGCGATCCGCGCGACAACCGTATGCGTCCGTCCGTTCTGCTTTCACGAAACGGTCAGAACGTTTTGATCGACACGACCCCAGACTTCCGCACGCAAGCCTTGCGAGCAGGAATCGATCAGATCGAGGCTGTGCTGCTAACGCATGGCCATGCCGACCACGTAATGGGCTTCGACGATTTACGGCCATTGGGCCTTGGCCGCTCACAACCCATGCCGGTGTACGGAAATAAACAAGCGTTTGATATAGTGCGCCGGGCTTTTTCTTACGCGTTCGACGGGAAACCAAAATTAAGCACGGTGCCGAGCGTAATCTTGAAGGAAATCGATGGGCCCTTCGAACTTCTGGGCGTAAAGATTACGCCCATCCCACTGGTGCACGGCGAAATGACGGTGCTGGGATTCCGTTTCGGGCGCGGCGCGTATCTCACGGATTTCAATTCTGTACCGGAATCCTCTTTGGCGCTGCTACAAGGTCTCGATGATGTGATTCTCGATGCGCTGCGCGATACACCTCATCCCATGCACCAGACAGTGCAACAGGCGTTAGCACTGGTGGAAAAGATCAAGCCAAAGCGCGCGTGGTTCACGCACATCGCGCATGACCTGGGGCACGCCGCAACCAACCAACGGCTGCGTAGCCAGGGCCACGCAAATATTCAATTGGCTTATGACGGACTGAAACTTGAAATCGCAATCGACGCTCCGTCGGCGATTAAAAATTCCGAATTCATCGTGCCGCGTCTCGACGGTTTGGCGGTGTTCACCGATCCGGCCGAATGGCGGGAATTTTATGCAGCCAGCGGCCGCGGCAGTGTGCTGGCGATCGGCAACTTTGACGGAATTCACCTCGGTCATCAGGAGATCCTGCAGCAAGCCACGAATCGCGCCGTAAAGTCAGGCGCAGTCGCTACGGCTTTGACCTTCGAGCCGCCACCATTGAAAGTGTTGCGGCCAGAAGCCGCGCCGAAACGTCTGTCCACGAATGAGCAACGCCTGGAGTGGTTTCGTGCCGTTGGCGTGGAAGCGGCAGTGGTGATGCCTTTTACGCTCGGACTGTCAAAACTCAGTCCACAGGACTTTGTCGAGAAAATTCTGGTAAATGAACTGCGCGTTCGCGCGCTGCTGGTCGGAAAAAATTTTCGTTTTGGCCACAAACAAGCCGGCGACGCGCAGCTATTATGCGAGCTGGGAAAAATCCACGAATTCGAGGTGGTCGACATTCCTCCAGTTATGGCGCATGGAGAAGTGGTCTCCAGCACTGTGATCCGCCGTGAAATCACCGAGGGAGAAGTTACGCAAGCCGGGCGGCTGCTGGGGCGGCCGTTCGCGCTGACCGGCTCGATTGTCAGCGGAACCGGGACCGGCAGCAAGTTTACTTTCCCGACGCTGAACCTGCGCGCAGATCAGGAGTTATTGCCAGCTGGCGGGGTATACATCACGCGAACTCTGCTTCAGGGCCAAAGCAAGAGCCGGCGCTCGGTCACCAACATCGGCGTTCGGCCAACCTTTAATGGAAGTGCATTGACTGTCGAAACGCATCTGCTGGATGTTTCCGCACCGATTTCGGCGAAGCGAATGGAGTTGCGATTCTGGAAGAGATTACGCAGCGAGAAGAAATTCTCCGGTCCAGACGAACTGCGTGCCCAGATCGCGAAAGACATCGCCTCGGCAAACAGATTTTTCGCGCTGTTGCGAAAATTCAGAATATTGATGCTTTCGGACTAGATGCTTCGCTTTGCCAGACGAAAAAGGCAGAGCAGTGGCATAAAGCCGCTGGTACAAAAGGTTGGAATAATGTGGTTACGAACTGCCTGATGCCAGGCATTCGGCGCAATAACCGCCCACTTCAGTGCGTGAAATGGTCACCTTCATAGCGAAGTCTTTCTCAATTTGCGATTTAAGCTGCTCGTAGAGACGGCTTTCGAACTCGCGCACTTTTCCGCATTTCAGGCAGGCCACATGAATGTGATCGCGAGGGCCGTGCGTTTCATAGTAATGGCGGTCACCGCGGAGGTGCAGAAGGTCGAGTTCGTCGATCAGGCGCTCTTTTTTTAGAAGTTCGATGGTGCGGTATACCGTGACGAGGTGCACGCCGGAATCAATCTGCCTGGCGCGTTCTAAAATTTGATCCACATCGAGATGTTGTTGGGCGTCGTCCATCACCTGCAGAATGACGCGGCGCTGGCGCGTCAGACGAATGCCACGCTCACCAAGAACCTTGATGAGATTGCCCGTAGTTTCTGGACTGTTGATGCGCTCGCCAGTCGAAGCGCGATGCGCAGGCGTGGCGGACATTCTAAAATTCCTTTTCCTGCTCTGTTTTTTCTGCCAGCCAGATGATCAGGAATGAATCGGAATCAATCCGACGACGTCATTGTACATGACGTAGGCAAAGAGCAGCAGCAGGAACACAAAGCCCACCTGAACGAAGCGTTCTTTGACCGCCATGCTCAAATCGCGCCGCATTAAGCCTTCAATAGTTAGAAGAAGGATCTGACCGCCGTCGAGGATCGGTATCGGTAACAAGTTGAGGATGCCAAGGTTTACGCTGATGAATGCCATCAACGCGATGACCTGCGAAGGCCCTCGGTGTACCGCATCACCGGACACCTGCGCGATGCCGACTACGCTCTGCAACTGCTTTACCGATGCGCGCCCGCTGAACAGTTTTCCCACCACCGCGAGCGTCTGGGTGAAGTAATCACCGGTACGGCGGACGGCAAACTCAGTCGACTCCCGCAGCGGTACCCGCTTGTAAATAATCGTATCGTCCTGATTGACCACACCGATCTGCCAATTATTTTCCGGGCTATCCGAAAGTCCCTTTTGCGGGGTGACCGTGATTGTAAGTGGTTTGCCATTTCGCGCAACTTTCAAGGTCACTGGATGGCCTTGCGACTGGTGAACCGAATCCACGAACTGGCCCCAGTAGGTAATCGGCGTACCATTCACTTCCAGGATGCGATCGTCGGCCCTCAGCCCTGCGTGTTTTGCGGGTGTGCGCGGGCTCACTTCGTCAATCACAGGAGGAAATGGAACGAAACCAAATAGCCAGCCAAACGAAGCAGGGTCCTTCACCGTAGTCTGCACGGTACGCCGAACTCCATGATTCTCGACGACCAGAGTCAGCGGAGCGCCGGCTTGCAAATGCTCGAGTTGCTCCAGACCGGTTTCCCAGGTGGGATTTCTAAGACCATTGATTTCGACGACGCGATCGCCTGGTTGAAGCGGACTTGGCTGCCCCAACGACGTAGACAAGTAGCTGACCTGCAAGGGTTGCTTGAGAATTCTGGATTCAGGCAATCCCACCACGCCATACAATACACTCAACAAAATCAGCGGCAATATAAAGTTAACGGCGGGGCCGCCAAACGCGATCAGTGCTCGCTGCCAGCGCGGCTTGCTCATCAATTCATCCGAAGCTCCCGTGGGAGCAACATCGTTGGAATCGACGTCAGAGAGATCCTGCCCCGCCATGCGGACATAACCGCCAAGCGGTATAGCGCTGATGCGCCAATCGGTCGCGCCGCGCTTCCAGCCAAACAGCCGCGGTCCAAATCCGATGGAGAATACGTCAACGCGTACACCACACAGTCGCGCGACGATGAAATGTCCCCATTCGTGCACCAAGATGATGATGCCTAGAACAAGGGCTACGCCAATCAAAATATCTAATGCCATAGTACGAGCAACCTTTTTGAAAGGCGACCGCCAACGTGGTCACTTTCAATTTTAATTAACCGACACCGCCATTACCTTGCTAACCAGCCGGGTTACTTCTTGCTTTGCTATTCGCCGAGCTTCCGCGTCAGCGGCAAGCACGTCGTCCATCTTTTCGATCTGAACCCGCGGAGTCCGCGATAAGACTGACTCCACGACTTCGGCAATCCCAAGAAACGGAATCTGGCGTTCCAGGAATGCCGCGACCGCGACTTCGTCCGCCGCATTTAAAGCGCAGGGCCAAGCCCCTCCCTTTTTCATGGCCTCGCGGGCCAGCCGCAGGCAGGGATAACGGCGCGTGGAAACCTTTTCAAAGTCCAGACGTTTTACTTTGGCCCAGTCCAGGTCTAGCTGATTAGATGCCACCCGCTCTGGATAGGTTAACGCATACTGAATCGGCATGCGCATGTCTGTTGCGCCGAGTTGCGCAAGAATCGAACCGTCCACGTATTCCACCATGGAGTGTATCGTGGACTGCGGATGTATAACCACATCCACTTGCGAAGGCTTCATATCAAACAGCCAGCGCGCCTCAATGATTTCGAAGCCCTTGTTCATCATGGTGGCGGAGTCAATCGTGATGCGGTTGCCCATTTTCCAGTTGGGATGGGCAAGTGCCTCTTCGACCGAAACATTTTCCAGATGCTTGAGGGGGATCTTGCGGAACGGTCCACCTGAAGCGGTAAGCACCAGTCGGCGAACTTCGCCGTGAGTTCCGCCGCGAAGGCACTGATGAACCGCGTTATGTTCGCTATCCACTGGAAGAAGTTCTTTGCCTGCCTGGTGCGCTGCGGCCATAACCAATTCGCCCGCCGCGACCAAGACTTCCTTGTTCGAAAGCGCAATGGTCTTGCCAAGCTTTACCGCCTCGTATGTCGCTGGCAGGCCAACCACGCCAACTGCAGCAGAAACCACAATGTCAGCTCCGGCATGGGTGCCGACGGCGAGCATTCCTTCCGCCCCATGATGAATTGCCGGCAGCTTCGCACTTCCCTTTTCACGTAACCGCGACGAAAGTAAATCCGCTTTCTGCGCATCCGCCACTGAAACAATTTCCGGCTGGTACCGCTGGATCTGCCCCACCAATTCGTCCAGATTGCCGCCTGCAGCCAGCGCGACAACGTCGAAGCGCGGGGCGAGCGCATCCACCACGGATAAGCATTGGCGGCCAATCGAACCGGTCGAACCAAGAATGGCAAGCTGCTTCACGAATTTAAAGATCCTTAAATTTAAGTTTGAGACCTGAGGCGGAGACCCAGCGGACTTACACGCGCGGCGAGTAGATCCACAACCAATAATACCAGACAACCGGCATGGCGAGGATGAGTGCGTCTATACGGTCAAGTACGCCGCCATGGCCCGGCAACAGCGTGCCAGAGTCCTTTACCCCTGCACTACGCTTGTAAGCCGATTCAAGCAGGTCGCCCATTTGCCCTGCCACGTTGCAAGCCGCGGCCATGCCAACCAAGTGGATCACCGTAATGTTCACAAGATGGCTGCCCGCAAGCGCAATTGCAATCAGGATCGAGCCAAGAAAACTCGCTGCGGCGCCTTCCCAGGTTTTTTGGGGACTCAAATGCGGCGCAAAGGGATGCTTGCCTATGGCACGGCCCACAAAGTAAGCCGCACTATCGCCAATCCATGTGATAACCAGAGAAAAGAGCAGCAGGTATTTACCGACCAGTGCGATGCCATGCAGGCGCACCGCAAAAGTCAGCGGAAGCGCAATCATCAGAAGAGCGGACGAACTGATGCCTGCCGCCGGCAAAGCTTCGACCAACGGACGACGCGTGGTAAGAGTGAGGATCGTTGTGCCAATCAAAAAAATGAACAACACATCCGCTGCCGATGGAGTTGCGAGCCGGAAGAGTCCCAGGACCCTGTGAATCGCTGGCCCGTCGTTCAACGAATATTGCGCGTCCATAGCCGCAAGATATTGCACGTACACCAGCAGCATTGCGCAAAAGGCCGTCCACAGGCGGTATGCGCGATGGCCAATCGCTTCGCCCAAGGAAAAATATTCAAAAATTGCCAGCAGAATCACCAATGCCAGGGCTGCAGCGACCAGCGCCGTGGGCGCAGCGAGCACCAGACCGACGACCAGCGGTATCAGCACAAGCGCGGTCGCCACGCGTTTCCAGGTCATCGAGCTTGGGCCTCGGCAAAGGAGGTAAAGTGAATTGACCAATCATCATAACGGGAGAGGCTTCGTGGAGGAAAACGAATTCGGGACGGGAGGTACTTGAGTTAGGTTACTTCAGTTACTTGCGCGCAACCCTGGACGCGCTCGATTCCGCATCTTCGCTTTCGCCGATGCCGCCATAGCGCCGGTCGCGCTTCTGGAATTCGACGAACGCCTCAAGCAATCGCGCCCGGTTAAAATCCGGCCACAGTGTTTCCGTGACAAAAATCTCCGCGTACGCAATTTGCCACAGCAGAAAATTGCTCACGCGCATCTCGCCGCTGGTTCGAATCAGCAGATCGGGATCAGGGAGCCCTGCGGTATAAAGGTGGCGCTCCAATTCGCTCTCGGTGAGCTTTCGCGAATCGCCGGCGGCCTGGCGTTCGGCCAGCAAAGCATTTGCGGCATCCACGATTTCCGCCCGCCCGCCATAATTAAGAGCGATGCACAACACCATGCCGGTGTTCCCTGCGGTTGCTTCTACCGCTTCGCGCGTATCGCGCTGCACGGCTGTTGGAAGTTCATCCGACCGGCCAAGGAAACGCATGCGAATATTATTTCGCTGGATCAACGGCATTTCCTGGCGAATGTATTCGCGCAGCAATTGCATCAGAAAATCGATTTCGGCTTTGGGACGGCGCCAGTTTTCCACAGAAAACGCGTAAAGCGTCAGCGCCTCAAGCTTGAGCCGCGAACACGTTTCGATGGTGACGCGGGCGGTTTCGGTTCCCTTGCGATGGCCTGCGATGCGCGGCAAATGGCGGCGCTGCGCCCACCGTCCGTTGCCATCCATGATTACCGCCAGATGCTTCGGCAGTTGGCCAAGGTTAAGCTTTTCCAGCAGAAACGCTTCTTCGGCGGTTATCGCGCCAAGCGGATGAGAGGACGCGACGTGGAGAGTTTTTGCGGAGACAGGTTCGGTCACGGGAGTTAGGGTGGCGCTCTCCTTTACCGCATAAAGTTAACACG
>Ga0070698_100009739_pt1 | contig 10271 bp, 6 predicted proteins | sample KBSK1502metaG_FD_65477 | JGI IMG/M metagenome (GOLD analysis project Ga0070698, IMG submission 65477) | Corn, switchgrass and miscanthus rhizosphere microbial communities from Kellogg Biological Station, Michigan, USA - KBS K1-50-2 metaG | ecosystem: Host-associated > Plants > Roots >... | reverse complement strand
CGAGGAGGCTGACCGGCCGAACCTGACGTTGCAGGTGCTGCCCCTCGACGCGCAGCACACGGTCTTCGGGGAGTCCTTCGTCATCTTCGGCTTCAGGGGCGACAGCGACGCGATGCTGGAAGACGTGGTCAGCACCGAGCACATGAGGAGCAGCGTCACCCTGGAGGGGGAGCGGGAGACCTACCTGCACCGGATCGCGTTCGAGACGATCGCGCAGACGGCGCTGGACCCGGCGCAGTCCAGGGCGCTCATCCTCGAGACCGCGGAGTCGTACTGGTCGGGAACCTGGCGGCAGGCCAGCGCGTAGAGCCGTCCGCACGGCATGACCGGCGTCCGTTCGGCACGTCAGGCGAACGCAGCGGCCACCGGGGCGAGGCGCAGCACGTCCTCGGGGCGGGCCAGGTCGGGGAGGGAGACGAATACCGTCGACACGCCGCGGTCGGCGAGCAGCCGGTAGCGGCCGATGTGATCGTCGGCGGTCCCGGCGTGGTGGCTGCGGGCGTAGGCGGCGGCGGTGGCCCGGCCGCGCAGCCTCTCCACGATCGCCGCGGCGTCCTCGCGGTCCCGGCCGATGACCGGGATGTCGAGCACGGTCACCTCGGCCTGCGCCGGGTCACGCCCGGCCGCCGCGCAGTGCTCGCGGAAGACGGCGAGCTTGCGGTCCAGCGTGCCGAGGTCGGAGGGAAGATTGCAGCCGTCGCCGAGCCTGGCCGCGATGGCCAGCGTGCGCTTCTCGCCGTTGCCGCCGACGATGACAGGGATCGGTGACGCGGGCCGCGGATAGCAGGTGGTTTCCGGCAGCCGGACCCGCTCGCCCTGGTAGGGCCTGGTGCCGGGCTGCCACAGGGCGCGGAGCGTCTCGATGGCCGACTCCAGCTCGTCGAGCCTGGCCCGGGCCGGCGGGAACGGCAGGCCGAACGCGGCGTGCTCGCGCTCCCACCAGCCGGCCCCGATGCCGCAGAACGCCCGTCCGCCGCTGAGCGCGTCCAGCGTAGCGGCGGTCTTGGCCAGGATTCCCGGCGCCCGGAACGTCACGGGGGTCACCAGCGTGCCGAGGCGAAGGCTCGGTTCAAGGCCGGCGAGCATCCCGAGCGTCACCCACGGCTCGGGGATCGGCTCCCAGGCCCGCCCGACCTGCGGGATCTGGATCAGGTGGTCCATCAGCGCGATACCCTGCAGGCCGGCCTCGGCGGCGGCGCGGGCCACCGCGGCCAGCCAGTGCGCCGGGCCGGCCGGGTCCTCGTCCCAGGGGAACCGCGAGAGCTGCAGCACCAGGCCCATCCGGGCCGGCCGCTGCCGCTGCTCGCTGGCCGCGGCCCCGGCGCCGGGGGTATGGGAGGCCTCGGGACGCGCCGGCCCGGCGGTCGTCACCAGGTCCCACCCCTCGCCGCGCACCTCCTCGGCCGCCGTCCGCATCCGCCACAGCTGGCCCTCCAGCACGGCCGCGGGTACCGCGCGGTCGCGCGCCCGGTTACGGCGGCGGCACTCCGCCGGGTCGGTGTCGACCAGCACCGCTACCGCGCGCATGCCGCTGTTCCTGGCCAGCTCCAGGTAGCCGCGGCGCCGGGCCGCCTCGAGGCCCAGGGTGTCCACCACCGCGGTCAGGCCGCGGCGCAGCCGGGCCGCCACGATCTGGTCCAGCAGGGCGAAGGCGTCGTCCGACGCGTCCAGGTCGTGCTCACCGCTCCCGACCAGCGCGCGCAGCCGGTCGGAAGAGACCACCTCGTCTGGGCGGTAACGCTCCGCCGCCCAGGCCGACTTTCCCGACCCGGACGGCCCGACCAGCACCACCAGCGCGGGATCGGGAATCGGCACCGCCGCCCGCTGGTGCGTCCCGGAGCCGGTCACGGTCCGAGGTACGCGAGTACGGCCTGCGCGGTCATGATGTGATTGTCGTCGATGATGCGGCGTGCCTCACCCGGACACGCGGACCTCGTACCACAGGCCGCCGTTCAGGTCGAGGTTGTTCCCGCTCGCCTGGCCGGGGCGGCTGTCGCCGACGTAGGTGTAGAGAGGATGGCCGTCGTAGGTCGCCTGCAGGCCGCCGCCTGGCCTCCTGATCGTGCCGAGCTTGCCCGTCACGCCCGGGCCGGCCCTGGAGGCGCCGGCGACCGGCGGCCAGTACCCGGCGCACGACCCCGTGCACTTGGAGGTCGTCGGGGTATCCGGCGCGAACCAGTACAGGGTGAGACCCCGGGCGTTGGTGAGCACGGCGACGCCGCCGATCTGGGCGGCCGTCAAGATGGCTCCGGCGCCCGCGGCCGGAGGCAGCCCGTCCGCGTTGGCCTCGGCCACGCCGAGCAGCGCCAGCGCAGCCACCGACATGGCGCCGACCACGCCTATCACCCGTGACAGGGCCGCCTGTACCTGCCGGACCATCCGGGCCGTCCGACTGAACGACCGGTCGGCCTGAACCGCCGGACCGACGGCGATCGCGGCCAGGGCCAGCACGCCGAAGGCGGCGACCTCGATCAGCCCGGCGGCGATCCCCGCCCTGGTGCGGATCTCCTTGAAGCCGAACAGCCCGCCCCACACCGCCAGCAGGTAGGCGCCGAGCGTGGACAGCGCGAACCCGGCACTCGCAGCCGCGGCCAGCCAGCTGTGGGTCACCAGTACCGCTGCCGTCAGCACGAAAGCCACGATGACCTGCAGCAGGAACAGCCAGCCTACGGTCGGGATCGACCGGTACCCGGTCACGTACAGGTCCAGGTGGATGACGGCGGACACGGCGAGCAGCAGCGCGCCGGCGACCTGCAGCCTCAGCTGCACCTGGCGGCCCGGCCTGTACCGCCGATGTCTGCCCACGACCGTAACCTCCGTCCCCTATGCAGTAGACGGCACGCACTTGCGGCGGGTTCATCGATTCCCGCTTTCGGCCGGATCTGTTGTAGTCGCGTCCGAGCGGCACATGCGGCCGCCCGAAGCGGCAGCCGCCCACCATGGCGGGCCGGCCCTCGCCGCACCGGTCACCATGTCGGCTCCCTACGCAAATGTAGGGGAATCGGTAGCTTGATCACCTTCGGTTTCCCCGGGTTTCGTGGGCGTCCCTCGCCCCGCCGGGGCGGGCGGCGCCGCGCGCGCCGCGGGACAACGTTGCCCTGCCGGGCTCACGGCCGCAAACGCTGCGCGTGCCCTCATGGCGTGGGCCCGGTCGTGCCCGCCCAGGTCAGAGCCCATCTGGGTGCGTTCGGGCGGTCGTTCGGGTGGGCCGGGAACGCGCCTGTAGGGGCCGGGTCTAGTTGGCCAGTTTCCTGCTAGTTGGCCACGGGGCTTGCGCGTTGCTGCTCATCTGCAGTATGTCGAGGACCGGGCGGACGTCGCGGGCGAATTGCTCGCCGTCGTCGGTCAGGGTGGGTCGCCCGTCCAGTCCGGTGTGGAGCAGGGTGGTGCCAGTGACGGTTTCGAGCTGGCGTATCTGGCTGGCCAGGGTGGCGTACTCGATGCCGAGCTCGCGGGCGGCGTGGTGGAGGCCGGGCTGCCCGGGGATCGCGAGGAGCCTGCGGATGCGCTGTTCGGCTTTCGGGCGGGTGAAGGCGGCCCAGACGGCCGGCGGGAATGCACCGGGTCCGCCGAGTCCAGCGAGGGGGTGAGAGTGGCCGTTGGTGCCGTGCCGGATGGGGATGCCGGTGTTGCGGACCGCGGCGGCGAGGGTAGCGGCCGGGACGCCGGTTTCGGCGGCGATGTCCTTGAGGCTGCGCTGCCGGAGCTGATACTGCTCGCGCAGCCAGTGCGGGCCGATGTCGCCGCCTGGGCGGTTGGGGGCCTGCCGGAGCGCGGCTTGTGCGGGGCTGCTGGCCGGGGGCTTGGGTGCCGGGTGGCGGGCCGCGGTGACCCGGATGTGCTCGGCGGTGGTGCCGAGCCGGGCGGCGATGACGCGGGCAGGCAGCCCGGAGCCGATGAGCGGGTGCAGGTCGCTGGGGCTGATGCCGCCGGGGTGAGGTCCGGGCCAGGTGATGCCGGTGACCCAGCCGAAGGGCGGTTCCCAGGTGACGGGTTCGCTGATGCCGGCGTGGCGCAGCAGGGAGCTGGCCCGCTGGTGCAGGAAACCGGCCATCGGCTCGGGCAGGGTGAAGACGAACTCGGCGTAGCCGGGGCCGCGGTGTCCGGGCAGCCGCAGCGGCCCGGGCAGGTAGCAGGGGTGGGTGCCGGTGAGCAGCTCGATCAGGCGGAGCCGGGCGAGGTGTTCCTGGGCCGGGGCGGCGGGCAGGTCCGCGCGGTCGGGGTGGCGGCGGCGTGCCCGGGTGTCTAGGCGGGTGAGGAGGCACTGCTGGCGGCGCCAGCCGGTGATGTCGAGCTGGGCCTGGGCGAAGCGGCGCAGCCGCCGCCGGCGGGCGTAGTCGATCGGGGCGCCGTGCTCGTCGAGCTTGCGGGCGAGCTGGCAGATCGCGGCCGTGACCGTGTCCAGGACCCCGTGCCTGCGGAGCCGGGCGGTGAGGCTGGCGAACCTGTTGCCGTGGACGGGCTGCAGGCCGAGCAGTTCCTGGGCGGTGCGGTAGCCGTCCACGCCGGCCGATGCGACGGCGAGCATCACGCCGAGCCCGGACCGGTAACGGAGGAAGTCGAAGCCTGCAGTGGGCATCAGGCGCAGCGCCCAGCCCGGCCACAGCAGCGACGGCAGGTCCCGGGCGTGCTCGCCGGCCCGGGCCGGGTCGGGGATGCGGGCCGGGCCGGCCAGGGCGCGGTAGCGGAGCAGGCAGAAGGTGTCCAGCCGGGATGCGAGCGGCTTGGCCAGCGCGGCCTGCAGGGCGGGGCTGGCCTGGTCCCAGCGGGCGAGCATGGTCGCCGGGCCGGCTGTCTTCTTGCGGCCGGCCTCGTTGTCAGCGAGCCAGGCGGTGATCAGCGGGTCGGGATCGCCACGCCGGTCATGCAGCATGACGTCGGCGATGGTGATGCCGAAGGCGGCCACCGGCGCGAACTGCCGGCGCCGCCCGTGCGCGGGGCCGGTGAGCGCGCCGGCGCCCGCGTGCTCACCGAGCTGGCCGGGGATGCCCGGCTGCGCGCGAAGTTCGTCCAGGACCGCGCCGGCTATGGCGGGGGGAGCTGCCGGCCCGTGCAGGGCTGAGATGGCCGCGCGTGCCACCGCGTGGATGTCGTCGAGGTATCGCTGCAGGACAGCGAGTTCTTCCGGTTGCTCGCGCGCAGCTAGCAGCGCAGGGATGAGGGCGTCGATGTGCTGCTGCGCGCGCAGCACGTGCCCGCCGGCGGGCAGCGCGATCGCGGGCGTCTGCGCGGGATCGCTGCTGCAGGACATGATGCCGCCGCGAGGCGGCCGGGAAGGCGGCAGCGGCAGGCCGGTGAGGTCGCAGCAGCCGGGCCGGCGCGGCTGCCCGGTGCGGGTGCGCCGACGCCGGCGCCCGCAGTCCGGGCAGGTGTCGGCGAGCAGCACCTGGCAACCGGTGCAGGCGAAGATCCACGGGATCCGCCAGGTGAGCATCCACCGGCCGCCGTTGGCGGCCAGGCACCGCGGGCAGTACCGGGACCCGATCGGCTGCCGCCACCAGCGCGGCGCCCGGGGCAGGCCGGGTGCCGCGGTCACCGCGGCCAGCCCGGTGCCCTCATACCGGGCCAGCGTCATGTCAGCCAAGGTCGCCGCGGGAATCCCGGTCACGGCGCTGAGCGCGGCCAGGTCGGGCTCGTCCAGCTGGTAGAGCCACAGCTTGTGCTGGGGCTCGGCTTGGCTGGTGAGACGGTCCCAGTCCACCCTTGCGAGGGCGAAGATGTCGCGGACGGCGACGTGCAGCAGGTGGGCATAGGTTTCCAGCCAGCTGTCGAGCGCCTCGCCGGGCAGCGGACGCACGCTGATCGGGATGGCCGCCACGAAACCTCAGACGGCATCTGCCAGGGACTCTGCCCTGGCAGCGCCGGGGGTGGTGGCGGGGCGGGCGGACAGCTTCCCGGCATCGAACGCGGCCAGCAGTTCCTGCCGGGCGGATTCGGCGGCGGCGTCGTTGCGGACCTGGTCCAGCAGGTCCCGGGTCAGCCGTTCGGTGCCGGCGCGGATGGCGCGGCGGCAGCCGCGGGTGACCAGCGTCATCAGCGACGCGAAATGCCCGGTGCTGCGGGCGAACAGGTAATCCGCCAGCTCGTCGGCCACCATGCCCGGATGGGCGCCGGCCAGCACGAGGTCTTTCTCGATCGCCAGCAGCAGCTGTCGCCAGGTCCGCCGGCCCGGCTCGGTTCCGATCTCGAACGGGTCCACGCTCAGGGTGGTCCAGCGGCGGGCGTTCTGGGCCAGTTCTTCTTCCCCGGCGGCTAGGCCCTCGCTGACCAGTCCGCGGCGTTCCAGCCCGACCCCGACGTAGATGAAGGTGACCGGGAAGGTGTTGGCCAGGTACTTGAAATGGTTGGCCACGTCCCGGCCGTCGCGGCGCCGAGGATCGAGGAAGTGCACGTCATCCACTACGCAAAGGCGGACATCACACGACAAAACGGCGTCGGCGGCCTTGTGGCCGAGTTCCTCGGCGTTGCCCCTGTCGTGGCCGGGCAGACCGAAGAACCGGCACAGCATCGCGTTGAAGCTGCGCTTGCTCGTCGACGACGTCAGGCATACGTGCACCACCGGCACCCGGTCGTGCCCGGCGTCTGTGACCGGGCCATAAAGGCTGACCTGCCGCTGGTGGAAGGTCCGGGCGAACACCTGGGCGATAGTCGACTTGCCCAGCCCGGGATAGGCGTCGATGACCGCGGCGCCCTTGACCTTGTCCCCGTCCTGACGGTTCGCCTCGGTGATGTCGTCCAGGTGTTCGTGCACGGCGTGCATCTGCGGGGTGCGCAGCGGGCCGATGTTGGCATGCCAGACCGACCGGCGCTCCTCGTACTCCAGCCGGGCCGGCTCGGGCAGCTTGCGGATCTGGGCGGGGGTCAGCGGGTCGGGGCGCTGCCGGGGCGGGGCGGTGACGAACTCCTCCCAGCCTTGCCGGGTGGACAACGTGTAGGCGCGCTCAGCCGGCCGCAGCGGCGTGCTCACACGGTCTCCATCGCGTCGGCGTAGAAATCACCCGGATCATCGCCAGGCACCTCGCCGGGGAATGGGACGTCGAGTTCCCCGGGCCGGTCGTCATCGCTTCCGGCAACGGGCGGGGGTTGCGGTGCCTCGCCGGCGGCAGGCTGCGGGTCCGGGACCAGGCGCAGCCGCTGCTCAGACAGCCGCAGTGCCATACGCCGTTCGGCGCGGTTGCCGGCCAGCCCGGCGCCCCACTGCTCCAGCAGCTCGGCCAGCGCCCGCCGGGTGTCGGGGAACCGGTGGGTGGCCGTCGCGAGCTGCCGGGCGTAGGCCAGCGCCTCGCTGCTGAACGGGCCGCCGACCGCGTCAGCGTGCTCCCACCGCAAGGCGTGCCACTGGCCTTCCAGGTCGTGGAAGAAGACCTTGCTGACGTCGCCGGGGTCTACCCGGATCGGCCAGCGGCCGGCGTGCTTGCCGGCATACGGGCTGGTGCGGTTGCGGTAGGGGTTGAGCGCCGGGCCGTCGTAGCGCAGCCCGCCGATCTCGACGCCGTAATGCTGGATGGTGCGCCACTCGGCTTTGAGGAAGTCGAACGCCAGGTCAGCGCGGGCGGGGACCTGCAGGTACCCGGCTCGTGCGGTGCCGTGGGCGAACATCTCCAGCGGGGATAGTTCCAGGCCGGGCACCTCCGGCACGCATAGGCCGGTGTGCGGCTGCCGGTGATAGCAGTCCGCGGCCCAGCGGCGGATGATCGTTTCCAGCTCGTCGAGGAAGTAGAACGCCTGCTGTTCGGGGTTCTTGCCGCGCCGGTAAACATCTGGTCCCTTATAGCCGGGCAGGGCGGCCAGCAGCTGCTCGCCCAGGGTCCGGAACCAGCGCTCAAGAGGCCCCTTGTCCGTAGCCTGGCAGACCCTTCCCGGCTGTACGGAGATGCCCAGCCTGGCGCAGGCGCTGATCAGATGCTCGGACAGGTAGATCTTGCCGTGGTCGACCACGATGGTCTCCGCCGCCACCGACGGCAGCAGCGGCTCGCCGTCCTCGCCGGCCAGCTTGGCAGCCTCCACGATCACCTGCCCGGGCAGCCCATGGTAGGGCGGCCGGATATCCGCCTGCCCGGCAGCGGGCTCGGGCAGCGGCCGGATCGACTCGAACAGCACCGCCGCCGCATCCACTGCCTTGGTCGAGACCGGGGTCAGCCGCAGCCCGGTGATGCACCGGTCAAACAGATCCATACCAGCTGTGAGCTCAGCCTGCACCCAGCGCAGCGTCACCGGGTCCATCGCGAACACGTCCAGCGGGGTGGTGTCCAGCAGCAGGTACTCACCGGGCCGCATCGCCCGCAACCGCCCGTACGGCGTGGCCGGGCGGCCCGCGATCTCCCGCCTGGCCTTGGCGCTCCCGAACGCGCTGGTGCCCTTGCTGATCTCCCGGAGCAGGGCACGTGCCCGGGCCCGGCCCGGCAGCGGCACCACGCCAGCGCCATGCTCGGCATCTAGCCGGGCCGCGATCCTGGCCAGGACGAGATCCTGGGTCGGCGTGCTGGCGTCGGTGTGCTCGGCCAGCACCGTGCGGGCCATCGCCAGCCACCGGTCATCGGCCCCGCCCTCCGGCGCCTGGTAGCGCCGCCACCGGTCATCGACCAGCCCGGCCGGGCCTTCCCGCTCCAGGGCAGCCGCCCAGCGGCGGATCGTGCGCACCCCGACCCGCAGCTCGGCGGCCTTGGCCTGATACCGCCGGAGCTTGCCGGTTCCCGGCGCGTAGTCCGGCCTTGGCTCACCGGGCAGGGCAAGGTCCGGGCTGCCATGGCGATAGCCGGTGCACGCCTCGCGCACGTGCGCCACCCGCTCGCGGAGCCTGGCCAGCTCCGCGTCATCCAGGCTGGAAAGGACCGTCCCGGCGTCCTGGCCGCCCTCCCCATCGCAGGTTCCGCTCACGCGGGTGCCGGTTGCGGCCAGCAGATGGCTGATGCTGACCCGCCGCAGTTCACCCGCAGCCCCGGCGAGCAGGACGCTGGGCGGGGTCAGCTCGGCGACCTCCCACCGCTGCCCGTCGTAGACCACGCTGGCGCTGGCGTTCAGCGCGGCACGCCTGCCCTCATTCACCCCGGGCCTCCAGCACGCTGTCACCGTCGAGGCGGCGGTGAAGATCGGTGGCAAGGCGCTGTTCCCACAGCAGCCGCAAGACCGCGGCGCGGGCGCCGGCGGGAGGATGATCCTGGCCGGCGCGGCCGGCCAGGGCGGCGAGCGTGTCACCTGGCCGGAACTCGGCCAGGACCGCATCGGCGGTCTCGGCCGCCACCAGCCACGGCCGCCGGTATCCGGCAAGGAACCGCAGGTTGGCCAGGTAGACCGGGTCCGCGCCAGCCCAGATCTCATAACCCCAGCCGTGATCACGCACCAGGCGTCCCGGCCAGTCCAGCGCGCCGGTCACCTCCGGGTCGGCCAGCTGGGCCGCTGGCTTGACGTTGATCACCACCGCGGACTGGTCGGCACGCAGGAGGAAGAAGTCCGGCACATGGCGGCGTACCCGGCCGTCAGCCCGTGCCCGCAGCCAGAACGGCTGAGCGGCGATCGCCACCACGGCCAGGTCGAAATCGGCGACCAGCAGCCGCGCCAGCTCGAGCCTGCTCTCGTAGATCACGTGGGACGAGGTGGTCGATGACCAGTAGAAGCCCGGGTAATGGGCCTGCCCGCGGACGCTGCGTGTCCCGCGCCAGGGAACGGCCTCCACCACCTGGCGCGCCCGCACATCCCGAAGCGGCCGGTGCACCTCGCTGCCATCAGCCATCCGCAGCGACACCACCGGATCAGTAAAGCCCGCCGGCTCTTCCCCGCCGCTGCCGCCGTCCGTAGCCACGAGACCACCTCGCATACCGGACCATACCGGCGCATGGCAGGCGGCCCGCGGCGACACGCCGCAGCAACGCAGGACAGGAATACCTGAGCCTGTGAGGCCAGCCGTGACCCTCCTGGGCCACGGCATTCACCGGCACCGACGTCCGCGTGAGCGAGAACCTGCCCGCGCATCGGCCGGCTCATCCCGTTCACGACGGCCGTGATCATCGCGTGCTGGGCGCGCCTAGAACTTACTCCGGGCCGGCTGTCGCCCACGCGCTGAGCAAAATGGGATGAGCAAATACCGCCGAGTTCCCTTGCAGCTCATCTCTCAGCCGTTGTGCAAACGTCTCCACGCCCATCTCCTCGGCCGTGGCCACTCCGGTGCGCCCGATCAGCGGCGCGGCGGTCCGGATGATCCCTGCCAGCAGGGCGACAGCGGCGGGATCATCCGGCCCGAAATGCGGCTGGATCCCGATCATCCCCAACGGGCG
>Ga0070698_100009738_pt1 | contig 10272 bp, 11 predicted proteins | sample KBSK1502metaG_FD_65477 | JGI IMG/M metagenome (GOLD analysis project Ga0070698, IMG submission 65477) | Corn, switchgrass and miscanthus rhizosphere microbial communities from Kellogg Biological Station, Michigan, USA - KBS K1-50-2 metaG | ecosystem: Host-associated > Plants > Roots >... | reverse complement strand
TGTTCGAGAGTTCGCGGCAGGCTCTCGAACGCGTCGCTTAGCCGACCGCGATCTCGGGCACGTTGGCGCCCCATGTGATCGGCGCGCCGGTCGCCTTCGCGACGTCCTCGCACGATATGCCAGGTGCCCGCTCGCGCAGCACCAGGCCCGTCGGCTCGACATCAATGACGGCGAGGTCGGTGACGATCGTGTGCACGCACGCGACACCGGTGAGCGGCAGCGTGCACTCGCGCAGGATCTTCGGTGAGCCGTCCTTCGTCGTGTGCTCCATCATCACGATGACGCGGCGGCTGCCTGCGACGAGGTCCATCGCGCCACCCATGCCCTTGATCATCTTGCCGGGGATCATCCAGTTCGCCAGGTCACCGCGCGCGCTGACCTCCATCGCGCCGAGCACGCTGACGTCGACGTGACCGCCTCGAATCATCGCGAACGATTGCGCGGAATCGAAGAACGCCGAGCCTTTGATCGTCGTGACGGTTTGCTTGCCGGCATTGATGAGGTCCGGATCCTCATCGCCTTCGTACGGGAATGGCCCGATGCCGAGCAGGCCGTTTTCGGATTGCAGCACGACATCGATACCCGGCGGGATGAAGTTCGCGACGAGCGTCGGCATCCCGATACCGAGGTTGACGTAGAAGCCATCTTTGAGCTCGGCCGCCACGCGGCGAGCCATCTGATCGCGATCGAGGCGAGGCATCACGCGCTCCTTTTACGCAGCGTGCGCTGCTCGATGGGTTTTTCGTATGCGGTGCCCTGGAAGATGCGCTGCACGTAGATCGAAGGGAGGTGCACCTGATCGGGATCGAGCTCGCCGACCTCGACGAGCTCTTCGACCTCGACGATCGTGATCTTGCCGGCAGCGGCGCACAGCGGGTTGAAGTTGCGCGAGGTCTTGCGGAAGACGAGGTTGCCCCACTTATCGCCGCGCCACGCTTTGACGATCGCGAAGTCGCCGCGAATCGCGTGCTCGAGCACGCAGTGCTTGCCGTTGATCTCGCGCGTCTCTTTGCCTTCGGCGACCTTCGTGCCGAAGCCTGTCGGCGTGAAGAACGCCTCGATGCCGGCACCGCCGGCGCGCAGCCGCTCGGCGAGCGTGCCTTGCGGGCAGAGCTCGACTTGCAGCTGTCCCGAGAGGAACTGCTGCTCGAAGATTTTGTTCTCCCCGACGTAGCTCGAGATCATCTTCTTGACCTGGCCCTGCGCGAGCAGCACACCGAGACCCTTTTCGGTCGTGCCGCAGTTGTTCGACACGATGGTGAGGTTTCTGACGTTGCGCCGCGCGAGCTCGCGGATGCAGTTCTCGGGATTGCCCGACAAGCCGAATCCGCCGGCGAGGATCGTCGCGCCGTCGAGCACGTCGGCTAGCGCAGTTTGGGCGTCCGGGTAGACCTTGTTCATCGACTGTGTCTTACTGCCGATCGCGATGGCGATCATCACGTTGACCACCGATTTCGGCACGGCCGACGGTTACGTCGGCGCGATGAAGGGCGTGATCGCGTCGCGCGCGAAAGCGCAAATCGTCGATATTGCGCACGACATTCCTCCGGGCGACATCGCGCACGCGGCGTGGGTCATCAAGACCGCGTGTGTCGAGTTTCCGGATCAGACAATCCACGTGATCGTCGTCGATCCGGGCGTCGGCGGAAAGCGCCGTGGCGTCGTGCTCGAGCACCAGAGCTCGATCTACATCGGGCCCGACAACGGCATCTTCACGTACCTGCAACCGGCGTGGGTACGCGCGATCGAGAACCCGCAGATCATGGCGGACTCCGTGAGCGCGACGTTTCACGGACGCGACGTGTTCGCATGCGTCGCCGCGTTCATCGCAGACCACGGCCAAATCACCGAGATTGGATCGCGCGTCGCGCTCGAGGGCACGCTGCCGTGGGGCCCATGCGCCGAAGGCGAGGGCAGGGTTGTTCATATCGATCACTTCGGAAACCTCATCACGGATCTTCCGCGCGATCAGGCGGGCACCTCGGTTGCGATCGCCGGCCATCGGCTGCGGCTCGTGCGCACGTACGAAGATGTCCCGAGCGGCGAATTGCTCGCGTACATCGGCTCGGCGGAGACCGTCGAGATCGCGGTGCGCGACGGCCGCGCCGATACACGGCTCTCCGTGCCGCGCGGCACGCGCGTCGTGCCGGTCGCAGACGGCGACGCGTACCGATGATCGAGCTAGACATTATCCAGATTACCGCGCTCGCCGCCGGCGGCGATGGCGTCGCGCGCGATGCGAACGGTCGCGTCACGTTCGTGCCGCGCACGGCGCCGGGCGATCGCGTGCGCGTCGAGCTCGTCAAACAGACGAAGTCGTTCGCGCGCGCGGAGCTCGTCGAGATCGTGACGCCGTCGCCGACACGCGTCGAGCCGCCGTGCGAGTACTTCCGCGCCGGCTGCGGCGGCTGTCAGTGGCAACATGTCGCGCGCGACGCGCAGCTCGCCGCGAAGCAGGCGATCGTCGCCGGCGCGCTCCGCAATATCCCAAACCTCGTCGTCGAGGCGATTCGCGATCCCGCGCCGCCATATGGCTGGCGCCGTCGCGCACGATTTCACGTGCACGCCGGCAAAGTCGGCCTCTACGCGATGGCGAGCCATCGGCTCATCGCGCTCGATCACTGCCCGCAACTCGAGCCGTCGCTCGATGCCGCGCTGCGCGTCATCGCCGGATCGTCGCTGCCCGATGGCGAGCTTACGCTGGTGCGCGGCATGGCAGGCGGCATCGCCGTCGGCATCGAACGGCCGTGGCGCGCCGCTGCATCCATCGTCGGTCGCGCGCAGATCGTGGGCGTGATCGCTGGCGACGCGCGCCACGGCGAGCCAATTCTCGAGATCGAGCCGGGTCTGTTCGCCGGCCCGTGGGACTTCGCGCAGGCGAGCACGCCCGGCAACGCCGAGCTCATCGCGATCGCGCGCGCGGCGCTCGGCCGCGGCCCGGGCCGGCTGCTCGAGCTGTACGCGGGCGCAGGCAACTTCACGCGCGGCTTTGTTGACGACGCGTGGGCTGTGGCGGCCACCGATGTCATCGCGCCGACGAACGCGCCGGGTCGCTTCGAGGTCGGCACGGCCGCCGACGTGCTCGCCCGCGTGCAAGGCCCGTTCGACGCGATCGTCCTCGATCCACCGCGCACCGGCGCCGCCGATGCGCTCGCCGGCATCCTTCGTCACGCGCCGAAAACCATCCTCTACATCTCCTGCGATCCCGCGACGCTCGCGCGCGACCTCTCCCGCCTCGTCGAAGCCGGCTATCGCGCCGACCGCGCGTGGCCCGTCGATGTCATGCCGCAGACCGCGCACGTCGAAGTCGTTTGCCGACTTCACTCCATGTAGAACACCGTGGCGAGCGCTGTGAAGTAGAGCCTGCCGCAGTCCTCCGTGAGGTATGGATAGAGCACGTCATGAGGAGCTACGTCGATCACGCGCGCATTCGCGAAGCGTTCGTCTAGCGTCGCGCGCTCCGCGTAAAAGATCGCGGCCGCGACGTAATGCCCGTCGGGGAGTATGGTTTCGCTTCGGAAGACCAGCCGCAGGCCATCCGGCGTCAGGTTCGGATCGTTTAGCTGTTTTGCCATCGCGCCGACCTCGGTCACTGGGTAACGCGTGACCTCGCGCCAACTGCCGCTCTGGTCGGAGAGCTCGACGAGGACAAGGCCGTTGTCATAGTCCTGGAACACGAGACGTCGATCCGGCGCGCGGCTTGGCGCGCTGAACTCTCTCAGGATGGTGGCGTAGGGTGTCGCTGGACCAACGCTCGCCCATGTGCCGTTTCCTTGCAGCTCGTACTCGGCGATCTCGTATTGCACGAGATCCGAATCAAAGATCGGCACCAGCAAGCGGTTCCCTTCTGCAGATAGCCGCGTGCCGCGCTCGCGCCTTGTCGGCGCCGCATCGAGCGTGAGCGGCGACATTCGCTTGTCGATTGGACCGCTCATGAGTTGGTCCTCGCATTCCGCCACAGCGATGCCGGCCTCGAAGCTCGGCGTGTAGAAGTTGCAGTACTTGAGCGGAAGTTGGTGAAGCTGGCCGTACAGCGACGGCAACGACCCCGCGACGCACTTCGGCGCGGGGCGCGCGTCGTCCGTTCGCGTCGGCGTGAGGCCCAACACTTGGTTACAACCGCAGACGAGGAGAACGCTCCACCGCATGGTCATTCGAGATAGAAAACCGTGTCGAGTGCCGAGAAGTACAGCCGGCCGCAGTTGGCGGTCAGATACGGATGCGACACCCCGCTTGGCGCAGTTTCGAGAACATGGATCGGACCGAAATGGTCCTCCGTCGTCGCGCGGTCCGTGTAATAGACGACACGCGTGTTGATCGTCCCGCCGTTCGCCGCGATAAATACGAGACGCAGACCATCAGGCGATAGGCTCGCATCGTTGACGTGGACGCTCGCATCGGTCGTGAGCTCCGATAACGGGTAGCGCCTTACCTCGACGAAGCCCGCGCCGGTGTCGCCAAGCTCGACGAGCGTGCCGGGCTCCTCGTAGACCATGCGCCGGTTCGGCCCGCCGCTTGGCCTGCTCAGGGCCACCGTCTGCGCGAGCGGATATTGCGTCCCCGCATGCGCGGCACCGTCTGTGCCGATCGTGTACTCGATCGACGCTGCGCTGATGCCGACGCTGCTCGCGACGTTCACGAGGACACGATCGCCTTCCGGCATCGGCAGAATCGTGAAGTTTCCCGTCGGCGGCGGCACGAGCGGCACCTCGGTCACGTCGTGATCGAGCGGGCCGCGCACCAGCGTTTGGACATCGCGCGAGGCCAGCGCTACCGAGCGATCGACGCTGGGCGTGTAGTGGGTGCAATACCGGATCGGCACCTGCTGCAGCGCACCGTATAGCGTTGGCACGCCGCCGACCCGTGGACACATCGGCGGCGGATGCGCATCGATCGCCTGCGTCTCGGTAAGGCCGAGTGCCTGGTTACAACCAGACGCGATGAGGAGGACGACCCAACGCACGCGGTACGATGATACGTCAATCGTCGTCGTGGTCGGACTCGCGCGGCGGCGCGAACGCCTTGACGATCGCGCGTGCAGCCGCGACGTCGCCGCCTTTTGGCACTTCGAGCGCGAGCGACAACGCGTACGTGCGAAACAGCAGCACGCGCATCACGACGGTCGCGCCCGACGCGCGACGCGCTTCGACATCGATCGCCGGCACGCCACCCGCGTCGACGAGCTTGCGCGTGTACTTCTTCGCGCCGAGTTTGGCCTTGATGCCCTTCTCGACCTGCTCGAAATACGCCTGCTTCTTTTCGCTGACCCAGGCATCGGAATTCGGCACATCGGCGCGCGTGATCGCGAGCAACGCGCCGCGATCGTGCTTGTACGCCGCGACGAGGCCCTTCGCAGGTTGCGCGCGCCAGCCATCGCCGAGCACGAGGCGCGCCTTCGTCTTCGGAAGATCCACGGTCTCGGCGCGCGCGGCCCCCGCCGCGAACAGCAGCACGAGCAGCGCGCGGATCACGACTCGGTGACCGGGCCGGGCTCGATCTTTTCGCGACGCGCGAGCAGCGCGTGGACGACGTGGCGCTGGTCCGCCTCGGAGGCAAACCAATCACGCGGAAACGCCATCGCCTTGTCGCCGAGCTCGATGACGAGCACCGGCGCCGAGCGATTCCACGGCACCGAGCGGCGCAAGAAGTAGACGGCCGTCACGTCTTTGGGCGTGACGTCGATCGGATGCGGGCGGTGTTTGCCGCGCGGCAGGCTGACCACGCGGTCGGAGACGACGATCGTCCCCGGCGGATAGATGAAGGACATCACGAGCTGGTACGCGCGGAAGAGCCCGAGCGCGACGAGCACGTAGCCGGCCCACACGCCGACCGTGCCGAGCTTCCAGATCAGCAGCGCGCCGCCGATGATGCCGCCGATCGTCCACGCGATCTGCCGCTGGCGCGAGATCTCGAGCTCGATCTCGACCGGGCCTGAATCACGTACGACTTCCTTCGTCTCTGCTCCACTCGCGGGTGAGCTCGCCGACGCGGGCTTGGATCTCGTCGAGGGGGACATTGCAAAGACGTCGTGCAGAGACGACCTCTTGACCATCTACCACGACGTCGGTGATCGCGCGAGGTGACAGCGCGTAGACCACGTTCTTTTCGATGGCTTGGCTGGGCCAAAGCGACGGATCGTCGAGGTCGAGCGCGACGAGGTCGCAGCGGTAGCCGGGAGCGATCTGCCCGACCGGGAGGCGCAGGACCTCGCCTGCGACGCGCGTGCCGAGGGCAAAGCAGGTCTCGGCGGCGATCGCCTGGCCGTCCGTTCGATGCACCTTCTGCAGCAGGGCAGCCGTGCGCATCTCGTCGAAGACGCTGACGCGGTTGTTCGAGCAGCCGCCGTCGGTGCCAAGGCCGACCCGCACGCCGCGCGCCAGCAGATCGACGAGATCCGTGACCCCATCGCCCAGGAACATGTTCGAGCCCGGGCAATACGCGAGGCAGCCGCCGCGATCGCCGAGCAACTTGCGCTCCGATTCGTCGAACCAGCAGCCATGCACCGCGATCATCGCGGACATATCGACCTGGAGGTCGGCGACCGCGTGCAGCGGGCGTTTGCCGAACCGCGTGAGCGATTGCTCGACCTGGTACTGCTCCTCGGCGAGATGGATGTGCCACGGCTCGCCGACATCTCTCGAACAGCTCGCGCCGGCTTCGATCATCGCCGGCGATGCACCGTGCTGGCTGTGCGGCGCCGGCTGGATCGTCACGAGGTGCCGCACCTTGTCGCGATACTTGTCGTAGAGCGCGCGAAAATTCGTGACCGCTTCGCCAACCGTCTCGCGATACGCCGCCGGCGCGCCTTCCCAGTCGTAGAAACATCGCGCGAGCACGATGCGAATGCCGAGCCGCCTCGCCGCTTCGATCGTCGCGATCGCGTGGTCGTTGCCCTGCGCGTTGACGTAATAGAAGTCGCAGACCGTCGTCACGCCGTGCAGGAGCATCTCGCCAAACGCGAACAGCGCTGCCGTCGCCATGTCGTCGGGCGTGAGCTTGGGCGAGTAGCGATACAGCGCGCGGTCACGCCACTCGAGGAATGGCAGATCGTCGCCGATGCCGCGCAGCAGCGATTGAAAGCTGTGGTTGTGCGTGTTGACGGTTCCGGGCACGACGGCGCGGCGCGACCAGTCGAGCTTCTTCGCGTCATGCGCGCGCACGTCATCGGCAACCTCGGTCGGATCGCCGACGGCAACGATGAGACCGTCGACGGCGAGGATCGCCGTTTTGCCGCGCACGCCGCGCTCGGTGAGCGCGCGATCGGCGGTGATGAGGAGCGCGCTCATACGGCTTCAGAGATCGACGCGAGGTTGAACTCGTGCGTGCGCAGCGTCGGTGCGCGCACGCTATCGGAGATCCATTGCCCGGCGACCGCGTCGCACTTCGCGAGCATGTGAATCGGCGATTCGTTGAACCGGAAGTTGTTCACCGGGCCGGCAAGCTGCCCCTTCTCGATCAAGAACACGCCATCTCGCGTGAGCCCGGTGACGAGGATCGTCTGCGGATCGAGATCGCGCAGATACCAGCAGCGCGTGATCAGCACACCGCGCGTGACGCCTTTGATCAGATCCTCGCGTGTCTGCTTGCCGCCGGCGAGCGTCCAGCCATTGGGCGTGCCGGTTGGCTTCTTGCTCTGCTTGTGCGCCCAGTAGCGGCCGTAGGTGAGCCCCTTGAGCACGCCTTTATCGATCCACGTCGTCTTCGCGAGCGGCAGGCCTTCGCCATCGAACGGCGCGCCTTCGGTCGCCGCGTCGGTCGGATCCGAAATCAGCGTGACGAGATCGGGGAACAGTTTGTCGCCGACGCGCGTGCCGCCTCCCGGCTTCGCGAAATACGAGCGCCCTTCGTCGGCGCGCCGCGCCCCGAGCGCGTTGATCAAAAACCCCAGCAGATCGACGACGGCCGCCGGCTCGAGGATGACCGTGTAGCGCCCCGGCTCGAGCCGCTTTGGCTTCGCGGAGCGCGTCGCTTTATCGACGGCGATCTTTGCGAGCGCTTCGGCATTGATATCTGCGGCGCGATTCGACGACGTCTCGGCCCAGCCCGAGCCACTCGCGTCGGCGGTGCGCGCCGTGCACGAGAAGCTTGCCGATGTCGCCTCGTGCCACGCCCACAGCCCCGCGCTCGACGCGCGCGCGAGCTGTGTGATCGCGTGCTGGTAGTAGCCGGCGATGACGAGCTTTGCCGCGTCACCCGCCGCGATCGCGGCACCCGCGGCCTTCGCGCGCGCGGCCGGCGTCAGCTTCGCCGTCGCAGCGTCGCTCGCCTTCGCCTTGACGTAGCTCTGTTTGCCGAGCGCCGGCATCGCCTCGGGGCTCTCGGGCGCAAGCTTTGCCATCCGCGCCGCACGCGCGACCACGTCCTCGAGCGCCGCATCATCGAATGCGTTCGTCGTCGCCGTTGCGCTGCGCTTGCCGAACTGCACGGTAACCGCGAGCGTCTGGCGATCGACATCCGCCGACGATGTGATCTCGCTGCGCGCGAAGCGCGTATTGCCGCGCCGCTCGCTCGACACCGAGACCGTCGCATCGCCGCCCTTCGGCGCGCGCGCGAGCACGCGACCGACGAGCTGGCGCGCCTTCGCCTCGCCGATCACGTTGTCCTCCGATTCGTGTTGAGCACGTTGACCTTGCGAAACCGCGCGGCGGGACAGCCGTGGCTGACCGCATTGTTTTGCGTCGGCTCGCCTTTGCCATCGGAGAGCGAGCCGTAGAGCTGCCACGACGCCGGCCCACCGAGTTGATCGCACGCGTTCCAGAACTCGATCGTGTTCGCCTGGTACGCGACGTCTTTGAGCATGCGCGTGCGCTTGCCCTTCTTGACCTCCCAGAACGCCTGGCCGCCGAACTGAAAGTTGAAGCGCTGATGATCGATCGAATACGAGCCATTGCCGACGATGATGATGCCGTCGTCGGTCGCGGCGACGATGTCCTCGAGCGAGTGCTCCTTCGCCTCCGGCGCGAGGCTGACATTGGGCATGCGTTGAAACGGAAAGCTCGCGTAGCTATCCGCGTAGCAGCTGCCGCGCGATGCCTTCTCGTTCACCCATCCCGCCTGTTCGCGCGTCGTCTGGTACGCGACGAACATGCCCTTGTCGATCAGGTTCCAGCGCTGCGTCGCGACGCCGTCATCATCGTAGCCGCATGTTGCGAGTGCGCCGGGCGTCGTCTTGTCGGCGTAGAACGTGAGCGCAGGCGCGGCGATGCGAAGCTTGCCGAGCTTGTCGGGCGTCGCGAACGAGGTGCCCGCGAAATTTGCCTCGTAGCCGAGCGCGCGATCGAGCTCCGTCGGGTGACCGATCGACTCGTGGATCGTGAGCCACAGATGCGACGGATCGAGGATGACGTCGCGCTTGCCCGGCTCGACGGACGGCGCATGCAGCTTCTCGACGGCCTGTTCGCCAATCTTGCGCGCTTCTGCGACGAGCGGCGCGGTCTCGATGTACTCCCAGCCCGCCTGCCGCGGCGCGAACGTCGAGCCGCGCGACTCGAACTCGCCGCGCTTATCGTCGGTCGCCGTCACCGAGTATCCGCAGCCGACGCGCATGATCTCTTGCTCGATGTACGCGGCATCGGTCGATGCAAACAGCTTCCATTCGGCGTTCGCGGCGAAGTACGCGTTGACGAACTTCACGCCTTTGACCTTCATCGCCTCGCGATCGATCGCGAGCAAGAGCTCGGCCTTGTCTTCGAGCGGGATCTTGAACGGATCCTTCGTCAGCGCCGTTTGCCAGACATCGACGTTCGGCGCTACCGGCGCGAGCTGGACCGGCCGCTTGAGCAGCTTTTCGTTCGCCTTTGCGATCTCGACGGCGGCGCGCGCGATGCGTTCGACTTCGGCGAGCGTCACGTTCGGCGTCGCAGCAAATCCCCATGCGCCGCCGCGCAACACGCGCACGCCGGCACCGTACTCCTCCGAGAACGACACGCGTTCGATGCGGTCTTCGCGCGACGAGATGCTCTCGCGGCGATGGCGCACGATACGAATGTCGGCGTAGCTCGCGCCGGCTTTCTTCGCGGCCGCGAGCGCTCGCTTGATGATGTCGTCGAGCTTGGGATCGGTAAGCAGGCCACGCGCGGAGACGAGCCGTGGTGCCGCGAGCGCGGCGAGCGAGCTTCCGACGAGGAACGATCGCCGCGACAGCTTCATGGTCGCCGACACTATCATTCCTCCGTGCTAGGTTGGCGGCGTGCACGAGCTGGTCGCTAAGGGCCTCGATCCCATCTACGTGCTCCACTCGGAGCACCCGATCCTGATCGAACGGGCGGTCAC
>Ga0070698_100009732_pt1 | contig 10276 bp, 9 predicted proteins | sample KBSK1502metaG_FD_65477 | JGI IMG/M metagenome (GOLD analysis project Ga0070698, IMG submission 65477) | Corn, switchgrass and miscanthus rhizosphere microbial communities from Kellogg Biological Station, Michigan, USA - KBS K1-50-2 metaG | ecosystem: Host-associated > Plants > Roots >... | reverse complement strand
GAATCGTTCGGAATCCAGGTCTTCGAGGCCAAGCAGGATCTGGTACCCCGGTGCTCGTGTCACGAGCATCCGTCCATCGGCGTCGCCGATCAGCCTGCGGAGCCGGTGCACGTAGATACTGACCAGGTTGCTGGCCTTCGCCGGAGGGTGGTCACCCCACAGCTCCATGATCAGCCGGTCGGTGGAGACGACGTGCCCGGGGTTGAGCAGCAGGACGGCTAGCAACGACCGCCATTTGGCTGCGTTGATCCCGCTCCAGCCCCGCTCGGTCCGGACCTCCAGGGGTCCCAGCATCCGAAACAGCACCACGGCGCCCCGTTCAGGCTGTCGGTGCGTCCACCCCCATGCACCGCGTGAAGAAGTGCGGGTCGACGTCACTCAATCATGGATCGATCAAGCCGTAAACGGCCCGATCACGACGCAGTCCCCCAACGCTAGGTGCGCCATTCGCCGCTCAATCACGTGTCAATCATGACGCAATCGCCCGATGCCATGCTCGTTCTCAGCCACGGCAGAAGAAAACCGGCCGACGGCGAGACCGCAGCGGGCGGACGGCCGCGGGGGCGCAGTCCGCAACGATCCTGGTCAGGGCTGGGTTCGCGTGCCCCAGCCCTGACCAGGTACGGTCCTCGCCCGGCCTGCTTCGCGAGGACCAGGGCCGTGGCAATCGGTCCGCGCCGAGCTGGTGGCCGCCGTCTTCGTCGCTTGCGGGGGCGAAGACAGCGGTCACCTCCAGGGCGACCCCGGCACGAGGGTGAACCGCCCCCGATCTGTCTGGTCGCTATCCCGAACCGAGCCAGTCATCAGGCAGCGTGCCGCCGGCCGACAGCCACCCGTCCAGCTCAGTGAGTGCATCAGCGAGGACGGTGGAGGGGTTGAGGTAGCCCGGTGCGTCGGCCCGGATGGCCTTGACGGCTTCCCGGGCCCGGCGCAGGAGGGCATTCGGGTCTGGCGTCTTCCCGGGCCCGGCCAGAGTCCAGTAGATGCCAGTGTCGTCATGGTGAAGCTCGGAGGAGTGGCCCTCGGGAAACACGCACATCAGGTACACGCCGTGAATCTGCGCCGTGGCGGCGCACGTATTAGCCATGCTCGGCCTCCAGCCCCGCTAGCTCCGCGCCGACCGGTTCCCGGTTGGCGTAGGGGCCGATCGCGCCGAGCATCAGGGTCAGGACGCTGGAGGTGGCAAGGGTGACGCTGACGCCATGACGGGCTGGCATGGGACCCCCGGACACGAGCTGGTCGTGACATCGTAGCGTTCGCACCCGGCCTGCACCGGGCTCCACCGGGGCCCTGGCTGGCTGCGAGCGGCGGCGGGGCAGATGCCTGGCACCTCCCGGACGTGAGCGTGAGAACGTGCAGATCGGACAGTTGTTTATTACCGGATGTAAAGTGTTATTACCGGATGTAAACCTCGCGGCAACCTGCGCGTCACATTAGTATGAGCGTGGGTTTGCCCCTTATTTACCCAGCTGGGGCAGCTGGGTACGCCGCCGCGCACCGGGGCATGCCGCGGTACCTTGCGTGGGGGGACGAGTGATGCCGTTGCCAAGCCTTGACGTTAAGGCAACGCCTGAGACCCTGCAGGGACTGCGGGAGACGTGTCATGACATGCGGCAGCCGGTCGCCAGCGTGTTCGCGCTGGCGGCGGCGGCGCTGGCCGAACCCGGCCTGCCGCAGGCCGCGCGTGCGCGCCTGGAACAGATCGTTGCTCAGGCCGAGTGGCTGGCCGACCTGATCCGGCACTCGTTGCTCACCGCGGAACCGGCCGTGCCGGATGCCTGCCTGACCGACTTGCTTCGGGTCGCCAGCGAGGCAGTCGCCGCGGAGTGCATGACATGGGCGGGAAAAGTACGGATAGTAAGCGCGGCCGAGCCGGTCCTCGCTGCCATTCCCCCCGTCCTTCTCCGCCGGATGGCTGCGAATCTGCTCAGCAACGCGACCCGCGCGGCAGGGCCCTCGGGAATGGTGACGGTTGAGGTCGGCCGTCGCCAGAACTCGGCACTGCTCGCGGTCGAGGACACTGGTCCAGGCTTCGGGAAGATCACCAAGGGTCTCGGGATCGGCCTGGCCGCCGTGTCCGGACTCGCCATCAGGTACGGCGGGAGGCTTGAGCACGACCGAAGTGCCAGCGGCAGGACGCGCGTCAGCCTTTGGTTGCCCCTTACCTATGGTCAGCCGCTGGCGAGCAGCGCCGGCAGCGCCATTCCCGCCGCAGTGAGCACGGCCCCCGGGTTGCGTAGTGCCGGTAGTTCACCAGCGGTCGCCACCAGGGAAGGCTGACCGTGCCGGCGCGTTGGCCTTACCGAAGCGGCCCTTACCGAAGCGGCTGAGACAGTGCACCGGGCCAGCCGCATCGTGATCATCCTGGGGCATGTGCAGATGGTGCCCGTCTAATGCAAACGACGCGTGCGGTCGCAGTTGTGACGGCGGTGGTCGGCGGCGTGGCCACCGTCGCGTTTGCACTGCTGCCACAACTTCACCTGGACTATCAGTGGCCGTCGGTGCGCCTCGCGCTCGAAGCGTCGGGGTCGCTGATCGCGCTGTTCGCCGCGTTCTTGGTTTTCGGCCGGCTGCTGCGGCGCACCTACCTGAACGAGCTACTGCTGGCGTGTGCGCTTGCGGTGCTGGCGCTCTCCAACCTGTTCTTCGTGACGGTGCCGACGGTGGCAGGGTGGGCGCCCGACGATCTGACGGTCTGGGCCGCTCCCTTCGCTCGCTCCCTGGGCGCCGTGCTGTTCGCTGTGGCGGCATTCGTCCCGCATCGCCGGCTGCAGCGGTCGGGACCGTCGCTTGCGCTGGCGGCGGCCAGCGTGATTACGGCGCTGGGCCTGGCCGCCATCTTCGTTCATGCGTTCGCCCAGCGCTGGCCACCAAAATATGCCGCTACCGTCACGCCGGCGGCGGTAACGCAGCCGGCCCTTCGCGCCCATCCAGCACTCTTCGCGTTTGAACTGCTCCTGGCGGCGCTTTATGGCTTGGCGGCGGTTGGGCTCCTCAACCGCTCCCGGCGGTTCAATGACGAGTTCTTCGGCTGGCTCGCCATTGCCGCCATTCTGGCGGTGGTCTCGCACGTCAATTACTCACTCTTCCCCTCTTTGTATTCGCAGTCCGTGCTGTACACCGGCGATGTTTTCCGCTTCGCCTTCTATGTCGCCCTTCTGGTCGGCTGCCTGCGGGAGATCTCCTCGTACTGGCAGGCGCTGTCGGAAGCAGCGGTACTCGAGGACCGGCGGCGCATCGCGCGTGACCTGCATGATGGACTGGCCCAGGAACTGGCCTACATCTCCCGCAATCTTGATTTGGGCACCGGAGGGGTGAACGGGGACGCGGTAGGGCGCTTGCAGCTGGCGGCCGAGCGGGCACAGCTTGAGTCGCGGCGGGCAATCAACGCGCTCGCGCCCGCCCGGAATCGGGCCGTGGAGGTCGCGCTGGCGGAAGCGGCAGGCGAGATCGCGGAACGGTTTCGGGTCGACCTCGAACTCGATCTCGTTCCCGGGGTCCGGTTGTCGCCCACCCGGGCCGAGGCGATCGTGCGGATCGCCTGTGAAGCCATCACCAACGCTGCACGCCATAGTGGCGTCACGAAAGTAACGCTTCGGCTGGAGCGCGACGGTTCTCTGGTGAGGCTGCGGGTCACCGACAGGGGGCGCGGTTTCGATACCACCATCCCTGGGAGCGGTTTCGGGCTCATCTCCATGCGTGATCGTGCCCGCTCGGTCGGCGGTGAGCTGCGCATTTGTTCGGTTCCGGGCCGGGGGAGCGAGGTGGAGGTCTCGGTGTGAGCCCTGACGCGAAGCCACTGCGCGTGCTGATTGCCGATGACCACGCGCCGACCCGTGAGGACGTGCGGCGGGCACTCGAAGGTGATGAGCGATTCAGCGTCTGTGCGGAGGTGGCAGACGCCGTCGAGACCGTGCAGGCCGCCCTGCGCGAGCGGCCTGATGTCTGCCTGCTTGACATCCGGATGCCCGGCAGCGGGCTCGCCGCCGCGTGGGAGATCTTGTCGAGGCTGCCCCGGGTGAAGATCGTGATGCTGACCGTGTCTGAGGAGGACACCGATATCTTCGCCGCGCTCCGTGCTGGTGCCCATGGGTATCTGCTGAAGACGATGAATCTGAAGCGGCTGCCGGATGCGCTGCACGGTGTCTGTTTCGGGGAAGCGGCCATGCCACGGGTCCTCGTCGCGCGTGTGCTGGAGCAATTTCATGGGCATGAGCCGCGCTGGCGGTCGCTCGCCGCCGGCGAAACCGGCGAGCGGCTGACGAGCCGGGAGTGGGAGGTGCTTGAGTTGCTCGCGCAGGGACGCTCGACGGCAGAGATCGCGCAGCGGCTTGTGCTTTCGGCCAGCGCGGTGCGGGCGCATATCACCTCGATCGTGCGCAAGCTGGCGGTCGCCGACCGGGCGGCGGCCGCCCAGCTTTTCCGTGGGCGCTTAGAGAACTGAGCGCCCAATGGGCCTCAACTGCATTGCCGACTCGCGCCCGGGCCGGCAAGCTTAGCCGGGGCGAGCACAAGGGGGCGGGGCCAATGCGACTTGTTTTGTGCGATGACAACCGGATTCTCGGTGAGGCGCTGGCAGCGGCGCTGACCGCGCGCGGTCACGAGGTGGTAGCGGTAACGACCTCCGTGCCTGATGGCGTGGCCGCGGTCAGTGCATACCTGCCCGATGCATGTCTGTTGGATCTGCGGTTCCCCGGTGGGCAGGACGGTCTCGCCGCGGTTCGCGTCATACGGGGAGAGTGCCCGGGCACAGCCGTGGTGATTCTCTCGTGCATGCCTGACCCGGCGGCCGTATGGGAGGCGAGGCGGCTGGGAGTGGTGGGCGTCCTCCGCAAGGACCAGAACGTGGACCACATCGCGCAAGCCCTCGACGTCGTTGCCTCGGGCGGAGCCGTGTATGACTCGGGGCTGTCGAGCGGTGAGAGCACCGTGGTGTCACGGCGGGTTCGCCCGCTGTACGAGCTCACACCGCGTGAGCTAGAAGTGCTGCGCCGAATCGTCGCGGGCCAAAGCACCGGGCAGATGGCCTATGAGATGAGCATTGCCACCAGCACCCTGCGGACCTATGTGAAGAACCTGCTCATCAAGCTTGGTACGCACAGCAGGCTCCAGGCCGCCGCACTCGCGAGCCGGGAGGGTCTGGTCGCCGAGCTGTCCGCATGACTGGATACGCCGCTCGCGGCGGCTGGGCACGGCATCCACCCTCACTTGTCGTAGTACGGCCACGGCAGGCAGGGGTTTTCCCGCGGAGGGAAATGAGCCACGCTCGCGACCATGGGAATTAGTGTCTTCGTCATCGACTCCGAACGTACCTTCGCCGACGCCCTGGCCGCCCGGCTGGAGGCCGAGGAGGACGTGGAGGTCGTGGCGGCGGTGCACGCGCGGACACCGGCCCAGTGCCTGATCGTGGGACGGTATGCCGATGTGCTGCTGCTGGACGGCGACCTGCCCGAGCGCGCCGGGATCCGCCTGTGTGAGGAACTGTGCGGTCGCGACGAAGCCCCGCGCGTTATCGTGCTCAGTTACTCCTCCGAGGCTGAACGCATCGTAGACTCCGTCCGGGCCGGGGCGGTGGCCTGGGTACGCAAGGACGAATCAATTGATCACCTGCTGCGCGTGATCCGTGGCGTCGCGCAGGGGGAGACGTGGCTGCCTCCGGCCGAGGTCGGCCACGTGCTGCGGCTGCTCATGGCCGGACGCCAGCAGCAGCAGGACAACGACGGGCTCCTGGCCGCGCTTACGCCGCGAGAGCGGGAGGTGCTGGCCTGCTTGGCGGAGGGATCGGGACGGCGAGAGGTGGCGGAACGGCTGCACCTGTCCGCCAACACCGTCCGGACGCACCTGCAGAACCTGATGGCGAAGCTCGGCGTCCACTCCACACTTGAAGCCGTAGCGATGACCCGGACTCAGCTGGAGCAACTGCACCCCGGCGTCGGCTAATGACGGCCAGGTTCAGGTCCCGGGTGGGTGAGACCAGCCAGTACGCAGGCAGGCTACGACGGATGAGGATGTTCAGCCGGTTTTGACGGCAGCCAGGATTGATCTGTGTCGCGGCGGCGTGCCGCGCTGCCGGAAGACATCCGTGTCGGCATGCACGAGAAGCGGGATCCGCTCTCCCCTCCGTGCCGTTGCCGAGGGGGCGTGGCGGGAGGGGTCGAGCATGTTGGGGCGAAGCCGATCTGGGCCTTATGACCTTGTGCGGTGCCTGCGCCGCGGGCACCGGGGACACCACCGGCTAGCCATGGCAGGCTTCTCTGTCCTGCTTGCCGCCAGCGGACTCGCGCTTGCTGCGCCCGCCGCGGTGGCCGCGACCTCGACCGTTGTGTCGCTGGCCTTTGACAACAACACCCTGAGCCAGTACGCCCTGGGCTACCAGCAAGCGTTGCAGCCGCACGGTGTGAACGCGACGTTCTACGTCTCCAGCGGGAGCGTGAGCAACAGCTCATCCACCAAGTACATGTCCTGGTCGCAGCTTTCAACACTGGCGGCGGGAGGCAACGAAGTCGGTGGTAAGACCGTCGATGGCACCAGCCTGACCACGCTCAGCACCGCACAGCAGATCAGCGAGATCTGCAACGACCGGCAGAACCTCCTCTCGCACGGGCTGAAGCCGAACAGCTTCGCTTACCCGGGCGGCGCGTTCAACACCACAATCGAGAGCGAGGTCCAGAACTGCGGCTACGGGAACGCCAGGACCGCTGGCAACCTGTCCCCGACCGGTTCGCTCTACGCGGAGACCGTCCCGCCCAAGACCTGGCTGGCACTGCGGGCCTACGCCCCCACCGGGCAGATCAGCCTGGCCAACCTGGAATCCCTCGTGTCGGGCGCGGCCGCGCACGGCGGCGGCTGGGTCCCGGTCGTGATCGGCAAGGTGTGCTCGCAGACCCAGGATCCATCGAACTACAGCACCTGCACTGCCTCGTCGGGATGGATCGACCTCGCAGACCTGAACACGTTCCTGAGCTGGGTGCAGAATGCCGGTCAGTCAGGCGGCGCACCCGCCGGGGCGGTATTCAACACGATGGAAGGGGCGGCCACCTCCGCCGACACGGTTGCGCCGGTCACCACGATCTCCTGCAACGGGTCACCGTGCTCGTCCACCACCTACACCAGCACCGTCAGGGTGTCGCTGACGCCCACCGATCTCGGTTCGGGTGCGGCGAGCACGCATTACACCACCGACGGCACGACGCCCACCCTGTCCAGCCCTACCTACACCGGCCCCTTCCCCCTGACGTCGACGACGACCGTGCAATACCGCTCGTGGGACAACGCGGGGAACGCCGAGCCTGTCGAGTCCCAGACAATTCCGATCCAGGAGCCGCCCGATACCACGCCGCCTACCACGACGATCTCCTGCAACGGGGGGCCGTGCTCGTCCACCGGCTACACCGCGCCGGTGACTGTCACCCTCTCGGCGACCGACAACACGGGCGGCTGGGGCGTGGCGAACACGTACTACACGACCGATGGGTCCACGCCTACCACAGCGAGCACCGTCTATACGGGCCCGTTCACCGTCAAGCAGAACACCACCGTGAAGTTCTTCTCGACCGACCTGGCTGGCAATGCCGAGCAGGTGGACTCCCAGGCGATCCCCTTCACCGTCGTGGTGTCGCTGACCTTTGACGACGGCATCGAGAACCAGTACACGCTGGGGTTCCTGCGTGCCCTGCAGCCGCACAACGTCAACGGGACGTTCTTTATCAACACCTCCCTCACCAGCCAGCAGGACAGCTCGATGACCTGGGCCCAGCTCACCACCCTGAACGACGCCGGGAACGAGATCGGTGGCCACACCCTCGGCGAAAACAACCTCAAGGGCTGTACCAACCAGCAGACCTGCGTCAACGAGGTGTGCCAAGACCGCCAGAACCTGGTCAACCACGGCTTCTACCCGGTCAGCTTCGCCTACCCGTTCGGGGCCTACGACGCGAACGCCGAGAGCATCGTGCAGGGCTGCGGGTACACCTCCGGCCGGGCCGCCGGCGGAATTGACGTGGGAGGTATCGGCGCCGGCCCGGTGTATGCCGAGACGATTCCGCCCAAGGACCCGCTGGCCACCCGGACGGACTACAACGCTGCCACCGGGAACCCGCCCAACGTCCCGCCGTTGCAGTTGTCCGACATGGAAAGCGCCGTCACGGCAGCCTCCCAGAACGGCGGCGGCTGGATGCAGCTCGCCTTCCACGAGATCTGCTCGCAGACCTATGACCCGTCCAACTACAGCAGTTGCATCGCGAACTGGGGCCCGGTGGAACTCGACACGCTCAACGCCGTGCTTGGCTGGCTGCAGAATGCGGGCCAGCCGGGCGGCGCACCAGCGGGAACCGTGATCAAGACGGTGTCCCAGGTCATGAACGGGCCGGACACGCAGGCGCCGATCACCACCGTCGAGTGCGACGGGTCGCCGTGCCAGTCGTCGGCCTACAACGGCACCACCACGGTCTCGCTGTTCCCGAAGGACCCCGGTGGCTCCGGCGTGAAGGCGACCTACTACACCACCGACGGTTCCACGCCGACCACGTCAAGCCCGGTCTGGGCGTACCAGCCTTTCACCATCAACCAGCCAATGACGTTCAAGTTCTTCTCGGTGGACAACGCGGGCAACACCGAAGCCGTGACCACCCAGACGGTGCAGGTGCAACCGAACCCCGATCCCATCATCGGCTCGGCTGGCGACATCGCCTGTGACCCCACCGCCGCGGGGTTCAACAACGGGCTTGGCTTCGCCGCCGACTGTGTCGCTGCCTCCACCGCCGGCTTGCTGACCGGGATCGACGCGGTGCTGCCCCTCGGCGACGACCAGTACAACTGCGGCGGGCTGGGTGCTTTCGAGCAGGCCTACGGCCCGACCTGGGGCGTGAAGAAATCCATCACCTACCCGGTGCCCGGCGACAAGGACTACACCACCACTGGCGGCACCGACTGCCCGAGCACTCCAGGCCTCGGATACCAGCAGTACTTCAGCGGCAGCGGCGGGCTGCTCGGCTCCCCGGTGCCATCGGGGGTGAACGTCAATGCGTCCACCGCCTACTACAGCTACAACCTCGGCAGTTGGCACATCATTGCCCTGAACACCTCACCCTGCGTTCTCGGCACGCCATCGTTCTGCGCGGCCGGCTCGGCCCAGGATCTGTGGCTGCAAAACGACTTGGCCCACAACACGTCGGCGTGCACGCTCGCCTATTACCAGAACCCGCGATTCGCCTCGACCGCGTCCGGCTCGGGCGGCGACGATACCATGCAGCAGCTCTGGCAGGACTTGTACAACGGCGGGGCGGATGTCGTGCTGAACGGCGACTCGCACTGGTACGAGCGTTTCGCGCCGTTGAGTGCGACGGGTGCCATCGATAACGCCCATGGCGTCCAGGAGTTCATCGTGGGTACCGGCGGCGCCGGGCTTGAGCCTCCTGGGACGGAAGTCCCGACCAGCCAAGTCCTGAACGGCACCACGCACGGCATCATCAAGATGACACTGCACAACGGCAGCTACAGCTGGCAGTTCATCAACAACGGCGAGAGCAGCTTCACCGACTCCGGGTCGGCCAGCTGCCACAGTAAACCGTGAATCGGCCGGGATCACCAGGCGAAACGTGCTGAGCGCGACGGCTTGAGAGTACCCGCTAGCGTTCCCGGTCCCGCTCGCCTCCCCGCTCCCGCTCCCCGCTCCCCGCCCCCCCCGCGGGAGCGGGGAGCGGTGCCGTCCCGGCGCGCGCTGATGGCTGCTGATTGGGGGCGCTCAAGGGTGCCGAATACCGCAACGGTCAAGTTCTTCTCCATCGATAACGTCGGAAATACCGAGGCCGTCAAGTCGCAACTGATCCAGATCGACACGGTGGTGTCGTCGGCGACGACCATTTCATGTAACTCGGCTACGTGCTCCACGGGGTGGTACAAGACAACTCCGGTGACCGTGGCCTTCGGTAAGCATGATTGGCGTCCCAGCCCGCTAAGAATGGCAAAGCATCCTTCCCGCCTGCCTGGTTACCCCACAGTGGTGAACACCGCTACGACAGATGGGGGATGCGGGTCGTCGGAGCCCGCCCTAGATTCAGTGAACATCGGGTGACTTCCTGTAAAAAACCGGGTCGTCTATTAGCGGGGACACTGGCCCGAGTGGCTTTCAGGTGAGGGCGTTGACTCAATTGGCGCATGTTTCGAACGGTAGTGCTTTCCGTGTGGCCGTGGTTGGCTGTGGTTACTGGGGATCGAAACATGTCCGTGTGCTGCATGCGGCGGACGGCGTCGATGAAGTGGCCCTCGTCGATTCCCG
>Ga0070698_100009731_pt1 | contig 10276 bp, 10 predicted proteins | sample KBSK1502metaG_FD_65477 | JGI IMG/M metagenome (GOLD analysis project Ga0070698, IMG submission 65477) | Corn, switchgrass and miscanthus rhizosphere microbial communities from Kellogg Biological Station, Michigan, USA - KBS K1-50-2 metaG | ecosystem: Host-associated > Plants > Roots >... | reverse complement strand
GCTATGTTCGGATGGGATAAGTGCTGAAAGCATCTAAGTACGAAGCCCACCTCAAGACAAGGTCTCCCACTGGGTTAACCAGGTAAGACCCCAGCGAGACTAGCTGGTTGATAGGCCGCAAGTGTAAGACGGGCAACCGTTTCAGCCAAGCGGTACTAATAGGTCGAGGGCTTGACCATCTATCTCACTCCTCAGCGCTCGTTAGCGCAGGAGGTCGATCGCGCGATCTGCGCGGTCCCTAAAGAACTTTCTTTGCAGCGATCGAAGGAAAAAGACTTCGGTGACCATAGCGACGGGGAAACACCTGTTCCCATCCCGAACACAGCAGTTAAGCCCGTCTGCGCCGATGGTACTGGGCTGGCAACGGTCTGGAAGAGTAGGTCATCGCCGAGGTCTTTTTTCTTTTGCCCGCAAGATGGCGCGGGCGCCGGCGTGTGCCCGGATCTTGCCCGGATAATGGACCCCAATGGCTGGTTGGGGGTGGTTGCTGCGGCCATCGATCAACTGGCTGCTGGTCTTCATCCCGGCGTCGCTGATCGCGGCATTGACGCATCAGCCGTTGCTGACCTTCATCACCGCGGCGCTCGCCATCGTTCCGCTCGCCGGCCTGATCGGGCGTGCCACCGACCAGCTGGCGATCCGCGTCGGCCCGCGGCTCGGCGGCCTGCTCAACGCCACGTTCGGGAACCTGACCGAGCTGATCGTCGCTGTCCTGCTCATCGCAGCTGGGAACTTCGAAGTTGTCAAGGCTTCCTTGATCGGTTCGATCGTCGGCAATCTCCTGCTCGTGCTCGGCCTCTCGCTCTTCGTCGGAGGGCTGCGCTGCGGCGAGCAAGCGTTCAGCGCGCGCGCCGCGGGCGTCCATACCGGCTCCCTCGTGCTGGCCATCGCGGGTCTCGGGGTGCCGGCGCTCCTGGTCGCGACAACGCCGAACCTATCAACCGGCGACCGCGAGGTCGTGTCCGCCGGCGTGGCAGCGACGCTGATCGTGCTCTACGCGTCAGCCCTTGTTTTCACGCAGATCACCAGCGCGCATCTCTTTCGCACACCCGAGTCGGGCGAGCAACCTGAGTGGTCCAGGCCGCTTGCGCTCGGCGTCCTGCTGGGTGCGGCGCTGCTTGTCGGATTGGAGTCCGAACTGCTGGTCTCGGCCCTCAACCCGGCGCTGCAGACGCTCAAGATCTCGCCGATCTTCGTCGGCCTCATCCTCATCCCCGTCATCGGTAACGCCGCCGAGCACGCAGCGGCGGTCTTCTTCGCGATCCGGGACAAGGTCGACGTCACGCTCGAGATCGCCGTCGGCTCTTCGACACAGGTCGCCCTGTTCGTCGCGCCGGCCATGGTCTTCATCAGCCTCCTGCTGGGCCGGCCGATGGACTTCGTCTTTCCCGGCTTCGAGATCGGGGCTGTGTTCATCGCCACCCTGATCATCGCCGTGATCTCGCGCGACGGCCACAGCAACTGGCTGGAGGGCTTGCAGCTGATCGGGGTTTACGCGATCATCGCGCTCGCCGCGTTCTTTCTCTAACCGGTGATCATTTCGCGCCGGACGCTCAGGCGCTCGACCAGGTCGACCTTGACTCGGACGCCAAGACCCCAACGGGTCGGTATCGCGATCGTTCCTCCGCGCTGCAGGACGAAGGGGGGCTCGACGATGTCCTCAGCCCAGTAGCGGTCGCTGGCGGAAATGTCACCGGGCAGCCGGAAATTCGGGAGCGTCGCCAGGGCCACGTTGCAGGCGCGGCCGATGCCGGTCTCGAGCATGCCGCCGCACCACACCGGCACGTCCGCATTGGCGGCGATGTCATGGATGCGACGCGACTCGGCGAAGCCACCGACCCGACCGGGCTTGATGTTGATCACCTTGCAGGCGCCCAGCTCCAGTGCCTGGCGCGCGTCCCGGGCGGACTCGATGCTCTCATCCAGGCAGATGGGTGTGCGCATCTGTCGTTGTAGCGCCGCATGATCGACCAGGTCGCCCACGGCCAGGGGCTGTTCCAGCATCAGCAGCCCGAAGCGGTCGAGCTGCGCCAGGTGGGCGGCGTCATCGAGGCCGTAGGCTGCGTTGGCATCGGCCATCAGCGTGATCTCCGGGTAGCGGGCACGGATCGCACCAATCGCCATCACATCCCACCCCGGCTCGATCTTGACCTTGATCCGCCGGTACCCCTGGGCCAGGCCCGCCCCGATGCTGTCTAGCAGCTCGTCCACCGTCGGCTGGATGCCGATGCTGACCCCGGTCTCCACCCGATCGCGGACTCCGCCCAGGAAGGTGGCGAGCGGTTTGCGCGCCTGCTCGGCGAGCCCCGCGGTGAAGGCCATTTCGATGCAGGCCTTCGCCATGTGATGGCCGCGGACCGGGGCGAACAGTGTCTCCAGTGCGTCGACGTTCGCCAGCTCCCGTCCGATCACTGCCGGCAGTAAGTAGCCCTTGAGGACCTGCCAGGCGGTCTCGACCGTCTCGTACGAGTACCACGGGCCTTCGCCCGCGACACATTCGCCCCACTGGGAGCGCCCGCCGATGTCCAACCGGACCAGTAGAGGGTAGCGGTCTTGCTGGACCCCGAAGCTCGTGCGAAAGGGCTTCAGCAAGCGCATCTTCAGCACGCGCAGCTCGACGGCATCAATCTTCATTGACTGGTCTCAAACGCTCGTATGGCCCGTGCCGCGCGCCATTCGCGTCGGGCGACGCCCGCGCCATGACATACGTCCCGTCGCGGCGGAAATCGACGGCGATGAGCCCAGCGGCCAGGGCAGCCTCGAAGGCCGCCCGGCTCTCCATCCGCCAGCGCAAGGCGAGCTCGAGGCTCGCGCGCTTGACCTCCTGGAAATCGGGCGGCACACTGATCAGCGCGGTCGGACCGGCGCCCAGGTCAAGATGCTCCCGGACTGGCTCGCCGTCCGCGCCCACGCGCAGCATCACCAGCGGATCACCGGTCGCGCCTGGTTTCGGCCGGTGCAGCCACCACTCGGCCTCGAACCGATCCGAGGGCAGTCCCCGGTTGAGCTCGTCCTCCATCGCGCCATAGTGGTCGCGATCGTAGAGGTGGGCGATGCAGCCGAGACGATGCAGGTTGATGTAAGCGTTGCGCGCCTCCAGTGGGTCGAAGGTCCAGGTAACCAGCTCGTAGCCCAATCTCAACGCATCGTACCGTTGAGCCTGCTTCAAGGCGATCCCGATGCCGGTCCCGCGGAACTCCGGGAGGACCCCCAGCTGATGGGAGCACAGCCGTAGCTGGCCGTCGCGCATGCCAAGAAACGCGAAGCAGAAGCCGACTAGCCGTCCCTCGGGAAGGAACGCGCCGTGGACGAGGCCACCGTTCTGCTGCATCGTCAGGAGCAACTCGCGCGGCACGACATTGCGCTCCGCGGCCCCCCAGATGTCCCGGCTCATCGCCTCGCAGGCGGCGAACTCATCGTGGGTGCGGACGAGCCGAATGTCGACAGGCGGCACGCGCCACATGCTAACGGGCCGGACCGGCCGCCTCGCTACAAACTACTTACAGGTCCAGGCGCTCTGGCGCCCCGCGTTGTAGAAGACGAGCGCGCCCCTCGCCTGGGCATACGGGTCCCAGATGTTCTGCCCTGGGAAGTTGGCGTTCCAGGTGGAGGGCATGAACTGGAAGAGCCCGCTAGCACCGCTCGAGCTGTTGACCGCGAGCGGGTTGTAATGGCTTTCGCAGTTGGCGACGCGCAACGCCCAGCTGAGGCCGGGACTGTTGCCGAAGACGGCGTAGATCGCGGCCAGCCCATCCCCGCCCGAGCCCGGTGGGGGCGTGAAGGTGCCCGCCGGCCGCAGGGCGACCCGTGTGGCGACCGTCGGCGCCTGCTCCATCACGGCCGGTGCCGGTGGTTCCTCGAGTGTGAACGCCTTGGCAACCTCGCGCATTTCCACGGCAGTCCGCGTGTCTGGCGCGCTCGTCCACATGACGTAACCGGAATACTGGGCGGCGATGGCTCGCGTGGGGGTGTAGCGCCCATTCAGCACCGGGAGGACCAGCACAAATCCCAATCCGAGCACCAGCGCATGGCCGACCAAGTTCACTGAGGGTCGCCCTCGATGCTGACGGAGCACTCTCAGTGCGGTCCGAGCCCGGCTCTGGAGTCGCCAGTAACGCAGGACCGCGCGCGCGGCCCAGTCAGACGCCACAAGATCGTGGAGTCTGGCGCTGGTCATCCGCAAGATATGGGCACGAGCCTTTGACACCATACCAATAAACGATGTAACGCTCAAGAAGCCTTCCCTCCGTCAGGTGACGACGCCAACCCCTTCTGGTCCGAGGCGAGACGAGAGGAAAGCGATGAACTACAACGAAGCGTAACGGACCGTCGACCACCCTAACACAGGCGGTGCTCGCCCCGTCAAGCGCTACAACGCCTCGATCAGCAGCCTCAGCAGCTGGGTGCGCTGCAGCCAGCTCTCCACCAAGAGGTGCTCCGAGTCGGCGTGCGCGCCACCCCCGTCCGGTCCCAGACCGTCGAGTGTCGGCACGCCCATCGCGGCGGTGAAGTTGCCGTCGCTTGCGCCGCCGGTGCTGGTCTCGCTCAGTGGAAACCCGACATCGGCCGCGAGGCGTTGTGCGAGTTGCGCCAGTCGCACGACGCCGGGGCTGCGTTCCATCGGCGGTCGGTCGACGCCACCGCTGATCCGCAGGCGGGCTCCCGCGAGCTGCGGCCGTAGGCCCTGGATGGCGGCGACGACGCGCTCCGCCTCCGATGCGCGCGTGAACCGAACGTCGATCTCCGCCCGTGCCTGCGCCGCCACGACGTTAGGCCGGGTCCCACCGTGCACCACCCCGACGTTGATGGTCGTCCCGCTTGCTGGATCGGCGAGCGCCTTCAGCGCCAGCACCTGGTGCGCCAGCTCCTCGATCGCGCTGATGCCCTTCTCCGGCTCGACCCCGGCGTGGGCCGCTCGCCCGACGACCTCGAGAACGAAATCCGCGATGCCTTTGCGGGCAGTTTTGATGGAGCCACCGCTGGCAGCGGGCTCCAGGACCAGCACGGCGAGGGCATGGCGCGCCGTCTCCTCGATCAATGCCCGGGAGCTGGCGCTGCCGATCTCCTCGTCGGACGTCGACAGGACCACGACCGGGCGTTTGGGCCGCGCCTGCTCGAGGGCAAACGCGGCCTCCACGATGCCGGCTTTCATGTCGTAGCTCCCCGGGCCCGTGACGCGATCGCCGTCGATGCGGAACGGCAGTCGTGCCAGCGTGCCTTCCGACCACACCGTGTCGTGATGACACAGCAGTACGATTGGCTCGGCGCCTTCGCCGATCCGGATCTCCAGGTGGTCGCCTGCCTCGGGCCGCCGATGTCGGATGGCGGAGACCCCCGTCCGTTGCTGGAAGAGATCGCCGACCGCGTCCGCGCAGGCATCGCAGCGCGCCTTGTCCAGCGAGGGAGACTCCGCGGCGACCAGGCGTTCCAGGGCGCCGAGCATGGCGGTCCGGTCGGGCCTTTGCATCAGGGTGTCGTCCATGCTAAAACCTAGGGACCACAGGAGGGAGCAAGCCCATGAGCATTCACGCGCCGGAAGTCGCCACGAAGATCCTGCTCGACGAGGGAGAGATGCCCAAGCGCTGGTACAACATCCAGGCGGACCTCCCGTTCCCCGGAAGCCCGCCGCTCCATCCCGCCACCAAGCAGCCGGTGGGTCCCCAGGACCTGGCGCCGCTCTTCCCGATGGAGCTGATCAAGCAAGAAGTTTCACAGGAGCGCTATATCGACATCCCTCAGCCGATTCAGGACGCGCTGCGGCTATGGCGTCCGACGCCGCTGATGCGGGCGGCCCGCCTGGAGCGCGAGCTGAAGACGACGGCGAAGATCTACTACAAGTACGAGGGCGGCAGTCCGGCTGGGTCACACAAACCGAACACGGCGGTCGCCCAGGCCTTCTACAACAAGGCGGAGGGCACGAAACGGCTGACCACCGAAACCGGGGCCGGCCAGTGGGGGAGCGCGCTCGCGTTTGCGACCAGGGTCTTCGAGCTGGAGTGCATGGTCTACATGGTGCGGATCAGCTATGAGCAAAAGCCGTACCGGAAGAGCATGATGGCCGTCTGGGGCGCGGAGGTCGTGCCCAGTCCCTCGGACCGGACGCAAGCGGGGCGGCGGATCCGCGCGGAGAGCCCGGACTCGACCGGCAGCTTGGGGATCGCGATTTCGGAAGCGATCGAAGATGCGGCCTCCAGGGAGGACACCAAGTACTCGCTGGGCAGCGTCCTCAATCACGTGCTGATGCACCAGACGATCATCGGTCAGGAGGCCCAGCTCCAGATGGAGCGGGCCGGCGCGATGCCGGATGTCGTGGTGGGCTGCGTCGGTGGTGGCAGCAACTTTTCCGGGCTGGCGTTTCCATTCCTGCGCGACCGTATCCTGGGACACAGCAAGACGCGCTTCCTGGCGGTGGAGCCGGCAGCGTCGCCCTCGATCACGCGCGGCAAATACACCTACGACTTCGGCGACACGATCGGGATGACGCCGTTGCTCAAGATGCACACGCTCGGTCACGCGTTTGTGCCGGACGGCATCCATGCGGGCGGGCTTCGTTATCACGGGATGGCGCCACTCGTGTCGGCGCTCGCCGACCACGGCTTCATCGACGCCGTCGCCTACCCGCAGCGCACCGTCTTCGATGCGGCGGTGCAGTTCGCCCGCACGGAGGGGACGATTCCGGCGCCGGAGACGGCACACGCCATCCGGGCCGTCATCGACGAGGCGGTCAAGGCTCGCGAACGGGGCGAGTCGCCGACCATCCTCTTCAACTTCAGCGGTCACGGCCTGCTCGACCTGGCGGCGTATGACGCCTACTTCGCCGGCACCCTGTCGGACGTCACGCTCTCAGAGGCACGGATCCAGGAACTGGTCGCCTCCCTCTAGACACGCTGATACCGCCGAAGGAAAGGAACCGGAAGGGTTCCTTTCCTTCGGATTGGATTAGTGTTTGCCGCCCTCGCGGCCGATGGCGGCCATCCGGTTACGATCCTGGCTGGAGGCCTCGCCGCCCTTGCGGCCGGCCTCCCGGGCTTCTTCAGGAGAGAACTCGTGCGCGGATCCCTTCTCGTGAGCGGCCTTCCCGCCCTTGCTACCCGCTTGCCGGGCCTCCTCCGGACTGAACTCATGCGCGGAGCCCTTCAGGTGCGCGGCCTGACCGCCTTTGCTGGCGATTTCCCGTTGCTTTGCGTCATCCATGGAACCGAAGCCCCGCTTGCCGCTTGCCGGCATGTTTCGCCTCCTTTGAACTGGACGTTGCACGGGATGCCTGCACAGCGGAACATCAAGCCCGCGATTCGCCAGCTGCTAACGACGATATCAATTTAGCTGACACGGTCGGCTGGCTGTCAAGCCGCGCTTCGCAAGAACCAGAAAAAACAGCGCCCCAACCCCTACCCCCCCGAAAGGGGGAGGGCGTTTAACGGTCCGTGCCCTCCCCCAGAGGGTATGAACGGGTCGAGGCCTGCTCCGCAGGAGGACGACTCAGCAAGGTACCGGGTCAGTACCCCGCCGGCTCTCGTCCGCTGAAAAAGGCGCGGACGCGCTTGCCGAAGGTCGCCCGCGGCCGGTAGGGCGCAGTGCGCGAACGGTCCACCGACGTTCCAGCCGCCGCTGGTTCGCGGCTGATGTCATTGTTCGCGGGCATCGGATCCTCCGCAGGTGTCATCGCCGCTGGGTCACTCGTCGCCGCCACGCCGCGGTCCATGCCGCGCATCTCGCTGCGCACCCGGGCGTTCTCTTCGCGCAGGCGCTGGTTGTCGCGGCGAAGGTCGTTGATGGTCGATTCCCGGGTCGTGACCCGCCGGCGCATCGAGCCGACGCGCACGCCGTGAATCATTCCGGAGTACAGCATGTACAACAGGAACAGCCCGCCGATCACGGCGGCGGTCGCCACCACCGGGGCCCAGTCTGGGACGGCGGACCAGTGCCATTGCCAGAGCGTCACGTCGTGCGTGCCCGTGTTTTCCGTCGCGTAGAGGCCGACGGCCGCGGCGGCCAGGACCAAGAGGATCAGGAACAGGATCATTTGGCAATCCCTCCAGCGGTTGTTGCTAACAGTATAGGTATCACGTTACCTGATAACCTGTTCATTGGTCAATACCCGAGATCAGCCCAAATCGATGCGGGGGATCTACCAGAGGAAGCCAGCGATCAGCGCAGCGGGTCGCTGAGGTCGCGAAGGGCGGCCGCGGCCAGGAAGCCGGCCGCGAGCGCCAGCGCGGTCAGCCGCAGCGGAGCGACGAGCCAGCCTGCACCGTCGGTGAGACTGAGCGTCAGCGCGGCGCAGAGCGAACTGCAGAGGCCGGCGATCAGCCAGAGGGGCCAGCGGCGGCGTCCCGGCCAGGCGAGCAGGACGCACAATAGAAAGGCGACCAGGATGAAACCCCCCACCATCCTGGTCGCCATCGGAGCGCCCCCCAAATCGATCGGCGCCCCCACTGGCGATAGCCTACGTCGCGCCGGCTGCCCGCCGGTATCCCCCATGGTGATGAAAGATCGGGTTCATCGGGTTCCAACCGGGGGAGGCCGAACGGGGGAGAAGAGCGTCTCCTAGATCAGATTCTGTCGGGACGCGGCCGCGACGGCCTCTGCCCGGTTGCGGGCGTTGAGCCGGCTCAAGAGGTTTTCGACGTAGGTCTTGATCGTGTTCTCGCTGAGATGCAGACGGCCGGCAATCATGGAATTCGAGTACCCCTTGGAAACCAGCTGGAGAACCTCCTGCTCGCGGGGCGACAGGCGGACGGCGGGAACGCTGGCGGTGGCCAGGGGCGTCTCCAGGGCCGTCGCGCCTCCAGGTGCTTGCGGCAGCACTCCACCGATGACGATCCGGTCGTACGCGGCCAGGATGGCCCCCGCCACCACCATGATCAGGCTCCACAAGAGGACGTCGCGGCTCCCGAATTCCTGGTTGTCGAAGGCCTTGAGGGCGGCATGGAGGGCGATCATGCCGACGACGAAGATGCCGACGCAGAGCATCGCCCCTTCGGCGCCGTCGTAGGCCACCATCCACACGATCAGCAAGATGTACGCCGCGTAGATGCTCGTACTGGCGCCGACCCCACCAAAGACGAAGAGCACCAGGAAGTAGCTGAGGGTATCGAGCAACGTCAGGGCCCGGCCGATCCGCAGGATCGACCGGTCATCGGCTTTCGAGATGGCGATCATGCCCCAGGCGTTGTACAGCGTCACCCACACGAGGACCAGGGCCAGCCCGATGGGTGAGCGGGGCGGCACGGCGAGCGAGAGGACCGCGGCGAAAAGCAGGCCCGGCCAGCGCACGACGGTTCCGAGCCGAGCAAGCTGACGGATCGACGTCGCGCTCAAGCGCGGGCGCTCGGCGGCGTCGAGTCCAAGGAACGAGAGCGTCCGCATTCCCCGACCTCCGCCCTGCCCCCTCAGGGTGGCCTCATTCTACCGGCGCTCCGACGGCCCGTAAAGCCCGCGGTGGCGTCAGTCTCCGATCAGGGTGCGGACGATCCCGGTCGCCCAATCGGCAACGGCGATCCGGTGGTTGTTCGTATCCGCGATATAGAGGCCATTCAACCCGGCGCAGACGCCGCCGGGTTCTCGGAACGAGGCCGAGGTGCCGAGCCCGTCGGCGCGGCCGGCGGCTCCACTGCCCAACCAGGTCGTCACCGCGCGCCGTCGCGGTTCGACGCGTTTGATCTTATGGTTGTAGCTGTCCGCCAGGAACAGGACGCCATCACGCGCCGTGATGCCGAGCGGATGCTGGAGACGGACGGCGTCGCCCTCACCATCCTGGTCGCCGAAGACGAACAGGTCCTCTCCGACGATGGTGGTCACCACCCTCGACCGCACGTCGATGTCACGCACGGCACTGACCTCGGAATCGGCCACGTACAGGTGTCCGTCGGCCAGCGCTAGGCCGCTCGACTGCGCGAACCAGGCCTGGTCGGCCGGCCCGTCCAGGAGTCCCTCGCGACCGGTTCCGGCGAACGGTGCGACCGCGCCGGTGTCGAGATCAAGCGACCAGATCTGGTGCGTGCCGGCCATCGCGATGTAGAGCGTGCGGCCGGCCAGCGCCAGGTCCCACGGTGAGCTCAGTGCTGTCGACCGGCCCGGCCCCTCAGCGCCGGCCCCGAGGGCTTGGTCGCCTGTCCCCGCGAGCGTCGTCACGACACCGGACCGGAGGTCGATCGACCGGATCGCGTGATTTTCCGTGTCGGCGGCGTAGAGGGTGGTGCCGGAGCTCGCCATCCCTTGGGGCTGCTGGAACGCCGCTTGTTTGGCCGGCCCATCGAGCAGTCCCGGCTCGCCG
>Ga0070698_100009729_pt1 | contig 10276 bp, 8 predicted proteins | sample KBSK1502metaG_FD_65477 | JGI IMG/M metagenome (GOLD analysis project Ga0070698, IMG submission 65477) | Corn, switchgrass and miscanthus rhizosphere microbial communities from Kellogg Biological Station, Michigan, USA - KBS K1-50-2 metaG | ecosystem: Host-associated > Plants > Roots >... | reverse complement strand
GGCTACCTGGGCGTCGACGTGGTGCTCGATGCGCACTACGGTCCGCTGATGCTCGAGCTCAACGCGCGCCCGGGGATCAGCATCCGCGCCGGACTCCATCGCCTCGAGGCGGCAGAGCGCTGGCTCGATTCCCTGCCCGAGATCCCGAAGGTCGAAGAGCGGGTCGCGTTCGCTCGGGATCACTTCGCGACTGCGTGATTGCATTCGCAAATAGGAGGACTGCTATGCATTGGAGCCGAACTACCGCCATCGCCGGCCTCGTCGCGGCGCTCTCGTTCGCGAGCGTCGGATGCCACGAGGAGGGACCCGCGGAGAAGGCGGGCCGCGCGATCGACGACGCCGCGCACGACGTTCAGGACGGCGTCCAGGAGCTGACCAAGGACGACGGTCCGCTCGAGAAGGCGGGCGAGGCCGCCGACGAGGCGATCGACAAGGCCAAGGACGCGATGCAGGAAGCCACGGGCAATTAGTCGCGCGAGTCGCCCGCGAGCCGCTTCGCGGGCCGCTCAGCCCGCTCCGGCGCGTCGAGAAATAGCGGCGACGACCACGCGCGCTCGGAGACAGGCGCGAGGCAATCGTCGCTCGTCTCGGTACGCCAGCCTCCGAAGCACGGCAGGACTCCGATCGCGTTCCCGTCGTCGTCGAAGCGCGTGCGCAGGTTGGCGCCGTTGATCGCCGGCGTAGGCGACTGGAGCGCTCGCGCATAATACACGCGGTCGCCCGCGCCGAACTCCGCGTCCTCGAAGTGGATGACGCAGCCGGCGGGATCGGGCGGGCACGGCACGTGCAGCCACGGATCCTCGATCCGCTCGGCCAGGCCGCCCTCGCCGGCGCCGGGCCGGATCCGCACGATTTCGATCGCCTCGATCGGCTCGCGCTGGTCGGACGGGTAGTAGCACTCGCCCAGACACAGCCGTTCGAGGCGCTCCGGCGAGAGCGCGTCGCTCGCGTGCGCGGGGCAGCCGGGCCGCTGCACGAAGCTGCCGACCGCGCGCACCTCGAAGCGCGGCGTATCGCGCTGCACCACCGCCGAGCCCATCGGCGCGCGGCCATCCGGGCCGTTCAGCAGGTCGAACCAGAGCAGGATGCGCGGACCGCTGGTCGCATACACCTCGCGCCGCACCAGCGCATCCCAGATGCTGCGCCGGTCGCGGCCGGCCGCGTGCACCGCGACCAGGCCGCCTGGATAGAGGAAACTGGCACCGCGCTCCACGTCGAGAAGATTGCGGAAGCCCGCCTCCGTGCGCGGCGTCGGGACGGCACGGAGCGGATCTTCGACGCGCTCGCCCACGAGCCGGTGCGCCCAGCGCTCGGCGCGCTCGGAGGAGAAGCCCCGCGCGTCGGTCATGCCCTTGCGCGCGAACTGCTTGTAGCCGCTGCCTGCGCGCGCGCTATGCGTGTCGCTCGAGGCGATCAGGCCGAAGCGGAAACGCAGCGGGCGGCCGTCGCTGTCGCGCTCGCTCGCGCTCTCGAGCGCGAGCGCGGCCTGCGCGCTTTCGTACGGGCGCGGCGAGAGCGCCGACTTGAACTCGCCGCGCACCTGATCGCAGTCGAGCCACTGCTCGGCCGCCGCGTCGGGCAGCACCCACTGCGGGTCGCGGCCCGCGGCGAGCGCGACGCGGCGCGCGTCCTCGACGAGCTCGCGACACGCCGGTGCGTCGGGATCCGGGCAGCGCGCCTTAACGATCTCGCCTGCCTGCCAGCAGCAGGGCAGGAAGTCCGCGCTCGGCGCGCTGCACTCGCCGCGCCGCGCGGCGTCGTCGGCCTGGGCCGCGGCGGCGCTGAAGCGCTCGGCCCCGCCGTGACCCGAGTAGACCTCGAGCAGGCGTTGGCGCTGCGGGTCGTGGCGCGCGCGCGTGAGCTGATTCGCGAGCGTCGAGCCGGGCGGCGCGTGGATCCCCCAGGTGAGCCCGTGCGGGATCACGAGCGAGTCGAGCTGCCACTGTGCGAGCTTCTCGAACAGCACCGCGGGATCGGCCGTGCCCTCCATACAGTCGTCGGGCAGGTCGTGCACGTCGACGCCGGGTGCGCAGCGTGGGCCCTCGGCGAGCTGGCGGATCCACCACAGGAAATCCGCGTAGGGCGGCGCGACGACCGAGAGTGCTCCCTCGGCGCCGCGCGCGAGCCACAGGAAGCGCGCTCGCTTCATCGCGTCGTTATCTAGCGCGGAGATCGGGCGCGCCGGCAGCTCGCTGTCGGCGAGGCCCGGGAAGATCACGTTCTTGTGTCCGAAGTGGACGTCCGGGGTGATCCCGCTCTGTGTCCACTCCCAGCCGACGTAGGCGACGAGGTCGGGGTCGGCCGGATCGCCCGCGCGCGCGTTGCACTCGCGCACGCTCTCGATCGAGTTGCGCCAGCGCGCGGGGGTCAGGCCCTCGGCGTGATCGTTGAGCGAGAAGAAGTCGAGCTGCGAGCAGTAGCGCGCGAAGTCGCACGCGTCGGCGGGCGGATGGGTGCCTTCGCCACCGAACAGCGGAAGCCCGTAGAGGAACGCGTCGACCGAGTAGGTGGTGTGGACGTGGAGATCGCCGAACAGGATCTCCTTCTCGTCGGCCGCGGCACCCGCGTTCTGCGCCGCGAGCGCGGCTCGAGCCTCGCGCTGCGCCGCCGCATCGCCTGCCGCGATCTCCGCCGGACGCCGCGCCCCCGCGATCTCGCCGGCCGGCAGGTCGCGGCCTTCGCAGCCCGCCCATAGAAGCAGAAGCAGCGCCGCGGTGCCCGCCCGAACTCCTCGCGACACCCTCGCCCTCCGCGCGGGAGTATCGGGATATAATGACCCGCCTTCCACAAGAGCGAGCAGGAGGAAACGATGCGCATCGGCACGATGGTCAGCGTGACGGACAGCTCTCTCGCGGGCGCGGTGGCGCAGGCGCAGCGCGTGGAGCGGATCGGCTTTGCGACGTTCTGGCTGCCGAACATCTTCGGCATCGACGCGATCACGGGTGCCGCGCTGGTCGGCCACCAGGTCGGCCGGATCGAGCTCGGCACCGCCGTCGTTCCGACCTATCCGCGCCACCCCGTCGCGCTCGCGCAGCAGGCGCTGACCGCGGCGGCGGCGACCGGCGGGCGCTTCACGCTCGGTATCGGTCTCTCCCACAAGATCGTGATCGAGGACATGTTCGGGCTCGACTACTCGAAACCCGCGCGACACATGCGGGAGTATCTCGAGGTGCTCGGCCCGCTCCTGCGCGGCGAGCCGGTCGAGCATCGCGGCGAAGAGTTTCGCGTGAAGACGTCGCTCTCGGTGCCGGGCGCCGCGCGGGTGCCGCTGCTCGTCGCCGCGCTCGGGCCGGTGATGCTCGGCATCGCCGGGCGGCTGGCCGATGGCACGATCACCTGGATGACGGGGCCGCGCACGCTCGCCGATCACATCGCGCCGGTGATCGGGAAGGCCGCGCGCGCCGCCGGGCGCCCGGAGCCGCGCATCGTCGCGGGGCTCCCGATCGCGCTGTGCAGCGACGCAGCCGCGGCGCGCGAGAAGATGGCGAAGGCGTTCGAGATCTACGGCATGCTGCCCTCGTATCGCGCGATGCTCGACCGCGAGGGAGCCGCCGGGCCGGGTGACGTCGGGCTCGTCGGCGACGAGGCCGCGCTGCGCGCGCAGGTCGGTCGCCTGCGCGACGCCGGCGTGACCGATTTCGACGCGATCGTGACGCCGGTCGAAGCGGGTAGCGAGGCGCGCACGTTCGAGTTCCTTGCGAGCCTCTGCTAGGCGCGCGCCAGGCGGCCCCGATGGAGCTCCTGCGCGTCCGCTATCGCCTCGAAGGGAATCCCGCCGACGCCGAGGCGCGCGCCGAGGCGATCGCGCTCGAACAGACCGTGGAGGTGCCGAAGCCGGTCGCGATGCGCGAGCCCTTCATCGCGCGCGAGATCGTCGGACGCGTCGAGTCGATCGAGGTTTCTTCCGACGGCAGCCAGCGCGCGACGATCGCCTATCCCGTCGCGACCACCGCGCTCGACCCGGCGCAGCTGCTCGGCGTGATGTTCGGGAACACGTCGCTGCACGCCGACGTGTCGTGCGTCGATTTCGATCCGCCCGCGTCGCTGTGCGAGGCGCTCGCCGGCCCGCGCGCGGGTGTCGCGGGGCTGCGCGAGCTCACCGGCGTGCGCGGGCGCGCGCTGACCTGCACGGCGGTGAAGCCGCTCGGCCATTCGCCGAAGGCGCTCGCCGATCTCCTGCGCACGTTCGCGCGCGCGGGCATCGATGTGGTGAAGGACGACCAGGGGCTCGCCAATCACGAGTTCTGCCCGTTCGAGGCGCGCGTCGCGGCGTGTCTTGCCGCCGCCGAGCAGGTGGCCGACGAGACCGGTCACCGCGTGCTCTACGTGCCGAACCTGATCGGCACGCCCGAACGCGTGTTCGGGCAGCTGCGCTTCGCCGAGAAGTGCGGGGCGCGCGCCGTGATGGTGTCGCCGATGCTGCTCGGGCTCCCGACTTTCTGGGAGCTGTGCCACCGCCACGCGTCGGTGCCCGTGCTCGCGCATCCCTCGCACGCAGGCGCGCTTCGCTATGCGCCGGAGCTCCTGTTCGGGAAGCTCCTGCGGCTGTACGGCGCCGACGCGGTGATCTTCGTCGGCTATGCGGGCCGCTTCGGCATCCCGCGCGCGACCTGCGCCGCGATCGCCGCGAACCTGCGGTCCGAGTGGCACGGGCTCGCGGCGAGCCTGCCGGTGCCGGGCGGCGGCATCGAGCTTCGCGACGTCGCCGAAGTGGTCCGCTTCTACGGCCACGACGCGATGCTGCTGGTCGGCGGAAGCCTCCAGCTCGAGCCGGGGCAGCTCCTCGAGCGCAGTTGCGCGTTCGTCGATGCGGTGCGCGGGGCTTCGGCGTAGGCAGCCTGCCTGTCCGCATTCGAGCAAGGACGTTCACTTCTTCGCTTCGGACGCCTCGTGCTCGAGCTGCTCGAGCATCTGCACCGCCTCGGGGATTGCGCGCCCGTGCGCTTGATAGACGATCCGGCGCAGCAGCTCGAGCGCGCGCTCGTGATGTTTCGCGCGGTAGTGGAGCTGCGCGAGCGGGAATTCGATCTCCCAGTGCGCGGGCAGCAGCGTGGCCGCGCGTTCGAGCGGTGCGATGCCGGGCTCGGGGGGCTGGTCGCCGATAGTGTAGGTCGCCCCGAGCTGGGCGTGGGCCTCGGGATGTTCTGGCGCGAGCTCGATCACGCGCGCGAGACGCTCGCGCGCACGGGCGAGGTTCTCGTCGCGCCCGGCTTCCTCGAGGTAGGCGCGATAGACGAAATACTCGGCGAACTCGAGCTGGTTCTGCCAGTCGTCGGGAGTCAGCTCGAGCGCGCGCTGGTAGCCGGCCTCGGCTTCGGACCAATTCTTGTCGAACTTGTTCACCTCCGCGAGGCCCGCGACCGCCCGCGCGTTGTTCGGATTGATCGCCGTGGCGCGCTCGAAATAGCTCCGCGCGAATGGGGGTTTCCCCATCGTGATCGCGAACCAGCCCAGGCGGTTGGCGATCTCGTCGGTCGGCACGCTGCGAACGGTGATCTCGAGCTCTTTCGCGAGGTCGCCGCGCGGAAGACCGAACGAGGGGATCTCCTTCGCGTACGCCTTCATCCGCTCGTCGAGCTCGGATACCTCGATTCCGAACGCGTCCTCGAACGCGCGCTGGTCGTCGCCGCCTTGCGCGACCCGGTCGAGATAGCGATCGAGGCGAGGCGTGAAACGGCCCCCCTGGCCGAGGATCAGGTAATGCACCAGGAGCCACGACTGCGCGTAGAACATCTCCATGTCGTAGTCGCGCCAGCCTTGGAAGGTGTGCGCTCCGATCACGCGCGAGTACGCGATCTTCCGCAGCATCGTCAGCGCCTGCATGCGGTGCTGCGGCACCGCGCCGATGCGCACGAGCTTGCCCAGCACGTCGACCGAGCTCAGCATCTCCGCGAACCCCTCGTCGAACCAGAGCGGGTAGTAGCCGCGGCCCTCGTTGTGCAGCAGGAAGTGCGTGTACTCGTGGTACAGGACGGCTCGCGCCAGGATTCCATTCTCGCCGGCGGAAAGTCCGACGAGGTTGCCCCGCAGGCCGGGAACGAAGTGGCCGACGGCGCCGGGCATGGGCCGGAATTGCCGGTAGTCGTTCGACGCCTGGAACGCGTAGATCTCGGTGGGCACATGCGGGGGGACGTCGCGAAGCCGAGTCACCACGAGCAATGCCGCGCGGAACAGCTCGAGATCCTCGAGGAGGCTCCGCGCATCCGTTTCGCTCATCGTGCTGTAGATCGAGAAGTTCTTCGAGCTGACCTCGATCCATTTGCGATCCAGCGCCACCGGGCCTGCGCAGCCGGCCAGCGCGAGCAGAAGGATCGCGATGAGAGAACGCATGACGATTCGCACCTCGAACAGCGCGTCTGGGCGGGGACAGTCTCGAGCCACCTTAATTAGTCCGTCCCGGACGTCTATGCTCTCTGACTCCGCGCCCATTCTTCGCGTCGAGCCCCGAAGGAGCCAGATCATGCGCTTTCGTGAAACCGTGGACCTCGCGCACCCGATCGATCGGGTGAAGCGCGCCTACGGTCGCCGGGAGTTCTTCCTGGAGCGTTACCGGCAGCTCGGATTCTCGGATCTGGAGCTGCTTCGCGACGGAGGAGACGGGGAGGCGGCCTACGAGATCGCGTTCACCGCCACCCAGAAGACCGACCTGCCGCTGCCCGCCTTCGCAAAGAAATTGCTCGGCGAGACTCAGCACGTGAAGCAGGAGGAGCGTTGGGATCTCGCTCGCGGCAAGGGCAGGATCCAGACGTCGCCGCGCGGGGCGCCGGTCTCGGTACGCGCGGAGGTGCGGATGACCGAGGTGAAGGGCGGCACGCGCCTGGAGATGGATTGGGAGATCGAGGCGAAGATTCCGCTGCTCGGCGGAAAGATCGAGAAGCTCGCCGCCGACGAGGTGCGTTCGCGGATGCCCAAGGACGCAGCGCTATCGAACGAGCTCGTCGGGCGCTTCGGGGAGCGCTGAGCGGCCATTTTTCCGCTCCAGCTCGTCGAGCAGCATCGCGGCCTCGGCGTCGGCGCCGCCGTGCGCGCGGTAGACCACGCTGCGCAAGAGCTCGATCGCACGCTCGCGGTGTCCGGCGCGGGCATGGAGCTGCGCGAGCGGATACTCGATCGCCGGGTTCGCGGGCAGCAATGCGAGCGCGTGCTCGAGCGACGCGATGCCGGCGCCGCGCTCGCCGTCCATCGCGAGCGCGATGCCGAGGATCGCATGGCCTTCGGGAATCTCGGGAGCGAGCGCGATCACGCGCGCGAGATGCTCGCGCGCGCTGGCCAGCCGCTCCGCGCGCTGCTCGTCCTCCACGCTCGCGCGGTCGACGAGGCAACGGGCCAGATCGAGATGGTTCTGCCAGTCGCCGGGGTCGAGCTCGAGCGCGCGGTGGTAGCCGACCTCCGCTTCGTCCCAGCGGCGCTCGAACTCGCGCGTCTCGGCGAGTCCCGCGATCGCGCGCGCGTTGCCCGGGTTGGTCGCGGACGCGCTCTCGAACAGCCGCCGCGCGAGCACGGGCTTCTCGTTCGCGAGCGCGAGCCAGCCGAGACGCGTGCGGATCTCGTCCTGCGGCACGGCGCGCACGGCCGCCGCGGCCTCGGGCGCGAGCTTCTCGCGCGGCATTCCGAAGATCGGGATCTTCTGCTGGTACTTCTTCAACCGCGGGCCCAGGTCGGCGACTTCGATCGCGAACGCTTCGCGGAACGCCTGCTCCTCGGCGACGCGGTGCTCGACCTTCTCGACATAGCTCCGCAGTCGACCGGAGACGCCCGCGCCGCCGCCGAGCACGAGATGGTGCACGAGCAGCCAAGACTGCGCGTAGAACATCGGGAGCTCTTCGGCGCCGAAGCCCTCGTAGCTGCGCGCGCCGAGCACGCGCGCGTAGGACAGGGGAAAGCCGTAGCGGAGCGAGCTCACCCGGCTCGCCGGAGGCGCGCCGATGCGCACGCTCGCGCCGCGCACCTCGAGCGAGCTGAACAGGTCTGCGAAACCCTCCTCGAACCAGAGCGGATAGTGCGCGGAGCCCTCGTTCTGGAGCACGAAGTGGGTGTATTCGTGGTAGAGGATCGCGCGCGCCTGCGCCGCATTCGCGCCCGCGGACAGCGCCACGAAGTTCACCCGCAGCGTCGGCCGGAAGAAGCCACTCGAGTCGGCGATCGGCTGGAACGGCTGGTAATCGCCCTCGGAGCGGAACGCGTAGATCTCCGTGGGCACGTGCGGGTTCACGCTGCGAACCCGCGTCATCGCGAGGATCGCCGCGCGGAACAGCTCGAGATTCTCGATCAGCTCGCGCGCACGGGGCTCATCGAGCGCCGTGTAGAGCGAGAAGTTTGTCGAGCGCGCCTCGATCCAGCCACGCTCGCTCGCGGGCGCGCTCGCGCAGCCCAGCGCCGCGAGCCAGAGCAGCGCGGCGAAAATGCGCGCGCGGATCGAGAATAGTTGCATCGGGCGCGGGGTCGTCGGCATAGACTGCGGCTCCAGGAGTGTCCGCGATGACCACGGTCGCAGCCACAGGGGTGGTTTCGCTTCGCCCGCAGCGCACCGCGCTGATCGCGCTCTGTTTCGCCGCGGTGTTCATCTGTTATGTCGACCGCGTGAACATCTCGCTGGCAATCGTCGCGATGACCAAGGAGTTCGGCTGGAGCAAGACGACGAGCGGCTTCGTGATGTCGTCGTTCTTCATCGGCTATCTGCTCACGCAGGTGCCCGGCGGCATGCTCGCCGGCCGGCTCGGCGGAAAGCACGTCCTCGCGTTCGGCGTGCTCTTCTGGTCGCTGTTCACCGCGCTCACCCCGCCCGCTGCCTACGCCGGCTTCGCCGTGCTGATCACAGCCCGGATCGCGTTGGGGATGGGCGAGGGCGTGACGTTCCCGTCGATCTACGCGCTGTTCTCGCGCTGGGTGCCGGCGAACCGGCGCGCGCGGGCCGCCGGGCTCGTGTTCAGCGCGATCCCGCTCGGCGTGTTGTGCGCGCAGATCGCGACGCCGCTGCTCGTGACGAGCTTCGGCTGGCCGTGGGCGTTCTACGCGTTCGCGGTGCTCGGGCCGCTCTGGTGGGTGGTGTGGCAGCCGCTCACGGCCTCGAATCCGGCGGAGCATCCGCGCGTGGGCAAGGAGGAGCTGCGCGAGCTCGCCGGCGAAGCCGCGGCGACACCGCCCCCGGCGCCGTCGACCCGCGCACTGCTCGGCAGCACCGCGGTCTGGGCGATCGTGATCGGGCACTTCTGCAGCAACTGGAGCGGCTACGTGATGCTGTCGTGGGCGCCGTTCTATCTGGTCGAGCGCTTCGGCGTCGACTTCCACTCGATCGGCCTGTACGTGATGGCGCCCTCGGTCGTGTCGTTCGTGTGCCTGAACGGCGCCGGCGTACTGGGCGACGCGCTGATCTCGCGCGGTCTCTCGGTGGTCGCCGTGCGCAAGCTGATGCAGACGATCGGCTTCGGCGGCCCGATCGGGGCGCTGCTCGCGCTGACCCAGGTGCAGACCGCGGAGGCCGCGGTCGCAGTGATGTGCGTGAGCACGCTGCTCGGCGCCGCGGTCGCGGCGGGCTTCGCCTGCAACCACCTCGACATCGCGCCGCGTCACGCGGGAGCGCTGATGGGCCTGTCGAACACCGCTGGCACGATTCCCGGCGTGATCGGCGTGACGTTCAGCGGCTGGCTCGTCGACGTCACGGGCTCGTGGTCGATCGTGTTTCTGGTCGCCGCGGGCCTCAAGGTGTTCGGGCTCGCGTTCTTCCTCGTATTCGCGAAGGGTGACGAGCAGTTCGCCTAGAGAAGGCCGAGCTGACGCGGCTCGCCGAGCGCGTCCTCGCTGTGCAGCCCGAGCGGCTCGAGGATCGCCTCGGTGATCGGCCGCAACACGCGCTCGATGTAGTGGCCGCGGTCGATGTCGGCCGGCAGCGCCTGCCCGTGGAACACCGGCTCGGGGCCGCCCGCGGTGATCACGTAGCGCACGAGCGGACCTGCGCGCGGGCCGGCCTTGCGCGCGGCCTGCACGTGCGGCGGCGCGGTGCCCGCATAGCGGTCGAGGGATCCCTTGCGTACGCGCTTGGCGTACACGAGCTCGCCGTCGAGCTCGCCGCGGCGCACGGCCTCGAAGATCTCGCGCACGAACGGCAGCAGCGGCGCGTCGGTGAACGCGCGCTCGAGCATTCCGCGCTGGAGGCGGCGCGCCACCGCGGGCCAGTCGCGCCGCACCGATTCGAGCCCGACCACGTCGAGCTGCCCGTCGCGCCAGCCCGCATAGCGCTTCTTGCTGCCCGAGCGGCCGCTGCGCACGCGCGGCATGA
>Ga0070698_100009728_pt1 | contig 10278 bp, 7 predicted proteins | sample KBSK1502metaG_FD_65477 | JGI IMG/M metagenome (GOLD analysis project Ga0070698, IMG submission 65477) | Corn, switchgrass and miscanthus rhizosphere microbial communities from Kellogg Biological Station, Michigan, USA - KBS K1-50-2 metaG | ecosystem: Host-associated > Plants > Roots >... | reverse complement strand
AGACACCCGGCTGGCGGACGATCGTCATATTCCAGGTATCGATGACGTCGACGAGCCACTGGCTTTCCTGCGACGTCGTGATGTCGCGGTATCGAGGCCGCCCGAAGCCGAAGTACGCAATACGGTAGTCCTCGGTGCCCCCCCACCTGACATCCCAGTCGCTGGGCAGCGGCTCGAGTACGCCACCAGGCGCATTGTTGATGATCTCGAGCAAGAACCGGATGCGCTCTGGTGAGTCTCCGGTCAGCGTACCGCCCTTGGACCACCACAGCTCCTCGCGGTCATTCAGGTAAGTCTCCCCATGTCCGACGTACCCGCCGCGCACGGCGCCTTCCCAGAACCGGCGCACGAGTTCGCGGCCACTTATATTGCCCCACCCCTGATCAAGATCTCCTTCGTAGCCGCATTCGTCGATGACCACGGGCTTGGCGTATGTCTCCCGCCATTCATCGGTGTTCTCCGACGTGCGGTACGCGTCAATCCGCTGGACACTGCAGTGCGTGATCCACGGGCGGGCGTGATCGTAGAAATCGAGGCAGTTGTGGATCGAGGTGAGGTGGCCTACGTGATCGTTCTCGCGCACGATCCCGGCTAGCCGTTCCCAGTCGTCGGTCGTCTTCTGCGGCAGCAGATCGTACTCATTCGCCATCGACCACCAGATGGAGCGATGAGCGCCCAGCCGCCGGACAAGATACTGGACATACCGGTCGTCGGCCGTTTTGGGCATCTCGGAGAAACCCCAGCGATCGTATGGGTGAAACAGGATCAGGTCTGTTTCGATGCCCAGCTCAGCAAGCTGGTCAATGCGCCTCTCAAGATGACGGAAGAACTGCGGGTCAAAACAGGTGAAGTCCCAGCCTTCTTTAGCGTCACGGGCAAACGGGTACCTGACCGGCTCGTTAGTGTTGAAGACATACGACTTCGGGAACACGCACATCCGAAGTTTGCGGAAGGGCGAATCGGCCAGCGTCGCGAGTGTGCGCTCCTCCAGAGCCGCCGGCTGATGGGTCCATGCGTAGGCCGTCGTGCCGATGGGCAGGAAGCGCGTGCCGTCACGGTAGGCGAAGTGAAAGCGGTCCGCCACTCCGACCGGGCCGTGGTTCCGGGACCCGGGCGGCCTCACCTGGACGGCGCCTCGCAGGCCATCCAGCGATCGGGCGGTCGACGTCGTGACGTATGTCCAGGTCCCGGCGCTGGGAGCCTGAAAGCGTATCCGGTAGGTACCATCGCCGTCGTAAAAACCGCCCACCGATATGTGCCGGGCAGCCTCGCTCGTGAATTCGGCCGAGAGCTCGACATCGACGAACGGGTTCCCGTGGGATGGCCCTGCGATGGTCAATTCGGTGATACCCCATTGCTCCGCCTGGCCCACCGGGCTGATCCGCGCGGAACCGCGACGGACATCGGCCGGCTCATAGTCGAGCGCAGGCTCGATGAAGGGCGCCTCGGCCGGACCCCGGGGACTGCCCTCCAGCAGTTCGAGTTCGTGCCACATCTTCTCGAGTCCGGCCGGGTCCGGCGATGCCGCGCTGCCCCGCTCGACGACAGCGCGGAAGGGAAGGAATCCCATGTGCTCGATCATCGGCGAGTTCGTTACCTCGGGAACATACCTGGCCGCGATGCCTCGCGCGGTAGCGTCAGAAAGGATGTCTTTCACTCGCGCTTCTTTTCCGTATCCCATGGATCCACCTCCTTCCCGGCGGCCGGACGGGGACTAACCGACCTGAGCGTGCACGCCTTGCTGAGCGGCCAGGAATGCTCGCCGTTCGCTTCGGCGCTGTTCCTGCCGAACGGGGTCGGGAACCGGGGCGGCTAGCAGCAGCCGCTGGGTATAGGGATCGCTCGGGTGCGTCGTTACCTGGTCTCCGTCGCCGGATTCGACAATCTCGCCGCGGTACATCACGGCGACCCGGTGGCTGATATTCCGCACGACGGCCAGGTCGTGCGAGATGAACAGGTACGCCACGCCCGTGGTGTCCTGTATCTCCTTGAAGAGGTCGAGCACCCGTGCCTGCGTGGACAGGTCCAGCGCCGAGACAGGCTCGTCGCACACGATGAACTCGGGCGACAGGGCCAGGGCCCGGGCGATGGCTATGCGTTGGCGTTGGCCCCCGCTGAACTCGCGGGGCAGGCGGCTGAGCGCATCGCGCGGGAGCTTGACCTGGTCAAGCAGGTTGCGCACGCGGGCCGTCGCGTCGTCCTTCGGCATCTTCTGCACCATGAGCGGTTCCGTGAGGGTCTGCTCGATGGTCAGCGACGGGTTAAGAGAAGAGTAAGGATCCTGGAACACGACCTGGATCTCGCTGGACAAGGCTCGCCGCTCGCGTCGGCCGAGGGCACCGATTTCGCGTCCCTTGAATTTGATGCTTCCGCGGGTGACGGGCGCGAGCCCCAGGACGGCCCGGCCCAGCGTCGTCTTCCCCGAACCGGATTCACCCACCAGCCCGACGGTCTCGCCGGGACGGATATCCACGGAAACACCTTTGAGTGCTCGGAAGGCGTGCCTGCGGACGCCCTTCGACGGGTATTCGACAACCAGGTCGTCGACGGCTATGAGGGGTTCGGGCATGTCGGCTCGCTCCTTCGACGTCATCAGGACCTGACTTCTGCGTAGGGACCGCGGGCCTGGCTTTCGTCCAGGATCGCGTCGAACAAAGACCTGGTATAGGGATGGCGAGGGCCAGCAAAGATGGAGCGTGCCGGTCCCGTTTCCACGATCCGTCCCTTCTGCATGACGGACACTTGGTCACAGAGGTCGGCGACGACCCCGAAGTTGTGCGTGACGATGAGGATGGTCACACCGAGCTCGTGCTGGAGTTCGCGCAGGAGATCGAGTATCTCGGCCTGAATGGTTACGTCGAGGGCCGTCGTCGGCTCGTCGGCGATGACGAGGACAGGTTCGCACGACACGGCGCCGGCGATCAGGACGCGCTGCGCCATGCCGCCGGACAGTTCGTGCGGGTAGGAAGCGAAGGTTCGCTCGGGGTTGGGGATGCCGACTTGCCCGAGCAACTTCAGCGCCCTGGCCTTGGCCTCGCCCTTCGACACGCCGAGCTTGACCCGCATGGGCTCAGTCAGCTGGGTGCCGATGGTGAACGAAGGGTCGAGGTTGGACATAGGTTCCTGGGGGATATAGGCGATACGCCCGCCCCGTATGTCCCGCATCTTCGCGCTGGAAACCCGGCTGAGATCCTCCCCGTCGAAACGGATGGATCCCTCCAGGATCTCTCCTCCAGACGGCAGCAGGCCAAGCACCGACCAGGCCGTCTGAGTCTTACCCGATCCCGATTCACCGATCAGGCCGTGCACCTCCCCGCGCCGGATGTCCAATGACACGTTGTCGACCACGCGGGTCACGGAACCGTCCGCCTGCGGGTATCCGACGGCCAGGCCATCGATGTGCAGCAGCAGCGGCGCTAGCGCGGAAGAGTCCGGCTCCGGATGGACGATGGTGTCACTAGCTGGCCGCACCGGGTTGGCGACCGCCTGTGCGGCGGCCGTCGCCGCGGCGGCACGGCGAAGACGGCGGCTCGGACCCGCGCTGTGCTCGAGTTCGTCTCGCAGCGCGTTGGCGAACAAGGTGAGCGCGACGCCGGTCAGGACGATAGCCAGACCGGGCCAGATGACCAGCTGGGAGTCGCGGTACAAGTTGGTGAAGCCGTCGTTGAGCATGTTGCCCCAGGTGGGAATGGTCTGGTCGCCGAAGCCGAGAAAGTCGAGTCCCACCTGCACCGCGATGCCGATGCCGAAGACGATCGAGGCTTGCAGGATGATGGGCGCCCGGACCACGGTCAGGATGTGCCGGGAGATGATCCTGAAGTCGCTCACGCCGGAGACCCGGGCCGCGTCGACGAACAGCTCGTTGCGCACCCCGGACACAGCCGCATAGACCAGCCGGTAGAAAGCCGGAGCCAGCAGCACCCCGAAGATGATCATGACGTTCCAGAGCGAGGGACCCAGTACCGCCCGGGCCGCGAGGAGCACGACGATGCCGGGCAGCGCCATCAGCAGCGTGGTGACCCAGGAGGACACCGACTCGAACCACTTTCCGTAATATCCGGCCACCAGCCCGCTGGTAATGCCGAGGACGGCCGCGACGACGGTCGCCAGCAGCGCTCCGGCCAGTGTGAACCGGGCGCCGTACAGCAGCCGGGCCCACACATCGCGTCCCGCCCCGTCGGTGCCGAGCAGATGCCCGGCTCCCGGCCCCTGAAGGACGTTGAGGACCGAGGCGGTGTTGGGGTCATAGGACGTGAGCAGCGGAGCGAAGATGGCCGCCAGGACGATGAGCGTGAGGACGGACAGTGCCGCTATCCCGAGCGGGTTCTTCAGGAACCGGCGGGCGAGATGGCTGTGCGCCGCACGGATATCGGACGAGACATCGGGGGCCAGCGTCCCGCTGACAACAGCTTCGCTCATGATATGCGCGCCTTCGGGTTCAGGAATCCTTGCAGGAGATCGACGACCAGGTTGACGACGATGACGATCACCCCGATGGCCACGACCAAGCCCATGACCAGGGGCACGTCGCCTTGAGAGGTCGCCAGGACCGCAATCTGGCCCAGGCCGGGGATGCCGAAAATCTGCTCGATGATCACGGCGCCCCCGAGGAGGCCGACAAACGACAGCGCCAGGACGGACAGCGCGGGCCCTCCCGCGTTACGGAGGACGTGCTTGAACAGGACGCTCCGCTCGGAAAGGCCACGACTGCGCAGGGTCCGGACCCAGTCTTGACGCAGCGCGTCAATGACGGAGCTGCGCACCTGCTGGGCGACTCCGGCCACCAGGCCGATGGACAGGGCGATTACCGGGAGAGTCACCGTCCTGATCCAGCCGGCGAATGAGGTGGCGATCGGGACGTAACCGGTCGGCTTGAACCAGTGCGTTCCCAGCGCGAAGAACCGCACGAGGAACACCGCGATGATGAACCCGGGAATGGCAAACCCGAGTACGGAGAACACCTGTACGGTCCGGTCCACCGCCCCGCCGCGGAGAGCGGCCCAGACGCCGAGGGCCGCCGATACCACGGCGCTCACGATGACGGCTCCCAGGACCAGGGTCAGGGTGACCTGCAGCCGGGTGGAGATGGCCGCGGTGACGGGCTGGTTAGTGAACCATGAGTTGCCGAAGTTACCCGTCAGGGCGTGCCCGAGCCAGGAAAAGTACCGGGTGAGCAGCGGGCTGTTCAAACCCAGCTGCTGATTCTTGAGCGCGACGGTCGCCTGGGTCGCGTCCGGTCCCAGGATCGTCCGGCCGACATTGCCGGCGGCCGCGTACAGCAGCAGGTAGGCGAGGGTGACGATGACGAAGAGGAGTAGTGCTCCGTACAACAGGCGGCGCACCGTGAAGGTCAGCATGGCGATTCCTCATGTGGAAGGGGTGATCTGTGCTGGACCAAATGGCGGCTGGCCCCGGCACCGGTGCCGATCATGACTTCTTCGGCTCGATGTTCCATAGGTAAGGCACCGCGTTGCCGGCCTGCACCTTAACGGTCGTATGGCTGTCTGCGACGAAACTGGACTGCGGCCGGAAGAACGGTGCGAACCAGGCATTCTGGACGAGATACTGGTTAAGCGCCTTGGCCGCGACCGCCGCCTGGGCGCTCGAACCCGTCTGCATCGCGTTGAGATAGCCGGCGACCGTGGAATTCGTCGAATGGAAGGGATTGAACGTGGCGTCCTTGGTCAGCAGGAACTGGGCCATCTGCCAGGGGACCGGGTCTTCTTCCAGGGTGAAGTAGGTGGCCGGATACTTCGGGGCGAGGATCGCGGTAAATATCTGCGAGCCCTGGTAGTCGGTGTAATTCACCTTGATGCCGATGTCGGCCAGCTCCGCCTGGATCAGCGCGTAGGTAGCCGCCCCGAACGCGGCTGAAATCGACGGCATGTCCAGGGTGAATCCATGGGGATAGCCGGCCGCGGCGAGCAGCCGCTTGGCTTTCGCCGGATCGAAGCTGTAGTACGAGTCCAGCGATTTGTCATAACCCGGCGAACTCGTCGGGAACACCTGCGAGGTCACGGATCCGTAGCCGTCACTCATGTCCTTGAGCAGGGCGGCCCGGTCGAACGCCATGTTGATCGCCTGGCGCACTTGTACCTTGCCGAGCGGCCCGGACATCTTTCCGTTACGGTCGAGTAGCGACAAGCCCGCCCAGTTGAGCTGTAGCGGGTACACCGTGAAGCCCGCGTTCTGGATCTGGTTGATCGTGGTGTCGTCGAACGTGTTCGCCGCGTTGACCTGGGCGCCTTCAATGGCGTCCAGCACCGTCGTGGCGGTGGTGTACACGTTCATGACGACCTTGGAGTAGTGCTGTTCTGTCTTGTCCCAGTAGTTCGGGTTCTTCGTGAAGACGTATGAACTGCCGACGACCGTGTCCTTGGTGTCCAGCAGGTAGGGACCCGAGCCAACGGGCACGGTCTTGGCCGTCGGGGTGGTCCACGCCTTCGGGCTCTCCTGGGATCCGGCGGCCTGGCCCAGGTAGGTGAGCAAGGCGGGGTCCGGCTGCTTCAGCTTGATCACGAGTTTCGTCGGGCTTTCCGCCGTGGCCGACGCCATGTTGACCAGGAACCCGGCGTTGTTGGACGTGCCCTTCTGGAAGGCTTCAAGGTTCTGGGCCGCGACGCTCGCATTGAACGGCGTCCCGTCGGTGAACGTGACGCCGGTCCTCAGCGTAAGGGTCAGGACGGTCTTGGCTGCGTTGTAGGACCAGGCTGTGGCCAGATGCGGCTCGATGGTGCCGGTGGGCGAGGTCTGGAGCAGGCTGTCATAGACCGCCTGGTTATAGAGCGATTCGTTTCCCCAGTTCATATCCGGGGCCTCGAAGGTTGTGGCCGGCGTGATGACGCCGATCGTCAGCGTCGACGAAGAGCCGGACGAACTGCCGCAGGCGCTGAGCGCCAGCGGCCCCAGGAGTGCGAGAGCGGCGCCGGCGGCAGCTCCTGGCCATTTATTTCTGCGGAACATGTCAGATGCCTTCCGGAGCTCTGGCGCCGTCACTCCCTGAAGAGGGCGACGGTACTTCTTCGGATGCGTCGCCGACGGCCTTCTCGCATCGCTGCGAGCAGCGATGCGTGGCGTAACGCTCTTTGTAGAACGTTCTACGATGTCTTGCGAGTAAAATAAGCTTAGAGATGCGATGTCGTCAAGACGTCCAAATGTAACGAACATGTAACAACCCCGCGCTGGCGGTAGCCTCGCAGACACGATGGGGTACGTGGTGTTATTGGCGGCTCGTGTTACGGTGCCATGGTCAAGCCATCCAGGTACGGACTACACTGTCTATGTGTAGATCGTTATCGAGTGGGAGCGCATGATGAGGTCGCAGGACGCCGTTCGGCGGGTGACCATCGCGGATGTGGCGAGACACGCAGGTGTCTCGACGGCCGCGGTGTCGAAGGTGCTGCGCAACGCCTACGGCGTCAGCGCCGGCATGAGCCAGCGGGTTCGGTCGTCCATGGCCGAGCTGGGGTACCGGCCTCACGCCGCTGCCCGCGGCCTGCGCGGCAGGAGCTTCACGATCGGCTTGCTGCTGGACAACATCCGCAATCCCTTCTATGGCGATTTTCTTGACGGCGTCACTGACGCTCTCGCCAAGACCGACTTCCAGGTCCTGGTCGGGTCGGCCGGGTTCGGCGCCCAGAATCAGTCACGCCTCGCCGACGCCATGATCGACCGGGCGATGGACGGCATCATCCTGATCGCCCCTTCGATGTCGCGTTCGCAGGTCATTGCGGTCGCCAAGGTGATCCCGACCGTCGTGGTAGGTCATCACGACACCGCCGATGAGTACGACTCGGTGGTAGACGACGACCGGGCGGGCGCTGCACTCGTCGTCGATCATCTTGTCGGCCTGGGCCACCGCCGCATTGCCCATACCTCCGCCACGGCCAAAGCAGGCCAGTGGACACGCCGTCCCGAACAGGAACGCAGCGAGGGCTACCGGCAGGCCATGGACCGGCATGGCCTCGCCGAGGCCGTGGCCATCGCTGGTACGAGCTTCTCCGAGGAGGGCGGCTACCAGGCCGGGCGCGAGCTGCTCGGCCGACCCGACCGGCCAACAGCCATTTTCGCCGGGGCCGACTTCGCCGCCCTGGGCGTGCTGCGAGCGGCATACGAACTCGGCCTTCGAATCCCAGCCGACCTCTCACTGGTCGGCTACGACAACACCACCCTTGCCTCCAGTGCGCCCATCAACCTGACGAGCGTCGACCAGGCCGCCCGCGATCTGGGCTCGACCGCCGCCCGCCTCCTGGGCGAGCGCATGGATGGCCGCAGCCGCTCCATTCTGACCTCCGCCGCGCCCCAGCTGATCGTCCGCAGCACCACTGGGCCGCCGCTTTCTTAACAGGGAGCCTCTTTCGTGTACCTGTCCCTGGCGATCACCAGCGGGGCTTGACACCTTAGGAGATTCCGCGCAAGCTCGGACATGTGCATGGAAAATCAAGTCTGAATCGATATTCACGTGCTGCTGGCTGATCCGGCAGGGGCTCGCCGCTTCGTGGCCCTGCGCGCACAGCTCGCGCAGCTGGCACCTGCGGAGGCCGCGCCCGTCTTGCGCGAGATGGCCAGCAGCGTCCGCCGCGACGACCTGCACATGGTCTACGCGGCCGGGCTCGGTCACCTCGGCGGCGACTTCTCGGTCGCTGACATTCTGGTGACCCTCTACGCAGCCGTCATCAACGTCGATCCGATGCGCCCGCTGCTCGCCGAGCGTGACCGGCTCGTGCTAAGCAAGGGCCACACGGCTGGAGCGCTGTACGCCACCCTGGCGCACTGCGGCTTCTTCGCCCGGCACGAACTGGACAACCTTCGCGGCGCCCGGGTCGGCGCTCAACGGTCATCCGAACCGGACCAAGGTGCCAGGGGTAGAGACCAATACGGGACCGCTGGGACATGGATTCCCGGTGGCCGTCGGCATAGCGCTGTCCGCGCGGCTGCAGGCATCGCTCCGCCGCACCTTCGTGGTGCTCGGAGACGGGGAGCTGCAGGAAGGCAGCAACTGGGAGGCCGCCATGACGGCCTTCCACTACGGCCTGTCTTCACTGCTCGCCGTCGTCGACCGGAACCAGCTTCAGCAGGGCGCCCGGACCGAGGAGACCAAGCAAATGGAGCCGCTGGCGGCCAAGTGGGCCAGCTTCGGCTGGGAGGTCCGCGAAGTCGATGGCCATGATCATGCGCAGTTGCTGGACACGTTCCGGCGTCCAGGGACAACACGGCCGGTCTGCGTGATCGCGCACACCGTGAAAGGCAAGGGAGTGTCTTTCATGGAGGATCGCGTCGAATGGCACCACAAGGTGCCGAGCGCGGAGCAAGTCGAGAGCGCCCTCCAGGAGCTGTCAGCATGAGCCAGGCGGCGCAGGCCACCACGCTGCACGATTGCCGCCGGGCCTTCGCGGACACCCTCATCGCGCTGGCCCGCGAAGACGAGCGAATCGTCGCCGTGTGCAACGACTCTGTGGGTTCAAGCAATCTCACCATGTTCGAGGCCGAGTTCCCGGACCGGATGATCAATGTCGGGATCGCCGAACAGGACCTGGTCGGCGTGGCTGCGGGCTGGCCAACGGCGGCCTGATCCCCTTCGTCAGCGCCGCTGCGCCCTTCCTGACCGGCCGGGCGCTCGAGCAGATCAAGGTTGACGTCGCCTACAGTCAAGCACGCGTCGTCCTGTGCGGGCAGAGCCCCGGCATGGCGTATGGGGAACTGGGCCCGACGCATCACTCGATCGAAGATCTATCCTGGCTGCGCGCCGTCGCCGGCCTCCCGGTGGTCGTACCTGCGGACCCCGCCCAGACGGTCCAGGCTGTCCGCTGGGCCGCGGCTAACCTCGGTCCGAGCTATTTGCGCATCCCCAGGTTCCCGGTGCCCGACGTTACGCCGCCCGGTTCGCCCTTCCTGCCTGGCCAGGCCATCCAGCTGACTGACGGGAACGACATCACGATCATCGCCGCCGGGACGATGGTCTCGCGCGCGCTGCAAGCGGCGGAACTGCTGCGCCGCGAAGACATCCAGGCACGTGTCCTCAACATCACCTTCGTCGAGCCGCTCGATGCCGATGCCATCCTGACCGCGGCGGCCCAGACCGCCGGGATCGTCACCGCCGAGGAGGCCACTACCACGGGCGGTCTGGGGGCAGCGGTGGCGACGCTGACCGCGCAGCGCCTGCCGACGCATCTGCGGATTCTCGGCGTGCCGCGCTCTTTCGCACCCACCGGAAGCACCGCATTCCATCAGGCGCAGCAGCGGGCTGCCTCTGGATCCGATGTTCTCCGCGACGAAAGC
>Ga0070698_100009727_pt1 | contig 10278 bp, 8 predicted proteins | sample KBSK1502metaG_FD_65477 | JGI IMG/M metagenome (GOLD analysis project Ga0070698, IMG submission 65477) | Corn, switchgrass and miscanthus rhizosphere microbial communities from Kellogg Biological Station, Michigan, USA - KBS K1-50-2 metaG | ecosystem: Host-associated > Plants > Roots >... | reverse complement strand
CCGCTGGACGGCATCATGCCGTCAGGCAGGAACTGGGACTTGTCGGTGGTGAGCGTCGAGATGTACGTCGCCTTGTCGACCAGCGCGTTGTTCACGAAGCTCGGCGGCAGCACGTTGGCGACGTCGGCCGCGCTGTGCGTGTTGAGCCAGTGCATGGTGGCGACGAGCGCGTCCACCACCTTCTGCACCGTGTCCTTGTTGGCGTTCACCCAGCTGGTCTGCGCGAGCACGCCCGCGGTCGGCACGAAGCCGCCGAGCCACTTCTGCACGCCGGCGGTCGTGGTCAGGTCGAACGCCGGGTAGCCGGCGCCCAGCTTCTCGATCGCCGCGACCGTCGGCTGGGTGGTCATGCCGCACAGGACCTTGTGGTGCTCCAGCGCGGCGATCATGGTGGTGCCGGCGCCGGCCGCGATCGTGTTGTAGTCGCTGCCGTGCTTCAGGCCGTACCTGGCGGCCAGGTACTGGGTGAGCTGGTCGGTGCCCGAGCCGAGGTCGGTGACCCCGATCGACTGGCCCTTCCACTGCGTCGGCGAGGTGATGTGCGTGCCGGTGGCGCACATGATCCGCTCGCCGGGCGACCCGGACAGCTGCGCGATGTCCTCGACGGCCTTGCCCTTGAGCTGGAAGTTGATGGTATGCACGTACCAGGCGCCCGCCATGTTCACCTGCCCGGACGCCATCGCGTCCTCGGCGCCGACGCCACCGGACTGCTCAGTGGACAGCACCATGTTGACGCCGTACTTCTTGTAGAAGCCGAGGCTCTGCGCGAGCTGGTAGGGCAGGTAGATCTGCTTGTCGATGCCGCCGACCATCATCGTGACGGTGGGCAGGCTGGCGTTCGAGCTGGACCCGCCGCCAGCGGCCGCGGCCGAGCCGCTCGACGAGCCCGACGAGCAGGCGGCGACCGTCAGCGCGGTCGCGCACACGGCCGCGAGCCCCGCCAGGGATCCTTTTCTGAGACCGATTCTGGGCATGGTGCGAACTCCTGATCACTTTCGTTGGATGAGAGAAGGAGAAGTCAGAGGCCGGCGGCCTCGGTAGCGGTCTGCGGCCGCCAGGCCAGCAGCCGCCGTTCGAGCAGGCTGATCAGCCACTCGGCGACCAGGGCGATCACGCCGATGATGAGCATTCCGGCGAAGATGCCGTTGGCGTCGAAGTTGTTCTGCGAGTCGGTGATGATGACGCCGAGCCCGTGCTGCGCGCCGAGGACCTCGCCGACGATCGCGCCGATGACCGCGAAGCCGAACGCCACGTGCAGGGAGGCGATGATCCAGGTCATCGCGGACGGGATGACTACGTTGCGGATGACCTGCACCCGGGAGGCGCCGAGGATCCGCGCGTTGTTGACGAGGTTCCCGTCCACTTCGCGGACGCCCTGGTAGGCGTTGAAGAAGACCACGAAGAAGACGAGGAACGCGGCCAGCACGATCTTCGACTCGATGCCGAGCCCGAGGATGATGATGAAGAGCGCGCCGAGGACGATGCGCGGCAGCGCGTTGACCGCCTTGATGTACGGGCTGAGCACGTCCGACAGGAACCGGAACTGCCCGAGCAGCACCCCGGCTATGACGCCGGCGGCCACCCCGATGAGGAACCCGAAGACGGCCTCCTCCAGGGTGGTCGAGATCTGCACCCAGATCGACCCGAAGCCGGTGCCGTGCTGGATCCAGGTCCCGATCTTCCTCACGATCCCACTTGGCTGGCCGTAGAAGAACGGGTCCACGATCTTTAGCGACGTGAACAGCTGCCAGCCGCCGAACACGATGACGAGCAGCGCGACCTGCGCCAGAACGACCGACAGTTTCCGCCGGCTCATGACCGGACCTCCTCGATGCTCACCGTGGGGACGGCCGGGCCGGCCGGCGCTGACGCCGGCGCCGCGGTCCGCGCGTAAGCCCGCTCCACCTCGTCGCGCAGCGACTCCCAGATCTCGTGATGCAGGTCGGTGAACCGCTTGCCGAACCTGATCTCCTGCACCGCGCCGCGCGGCCGGGGCAGGTCGATGTCGAAGACCGCCTTGACGGTGCCCGGCGCGGCGGTCATCACGACCACCTGATCCGCGAGCGCGATCGCCTCCTCCAGGTCGTGCGTGACGAAGATCACCGACGGCTGGGTCTGGTCCCACAGCATCAGCAGCTCGTTCGACATGATCGCCTTAGTCTGCACGTCCAGCGCGCCGAACGGCTCGTCCATCAGCAGGACGGACGGCTCGTTGATCAGCGCCGCGGCCAGCGAGACCCGCTTGCGCATACCGCCGGAGAGCTGATGCGGGTGGTGGTTCTCGAATCCCGCGAGCCCCACGAGACGCAGCCACTCGCGCGCGTCGGTGAGCGCCGTCTTCTTCGGCACCCCGTGGAACAGCGGCCCCATCGCCACGTTCCCGAGCACCGTCTTCCACGGCAGCAGCGCGTCGGTCTGGAACATGAAGCTGGTGCTCCTGGCGATGCCGTCGACCGGCCGGCCGCCGACCCTGACGCTGCCCTCGCTGGGCCTGTCGAGGCCGGCCACCAGGGTCAGCGTGGTGGATTTGCCGCATCCCGAGGGGCCGACCACGGCGCAGAACCGCCCGGGCTCGACGGTCATGGTCACGTCCCGCAGCGCGGTGAAGGCCGTCCCGCCCGGCGTGCTGAAGCGCTTGGTGACCGCGGACAACTCGATGCGGTAGTCATGTGATGTGTTGGATCGCACAAACCAGGAAGCTAGACACCGGCGGCCGGCCAGTCACTATTGCGCTCAATCCTCGCTGTAAAACGTTCTGTGCTCCTTTCGCTCCTTTAGTTCATTCGGAACGGGCCCGCTTCTCCGCGCCACTGATCAGGCATTACCCGGCCAGCTCGTTCTGACGGTTTTGCGCATTCTGCTCATCGCTGCGTGGCTTCCTGCATGAGTGCGCAGTTGTTACACTGCGGAAACTTACAATCCCCGTACGACGCGATGGGAAGTGGATGCGGGTACCTCTCTGGCGGCACGTGCGACAGCGGCTGTCCTCCCAGGTCGTCATCATGATGGTGGCCATCTTGGTCCTCACCATGGCAGGCGGCTTCTTCGTGGTGCAGCGGAACATGTACCGGCAGCTCAACGACCAGTTCGAGCACCGCGCGCTGGCGATCGCGCAGACGCTGGCCGGCGAGCAGAACGTCGCCGCGCAGGCCGCCAGCGGCCGCCCGGGCGGCCAGCTCCAGGTGCTGGCCACCCAGGTCCGGCGGGAGACCGGCGCGCTGTTCGTGGTGATCACCAACGCTCAGGGCATCCGGCTCACCCACCCGAACCCGGCGCTCATCGGCACTCCGATCACGTATGGCGATCCGGAACCGGACACGACGGAGCCGTTCCGCACCGGCCGCACCTACCTCGGCGTCCAGCGCGGCACGCTCGGCTGGGTCGCGGCGGGCAAGGCGCCGCTGTGGCTGAACGGCCGCCTGGCCGGCCAGGTCTCGGTCGGCTTCGCGGTCGCGAACGTCAGCAACGCGATATCCGGGGCGCTGCTGACGTTCATCCTCTACCTGCTCGGCGTCCTCGCGGTGGGCGTGCTCGCCGCGCTGGCCCTGGCCCGGCGGCTGAAGCGGCAGACCTTCGGCCTCGAGCTCGGCGAGATCGCCGCGCTCCTGCAAGAGCGGGAGGCGATGCTGCACGGCATCAGGGAAGCGGTACTCGGCTACGACAACGGCGGGCGCATCCTGCTGGCCAACGACGCGGCCCGCGACCTGCTCGGCCTGCCGCCTGACTTCGCCGGCCGCAAGCTCCGCTTCCTGCTGCCGCCCGGCCGGCTCGCCGACGTGGTGACCGGCGAGGTGACCGGGAGCGACCTGCTGGTGCTGCACGCCGACCGGGTGCTCGTCGCCAACCGGATGCCGATCAAGCGGAACAACCAGCAGCTCGGCTGGGTGGTGACCTTCCAGGACAGGACCGAGTCCGAGGCGCTCAAGCGCGCGCTCGACGAGGCGACCGGGCTGACCGAGACGCTGCGCGCCCAGTCCCACGAGTTCGCCAACCGGCTGCACACCCTGGTCGGCCTCGTCGAGCTCGGGCACTACGCCGAAGCGGTCCAGTTCGTGACCGACGTGTCCGCCGCCAGGGAGGAGCTGACCGGCCAGCTCACCGAGGCGATCAGCGAGCCGAAGCTCGCCGCGCTCATCCTGGCCAAGGTGTCGCTGGCGGCGGAGCGCGACGTCTGGCTCCGGCTGATGCCTGACAGCAGGGTGGGGCAGCGCATCACCGGCATCACCCAGGTGCTTACCGTCGCCGGCAACCTCATCGACAACGCGATCGACGCGGCCGCGCTGGGGCCAGCTCCGCGCGAGGTCGAGCTGACCCTGGTCGCGGCCGAATCGGACCTGCTCATCCGGGTGCGCGACACCGGCCCTGGTGTCCCGTACGAGATGCGGGAGGCGATCTTCACCGACGGGGTCACCACCAAGGCCTCGGCGGCCGGCGCCCGCCGCGGCCTGGGCCTGGCCCTGGTCCGGCAGATCGTGGAGGGCTGCGGCGGCATGGTCAGCGTCGGCCACGACGACGGCGCCGTCTTCACCGCGATGCTGCCCGGCTGCCTGTCGGCGGACGCGATCGGCGGACCAGAACACCCGGCCGCGCCTGGGCGCCAGGCCGTGCCGGAGCCGCGGGTGATGTCGTGATCCGCACGCTGGTCGTGGACGACGACTTCCGCGTCGCGGCGATCCACGCCGGCTACGTGAACAAGGTCGGCGGCTTCGAGGTCGTCGCGGAGGCGCACTCCGCCGCCGAGGCGATGGACGCGGTCGACCGGCTGCATCCCGACCTGATGCTGCTCGACCTGTACCTGCCTGACGAGCACGGGCTCAAGCTGGTCAGCAGGCTCCGCGCGGGACACCCGCCGGTGGACGTGATCGTGATCACCGCGGCGAAGGACGCCGAGACCGTCCGGGTCGCCATGCAGGGCGGCGCGCTGCATTACCTGCTGAAGCCGTTCGGCTTCCCGGTGCTGCGGGACAAGCTGCTGTCGTACGCCCAGATGCGGACCCGTCTTGGCTCGCTGCGGGACGCCGACCAGCGCAACGTCGACCGGGTCTTCGGCGCGCTGCGGGCCCCGGACCAGCTATCGGCCGCGAAGGGTCATTCGGTGCACACCCTGGAGGCGGTGGAACAGCTGCTGAGCCAGACCGCGGAGGATCTGTCCGCCGCCGAGGTGGCCGAGCGCACCGGCATGAGCCGCGCCACCGCGCAGCGTTACCTGAGCCACCTGCACGAGCTGGGCCGGGTGGAGATCCGGCTGCGGTACGGCAGCGGCGGCAGGCCCGAGCACGGCTACCGCTGGCGCGCCACCGGGTTACGGCACGCCGAGATCGGCAGGATGACAGCGGCGAGAATCACGTAGGAGCCGCCGATGACCTGCTCCCAGGCGGCCCAGTGCGCCTCGCGGTTCTCCGTGTGCGGGAACCACCACTGCGGCGCGGCGGCCAAGAGGGCGAGCCCGGTGAGCGCGGCCGCCAGCGTGGCGCGGCGGGCGTCCCGCAGGCCGCGAACCGCGAGGAGCAGCAGCGCGGGCGCGGCCCACACCCAGTGGTGTGACCACGAGATCGGCGATATCAGCAGCGCGGCGAAGGCGTTCAGCGACAATGCCCAGGCGTCGTCCGACGCGGCACTGGCCCGCCGCATGCCGCACCAGGCCAGCACGAGGACGGCCGCGGAGAGCCCCAGCCAGATGGCCGTCCCGGTCGGCGTGCGGGGGTCGAGCCCGGCGCGGGCAAGGACGCTCTGGATCGACTGGTTGGCGCAGAACAGCGGGCTCCCTGGCCTGCCGGTCTGGACGACGATGGACGTCCAGTACCGCACCGAATCGTGCCAGTCCAGCACGAAGCCGACCGCGGTGCAGGCCGCGAACGAGACGGCGGACGTCCCCGCGGCCCGCCGGTCGCCGCGGCACAGGAAGAACAGCACGAACGCCGCGGGAGTCAGCTTCACCGCGGCGGCGAGGCCGACGAGCGCGCCGCGCGGCCAGCGCACGTCAGGGAGCAGGCAGTCCGCCGCCACGAGCGCCATGAGCAGGACGTTGATCTGGCCATAGTTCAGGGTGTTCCGCACCGGTTCGAGCAGCAGCGCCACCGGCAGCAGCCAGCCGACCAGCCACCAGGATCTCGTCCCAGCGCCGTACCGCAGGAACAGGCGCAGCACCACGGCGGTCAGCGCGACGCTGCCAAGCGTGAGCAGCGTCCCGGCGACGGCCATCGGCATGAGCGAGAGCGGCGCCAGCGCCACGGCGGCGATCGGGGGATAGCTGAACGGGAGCCGCACGCCGCTGCTTGTCAGCGGCAAGATCCCGTATAGATCCCCGTGGCGCAGCCACACCTGGCTGCCGATCCGGTAGACGTCGAGGTCGATCCGGTACCGCCCGAAGCCAACCCCGTGCCCAGTAACAGACAGCACGTAGCACGCGACAGCCGCGAGGTTCAGCGTGACGAGCAGGACACGCGCGCGGGGTGAGGCGGCACGTTCAAGGCGCCCCAGCAGGCCGGGGGGCGCCGGAGGCGACGCTGGCTGGTCCAGGCCAACAGCCACGGCAACCATGGGCACTAGCCTCCCGGCCCGCCCCCGCCCGGGTCGATGGCCTTAGATCCCGAATCCGAGGTGGACCTAGCCCCCGTCCGAGGGCTGAACTCAGCCTCCCGCGGCAATCACGAACCGGTAGCCAAGCAAGACCGCGTGGAACGCCCGTTCACCCCACGGCTGGTCGGCGAGTTCGGTGACCGATTCGGCGTGCCGCCGGTGCGCGCCAGAGTCCCGCGGTGTCTGGAAGACCGCGGCAGCCTCATACGGATCATCGGTCGCCAGGATCGGTGTCAGCACGGCACCTGACTACCACAGCGCAGAAAATCTTGCCGGCAGCCGCTCTGAGAAGCCTCGAATGTCGGACCTTCTCGATAAAGTGTTCCTATAAGAAGAGCTTATTCGAACGGAGTGGCATAGTGTCCGAAGCCTCGTTCCCCGGTCCCGGGCCAGACGGCGAGCAGCCGCCGCCCGGCACCCCGGCGAGGGACGAGACCGCGGGCGGGCCGGGCGGGGTGCCGGAGGATGACTGGGACGGCGACGCGGAGATGGCCGCGTACATCGCGGACCTGGACGCGGGCCGGGCGCGGATCCCGGAGGAATGGGAGGTCGAGGGCCCGGCCGCGACGATCAGCCTGGGTGATGCCGCCGACGTCGACCTGGCGGAGCTGGCGGCGCTGCTGGGCCCGGACGGGCTCGGCGGGGAGGTGTTCGCCCGGGACCGGTCCGCAGACGCGATGCGGCCCGGCCCGGTGCTCGCGGCGCTGACCGAGCAGGCCGCCGGGGGCCTCGCTCGGCTGACCGACAACCAGGTGCTGGGCGCGATGGCGGCGGCGCGCCGGCTGGCCGCCCGCGCCGCGTACCTCGAACTGGCCGCGGTCGCGGAGTTCACCCGGCGCCGCGAGGCCCAGCTGGAGGCCGCGACCGCGGCGAAGGTGCCGCGCGGCTGCCGGGACGGCGAGTTCCCGGACGCCGAGCTCGGCATGGAGCTGGTCACCTCGCCGGGCGCGGCCCGCGACACCATGGACCTGGCCGGCGACCTGCCGGCCCGGCTACCGCGCACCTGGGCCGCGCTCGGCGCCGGGCTGATCGATGAGTACCGGGTCCGGCTCATCTGGCGGCCCACCCGCTGCCTGTCTGACGCTGATGCCGCCCGTGCCGATGAGGTGCTGGCCGCCCTCGCGCCCGGGCTGCGGTATGACCAGCTGGCCCGCAAGGCGGTCGCGGTGGCGATGAAACTCGACCCCGAGGCGTTCAAGCGCGGCAAGGACCAGGCCCGTCAGGATCGGCAGCGGGTGCAGGCCGGGCGGGAGGAGTCCGGCAACGCGTTCCTGTCCGGCCGGGAGCTGGCGATCGAGGACGCGCTGGCGTCCAAGGCGCACATCGACGCGCTGGCGGTCGCGCTGCGCCGCGGCGGCCTGCCCGGCACCCTGCAACACCTGCGGGTGCTGGCCTTCAACGACCTGACCCAGGGCCGCGACCCGCTGGACCGCCTCACCGGACCCGGGCCCGCTGACGATGCTAGGCAAGACAGCACCACAGCAGGCGGTGCACCCGGCGGTGACTCCAGCGGCAGCGATAATGACGCCAGCTGGGACGGCAGCCCCGACATGCCCGAATGGCAGCACGAGCGCCGCGGCACCGCCGAAGACGACGTCCACCCGGACGATGCTCCCGCCACCCCGGCAGGGCCGCCCGCTCCGTTCCCGGCGCTGATCAACCTCACCGTTCCCGCAGGCAATATCTTCGGCTGGTCCTCGGCTCCCGGCGAGGCCGGCAGCTGGGGACTGACCGATCCCGACGACACCCACCGCCTGGTTCAGGCCGCCTCCCAGCACCCGCGGACCCGGTTGTGCGTCACCCTGCTGGCCCCCGATGGCACCGCAGCCGCGCACGGCTGCGCCCGCGGCCGGCACCCCTGGATACCCCCGCCGCCCGAACCTGGCGGACAGCGAAACCGCGACGGACCCGACGCCCGCCAGGCCGCCGCGTTCGCGGACTTCCTGCGGACACTCAATGTCACGTTCACCCCGATCGCCAAGGGAACTTGCGATCATCGGAATGCTGAAGACCGCTACGTCCCCAGCCGCAAGCTCGGGCACCTCATCCGCGCCCGCACCGCGACCTGCCCGGCGCCGGGCTGCGGCGCGCAGGCCTACCACAACGACCTGGACCACACCGTGCCATACCCGGACGGTCCGACCGACGAGTGCAACGTGGCCCCGCCGTGCCGGCGCCATCACCGGGTGAAGCAAGCTCCGGGCTGGAAGCTCGAGCAGCCCGAACCCGGCGTCATGCGGTGGACCACGCCCGCCGGGCGCAGCTACACCACCCGGCCCACCGTCTACGACATCTAGAGACCCCACGTGGGAGACTGCGATGAGCCAGCAACCGCCAAGCTGGCGCAGCTGAACCTGCTGGTCGAGGACCATGGCCCGCCGGTAGCCCGGGCTTCTACCGGCGGCTGGGGGTGACGACAGCCGGCGAGGAGAGCGGGCTACACGTGGAGCTAACCCTGCCGGGCGGGTTCAGCCTGGAACTGGACACGATGGAGGCGGAATATCGCCCGGTTTTTGTATCGCGCCGGGGAGGGGCGGCCCCGGCGATGAATATCTAAGGCGCGGGGAGCGCGCCACCGAGGTCGGCAGGCGGACTATCGTCCCGACACTCGCGCCAATCATCGGTGGGTGACGGAGAGAACGATCAGTGAGATGGCGAGGACTGCGGCGGCCGCTACGTATGCGCCGACGGCGGCACCCCTGTCTAGCCGCTGGCCGACGAACAAACTTGCTAGAGTAATCCAGCGAGGTTCATGGTCTCGGTCATGTTCGTGGCTTGGCGTTCGGGCGGTCGGTGGCATCAGATGCTGCCTCCTTCCCACCCGGCGGACGCTGCTTACGGCGACCGAACTTGGCTCCGAACCCGACTAGCACCTCCGGTCCGCCGAGCCCCGCCACGAACGCGGCGTCCCCGCCGAGTGCCAGTGCGACCACACCAACAATCGCCCCTAGTATCACCCGCGCGGCCACCGCCACCAAGTACATCCCGTCGGGTCGCCCGTCGGGAAACCCTTCTCGATAGTCCGCGAGGAACCTGCCCAGAGCGTAGGCAGACCCACCCGCAGCGCCCAGCCATAGACCGGGCGGCCAATGAACATGTACTAGCTCGGTGCTGAGAACCGCGAACGCCACGCTGCTCCTCCAGAACACGGACACAAAACTCAACGTGTTCTGGCGCGGCCTCTCCCGGCTCTACCGTCGACCACCGACGGTCAATCCCGCCGGACCAGCTAGCTTCAGTGTTTCCTTAGCCATCCGTACCATTCCGGAAAAGCGCCCGGCATAGCTGGCACTTACAGGTTAGTTGACCCGCCACGTGGCACGGATACGACACGCCGCGCATTGGCCGGCACCACCATCGCGTTAAACAAGCACCGGGCTGGAAGCTCGAACAGCCAGAACCCGGCGTCATGCGCTGGACCACACCCGCCGGACGCAGCTACACCACCCGGCCCACCGTCTACGACGCCTAGAGAACCACGTGGGAGACTGCCGCCATGAGCGAACAACCGCCGAAGCTTGTTCAGCTGAACCTGCTGGTCGAGGACATGGCCGCCAGCCTGGACTTCTACCGGCGGCTCGGGCTGGCGACGGCCGATGAGGAGGGCGAGCCGCACGTGGAGCTGAGCCTGCCAGACGGGCTCACCCTTGAACTAGACACGGTGGAGTCGGCCGGACTCTGGCACGCGGGGGTTCGGGC
>Ga0070698_100009726_pt1 | contig 10279 bp, 9 predicted proteins | sample KBSK1502metaG_FD_65477 | JGI IMG/M metagenome (GOLD analysis project Ga0070698, IMG submission 65477) | Corn, switchgrass and miscanthus rhizosphere microbial communities from Kellogg Biological Station, Michigan, USA - KBS K1-50-2 metaG | ecosystem: Host-associated > Plants > Roots >... | reverse complement strand
CCGGAGCGGACGGCGTAGCGATCCTGATGCGCAACGTGCGGCGGCGCCTCGCCACGCTCGAGCGCGCGTGCTGCATCCATCACCAACTTGCGGAAATGCATGATGCCCAAATCGGTGGGGCCAAGATGTTCGCGGGTGCGATCGGCGATCGGGCCCTGGCTGTCCTGCACCGCGGCGTCCTGCTCCGAGACGCCCTTGATGCCGGTGTAGCTCCCGGTCTTCTGCAATTTTCTATCGATCAGATAGTCATTGCCCTTGTTGCGCAGCGGAATGTAGTTCTTATCGACCACCGACATCACGCCGTTACCACGGTCGTAGCCATCGCGCTCTCCTTGCGTCAGCGGCCGCTCCGGATTCCACGCATAGGTGTAGATCCAGCAATTGGAGTCGGTCACCGGAATAAAACTCTGGCCGAAGATATTCTCGCCCGGCATCGAACTCGGCGCATAGGCATGAACCGGCATCAGGAACTGGGCGATACGCCAGTAAATGTTATCGGTTCCGGTGAGCCGTCCGCCGGCGACGGTGAGGCCGGCCTCGTGTGGATTTATCTTGATCACCGGGCGCGGATCTTCGGCGATCCATCGCATGTGGTCGGTCGCGACCCGCGTCAGCGGATTCACAAAGTGCCTTTTGATATCGAGGATTTCGTTCTCTTCCTTCTCGAAGGAGAGATGCGCGAAGGTGAAATGCGCGGTGTCGATCGAGCCTTCCAGCGCCTGCACCCAGTTGCAGTCCTGCCATTTCTTGGTGACGTAGCGGTGCGAGGCCGGCAGCAGCGCCATTTCCAGCGCGGGCAACTCAGGAATCTCGCCCGCCGGGCCCATATAGGCCCAGATCATGTCGCCCCATTCGCGCACCGGATACGACTTGATGCGGATCAGGTCTTTCGCGTTGAGGTCAGGATAGGAGGTCGGCATGTCGACGCAAGCGCCGTCGGTGTCGAACTTCCAGCCGTGATAGACGCAGCGGATGCCGCATTCCTCGTTGCGGCCGAGCCAGAGATTGGCGCCGCGATGCGGGCAATATTGGTCGATCACGCCGACCACGCCGCGGGAGTCGCGGAAGGCCAGCAATTCCTCGCCGAGCACGACGATCTTCTTCGGCTCGCCGTCAGGCTCGGGCAATTCCTCGGACAGCAGCACCGGCAACCAGAACCGGCGCAGCAATTCGCCCATCCCCGTCCCCGGACCGCTCTCGGTCAGGAATCTGTTGTCCTCTGCGCGGAGCATCGCCGTTCTCCCGAGCTTTTATTGCTTGGACTCGAGCTTGGCGCAGGCGCAATGGCGCGTCAATGCTCGGGCGCAACCCGACAGGCGGCCGCTGCGATCAACTGGAAGCGTATTCGCAGATCGCAATCGGCGCCGAAATGCCCTTTATGTGCTCCGTGCCGAGTTGGCGGACGTGGCTGCGGTCGACCAGCGCTTCGGCGACGACCTCGGATATGACGCAGCGGACATTGTGGGCCCGTGCCGCTTCTTCCATGCGGGCCGCGATATTGATCGCATCGCCATAGATGCCGATCGATCGTTTGGCGTCACCCTGTTCGCTGACGATGACGGCGCCGCCGTGGATGCCGACGCGAAAGCCGGGGACCACGCCGAACTGGCGCTCGTAGACCTGACGCTCCTTCGCAACGGCAGCGAACATCGCATCGACGGCCTTCAGAATTGCATCGGCCTTGAAAGCGTCGGCCCAGTCCCAGACCGCGATCAGGCCATCGCCTTTGTAGAGATAGATTTCACCGCCGTGATCGACGATGGGCTGCGATACGTCCGAAAGAAACCTGCGGACAAGGCCACGCATCGTCAGCGCTCCGAGTCGCTCGCCGAGCGCAGTGGAGCCGTTGATATCGAGAAACAGCAGCACTTTTCGCTCCTCGACGGGGCGATGATAGGTGCCGATCATGAGGTCCAGGAGCGTGCGCAACCCGATGAAATGGGCGACCCGAATCATCAGGATGCCAACGACCGAGAATGCCGTGAAGAACGCCGTTCCATAGAGCAGTCGGCGGTACACCACGGGGAGATCGTCAAGCCGGCCGAGTACAAGGTGGGTAATGTGCAAGGCGACGAGATACAGCACGATCACCACGAGGATGTAGATGAAGATCGAACGCAGCGGATGCATGTCCCGCATCCAGGTGCCTCTTGGGCCCTGGACGTAGAACTCTTCAAACAGACCGACTCCCGCGCCGATCAGGATCGCGTTGAGGGTGCCTATTTCCACCGGACGCCCTACCGCCGCCGTGGTCACTGCTCCCAGGCAGGCGAAAATAGCCATGGCCATCAGAACCGCTGCGAGCTTGCGGCGCGTCGTCGCTGTCATAACAAACACACCCTCTCACACTGGCTTCTCGCCCTTCACCGTCACCCGCGTGCCTGAGCGCGTGTGCGGCCAGTAGTCCCACATCGCGCGGTGCTGGGCGCAACGGTTATCCCAGAACGCGATGGCGTTCTCGGTCCAGCGGAAGCGGCACTGGAACATCGGGTTTTCCGCGTGCTGGTAGAGATAGGCCAGCATCGCGTCGCTCTCGTCGCGGGGGATGCCGATGATGTTGCGGGTGAAGCCGCGGTTGACATAGAGCGCCTTCTTAGCCGTCACCGGATGGGTGCGCACCACGGGATGTTCGGCCCGCGGATAGGCCGGCTTGTCGGCGACGCCAAAGTTTGCGTAAAGCCCGCGATAGATCGATTCGCCATCGTGCAGCGCGGTCAGTCCGTCGAGATAGACCTTCATGCGGTCCGACAGCGCCTCATAGGCCGCGTACATGTTGGCGAACAGCGTGTCGCCGCCGCGAGGCGGGCACTGCTTGATATAGAGGATCGAACCCATTGGCGGCTCGAGGTCGCAGGACACATCGGAATGCCAGCCCTCGCCATTGGCGCGCGGTGAATCCTTGTCGGCGTAGATCTTCATCAGCGCCGGATCGTCACCCTCATGGGGTGCGGCCGGATGGATGTGCAGGTCGCCGAACCGGCGGCCGAAGGCGAGATGCTGCTCGGGGGTGATGCGCTGGTCGCGGAAGAAGATCACGAGGTTTTCGGCGAGCGCGCGGTGGATTTCGTCCATCTGGCGGTTCGGACGCTCATTGTCGGACACGAGCTTGCCGATGTCGACGCCGGAAATCTCGGCGCCGATGATCGGCGTCAGTTTTTCCACCGCGATGGTTTCATAGGGCTCGGTGTCGTCGGCCGTGTGCCGATAGCGGGGGCCCTGCTTGCTGGACAGCGAGTTCATGATGTTCCTCCGGCGTCATTTTCACTTCATAGCTTTGACGTCTATTATTCTCAGGTCGATCAAGCTTGTCGAGCGACGGTTCGAGTCTCGCTGCCGCGCCGCTCGCGGCGTTGCTACCCTGGCGCCTTCGCTTCATCGCGAATAGGATGTGCGCCTGCTCCTTGCTCGCGGAGGTTAGAATGAACGCAAACCTCGTCAAGGCTATCGTGGGATCGCTGATCATCGGCGGCGCCGTCGGCGCGCTCGAATGGCTCATGTTCGGGTTCAGCTTTGCCGCCCAATACCTCTACCTTTCAATCGGCATCGTCGTGGCCGTCATCTCGGTGGTCCAGGCGATCCGCCGATTGACGAGACGAGAGACGACGCTGCGCGATCAGTTCATGAGCGCGCTTCTCCTGGAGCAGGTGCGTTCGTCGACTTCCGGCAAGTTGCGGTTGGCGTTGCTGCTGGTAAAGGAGGCGGCCTTCCGGCTCACCTACTGGCCGGTCGAATTCAGTTTTGCCGCTCTGGAGGAGCAGATGGAGCGGGCTCCCAATCTTATCTCGAAGGCAGCCATCGGAATGCATTTCTCCCCCCGGATTCCGGTGATCGCTGCGGCCTGGATGCTGGCCATCAACGTCGCATTCCTCTGTCTTTGGGCGACAATCCCCTCGGCCCGCGGAGCAACTTTTCAGTTCTACATAACGATATGCATGTTGGTCACGATCGTGTGGTTCCTGGACTTTTTCCTGAATCCTATCGAAGTTCAGCTGCGCCGATCCGGGACAATCAACGAAGCAGCGTTGCGCTTTGCGTTTGTCTGCGTCCTCTCCGTGTCGGCGGTCATCGTTCTGATTTATACTTACCGCCTCGCTACAACGCCCAACGCCTCTCTCATCGGAGTCATCAGCGATGTGCTTTTTGCGGGCCGATTCAACGCCGAACTGAAAGCGATGGAAGACGGGATAATGAAATCGCTGTCGAGCGGAGATATCAACGCGGCCGTAGCTCAGACAGTCAAGATTGATCGAAGTCTGATCGTGTCGATGGCCATATGTCTCCTGTTCTACCTGACAATTGTAAAGCGGCTTTGGCCCGTCATTGCGGGCCGCGAATCCTTATTTCGCAGGACCGCCGGCGAGAGCGCGACAGCCACAAGCACGTCCCTGGAACTAGGAAGCCTCGTGGCCGCGCGCCAGTGTGAGACAGGTAGAGTCGAGGATGGGCGCGGTAGCTTTGGCCATTCGGCAACGCTCCGTTTCCCATCCCCGCTCATCGAACCGGACGTGCTGCCGCTGAGCTGCCGGATGATCATTCGCTTCATCTGATGATCGATCTTCGCGAAGCTCTGAACCAGCGCCGCTTCGACGACGCCTATGGCATGATACAGGACTTAGTCCTCCGTGCGCGGCGTGAGAGCAAGCTCACGACGCCGGTCGTGCTGGATGCGCGCGAGAAATGGGGAAAACTCGCCATGATGGCCTCCGGCCTGGAGGATGGCCTGGGCGACCTAGACTTCGCGCTCTGGAGCATTGATCGCCCATATCTAGAGCAAAGAGATTTGGCGTGGTTCATCATCGCGCGCTCTATTCATGGCGGCGTGCCGCAACTTGTGGCCTTTCGCAATATCTCTACACGGCCTTGGAAAACAAAGGAGCACGGGCGGAACTATTCCAGAAACAGGTCGTCTCGCGTTTCCTCATTGGCTCATGGGAGAAAGTGTCGAACGCGAAGCTCGAGGCGGCGTCGTTTGACGCCTCATACTTGAACTATCTTGTGGAATTGGTTCAGACAGACAAAGCCGCGCATCTGGTGCAAACCGCGCCTATTTTTCGACGCGCACCGGACGAAATGAACAATCATGCCTTTGGAGATTATTTAAGGGGCCCCAATGCAGATGATTGGAAAGACTTCTCCAGATTCACTGATCTCGAAAGTATCGACCGGCTCTATGTCACCGATCAGATGAACACCCTGGCCCAGATTGCCAGAAGATTGGGGAACGAAAGCGGACAGAAGGATTGCACCGAGCTATTGGATGCGAAAGCCAAGTTGGAGAAACATTGGGGAAGCCCGATTTTTGATCGCCTTGGCTTCGACCCGAAACTCATGGAACAGGCCAGCGCCGCGATCGGATCGACGCTCGGAAAACCCTGAATCGGGCAACCGCCTTGACTACTCGGCAGCCGTCACCGTCTCCGACACCTTGCCTGCCGCCCCATAACGCTGATCGATGTAGTCGATCACCAGCGCCTGGAAGTCGGCGGCGATCGTCGGGCCGCGCAGGGTGCGGAATTTCTTGCCGTCGACAAACACGGGTGCGGCGGGCGCCTCGCCGGTGCCGGGCAGCGAGATGCCGATATTGGCGTGCTTGGATTCGCCGGGGCCGTTGACGATGCAGCCCATGACAGCGACGTTGAGCTCCTCGACCCCCGGATATTTCGTTTTCCAGGCCGGCATCTCGTCGCGGATGAAATCCTGGATCGAGCGCGCCAGCTCCTGGAACGTGGTCGAGGTGGTGCGGCCGCAGCCGGGACAGGCCGCGACCAGCGGCACGAAGGTGCGGAAGCCCATGGTCTGCAGCAGCTCCTGGCCGACCTGCACCTCGCGGGTGCGGTCGCCACCGGGCTCGGGTGTTAGCGAAATGCGGATGGTGTCGCCGACACCCTGCTGCAAGAGAATGCTGAGCGCGGCCGAGGAGGCGACGATGCCCTTGGAGCCCATGCCGGCTTCCGTGAGGCCAAGATGGATGGCGTAGTCCGAGCGCCGCGCCAGATCCTGATACACCGCGATCAGGTCCTGCACGGCGGAGACTTTCGCCGACAGGATGATGCGGTTCTTCGCCATGCCCAGCTCTTCGGCGCGCGCGGCCGAGAGCAGCGCCGACTGCACCATCGCCTCGCGCGTCACCGCGCGGGCATCGCGTGGATTCGGCGAGGACGCGTTTTCTTCCATCAATTTGGTCAGGAGCTCCTGGTCGAGCGAGCCCCAATTGGCGCCGATGCGCACCGGCTTGTCGTTCTTGATCGCGATCTCGATGATGTCGGCGAACTGCGTATCGCGCTTGTCCTTGAAGCCGACATTGCCGGGATTGATGCGGTATTTGTCGAGCGCCTCGGCGCAGGCCGGATAGTCGGCGAGCAGCTTGTGGCCGATATAATGGAAGTCGCCGATCAAGGGCGTGGTGATGCCGCGCTTGCGCAAGCCGTCGCGAATGTGGGGGACCGCGGCTGCGGCCTCATCGCGGTCGACCGTGATGCGCACCATCTCGGAGCCGGCGCGCGCCAGAGCGGCGACCTGCGCGATCGTCCCGTCGATATCGGCGGTGTCGGTGTTGGTCATGGACTGCACGACGATCGGGGCGCCGCCGCCGACGGCGACGTTGCCGACCATCACTTGCGTGGTGCGGTGCCGGGCGCTCGGGCCGGCGATATCATTGGCTGTCATTGTCTCGGGCTTGTTCATGATGTTTCGACTATCAGGTTTTCATGACGTTCAGCAACGGTCAGTGACCGCTGGCACAGAACCGAAAATTCGCCTTATCCGGTTAAGCCCCGTTTGGCCTTCGAACGCTAGGGGGTGTTTCAAGCCTATGATTCCAATGCGGTTTTAGCCTCAGGCGCGCCGCGACTGACAGGCAAAGCCTCGACCACATTATTCGGCCGGTTCACCAGATAAAGCCCTGCGATCACAAGCAAAGCCGCCACGCCGAACACCATCGTCAAGGCATCATGCATGATGAAATAGCTAGCCACGACGCCAAACAAAGGGGTGATGAAGGTAAAAGCCGACAATTTGCTGGCGGAATAGGTCTTCACCAGCGCGAACCACAGCGTAAACGTCGTGCCGACCACCCAAATCGCCTGATAGGCCATTAACGATAGCGCGAGCGGCCCGGGAACCCGTGTCAGGGTTTCACCCGACAGCCATGCCGCGAGCCCCAGGATGGGGATCGACATCGCCACCTGGTAACCCAAGGCTTTTTCCGGCGCGGCGAAACGAAGCCGCGTACTTTTGGCGATCAATGTGGTCGCCGCCCACAGTGCCCCGCCGCCGACGATCATGAGATCGCCGAGCAGTACATTGGCATCGACGTCGGGCTGCGGCACGCCGATCGCGAGTGCCACGCCCGCGAAACTCAAGCCGAGTCCGGCCCATTGCGAGATTCGCAGCCGCTCGCCGAGCACCTGATAGGAGCCGAGCGCGACGAAAAAGGGCGCGGTGTAGAGAAACACCACCGCGCGCGAGGCCGAGGTGAGCAGCAATCCGCGGAAGATCAGCACGAACTCGATCCCGAACAGGACGCCCGCGAACAGTCCGGCGGCGAGCGTGCCGTCGCGCTCGGAAAACCTCACCCCGCGCAGCCACCCGATGAGCAGCAGCACCGGCAGCGCGAGGGTCGAGCGGATCGTCGCCTGCAGGATCGGCGGAATGTCCGGCAGCGCCAGCTTCACCGCGATCTGATTGAAGCCCCAGGACAGGCACAACATCAGCATCAAGGCGACAGCGCCGGCGCTGAGCGGCCGGCCTGCGGAAGGGTTCAATTGTTTGGGAGGCATGTTTCCTCAAATGCCGGCTTGATCGCCGGGTTTTTGCTTTTGGTTACGCTGCTTTCAGGCAATGCGCGCAGGTGCCGGTAATTTCGACGACGGACAATTTTGGCGCAAAGCCGGTGGCGCGCGCCGCGGCGCTCAGGCTTTGCGCCACGGGAGCCGCCGGAATCTCCCCGACTGAGCCGCAGCGGTCGCAGATCAGGAACGCGACCATCGCCGCCGCGTCATGGTCATGCGCGCAGGCGAGATAGGCGTTGCGGCTCTCGATGCGGTGGACGAGGCCGTTGGCCATCAGGAACTCCAGCGCGCGATAGACCGTGATCGGCGCCGGCCGAGCCATCGATTGGGCAAGCGCGTCGATCACCTCGTAGGCGCCGAGCGGACGGTGGCTGGACAACAGCGCCTCCAGCACCTGCCGGCGGATCGGCGTGAATTTCTGCGCCCGCGCCTGGCAGATCCGGATCGCATGCGCGATCCCGTCCGCCGTGCAGCGGCCGTGATCGTGATCGGGCGCGGGAAAGGTGGGTTTGACGGAATTCATCACGCGCTTTTGTAGCATTTCAGCGGGCAATTCCAAAGCCCGGTCACGCGCGCAAAGCCGCGTTATCCATTTGGTCCACCTCGCGATTCCCAACTGCCATGTGTTTTCAACGGGTCAGCAATTCGTTAACTTGTCAAAATCATAAGCTTGCTTATTATATCTCAAGCTTATTGGAGATGAAGCTTATGACCCGCGGCTCGGTCGACATGAACTTCCTGTTCACGCTCGGTGAACTGCAGCGCATGGTGCGCGCCTATGCCGACAAGGAAGCCGCGCGTTACGGCATCACCCGCGCGCAATGGGCGGTGCTGGCGAAAGTGGAACGCAACGAAGGCATGAAACAGTCGGAACTGGCCGAACAGATGGAGATGCAGCCGATCACGCTGACGCGATTGATCGACAAGCTCTGCGACAATGGCTGGATCGAGCGCCGCGGCGACGACACCGACCGCCGTGTCAACCGGCTCTATCTGCTCAAGGCCGCGCGGCCCCTGCTCGGCAAGCTCGCCGGCCTGCGCTCGGAGCTCACCGCGACCGCGCTGGAGGGCATCAGCCCCACCGAGGCGCATCGCATGCTCGCCCACCTGGAAATGATCAAGGAAAACGTGCGTAACGCCATTCAGAACACCGAAGGGGAACCGCCGCGGAAGGAGCAGCGCTATGGCTGATCCGGTCCTCAAATTCCCGCCTGAGCAGAAGACTCCGCCCCGCGACGCGACCGTCGCGCCGCGCCGGGGTTTGATGGGCGGCCTGCGCCGCTATCGCCGCTTTCTCCTTTTGGTCGTGCTGCCGATCCTGGCCGTGATCGGTGGCGTGGCCTTCTATCTCAGCGGCGGCCGCTATGTCGGCACCGACGACGCCTATGTCGGCGCGCAGAAGGTTCTCATCACCCCGGATATTTCCGGCAAGATCGACAAGGTCGTGGTCAAAGAAGGCCAGCACGTCAGCGCAGGCGACGTGCTGTTCGAGATCGATCCGGTGCCGTTCCGGCTCGCGGTCGACCAGGCCAAGGCGACGCTGGAGCAGGCCCAGACGACCTATGACAATCTCGTCGCCAACATCAAGATCTACGGCCAGATGCTCGACCTCGCGCAGCAGGGCGTCGATCTGAAGCAGCGTGACGTCGATCGCAAGACCTCGCTGGTCAAGAGCAATGTCGGCTCGCAGCTCGACCTCGACAACGCGGCGAATGCGATGGTCACCGCGGGCGCCCAGGCGCAGTTCATCAAGCAGCAGCTCTCCAACGCCAAGACCCAGTTGCTCGGCAGGCCCGACCTGCCGCTGGAGCAGTTCCCGCCCTATGCGCAGGCAAAGGCGGCGCTGGAGCAGGCCGAGCGCAACCTCGATCACACCACGATGCGCGCACCGATGCCGGGCATCGCGACGCAAGTCGACCAGATCCAGCTCGGCCGCTTCGTGACCGCCGGCACACCGGTGTTCTCCATCATCGACATCGACAATCCCTGGGTCGACGCCAACCCAAAGGAATCGGACTTCACCTATGTCGCGGTCGGACAGCCCGTGACGCTCGATGTCGACGCGTTCCCCAACCATGTGTTCAAGGGCACGGTCGGCTCGCTCTCGCCCGGCACCGGCGCGCAATTCGCGATTCTGCCGCCGCAGAATGCCACCGGCAATTTCGTCAAGGTGGTGCAGCGGGTGCCGGTGCGGATCTATTTCGACAAGAACGACAAGTTCGTCTCGCGGCTGAAGGCCGGCATGAGCGTCTATGCCACCATCGACACCGGCCACACGCGCTCGCTGGCCGGCCTGCTCGGCCTGTCGCCGGCCTCGGCGAAAGAGGACTGAGCGCGATGTCACCGACCGAGCTGCCCTCTCCCAGCGCGGTTCCCGGCTTTCGCCGGAACATGGTGACGATCTGCGCCATGACGGCAACCATCATGCAGGCGCTCGACACCACGATCGCCAATGTCGCGCTGCCCTATATGCAGGGCACGCTGTCGGC
>Ga0070698_100009724_pt1 | contig 10280 bp, 11 predicted proteins | sample KBSK1502metaG_FD_65477 | JGI IMG/M metagenome (GOLD analysis project Ga0070698, IMG submission 65477) | Corn, switchgrass and miscanthus rhizosphere microbial communities from Kellogg Biological Station, Michigan, USA - KBS K1-50-2 metaG | ecosystem: Host-associated > Plants > Roots >... | reverse complement strand
GGTGGCCCTGACCGCCTGCATGCATAAGCTGCTTCCCATCCTCCATGCTCGGCTCCGTGACCGCACGCCCTGGCAGCCAGCGCTGCTCGCCACTTGACACGCAAGACAGTTGCTCCACTCACACCGAGAACCGCCAGCGCGTCGCGTCCTCGGTTCTCGGCCGAGGCGTTTCAGACACGCGCACGGGTGAATGTTACATGTGTAACGCCGCTAGGCGAGGAGGTAGCCTCGACATGGTAGTCCTTCTCAACGCCCTCCAGTTCATCCCAGAGCCGTACGCCTCGGCCAAGCAGGATGGGGACCACCACGATGTGCATGTGGTCGACAAGCCCCGCGGCAAGGAAGTCACGGAGTACGGTCGGGCCTCCGCCCATGCGTACGTCCTTGCCGTCGGCGGCGTCGCGGGCTGTCTTGAGCGCCTCGGCAGGCGATGCATCAAGGAAGTGGAACGTCGTGCCACCCTCCATTTCAATCGATGGCCGCGTGTGCTGGGTCAGGACAAAGACTGGCGTGTGGAACGGTGGGTTCGGTCCCCACCAGCCCTTCCACTCCGGGTCCTCGTGCCATCCCGGGTAGCCGAACTTCCCAGACCCCATGATCTCGGCGCCGATCCCCAGCTCATGTCGCTGGGCGAAGGCGTCATCAACGCCGCCGCCGGTCGCAGTGAGCCCAGTTTCCCACCACCGAGTGGCAAACATCCACTCATGCAACCGTTCGCCGGCGTGACCGAACGGCGTGTCGCGGCTCTGTCCCTCACCGGTGCCATAGCCGTCGAGCGAGATGGAGAAGTTGTGGACGCGAACAAGAGACATGGCCACTGCTCCTTCGGTAATCGCGGATGTTGGTTTCCTCTTGCGGTCTCGATCGAGGTCTGGGTCGCCCAAGGTCTGAATCGGCGCTTCCATTCCTCTTGTATCCTTACACCGGAACTCTTCACACCAGTATCATAGCGCCTATGACCTGGTGACCTTACGCAAGCAGGGCCAGCCGCTCTATCCAGCCTCTGCCTGACGTGCTAGCTGCATTCTTTTGAGCCCTATCAGTAGTTCAGGGATCAGCAGCCCGAAGAATAACGCGATCATCGCGCCAATGACGTTATCGCTGATTCGGTACCAGGCAATCTGATGCACGGCTGCAAAGTCAGCCATACCAAACATCTCAATGGTAAGGATGAGAAAAGCCGTACCAAATGAGGTAATGTACCAGCGGCTGCTTCTGGCGCCAATAGTGATGATCGCGACGACGGCGACGACGAACGCAGTTGCGACCAGGCTCAACCAGAGGTGGATCGTGAGAACGACGAGCACAGTGCCCACTATCGTGGAGAGCGCGCGTCCGATACCTCGCATGCCAGCCATCTCCTGCACTGGTCTCATCACGAACATGGTCGCGGCGGCGACCCATCCAGCGTGTGCTGGATCAAAGGAGTAGCCAATGATGACCGCTGTCGCAGCTGCCAATCCAAGCAGCAAGCCATACGTCGTAGCATTTGCTGGTTGTAAAGCCATTAAGCGTGCCCGTGTTTCCTTGTTGGGTGGGTATTCTGGCCATAGGAGCGACACCAGACTTGACCACATTGACCCCAACATAAACGCTATGGTGAGTCCCAGCGCCTCAGCGCTAGTGAAACTGGCGCCGAGGGCTAAAGACGGTATTAAGAGTGCCAGGAGTAGGCCACCAGCAGGTCGCTTCGATGAAACGATCGTCGCTGCAAAGGAGACGACCAAAAAGATCATTGCAGCAATCCAGATATTATGAAGGTTCACAATAGTCGAACCAACATACACCCCCACTCCGAACAAACATCCTAGGATGCCATAGATCAGTCGAAGCTTTCGACTTGGCGCAATTCCAAGCAGCGAGGTAGGCAGGAGACCAATGGCGAACGCAATCCCAGGCGTTAAGGAGCCAAAATAGATCAAAAAGAACGCAGGAATGACTCCTAGCGCCGCGTGTAAAGTATCTTGTCGTGTGAACTGAATCGATTTCGTCATGCTCGCCCCATCGCATTTTTCAAGTGCACTATACCATCCCAGTAGCAGGTTAGAGCGTGTTATGAACTGACGTCGCCAAGCGCGTAGAATAGGGGGCATGACCAGACGCCCCTACCCCAGCGATGTCAGTGATGTCACTGATGAAGAATGGGCCTTTGTGGCCCCGTATTTAAGCCTGCTGCCGCAGACGGCGGCGCAGTGGCGGCATGAGGTGCGCGACGTCTTCAACGCGCTGCGCTGGTCGGCGCTCGCGCCCGTCGCCCTCCTGCTGGGGCTGGGCGGCCTCGGGGGCGCTGCCTACGTCGCCATCGTCGCGCGGCGCCTGGCCCGCTGGGAGGTCTACACGCCGGTGGCCGAGGACTGGGAGTTCCACGCCGTCCTGCCGCTGGCCGCCTACACGGCGCTCGTCGTCGCCGCGCTGCTGCTGCCGGGCAGCCCCACGGCGGCGCTGTTCGTCGTCGGCGCGGCGCTCCTGCTGCTGGTGGTCGTCAGCATCCACAATGCCTGGGACCTTGTCACCGCCGTGACGCTTCAGCGCGTCGCGGAGCGCGACGGTGGGCAGGACGGGAGCGCGGGGTAACAGCGCCGCGCGATGGGCATGATGGGCATCTGGACCTACTGCAAGCAGGTCGAACTGGCCAACGTGTGCGGCCAGGACCTGGCTGGCCATCCTTGACCAGGTTAGGACCCTTTTCCTTCTTAGCGGCCCGCCAAACCAACAGCTCACGCCCAAGCTGAGCCAATCTACCACCAACGACTGCCTGGCGGCATGAACGCTATGCGTGTCAAATATAGACGCCGCCAGCGCTCATTCCTGTGTTCCTCTCCGCGCGGGGCGTGGGCGACGCACCAGTTCCCCGCCGCAGTTGGGGCAGACAGCTGCTATCGCTTGTGCGCATGATGGGCAGAAGGTGCACTCATAGGTACAAATGTAGGCCTCATCGGGCGGCGCAAGCGCTACTCCGCACCGCTCGCATACCGGTCTCATTTCTAACGTCATGGATGACCTCCGATCACGAAGAGGGCCTTTGCGACGTGTTCAGTTCCACAGCCTCGAGAATAAGCGCCTGTAACGCAGCCTCATCGACTGTGTCACCTTCACGGAAGTCGATGGCACGCACTGCTTTGCTATCCAGGCGCGTGTTGAAGAGCTTCTTGGGATCCTGCATCTGCGCACCATTGGGGAAGGTCAAGCGCACGGCGTTCTTGAGTGTATCAGCGACGCAGATCGTTCCATCATGCGACCAGACGGGTACTCCCTCGGGCCGAGACGGCTTTTTCCACTTGACCTCTTCGATCACAGCAGGGTCGGCTTCCAGAATTAAGGTGCGCAGTCGTGCTAATGTCTTGCCTCGCCAGTCACCGTGCATTTCGATTATGTCGTCTATCTGCTGAGAGGCAGACTTATCCTCCATTGAGAAGCCCTCCTACAGGATAATGTAGAACAATTTCGAGTGACTAGCTACGCTTTGAAGCGGCATACATCCATAGCATCGCCCCCAGAGTTTGCCACAGCTTTCAGCAGATGGGTGATCTCAGCCTCCGTTACTGAGCAACAGCTGCTTTGGCTTTGTGTTTCCTGTACTCAAGAACGGTCAAATAGACGATGAAGAGATCAAACAACGTCAGGAGCACTAACCCAACCGACGGCTTCAGCACGAGTTGGTACACCTGGTACGCAATGAAGATAAGGAGAAACGCGATCAGCCACGGATACGCCCAGAGCTTCTCATTGAGTACAGCTACGACTAGGATGATCTTCACGATGCCATGACTGAGCAAGTATACTGCCAGGAAAAGCGACACGGAGCCTGTGATGGTATGGGCATAGCTCACGATGTGCGTAGCGATGACGTCGTGCGGGTCCTTCGACAACTCGTGTTGTGTCAGAAACCGGACGATGGCATTCAGTCGGTCAGGTGAGAGAAAGAGGAAGAAGATGCCCCCTATCAGCTCCAACAGGCCATCGATGCCTTTGAGTGTCAAGCTGACATCGAATATCCTGTCCAGAAGCGGTAGTTGCTCGAAGCGCTTGAGCAAAGTATGATTCATCGCGTGGCGCGTCTCCACTCATTTAACAAGTATCGTCTGTGATCCATAAACTCCTTGCTCCGCATTGTACAGGCTTTGGCAGTAGTTTGCGTGTCTGTGACCCGCTCCTCAAGATAGGTCCACGGATAATTCGAAATACCGCCAGTTCGCTACCAACTGGGCGTAGGTGATACCAAGCGAAATGACTGAGGACAGTCAGCGTAGCGGGTGAAAATGGGCTAGAGTGTACCACGTGACGGCGGGAGAGGTCGGGACACAAGACGGCGCCGCGCGTTGCGCCGAGCCCGTTACCAAGCTGACCGTGGTGCGCCCAGGAGTCGTTGACTGTCGCCCTTCCCAGGCCAGGGGCTTGGGAGGTGAGCACGCGCAGGAAACTTGTTGTGTGCTCGCACCACCCGCTCGTCCCGTGTGTACCTACGAAAGGGGGTCGGCGATGCAAGTGGTCTACGCACGCTGCTGCGGCTTGGATGTCCATCAAAAGAGCGTCGTGGCCTGCGTGCTGCTGACAGCAGCCGATGGGCAGGTGCGGCGGGAGGTGCGGACCTTCGGGACCATGACCGCCGATCTGCTCGCGCTCAACGACTGGCTCAACGCGCTCGCCGTCGAGCAGGTCGCCCTCGAGTCGACGGGGGTCTACTGGCGTCCGGTGTTCAACCTACTGGAAGCCGATCACGAGCTCATCCTGGTCAACGCGCAGCACCTGAAGACGGTCCCGGGGCACAAGACCGATATCAAGGACAGCGAGTGGCTGGCCGACCTGCTGCGCCACGGCTTGCTCAAAGCCAGTTTCATCCCGCCGCAGCCGATCCGCGAGCTGCGCGAGCTGCGCGAGCTCACGCGCCAGCCGCAAGACGCTGGTGCAGGAGCGGGCACAGGAAGTCAACCGGTTGCATAAAGTGTTGGAGAGCGCCAATCTCAAGCTGGCGGTGGTGGCGACCGACATCCTAGGCACGAGTGGCCGGGAGATGCTCGCAGCTATCCTGGCCGGCGAGGCGGAGCCGGGCGTGCTGGCGGAGTTGGCGCGTGGACGGCTGCGGGCCAAGCTGCCGCAGTTGCGAGCGGCGCTGGACGGTCGTGTACAGGCACAACAGCGCGTGCTCATCCGCCACGTGCTCATCCGCCACGTGCTCGCCCATGTCGACTTCCTCGAAGGGCAACTGGCGCAATTGACCAGCGAGATCGAGGCGGCGTGCGCCCCTTTCGCCCAAGCCGTCGCCCTGCTCGGGACGATTCCCGGCGTGGCTGAGACCGCGGCGACGGCCATCGTGGCGGAGATCGGCACTGATATGCGTCGCTTCCCCTCGGCCAAGCACCTCGCCTCGTGGGCTGGCCTGTGTCCGGGCAATCGGCAGCGTGGGGGAAAGCGCTTGAGCGGCCGGACCACTGCGGGCAACGTGTGGTTAAAGGCGGTGCTGGGTGAAGTCGCCTGGTCGATTACCCCACCACCGGCGCCTACCTCGCCGCGCTCTACCACCGGCTCGCGCGGCGGCGCGGCAAGCAGAAAGCGATTGTCGCCGTCGCCCATAGTGTCTTGGTCAGCATCTACCACATGCTGCGCACTCACCAACCCTACCACGAGCTTGGCCCAGACCATTTCGACCGCCTCGATACCACCCGCATCCAGCGCCGCTACGTCCACCGCCTGGAGCAGCTCGGCTACGCGGTCACGCTGACACCAGCAGGAGCTGCCTAACCCACCCTTCTTAGATTTTCGGAGGAAGCGACCATGCCGCGGTGCGGCAGCGATGTGAATGAAAATGGGGCATACTCTCCTTCGTGGCGGCGAGCGTCTCCCAGGTCGGTGTCAAGACTGGCGCCGCAGTGGAGCCCGAGGAGCGGAAGCTGACCGGGGTGCGTCCAGAAGACGATGAGTGTTGCCCCTCGACACGACGGCTTGTGCTGTCAGCTGAGGTGAGCACGCGAGGGAAACTGGTGATCCTACCCGCACCCGACACGCGCTTGCTACAAGCGCGACGAACTGCTGCTCAAGCGAGAAAGGAGCCACCGCATGCAGGTCGTCTACGAGCGGTGCTGCGGCTTGGATGTGCCCAAGCGGACGGTGGTCGCCTGTGTGCTGCTGAGTCAGGCGGATGGCACGGTGGAGCGGGAGGCGCGCACCTTCGCGACGATGACGGCGGAGCTCCTCGCCCTGGCGGACTGGTTGAGCGCGCGCGACGTACGCCCAGTAGCGATGGAGTCGACCGGTGTCTACTGGCGACCGGTGTCTACGCTGCTCGAGGAGGGACGCAGCATCCTGCTGGTCAATCCGCAGCACCTCCAGCGCGTCCCGGGGCACAAGACCGATATCAAGGACAGCGAGTGGCTGGCCGACCTGCTGCGCCATGGGCTGCTGCAAGCCAGCTTCATCCCGCCCCAGCCGGTGCATGATGTGCGCGAGCTGACCCGCTATCGCCAGACGCTGGTCCAGGAGCGCGCGCAAGAGGTCTTGCGTGTCCAGAAGGTGCTCGAGAGCGCCAATGTGAAGCTCGCTTCCGTGGCCACCGATGTGCTGGGCAAGAGCGGTCGGGCCATGCTGGAGGCGTTAGTGGGCGGTGAGCAAGACCCTGAGGCGTTGGCGGCCTTGGCCGCCTTGGCGCGCGGCCGTCTGCGGGCGAAGCTGCCCGAGCTGCGGCTCGCGCTGGAAGGCCGGGTACGCCCGGTCCATCTCGTGCAGTTGCGCCTGCTCTTGGAGCACAGCACCTTCTTGGAGTCAGCGCTGGGAGTCAGCGTTGGCCGAGCTGCAGCAGGAGATCGAGCGCCTCCTTGTCCCTTGCGCCGACGCGGTGGCGCTGGCCCAAACCATTCCCGGCGTCGCCCAGACCGCCGCCAGCGCCCTGATTGCTGAGATTGGCACAGCTATGCGCCGCTTCCCCTCCGCCAAGCGCCTCGCCTCGTGGGCAGGAGTCTGCCCAGGCAACAAGCAGAGCGGCGCCAAGCGCCTCAGCGGTCAGACCACGTCGGGCAACGGCAGGCGGCGCGCCGTCTTGGGCGAGGTGGCGTGGGCCATCTCCCATACCTCAGGCAACTATCTCTCTGCTCAGTTTCACCGCCTCGCCCATCGACGGGGCAAGCAGAAAGCGGTCGTGGCGGTGGCGCACAGGGTGTTGGTGATCCTCTACCATCTGCTGCGTGACCACCAGCCCTCCTCCGATCTCGGCGCCGACTATTTCGACCGGCTTGACCGCACCCGCCGCGAGCGGCGCTATGTCCACCAATTGGAGCGACTCGGCTATGTCGTCACCCTTGCTCCGTCGGTGGCCTGACCTCACCGTCTACACACCTATTTTCGAGGGAAATGGATGAAGCGCCAGTGGACGACCGACGAACTGATTGATGAGTGGACGCTGCAGCCCGAGCAGCGGACGCTGCTCCGTACCCGGACGCGTACACAGCGCCTTGGATTCGCGGTGCTCCTGCTGTACTTCGTGCACGAGGGGCATTTTCCGCGACGCAAACAGGACGCGCCACGGGTCGTCGTCGCCTTTGTCGCCAAGCAGCTGGCGCTGCCCTACGAGACCTTTGCCGCCTATCCCTGGTCCGGTCGCACCATTGAGGCGCATCGCGCGCAGATCCGCGCCGCGCTGGGCTTCCGTGAGCCGACGCGTGTCGATGCGCAGGAGATCAGCGCATGGCTCCGTCACCATGCGCTGCCGCGCGAGCGCAATGAGGATCGTCTGCTCGACTCGGCGCGCAAGGCCTATCGTCAGCGGGGCATTGAGCCTCCTACCCCGGATCGGCTGCTACGGCTGATTCGGTCAACCGTCCACGCCTTTGAGCGCGACTTCTTTGCATCGATCACGGAGCGTCTCCCGCCCAGCGCCCAACTCCAGTTGGACGCGCTAATCGCCACGCTGGATGAAGGGGATCCACAGGGGAATCTGCAGGGGAATCCGCGGCGCGCGCAAGGGCGTGTACACGACGACCCGGTGGTCGACCTGGTGGAGGCCACTCAGGCCACCTCGGAGGGAGGGAGCTGGGACGAGCATGTCGAGGAACTGCTGTCGGCCATCGAGCCGGAAGGAGCGTATGGCGAGGCGCTCAGCCAGTCAAGTCCACCATCAGGTCCACCATCAGGCCTAGGATCAAGCGCAGAGCGCGTCAACACTGAGCGCGTCGACGATGCGACGCTGCTCACGCTGCACGATCTGCGCACGGATCCCGGTCCGGTCGGCCTCGACAGCTTGCTCTTCGAGATCAAGAAACTCCTCCGCCTGCGCCAGATCGGGTTGCCGATGGATCTCTTCGCCGATCTGACGCCGCAGGTCCTGCGGCTGTATCGCAATCGCGCCGCTGGAGAGTCTCCGAGCACCCTGCGCGCCCATCCCAAGCCGGTCCGCCTCACGCTGCTTGCGGCGCTGTGTTGGGCGCGCACTCAGGAGGTCACTGACAATCTGGTGTCGCTCCTCATCGCGCTCATCCATCGCATGAGCGTCCGCGCGGAACGGCGTGTGCAGCAAGCCTATATCGACGAGATTCGTCACGTGGCGGGCAAAGCGGGTATTCTCTTCCGCGTCGCCGAGGCCGCGGTGGCGCAGCCCGAGGGGATCGTGCGTGAGGTCATCTACCCGGCGGCTGGCGGCAAGCGCACACTCGAAGACCTGGTGAAGGAGTACAAGGCGTCTGGCCCTCGCTATCGCGCCCAGGTCCAGCTCGTCATGAAGCGCTCCTACACCACCTACTATCGGCGGATGCTCCCGCCGTTGCTCGATGCGCTCGATTTTCGCTCCAATAACGAGACGCACCAGCCCATTCTCCGCGCGCTCTCGCTCATGCGCGAGTACATACGCAGCAGTCTTCCCCTCTATCCCGCCGACGAGCCGATCCCACTGGAAGGCGTGGTCCGTCCCGCCTGGCGGGACCTCGTGCTCGAACACGATGCCGATGGCCTCCTGCGTGCCCAGCGCCTGCCGTACGAGCTGTGCGCCTTGCAGGCGCTCCGGGAAGCGCTGCGGTCGAAAGAGATGTGGGTCCAGGGCGCGCGGCGCTATGGTAACCCAGAACAAGACTTGCCTTCTGACTTCGAGGAGGAGCGCACACACTACTATGCGGCCTTGCGCCTCCCCACGCACGGGGAGGCGTTCGTCGCCTCGCTGCGGACGACGCTGGCGGAGGCGCTGCGCGGGCTGGAAACGGGCCTCTCTCGCAACCGCGTCAAAGGGGTCAAGGTGCTCTCCACCCGGAACGGATGGATTCAGGTCTCGTCATTTGAACCGGTGAGTGAACCGCCCAATCTGACGCGGCTCAAGCAGGACGTCGCGCGTCGCTGGCCAATGACGGGATTGCTCGACATTCTGAAGGAGACGGCGTTACGCACGGAGTTTACGTCGGCCTTCACCAGTGTGGCGACACGGGAGGCATTGGATCGTGCGACCCTGCAGAAGCGCCTGCTCCTGTGCATCTACGCCCTGGGAACGAACACGGGCCTCAAGGCGATGGCCAATGTGGACCCCGGCTCCACATACTCCGACCTGCGCTACGTCCGTCGTCGCTACATCAGCAAGGAGCAGGTGCGCCTCGTCATCGCCGAGGTCGCCAACGCCACCTTTCGCGCGCGGCAGCGCCAGGTGTGGGGCGAGGGCAGGAGCGCGTGTGCGAGTGACTCGAAGAAATTCGGCGCGTGGGATCAGAACCTGATGACCGAATGGAGCATCCGCCACGTTGGCCGTGGCGTGATGGTCTACTGGCACGTCGAGGAGAAGTCGGTCTGCGTCTACTCCCAGCTCAAAAGTATCTCCTCCTCCGAGGTCGCCTCCATGATCGAGGGAGTCCTGCGCCATTGCACCGATTTGGAGATCGAGCGGCAGTACGTCGATAGTCACGGCCAAAGCGAGATCGGCTTCGCCTCCTGCCACCTGCTGGGCTTTCGCCTCATGCCGCGGCTCAAGCGCATGGGCGCGCAACGCCTCTATTGCGCCGAACCCGGCGACCTGCAGGACTTTCCTACCCTGCGCCCCGTGATGAGCCGCCCGATTGACTGGAACCTGATCGTCCAGCAGTACGATCAGATGGTGAAGTATGCGACGGCGCTGCGGCTGGGAACAGCGGAGGCCGAGGCAATCCTGCGCCGCTTCACACGCGCCAACGTGCAGCATCCCACGTATCGCGCGCTTGCTGAGCTGGGCAAGGCGATCAAGACGATCTTTTTGTGCCAGTATCTGCAGTCCGAGGGCCTGCGCCGCGAGATCCATGAGGCGCTCAACATCATCGAGAGTTGGAATGGGGTCAACACTTTCA
>Ga0070698_100009723_pt1 | contig 10283 bp, 12 predicted proteins | sample KBSK1502metaG_FD_65477 | JGI IMG/M metagenome (GOLD analysis project Ga0070698, IMG submission 65477) | Corn, switchgrass and miscanthus rhizosphere microbial communities from Kellogg Biological Station, Michigan, USA - KBS K1-50-2 metaG | ecosystem: Host-associated > Plants > Roots >... | reverse complement strand
GTGCGCTCGTGCTCGGGATCGGCGTCAACGTGCTCCAGACCCCCGGCGATCTCGGCGACCTCGCCCCGCTCGCGACGTCCTGCGCGATCGAGGGCCACCCCGTCGACCGCCTCGCTCTGCTCGCGCGGCTCACGCGCCAGCTCGACCGCGTTGCGACGTCGCCCGCGGAGCGCGCGTCCGCGCTCCAGGAGTGGCGGGCACGCGCGTCGATGCTCGGCCGGGAGGTCGAGGTGCGGTCCGCGACCGGCACGGCGCTGCGGGGGCTCGCCCGCGAGCTCGCCGACGATGGATCGCTCGTCCTCGAGACGTCGGGCGGGCCGCAGCGCATCCTCGCCGGCGAGGTCTCCCTGATCGGATGAGCAAGCGGTTCGGCATCGTGATCGACGGAACGGCGTCGCTGCCGGACGACCTCGCGCGCGCACACGACATCCGCTGGCTGCCCCTCTACGTGATCCTCAACGAAGAGCGCTTCATCGCCGGCCGCGATCTCTCGACCGCCGATTTCTACGAGCGCATCAAAGCCAAGGGGGTCATCACGGAGACATCCCAGCCCACGATGCAGGACTGCCTCGACGCGTACGAGTCCGTCGTACGCGACGGCTACCGCGAGGTCGTCGTCATCACCATCGCGACCGAGCTCTCCGGCACGTACTCCGTCGCGACGACGACCGCGCATCAGCTCGACCGTGAACGCGCGCGCGTCGAGGTCGTCGACAGCCGGTCGGTCGCCGGAGGGATCGCGCTCATCGCCACGGCGCTCGCGCGGCTCCGCGACCGCGGCGGGTCGTTCGAGGATGCCGTCGCGCTCGCGCATGGCCTCGCCGGCACGGTGCACATCCTTGCGGCCACCGACACGCTCGAGCAATTGCGCCGCTCCGGACGCGTCTCGAACGCGGCTGCGTTATTCGGGTCGCTCCTCTCGGTCAAGCCGATCCTCAAGGTCGCGGACGGCGTGGTCTCACCCGTCGACCGCGTGCGCACGCGGGACAAGGCCGTCCTGCGTCTCAAGGAGCTGATCGCGCAGACGACGGGCGAGGGAGGTCGCATCCACGCGTGTGTCCTGCATACGAACGATCCCGAGCGAGCGCGTACCCTCGGTGAATGGGTCCAGGAGAGGTATCACTGCGTCGAGTACTTCATGGCCGAGGCGGGGCCGGTCATCGGAGCGCGCACGGGGCCGGGCATGATCGGGCTGTGCTGGTACGCGGCGCAGGACGTGCCGGCGTGAGGGACGCATGAGGCTGCGGATGCCGTTCGGCCGGCGCAAGGAGCTGCCGTCGCACCTGTGGACGCAGTGCCCCGACTGCGGCGAGATGCTGTTCAACAAGCAGCTCGCGCGTAACAACAGCGTCTGCACCAAGTGCGAGCACCACTTCAAGATCGCCGCGCGCGAGCGGATCGACCTCCTCGTCGACAAGGGGTCGTTCGTGGAGCACGACGCCGACCTCGTGTCGGGCGACCCGCTCGGCTTCGTCGACAGCAAGCCGTATCCGCAGCGGATCGAAGCGGCGCGGATCAAGAGCGGCGCGAACGACGCCGTCATCTGCGGCACCGCGCGGATCGGCGGCGCGCCCGTCGAGCTCGCGGTGATGGACTTCGAGTTCATCGGAGGCTCGATGGGGAGCGTCGTGGGGGAGAAGATCACGCGCGCGGCCGAGCGCGCGCTCGCCGCGCGCTCCGGGCTCGTCATCGTCAGCGCGTCGGGCGGAGCGCGGATGCAGGAGGGCGTGCTCGCGCTCATGCAGATGGCGAAGATCGTCATGGCGCTGGGCCGGCTCGCGGACGCGGGCACCCCGTACATCAGCGTGCTCACGGATCCGACGACCGGCGGTGTGCTCGCGTCGTACGGCTCGCTCGGCGATCTCATCCTCGCCGAGCCCAAGGCGCTCATCGGGTTCTCGGGCGCGCGCGTCACGGACCAGACGATCGGCGAGCGTCTGCCCGCCGGCTTCCAGCGCGCGGAGTTCGTCATGGCGCACGGATTCGTCGATCAGGTGGTGCCGCGCTCGCAGCTCAAGGAGCGGATCGCGTTCTTCCTGGGCGCGCTGCATCCGGCATCCCCCGACGCGCGCTGGAGCCTGTAGCGGTGTTCATGAAGGACCCGCTCGCCACGCTGCGCGGCGTCGCCACGCTCGGAGCGCGCAGCCCGGCCGAGAGCAACGGCGACGTGCGGCCCGACGGCTATCTCATCGTCGATGCGGCCCAGCTCGGCGCGCGTGTCAGCGCCTGGGACGCGGTCAAGCTCGCACGCGAGATCCGCCGCCCGCACTCCCTCGACGTCATCGAGCGCGCGTTCCCGCGCTTCCAGGAGCTGCACGGCGATCGCACGTTCCGCGACGACCCCGCCGTCGTCGGCGGCATCGCGGAGCTCATGGGCAAGCCGGTCGTCGTCGTCGCGCAGCAGAAGGGCGCGTCCACCGAGGAGAACATCCAGCGCAACTTCGGGATGCCGCATCCCGAGGGCTACCGGAAGGCCATCCGCCTCTACCGGCTCGCCGAGCGCTTCCACCTTCCGCTCGTCACGCTCATCGACACGCCCGGCGCCTATCCGGGACCCGAGGCGGAGGAGCGTGGCCAGGCGGAGGCCATCGCGCGGAGCATCGAGGTCATGACGCGGCTGCGCACGCCCATCGTCGCGGTGGTGCTCGGCGAGGGCGGATCGGGCGGCGCGCTCGCGCTCGGGATCGGCGACGTGGTGCTCGCGCTCGAGAACGCGATCTATTCGGTGATCTCGCCCGAGGGCGCGGCAGCCATCCTGTGGCGCACGGCCACGGAGGCCGAGCGCGCGGCGAAGGCCCTGCGCCTCGCGGGCCCCGATCTGCTCGAGCTCGGGGTCGTCGACGGCCTCATCCCCGAGCCGAAGGGCGGCGCGCACAACGACCACGACGCGACGGCCGCCAACATCAGGGCCGCGGTCTCGTGGGAGCTCGAACGCCTGGCACAGCTGCCGGTCGCGGACCTGCTGGCCGCGCGGTACGAGCGCTTCCGGCACATCGGCGTGATCGTCGAGCCGAGCGCCGCGCCCGAACCGCCGAAGCGCATGTGGTGGAAGAAGGTGCTCGGCCGATGACCGAGCGCGACGAGGTCCTCTCGCTGCTCGACGAGCTCGCCCGCCTCCTCGAGGGATCGCGCGCCACGTCGATCGAGGCGGAGACCGCGGACTTCTCGCTGCGCGTCACGCGCGGTGACACCGGACGGCCGGCGGAGCCGGCCCGCGAGCGTGACGCCGTCGCGGAGCCCGACAAGCTGCAGCGCGTTCACGCCACGACCGTCGGGATCTTCTCCTCCGCGAAGGAGTGGCACAAGGGGGACGACGTGTCGCGCGGCACGGTGCTCGGCGCGATCCAGTCGCTCGGACACATGGCCGACATCACCGCGCCTGCGGACGGCCGCATCGAGGAGATCCTCGTCGCGGCCGGCGCGCCCGTCGAGTACGGGCAGCCGCTCTTCGCGATCACCATCGCGTAGCCCGTGGCGATCCGCGTCTACATCGAGCGCGGCCCGAAGCGCGCTTTCGCCTGCGCGATCGAGTGGCCCGGGTGGTGCCGGAGCGGACGCGACGAGGACGCCGCGCTCGACGCGCTCCTTCGGAGCGTGCCGCGATTCGCGCGCGCCGTGAGGGCCGCGCGCCTCCCATTCACGCCGCCGAAGGACGTCTCCGGCTTCGAGGTCGTGGCTCGCGTGAGGGGCGACGCGACCACCGACTTCGGTGCGCCCGGAGCCACGCCCGCGTTCGACACGGAGCCGCTAGAGGGGACCGACATGCGGCGCGCGCAGGCGCTGCTTCGCGCGTCCTGGCGCGCGTTCGATGCCGCCGCGCGCAAGGCGAAGGGAAAGTCGCTCGCCAGGGGACCGCGCGGCGGCGGCCGAACGCTCGACAAGATCGTGGAGCACGTCGTCGAGGCCGATCGGGGATACGTCGGCGCGCTCGGGTGGAAGGTCGACGCGGGCGCCGGATCGGCCGGTCGCCTCGAGGCGACGCGGAGCGCGATGCTCGACGCCATCGCAGCCTCCGCTCGCGGCGAGATCCCCGCCCGCGGCCCCCGCGGCGGCGCGCGCTGGAGACCGCGCAAGGCCGTTCGCCGCAGCGCGTGGCACTGGCTCGACCACGCGTGGGAGATCGAGGACCGGGCGACCTAGCGATGAGGGACGCTCCGCCGGCACGGATCCGACCGCTCGAGCCGGCCGACGCGCTCGCCCTCGCGCGCATTCACGTGCGCTCGTGGCAGGTCGCCTATCGCGGTCAGCTGCCCGACGCGTACCTCGACGGCCTGTCCGACGAGATCCCGCTGCGGGCGGAGCGGTGGAAGGGCTTCATCCTCGCGGCGCCTTCCCGCGGCCGCACGCTCCTCGCGGCAGAGGTGGACGGTAAGGTCATCGGCTTCGTGAACTACGGTCCTCCCGACGACGCCGCGACGCTCGGTCCGCACGTCGGCGAGCTGTACGCGATCTATCTCGACCCGGACGCGTGGGGACAGGGTCACGGCCGCGCGATGATGGCCGCGGCGGTCACGGGTCTGGAGGAAGCGGGGTACCGCGAAGCGGTCCTCTGGGTGCTCGGAACGAACCAGCGCGCGCGGCGGTTCTACGAGATCGCGGGGTGGTCAGCCGATGGAGCGACGAAGGTCGAGCACCGCGGCGAGGTGGAGCTTCGCGAGGTGAGGTATCGCCGCCCGTTCATACGAGAGGCGGGTACGAAGTAGCTATCGCGCGATCGCCTTCGCGTACTCGGGGAAGTAGCGCTCGATCTCCGTGATCCGGAACTCGCGCAGGATCGATGTGTTCGGCTCGCGCGCGAGCAGGAACACGAACGAACGGCGGACGAGATCCTTGGCGTCTGACGCGCCGTAACGCGCAAGGTCCTCGGGCTTGACCGTCACGCGATGGTCCGTACGCGCTCCGTCCTGCACGACCCTCACCGAGGCGAGCCACGACCCGTCCCGCTCCTCTACGTTGACCGCGACGCTCACGTTCACGTCCGAGCCGACCCCTTCATCGCGTGCTGGACGTACCCTGCCACGCGGTGGGCAGCCATGTCGCCTGGCTCTTCCCCGGCCAGGGATCGCAGCACGTGGGGATGGGGAAGCAGCTCGCCGAGCGGTTCGCCGCCGCGGCGCACGTCTTCGACGAGGCGAGCGACGCGCTCGGGGTCGACCTGCGCGCGCTCGCCTGGGACTCGCCCGCCGACGAGCTGGACCAGACGATCAACGCCCAGCCGACGCTGCTCACGGCATCGATCGCGGCCTTCGCGTCGGCGCGACAGGCCGTGGGCCACGACCTGCCCGCGCCCATCGCGGTGGCCGGACATTCGCTCGGCGAGTACTCGGCCATCGTCGCCGCGGGCGGACTCTCGCTCGCCGACGGCGTGCGGCTCGTCCGCAAGCGCGGGGAGCTGATGCAGGCCGCGGCGGCCGAGTCCGGTCGGGGCGGCATGGCTGCGGTGATCGGGCTCGACGCGGCCGCGATCACGACGGCGCTCGATGGGACCGGCCTCGTGGTCGCGAACGACAACGCACCGGGCCAGGTCGTGATCTCGGGTCCGCTCGACGCTATGCCCGCCGCGACCCAGACGCTGAAGTCCGCGGGCGCGAAGCGCGTCATCCCGCTGCGCGTCTCGGGCGCGTTCCATTCGCCGGCGATGCGGCCGGTCGCACCCAAGCTCGAGGCCGCGCTGGGCACGGCGCGCTGGGACGACCTGCGCCATGCGGTCATCGCGAACGTCGACGCGGAGCCCCACGTGAGGCCGACCGAGATGCGCGCGCTGCTCGAGCGGCAGGTCTGGTCGCCGGTGCGCTGGGTCGACGTCATCCGCCGGGCGAAGGAGATGGGCGCCGACGCCTTCGTCGAATTCGGGCCTGGGTCGGTACTCACCAGCCTCGCGAAGCGCATCGCTCCCGGGGCGAAGACGGCCAACGTGAACGACGCGGCGTCGCTCGAGGCGAGCCTGGAGGTTTTGCGCTAGGCGAAAGGAGGCGCGTACAGTTCTGCCTTCTCGCGAAGGGGGGAGCTTCCGCCTTTGTCTTTCGACAAGGTCCTCATCGCCAATAGAGGCGAGATCGCGCTGCGCGTCATCCGCGCCTGCCGCGAGCTCGGCATCCAGACGGTGCTCGTCTACAGCGAGGCCGACGCGCACTCGCTGCCGGTGCACCTCGCCGACGAGGCGATCTGCATCGGCCCGCCCAGCGCGCGGGAGAGCTACCTCAATATCCCGGCGATCATCAGCGCCGCCCTCATCTCGGGCGCGCAGGCGGTGCACCCCGGCTACGGGTTCCTGTCCGAGAACGCCGACTTCTCCGAGGTCTGTCGCGAGCACGGGATCGTCTTCATCGGCCCGCCGCCCGAGGTGCTCGCGCGCTTCCACGACAAGGCCGCGACGCGGACGCTCATGAGGCAGTACGGGCTGCCGCTCGTCCCCGGCTCCGACGGCCCGGTGCGCACGACGAGCGAGGCGCTCCGCGTGGCGGAGGCCATCGGCTATCCCGTGATGCTCAAGGCGCGCGCCGGCGGCGGTGGCCGCGGGATGCGCAAGGCGTCGTCGGCGAAGGACCTGCAGCGTCTCCTGGAGCAGGCGCGCGCTGAGGCGAAGGCGTCCTTCGGCGACGACGGCATCTATATCGAGCGCAACCTCGAAGGCGTGCGCCACATCGAGGCGCAGGTCCTCGCGGACGAGCACGGCAACGCCATCTGCTTCGGCGAGCGCGAGTGCTCGATCCAGCGGCGCAACCAGAAGATGATCGAGGAGGCGCCCTCGGCGTCGATCGGCCTCGAGCTGCAGCACCGCATCGCACGTCTCGCCGCCGACGCGGCGCGGCGCTCGGGGTACCGGAACGTCGGCACCTTCGAGTTCCTTGTCGACAAGAACGGCGAGCCGTACTTCATCGAGGTCAACGCGCGGATCCAGGTCGAGCACACGGTCACCGAGATGGTCACCGGCGTCGACCTCGTGAAGGAGCAGATCGCGCTCGCCGCGGGGGAGCCCCTCTCGCTCTCCGAAGAGCAGGTGTGGGTGAACGGGCACGCCATCGAATGCCGCATCAACGCGGAGGATCCGGACGACGACTTCTCGCCGTCGACGGGCGTGCTCACCACGTACCTCCAGCCCGGGGGCCCGGGGATCCGCGTCGACTCGCACTGCTTCCAGGGCTACGAGGTCCCGCCGTACTACGACTCGCTCCTCGCGAAGGTCATCGCCTGGGGCCGCGACCGGCCCGAGGCGGTCGCGCGGATGCAGCGCGCGCTGGACGAGATGACCATCGTCGGCGTCAAGACGAACATCGGCGCGCACAAGAAGATCCTGGCGAGCGAGCTCTTCCGCGAGGGCAAGGTCACGACACACCTCATCGACACAGTGGGCATCGAGGCGCTGGCGGGGTGACCGTGGCGACCGCGCCGCTCGACCGGGCCGGGATCGAGGCGATCATCCCGCACCGCGAGCCGTTCCTGCTCATCGACCGCGTGACGGAGCTCGAGCCCGGCGTGCGAGCCGTGGCCGAGCACACGTTCACCGGTGAGGAGTGGTACTTGCGCGGCCACTTTCCCGGCGAGCCCATCGTCCCGGGCGTGATCCTCGTCGAGAGCTGCGCGCAGACCGCGACGGTGATGGCGCTCGCGCTGCCCGAGCACCGCGACGGCATCGGGCTGTTCGCGGGGATCGAGGAGATGCGCTTCAAGCGCATCGTCCGCCCGGGCGACACCGGGCGCTTCGAGGCGGTCATGGAGAAGCTCCGCCGCAACTTCGCGCGCGTGAACGTGCGCGCCCGCGTGGGTGACGAGGTCGCCGCCGAGGGCACGATCCTCGCCATCTTCCAGCCGCGCTCCGCGCTCGGCCGGTGACGGTCGCGCCGGCCAAGGCCGTCCGCGTCATCGGCGTCCCGATGGACCTCGGCGGGAACCGCCGCGGCGTCGACATGGGACCCTCGGCGATCCGATACGCCGGGCTCCACGCCGCGCTGCAGCGCCTCGGCTTCACCGTGCGCGACCTCGGCAACCTGCGCGTCGCGGACCGGGCCGAGGGCGCGCAGTACGAAACGCTCGCGCGGGTCACCGGAGAAAGCGCCGCGCGCGTCCGGCACAAGGCGCATCACTCCGACGAGATCGTGCGCGTCGTGCGCGAGCTCGCGGACCTCGTGGAACGGACGTGCCGCGCGGGCGACCTGCCGATCGTGCTGGGCGGAGATCACTCGATCGCGATGGGCACGCTCGCGGGGATCGCGCGCGGCGGCCGGCGGCCGGGCGTGATCTGGATCGACGCGCACGGTGACATGAACACACCGGACACGACGCCGTCCGGCAACGTGCACGGCATGCCGCTGGCCGTCGCCGTCGGACTCGGGGACGAACCCTTCCCGGAGGAGCTGCGCGGGAGCGTCGATGGATCGAAGGCGGTCCTCGTCGCGACGCGCAGCGTGGACCGCGGCGAGCGCGCGAACATCGAGCGGGCGGGAGTGACCGCGATCACGATGGCCGACATCGACCGGGTCGGCATGGCCGCGGCCATGGAGCGCGCGATCGCGGTGGCGTCAAAGGGCGACGGCATCCACCTCTCGCTCGACATGGACGCGATCGACCCGGACGAGGCGCCCGGGGTGGGGACGCCCGTCCGCGGCGGGCTGACATACCGCGAGGCGCAGCTCGCGATGGAGATGCTCGCCGCGTGCGGGAAGCTCGGGTCGATCGAGGTCGCCGAGGTCAACCCGGTCCTCGATGAGGGCAACCGCACCGCGCAGCTCGCGGTCGAGCTGATCGCGAGCGCGCTCGGCCAGACGATCCTCTGATGGCGACCGCGGACCGCGGATACGTCGCGCAGAACGACCGCGAGCGCGCCCGGCTCGCCGCGCTGGTCAAGCGGAGCACCGACGCCGACCTCGCCCGGTCGATGCCGGGGGGCTGGACCGTGGCCGGCGTACTCGTGCACGCCGCGTTCTGGGACGAGCGCATCGCGGTCCTGATCGAGCGCTGGCAGCGCGACGGCGTGGTTCCGCATCCCGAGGACGCACAGGACGTTCAGTGGATCAACGACGCGGCGAAGCCGATGCTGCTCGCCCTCGCGCCCCGTCAGGCGGCGGAGCTTGCGCTCGCGATCGCGGAGCGCGTGGACGGAATGGTCGCCGCGCTTTCGGATGAGTGGGTCGATCGGATCGTCGCCGCGAACATCATCACGCTGATCCGCGCCGCCCACAGGGCCGAGCACCTCGACGAGATCGAGCGCGCCCTCGATCTGACCTAGCCGGCGGCGACGATCCGCGGACGGATCGTCCGAGATGAGGCACCGACACGGTCTCGATCGGAGCGGTCGCCTCGCTAGACTCGATCGCAGTGCAGGACGGTCAGCGCAAGCGCGTCGTCATCACCGGGGTCGGGCTGATCTCACCGCTCGGAGCGGATGTGGACGCCTCGTGGGCCGCGCTCCTGGCGGGCAAGAGCGGGATCGGTCCCATCACGCGCTTCGATGCATCGGCGCTCGAGACCAAGATCGCGGGCGAGGTCAAGGACTTCGATCCGCTCCAGTACCTCGACCGCAAAGAGGTGCGCCGGACGGACCGCTTCGCTCAGTTCTCGGTCGCGGCGGCCGTCCAAGCCCTGCGCGACGCGAAGCTCGAGATCACCGCGGACCTCGCGCCGCGCGTCGGCGTGACCTTCGGGTCGGGGATCGGTGGGGTCTCGACGCTCGTCGACAACATCCTCGCCCACGACAAGGACCCGCGGCGCGTCTCGCCGTTCATGATCCCGATGATGATCGTCGACATGGCGGCGGGCGAGGTCGCGATGAAGCTCCGCGCCAAGGGACCGAATCTCGGTACGGTCTCCGCGTGCGCCTCGAGCGCGCACGCGATCGGCCTCGCCGCCGACGCGATCCGCCGCGACCAGGCCGATGTGATGCTCGCCGGCGGCGCCGAGGCCGGTCTGATCCCGGTCGCGATCGGCGCGTTCAACGCGATGCACGCGCTGTCGCGACGCAACGACGAACCGGAGAAGGCGTCGCGGCCATTCGACAAGGATCGCGACGGCTTCGTCTTCGCCGAGGCGGGCGGCTGCCTCGTCCTCGAGGAGCTCGAGTTCGCGCAGGCGCGCGGCGCGCGCATCCTCGCGGAGATGGCCGGCTACGGCGCGACCGCGGACGCGTATCACGTGACCGCGCCCCCGGAGGGCGCGGAGGGCGCGGTGCGTGCCATGCGCATGGCGCTCGAGGACGCGGGGCTGCGCGCCGACCAGATCGGCTATGTCAACGCACACGGCACGTCGACGCAGGCGAACGACGGGTCCGAGACGCAGGCCCTGAAGAC
>Ga0070698_100009722_pt1 | contig 10284 bp, 5 predicted proteins | sample KBSK1502metaG_FD_65477 | JGI IMG/M metagenome (GOLD analysis project Ga0070698, IMG submission 65477) | Corn, switchgrass and miscanthus rhizosphere microbial communities from Kellogg Biological Station, Michigan, USA - KBS K1-50-2 metaG | ecosystem: Host-associated > Plants > Roots >... | reverse complement strand
GGCCGCGCGCGGGAGCTGGTCGAGCAGGACCTCAAAGTCGCGGCCTGGCGGCCAGTGCCGGTCGACGTCGATTCTCTGGGCGAGCGAGCGCGCGCGACCATGCCGGCGATCTGGCACGGCCTGATCGAGAACCTGGGGCTGGACGGCGAGGCGTGGGAGGGGGAGCTCTACCGCGCGCGGCGTCGCATCGAGAAGAGCGCTGACGATCGGGGCGTGCGCATGTACATCCCCTCTTGCTCGAGCCGGACCGTCGTCTACAAGGGGCTGATGGCGGGCACGCGGCTCGCGGACTTCTACCTCGACCTCAACGACGAGCGATGCGAGAGCAGGCTCGCCGTTTTCCACCAGCGCTACTCGACAAACACCATGCCTGACTGGCGCCTTGCGCAACCGTTCCGCATGCTCGCGCACAACGGAGAGATCAACACCATCACCGGCAACCGCGCATGGATGCGCGCCCGAGAGGCCGACCTCGAACCCGAGCTTCGCGGCGTGATCTGGCCGGAGGGGTCCGACTCCGCCTCGCTCGACAACGCGCTCGAGCTGCTCGTGCAGCGCGGATGGGAGGTGAGCGAGGCTCTGATGAGCCTCGTCCCCGACGCGTGGGAGGGCCGAGGCGACCTCTCGACGCCCGTGCGCGACTTCTACCGCTACCAGTCCATCCGCTTCGAACCGTGGGACGGACCGGCGGCGCTTGCGTTCACCGACGGAGTCGTCGTCGGGGCCGCTCTCGACCGCAACGGCCTGCGGCCTCTGCGCTGGCAGCGCACGCGGCAGGGCGTCGTCGCCGCGGCCTCGGAGGCGGGCGTGGTGACGATGGCGCCGGAGGACGTCGTCGAGCGCGGAAGGCTCGGCCCCGGCCAGATGCTGGTCGTCGACACGCGCGACGGCTCGCTTCTCCGTGACTCCGACGCCAAAGAGCGGGCGGCGGCGCGCCACGACTACGCGCTTCTGGCCGACCGCGTGCTCGTCCCGGTGGAAAGGCATCACGTCGACCTCGAACCGCTCGAAGACCTGCCCGGCCAGCAGGCGCTCCACGGATGGGGCGTCGAGGACGTGAAGCTCGTCCTCGACGTGATGGCCGAGACGGGCGCCGAGCCTGTCTTTTCGATGGGCGACGACATCCCGATCGCGCCGCTCGGACGCACTCCGCGCCGGGTCTACGGCTATCTGCGGCAGCGGTTCGCGCAGGTGACCAACCCCGCGATCGACCCGCTCCGCGAGAAGGCGGTGATGTCGCTGCGCGTGCTGCTAGGCGCGCGACGTGAAACGCTCGAGCCCGAGGGCGGCGCCGACCGCGAGCTGCTGCGCCGCCATCACCCTGCAATACCGTCCGCGACCAAGCTGCTCGAGCTGGAGTCGCCGGTGCTCGGCGCGGCCGAGCTCACGCGGGTGCTGGAGAGCGCGACCGTGCTCGACGCGACCTGCGCGCCGGACGAGTCGCTGCGTGACGCGCTCGCCCGGCTGTGCCGGGAGGCCGGCGAGGTCACCGGCGTGATCGCGCTCAGCGACCGGCGTTCGGCGCTCCACCGCGTTCCGGTGCCGATGGCGCTCGCTGTGGGCGCGGTGCACGCGCACCTGCTCACGACCGGGCGGAGGATGGCGACGGACATCATCGCGATCGCCGGGGACGCGGTCGACGTGCACGACGTCGCGTGCCTGATCACCATCGGCGCGACGGCGGTCCATCCCTGGCTGGCGTTTGCCACGGTGAGCGTCCCCTCCGGCCCTGCGGGCCACCTCCCCACAAGTGGGGAGGGCATTGCCAAATACCGAAAGGCCCTCGAGGCGGGACTGCTCAAGGTCATGGCCAAGATGGGCATCTCCTGCGTCACGAGCTATCGGGGCGCAGAGGTCCTCGAAGCGCTCGGGCTCGGCGCCGAGGTCATGGCGACGTGCTTTCCGTCCGTGCCCTCGCGCGTCGGCGGCGTGGACCTCGATGACCTCGACCACACCGCCCGCAGCCGCCCGCAGCCGATGGCCGACCACGGCCGCGTCCGCTTCCGCAAGGCGGGCGAGCATCATGCCTACAACCCGCTGGCGGTGCGCGCGGCGAAGAAGGCCGCGCAGACCGGAGACGTCGAGGCGTATCGGGAGTGGCGGAGGCTCTCGAGCGCTGGCTCAGGCGAGCCTCAATCTCTGCGCGAGCTCCTCCAGCTGACCGAATGTCCCCAGCCGGTTCCGCTGGAAGCGGTGGAACCGGCGTCCGAGATCGTCAAGCGATTCGTCAGCACGGCGATGTCGCTGGGCGCGCTGTCCCCAGAAGCCCATGAGGCGCTCGCCATCGCCATGAACCAGGTCGGCGCCCGATCGAACTCGGGAGAGGGCGGCGAGGACCCCGACACGTACAACGAGGAAGGCGGCGTGCGTCGGGACAACCGCATCAAGCAGGTCGCCTCAGCGCGATTCGGCGTGACCCCGCGCTACCTGAAGCGCGCCGACGAGCTGGAGATCAAGATCGCCCAGGGTTCGAAGCCCGGCGAAGGCGGCCAGCTCCCGGGCATCAAGGTGACGAGCCTCATCGCCCGGCTGCGCCACGCCCAGCCCGGGATGCCGCTCATCTCTCCGCCCCCGCACCACGACATCTATTCGATCGAGGACCTGGCGCAGCTGATCCACGACCTCAAGACGGTCAACCCGCGCGCCCGGGTCGGAGTGAAGCTGGTGTCGGAGGCGGGCGTCGGCACCATCGCCGCGGGCGTCGCCAAGGCGCGTGCCGACTACATCCTGGTGTCCGGACACGACGGTGGCACCGGCGCGTCGCCGCTGTCTTCGATCAAGAACGCCGGCTCGCCATGGGAGCTCGGCCTCGCCGAGACGCAGCAGGTCCTGGTCGCGAACCGGCTCCGCGAGCGCGTGAGCCTGCGTACGGACGGGGGCCTCCGCAACGGCCGTGACATCGTCGTCGCCGCGCTGCTCGGAGCCGAGGAGTTCGGCTTCGGCACCGGCCTGCTCGTCGCGCTCGGCTGCGACATGGCCCGCCAGTGCCACCTCAACACATGCCCGACAGGGATCGCCACCCAGCGCGAAGACCTCCGCGCCAAGTTCGAAGGCCGGCCCGAGCACGTGCTCAACCACCTGTTTCTGCTTGCCGGGGAGGTGCGCGAGCACCTGGCGAGGTTGGGCGCGGCCACGCTCGACGAGATCGTCGGCCGCGTCGAGTTGCTGCGCCCATCGCAGGACGCGCGCCTCGACCTCACCTACGTGCTGGCCGCCACGGACCCCGCGCTTCCGCGGCGGCGGACCTGGGCGCGCAACGGCGGCGCGCCGGCGCCGGCGCCGGAGTCGGGAACCATCGACAACTCCCACCGCACGGTGGGCGCCTGGCTCCAGCCCGGAGAGCGCCGGTCATACCGAGGCAGCGCGGGCCAGAGCTTCGGCGCATTCCTGGACTCAGGCGTCGAGCTCACGCTGGAAGGCCAGGCGCAGGACTACGTCGGCAAGGGGATGGGCGGCGGAGTGATCGCGATCCGGCCGTTCACCGAGTCGGGCGACAGCGACGAGGTGCTGGCGGGCAACACCATCGCCTACGGCGCGACGGGCGGAAAGCTTTTCATCGCCGGCCGCGTAGGCGAGCGCTTCTGCGTCCGCAACTCGGGCGCGATCGCGGTGGTCGAGGGTGCGGGGGACCACTTCTGCGAGTACATGACAGGCGGCGTCGCGGTCGCTCTCGGCCCGGTCGGAGGGAACGCAGGCGCCGGCATGACCGGCGGCGTCGCCTACGCGGTCGCGTGGGGCCAGCTGAACCTCGACAGTGTCGTCGCCCGCGAGGTTCCCGCCGAGGATGCAGGGGAGCTGCGCGCCTTGATCGAGGAGCATCAACGGCGCACCGGCAGCGCCCGCGCCGCAGCGATGCTTACGGACTGGGAGGGCACGTTGAACGCGTTCCGCCAGATCGTGCCCGTCACCGTCACGCAGGCCGCGGCACCTGCAGCCGCCCCCGCTGAGGAGGCTCCAAAGACTGCGGCCTAGGGTAGTCTGGTGGCCATGAAGCGACTCGCTTTACTGGCCGCGTTTTTCGTCGCCGCGTGCGGCTCGTTCGGAGTGGCGCAGCCCCACGCCCTCTCGCTCGCGTACAAGGCCGGCGACACCTACAAATACAAGTTCCACGCCACGTCCAAGCAGACGGCCAACATGACCGGGATGAGCGTGCCGATTCAGCTCGAAACGAGCGCCAACGAGACCGTGACCGTCAAGTCAGTCGACTCGTCCGGTACTGCCGACCTGACGATCACGCTGAGCGACCTGACGCTCAAGAGCGTGACCGGAGGAATCACCAACACCACGACTGGTATGCCCTCCAACTCCGTGGACGTGAAGATCAAGGCGGACGGCACCGTCGTCAGCGTCGATGGCAACTCGATCACGGCCGGCAGTCCTCTCGCCGCGTTCGGTGGCATCGGCGCCGGCTTCTTCTTCGCCGCGGTCCTGCCCGACAACCCCGTCAAGGTCGGCGACTCGTGGTCGAAGACCTACGACCAGAACGACCCCCACGGTTTTGGGACGGTCCACATCACCAGCACCAGCAAGTACCTCCGCGACGAGACGGTCAACAACGTCACGACCGCGGTGGTGGAAACCAAGAGCGACGGCAAGATCGACTTCACCAGTCCGGCCGCCAACACGAGCTCGCCGGTTGGGGGCCTGTCGATGAATGGCACCTTCACGACCGACGTCACGACCTGGATCGATACCAGCGGCCACCGCATCGTCAAGTCGCATTCGACCGCGCATGACGACGTGACCCTGAACTTCCCGACCATGTCACCGCCGTCGACGGACAAGACGACGCCGACGACGCCGATCATGCAGGGACCGATCACCGCGACCGGCGACTCGACCTCGGACCTGACCCCTGCCTGACCCGCACGCGATCCGCGAGGCCCTGGAGAAGGAGCGCGCGATTGAGCAGGAGTTCGCCGCCGATGCGCGGCGGTTGGAGACCGCTCCCAAAGGGTGGCCGGCCTCGCTCGTCATGTACCACCTCGGCATGTGGCGGGAGCGCCTCCGCAACGCCTTCGCCGAGGTCAATGACGGCAAGGCGTTCACGCATCCGCCAACCGACGTCGACGAGCTCAACGACGCGGAGCTGCCACACGGAATCGGAACGCCGCTCGGGGACGCGGCCGCCCGGCTGGACCTGCTGCTCGGGGAGCTGATCGAGCTCTACGGCAAGCTGGGAGAGCGACCCTTCAACTGGTACGCGGCCGCCGGCACGTCCGAGGCGGTGCTGCGGAACAGCTACACCCACCCACGGGTTCACCTCGCCGGCTACTGGAAAGAGAACGGCCACCTGGACCGGGCCGCGAGGTTATGGGAGGACGCGCAGCCGGAGCTGCGGGCGTGCGACGTCTCGCCGCGATTCGTGGCGCTCGCGCAGTACAACCTCGCCTGCGTCAGGGTGCCGCAGGGAGAGCTGGACGAAGCGATGCAGCTGCTCGAAGAGGCACTTCCGGCGAGCGAAGTCCTGAAGGGCGCCGCGCCGAAAGATCCCGACCTCGCGCCGCTGTACGAGCGCCCGCGGTTTCAGGAGATCACGAAGACCTAGCGGCGGCCCTGATCTGATCGAGGACGCGCATGTTCGCGATCGATTCGGCCGGCGGTATCTCCACCGGCCTGTCGTGCAGCACGCTCTCCGCGAACGATTCGACCATGAGCTGGTAGGGGTCGTGCGGGTCGCGGTAGGAGCTGAAGGGCCGAATGCGGCGCAAGACCTCGCGGCGGGTGACGACCTTCAGCTCCTGCTCCTCCGGCGACTCGAAGCTCGCCCACACCGAAGCCGTGGCGCCGCTCTGAAAGCTCAGCAATCCCGTGGTGGTCACGTCGACACCGTTCTCGAGCGAAGCCCGGGCGGACACACCCCGGGGCTCGCCGAGGATCCAGCGCGAGACGCTGACCGCGTAGCAGCCGACGTCCAGCAGCGCCCCGCCGCCCAGTGCGGCCTGCATGCGGATGTCGTTCCGGTCCTTGAGCTGGAAGCCGAAGCTCGCCTCGACGTGGAGCGGCTCGCGCACGCTTTCGACGAAATCGCGCATCGCGGGATGGAAGCGGTACATGAACGCCTCCATCAGGTGCCTGCCCGCGCGCTCGGCAGCCGCGGCCATCTCCTCGGCCTCGCGAGCGTCGACGCCCAGCGGCTTCTCGCACAGCACGTGCTTTTTGGCCTCGAGGGCGCGCAGCGTCCACTCGCTGTGCAGGCTGTTCGGCAGTGGGATGTAGACGGCGTCGACCTCAGGGTCGCCGAGCAAGGCCTCATAGGATTCGGCGACCCGAGCGCCCGGGTAACCGCTGAGCAGCTCTCTCGCGCGCGCCTGGTCCCGGCTCGCCAGGACGACGATGCTGCCGTTTGACGACGCGAACATCGCCGCGAGCACCGCCCTGCGCGCGATGTCCGCGGCGCCGAGGATTCCCCAGCCGATGCGCCGGGCGGCTATGTGTCGACCTTGACCTGAACGCCGCCGCGCTTTATCGACAACGTCGCCGCCTCCATCACCGCGACGTTGCGCCGGGCTTCTTCGGCCGTCACCGCCAGCGGTTCTCCCCACGCGAGGTGGTCCGCGAGGTTGCGGTAAAAGCCGTGCTCGTCGCGCGCCGGCAACCTGAGAGTCTCGTCGCCACGCGATGTGTGGACCCTGACCCGAGCGGGATGGTCCGCGGGCACCTCCGCGTCCGACCAATCGGCGACAACGGCTCCGTCAGTGCCGAGCAGGTACCACTTCGGCTTGCGGGCCATAGCGATCGCCGACTGCAGGAACGAAGCCTGCGCGCCGCTCGCAAATGTCAGGTCGACGCGGACCTGGTCGTCGTTGGTCACGTCGTGCCAGACGCGTTTGTGCGCCTGGGCGGTGACCGCCTGGACGCGGTCCGCGAACAGCTGCAGGATCCAGTCGAAGTAATGCGAGCCCCAGTCATAAATGGTGCCGCCTGAGATGGGCTCGTGGCTGTGCCAGAAGTCGCACGGGTGGTCATAGCCGCCGATGAACGACTCCATGTAGAACGGCTCGCCGATCCGGCCCGAGCGCACCGCGTCGCGCATGGCGATGTAGTCGGGGTCCCATCGCCGGCTCTGAAAGACGGTGAGCACGCGATCGTGCGACGCGGCGGCGTCCATCATCCTGTCCGCCTCGTCGACGCTGAGGGCGAAAGGCTTCTCGCAGACGACGTGCTTGCCGGCGCGGAGCGCGGCCAGGACCGGGTTGGCGTGCGCGCTGGGCGGCGTGCCGACGACCACGAGCCCGACCTCGGGATCATCGAGCATCGCGTCCTGGTCGGGATAGGTGGTCACCGACCACTCGCCTGCGGCCGACTCGCGTCGCTCCGCGCTGAGGTCGCAGACGGCCGCGAGACGCAGCCCTGCGGTGGCGGCGATCGAGGCGGCGTGCTCGCGGCCGATGGCGCCGTAGCCCAGAAGCCCCACCCCGACGGCGGGCGCCGCAGTGACTCCGGCCGCGTGCAGCAACAACCGCCCGAGAAGGCTGGCGAACGTTGCGCTCCCGTCGTCGCGAAGGCCGAGGTAGACGAACCTGCCCTTGCCGAAGCGCCGTTCGTAGGCCACGACCTGCTCGGTGAACCGCCAGCTCGCGCGCAGAAGGACGGTCGCGCCGGAGGGCGGCCCTTCGGAGAGGTAGAGGCGGCCGCGGATCTTCCACTCAGGATCGAGGCGCTGGGTCGCGGGGTGGCCGCTGTCGGGTCGGACGATGAGCTCGGTATCCGGGCCGGGATCGCCGGGGACCCATCCAGCGAGCTCGCGTATCGCCGCCGAGGTCGACCATGCGCCGAGGGTCGGCCCGATGACGACCAGGCCGCCTCCTCCCCGGACGAAGCCCCTCAAGGTCGAGGCCTGGCGGTCGTCCAGCGGACGGTCGGTCGCGGCGAGGATCACGTCGACGTTCTCACCGGTTTCGACCGGCCGAAAACGGCGCGGGTCCAACGACGGTTGGCGGTCGGCGATCGCGCGAACTCTGACCATCTATGCCGCCTTTGCCTTTGGCTTCTGAGCGATCCGATGCAGCACGTCGAGCGTCCGCTCCGCGGCGCTCGTCCACGTATAACCTTTGGCGCGCCGGATGCCTTCCTCTCCGAGCTTTTTGCGCAGCCCTTCGTCGGCGAGCAGGCGCTCGAGCCCTTCGGCGATGGATGAGGGGTCCTCGGCGTTGACCGAGATCGCGGCGCCGAGCGCGAGCTCCGGCAGCGCCCCGGCGGCACCAACGACGGCGGGCACGCCGCGAGCCATCGCCTCGAGAAGCGGCAGCCCGAAGCCTTCGTACAGGCTCGGGAACGCAAGCACCGACGCGGACTGGTAAAGCGCGGCCAGCGTCGGCTCGTCGACGTGGCCGAGGTAGACGACGCCGGGCTCCGCGTTCATCCGCCGCAGCGTGTCTCCGTAAGCCCAACCGGCGCGGCCCGCGATCACCAGTTGGGGCACGCCTGGGCGACCGTTGATGATGAAAGGGACGGCGCCGCGGCCGCGCAGCTGGCGGTAAGCGGCGAGCAGGCGGGGATAGTTCTTGCGCGGTTCTACGCTGCCGACCGCGAGGATGAACCCGGGCTCGAGTTTGGGGGGAAGCGGTCCGGGAGGTGGCGCCTGCGGCAGGCCCTCGGTGATGACGTGGGTCTTCTCTTCCAGGCCTGGAGTGGGGTACAGGCGCACGACGTCGTCGCGCGTCGCCGCGGACGGAACGAGGACGGCGGCCGCCTGGCGGAGCGCCGGCGGAAGCACGGCGCGGAAGTACATCCGCTGCTGCCACGGAACATCGGCGGGGCGGACGCGGAACGCGAGGTCGTGGACGAAGATCGCCGCCGGCGGCGCGCCGGGGCGGCGGAAGGGCGGGCTGGGCCAGTACGGATAGAGGATCGCGTCGGCCTCGAGAAGCGGCTCGATGGCGGGCATCCAACGCGCCTTGACCGCGAGCTCGTGCCGGTGGCGTGTGAGCACCGCCTCGCAGTCCAGGTCGCGCAGAGACTCGGGTCGCTCGCGGCTGCAAACGAGGACGAAGTCGTCGCCCGACCCGGCGTTGACGAGCGCTCGCGACAGCTCGACCGCCACGGTCAGCATGCCGACCCGGAGCGGCCGCCAGCAGGCGGTCACGTCAATCGCGAAACGAGCCACCTACTGAATGTAAGAGACCGGGAAAGTCGGCCGCGCGCGAACGCCCGGCTGGGGGTAACATGGATTTTGGCGCAGCTTTTGGCGCACAGGTAGCCCTCCCTCCTTTCTGAAGGTCCTCTGCCCCCCGGTGGAGGGCCTTCCCCTTTCGTCCAAAGGCACCGTTTTGCGCAAAACGCGCGCATCACCTCACCGAGATCGGGCCGTTTTGCGCAAAGCGGGCCCAGCAGCGGTGGTGCTGCGAGTCAGCTCGTTTCCGATGCCCGGATCGCGAACGCGCAGTCGAACGTGCCCGTCACCGAACCACACTCGACCTCTTCGACATACCAGTCGTTGGCCAGCCCCGCCCACCGCAGGATCGTTTCGATCGACGACGTCCACACGTAGCACGACTTCACGGTCTTGATGCGACCCAGCGCGAACATGTTCGAGAAGTGCACCAGCCAGAACTGATGCTCATCGACCTGCAGCCACGCGTGCGTGTGCTCGCCGCGCACGTTGTCCATCGCCTCGCTGAAGTTCTTCACCACGCCGGCGAGCTTGCGCTGCCGGCCTGGCACGAACCGCCGCGCGCCCGCGAGCCCGTGGCGTCCCTCCGCCAGCCATCGCTCCGTCGCTCGCCGGCCCCACGCGCGGATCATGTCCTCGGCCTCGGGGCCGTAGATCGTCTCGAACGCCTCGTTCAGGCGCGACAGCGACTCCACCGGCGACGACAGCTGGTCGTCGTGCGGGGCGTCCTGCTCGATGTACTGCACGAGGCCCGCCGCGTAAGCCACTTCCGGCCACCGATCGCCCGTGACGTCCCGCGCCACGTGGACGAGATTGCTGAAATGCGAGTTGAGGACGAAGCGGCCCCGCGCCCGCGCGGGCCGCACGCCCATCAGCTCGAGCGTGCGGATGGTCGAGCCTCCAGCCGACGTCGGCGTTGGCGGCGGCGAGCCGTGCAGCAGCGGCGGAGGAGGGGCGGCCTGCACAGCACGGATCGAGGTCGTGTCTGGACCGTTCGACGAGGTGGCCGGCCTGGGCAGCACGGCAACGCCGCCGGCAGGCGAAGACGCGACCGCGGCGGCCGGCGCTGACGCGGCCCCAGCCGCCGCCGAGGACGATGTGCGCCGCTGCGGCAGGCGCGCCATCTGCGCCAGCAGCTCGCGCACCGTCTGCGGCCGCTGCGCCGGGTC